>WNFZ01002972.1_pt1 | contig 15954 bp, 18 predicted proteins | sample 5400081 | NCBI WGS metagenome assembly WNFZ01 (sample SAMN13153365, study PRJNA577476) | soil metagenome | isolation source: 80 cm soil or saprolite under grassland replicate 1 | place: USA:California | collected 2016-06-15 | reverse complement strand
GTGTGATTATCGATCTGACCTCGTCATTGCAAGTCGTGCTCGGATACACTTATCGCGCCGGTAACGTCATTTCCTACGCGGTCCCGCCGCGGCCCGACATTCTCATGCTCACGTCCGAACTCCGACCGGTCACAACTTTCGGCACTAATCCGCTCTACACCGCATATCGGTTGCGAGGTCAGACAAACGCCGTTTCCGTTTCCGCTGAATACGCGTTGACGAGATATTTGTCCGTTCAGCTGGCTTACGAATACGCCGTGACTTCACACGATCCGCTGCAATACGAAAACCATTTGGTTGAGGCGAAGGTCGCCTTTGCTTATTAAATGAACCTGTTGCGCGTGCGCGTCCTCCTCCTCGCGGCCTTTAGTTTGTGCCACAATCTGCACGCCAGTTCGCTCGTTTCCGACGCAGTCGTCTACGCGAAAGAAAGGGCTGCGATCTCTGCGCCTGCGAAAAAGCGAGCGGTCATCGATCAACGAGACAAACAGTTCATTCCTTACGTAACCGCGCTTCAGGTCGGCACGTCGGTCTTGTTTCCGAACAATGACAACATTCGCCATCATGTCTATTCGTTGTCGCCGGCAAAAAAATTCGAGCTGCCGCTTTACGCCGGCGTCCCGGCCGAACCGGTCACTTTCGACAAGGAAGGATTCGTCACGCTCGGATGCAATATTCACGATTGGATGATTGCCTACGTGGCAGTGCTGGCGACGCCGTATTTTCAGATCACGGGCAAAGAAGGCCGCGCCCTTTTAAAGGATCTGCCACCGGGACAATACATCGTCGAGGTCTGGCAACCGTCGCTCAAAGGTGCGCCGAGACAATTCGCGCAACATGTCGATCTTGCAGCGAAGGGCGCCAAGGAGTTGCTCTTCACTCTGGATCTGAAGCCGGACTTTCGCGCTAAGCGTGCGCCTAGGTCATCAACCGGAGGATATCGCTGAAATTTCGATTCCGCAGCTTCAGAAACCGGTTGCTCTTCTTCCTAGTCGCTCTTTTAACGCTGCTGCAAAGCGCGACTTATCTCGTAGTCAGACACGCCAACCGCCAGCATGCGCTTGCGCAGATTGAATCGAGCTTGCGGGCCGGCGCGCAGGTTTTCGAGAGACTGATCGAGCGACGCAATCAACAGATCACCTCCGCTGCAGCGATTCTTTCGCGTGATCACGCCTTTCAGGAAGCTTTCGCTGGCACGGACCAGGATCGCGCGACCACGTTATCGGCATTGGAAAGTCTTCAAGGCCGGATGAAAGCAGATGTAATCCTGATCGCGTCCCTCGAAAACGAACTTCTTTTCGATATGCGCCGGCCGGAACTGCACGGTGTTCCATTTCCTTTTCCGAAATTGATCGATAAGGCGGAAGCAACTGAATCGACTTACGCATTTGTCTTTCTCGATAATCAACTCTATGCGATGGCGGTCACGCCACTGCTCGCGCCTGATCCAATCGCGTGGCTCTGTCCCGGATTTCGCATCGACGATAATTTCGCGCGCGAGATCAAGGCATACACCAATTTGGAGATCACGTTTTTGAGCGGGCAGAATTCCTTCGGCGCCACCTTCGATGAAAAGCGGCGGGCCGCATTGATGTCGATCCTGCGCGGGAGTGCGCCACCCGCGAAACAGATTGTCGATCTTGGCATCACTGGCGAAACCTTCTTGAGTTATTCCGTGCCGCTGCCGGCGGAAAATGGAAACCCGATCGCACTTCTGCAACGATCGCTCGACAAGGAACTCGCGCCGTATCTTCGACTTGAGCACACCTATTTGAGTCTGGCGCTGCTTGGTCTCGCGGTATCCACTGCGCTGGGAATCTGGATCGCGCGCGGCGTCTCCCGGCCTGTGCTCCAGCTCGCCGAAAGCGCGCACGAAATCGCGGCAGGCAATTATCAGCATCGCGTCGAGCTAAGGCAGGAGGACGAGTTCGGTTCGCTCGCCGCATCGTTCAATCAGATGACCGAAGGCCTGGCCGAACGCGATCATGTTCGAGATTTGTTAGGGAAAGTGGTCTCACCGGAAGTGGCGGCGGAGCTGTTGCGTAAAGATGTCGCGCTTGGTGGAGAAGAACGCCAAGTGACCGTTCTCTTTTTGGACCTGCGCAATTTCACCAGCATGAGCGAAGTGCTTTCGCCGCAGGAGATGTTGGGGATTTTGAATCACTATTTCACCCGCATGGGCACGATCGTGGAAAATCACGGCGGTGTCGTGGACAAATACATCGGCGACGCTCTCATGGCGCTGTTCGGCGCGCCGATTGGCCACCCTGACGATGCCGATCGCGCGATGAAGACGGCGCTCGAAATGACTGAGGCGTTGGACGATTTAAATCGGCAATGGCATCAGCGCGGATTGCCCACTATTGGTGTTGGTGTTGGTGTTGGTATTAACACCGACGTCGTCGTAGCCGGAAACATGGGATCGGAGACGCGGCTCAATTACACCGTGATCGGTGATGGGGTAAATCTGGCTTCGCGGTTGGAAGGGCTAACGAAAACACCGGAGTACGAAACGCGCATCATTATTAGCGGTTCGACATTGGCAAAGGCCAAGGAGCGATACCGCACGCGGCGGCTCGGCGAAGTTGCCGTGAAAGGAAAGCAAAAACCAACGGAGATTTTTGCGCTCCTCGGTCGGGATTCGCGGTGGCGGCGCGCGCAGGGATTGGAACGGCATTCACTATAAGCAGGGTATGTCCGCAAAAAATGTGGGAACAACGAGCCTATCGGCTAACATCGCCACGATACCTCCGGGCGGCGTTGCGTATGCCCATATTCATGTCGGCTTCGAGGTAATCCTTTATATTCTCGAAGGAAAAGTGCGCCATGAATTCGGACCCGGGCTCAAGCACGTGATTGAGAACGAAGCCGGCGATTTCATTTACATCAAACCCGGCGTGCCACACGAAGTCTTCAACATGAGTGACACTGAACCCGTCGTAGCCTTCGTCGCTCGCTCTTCTCCCGACGAATGGGACAACATTATTCCTTACGATCGCAATCAGCCGCGCAGTGGATAAAGAGATACTTCACCATTGCGTTTAGAAATTCGTTTTCAGCGGATAACCCGAAACGTCTTCATAATAGACTCGATGGTTTGCTCGAAACTCCCGTCTCCTGGTTCAGTACAGCTAACACACAGGTAAGTGCCCTCGCGAAGCTCGAACGAATAAAATGATTGCCTTAGCCTCCAAGAACGTCGGTATGTATATCAAGTCTGATGTGACGACAAAGGATTTACAGAAGTCCAACGCGTGCACCGAGCTGTTAGCCAACAGAAAAAGGAAAAGAAGAGATGTACATTGCAGGCTCTCGCGCTCTTAACACTCAGCAGCCAAGGCTGGTCGTGGTCTTGATGTCAAGACGCGAATTATCGATGCGTGCTATCAGACATCGGAATTGGACATTGGGCGTTCGATGTTGAGCGTTGGGCGTTTACTTCTAGCATTGGATCATGCCAAAGTATCTTGTCATTAGCACGAGCGGTAACCCCGACAGTAACAGCCGCCGTATTGGCCGTGTGGCGCTCGCGCATCTTCGAAAGCGAAAGGTGGACTGCGATTGGATCGACATCAGCGAAATGGACCTGCCCCTCTGCGACGCAGACAAATGTTACGGGATGCCAGGCTCGAAGAAATTAAGCACCGCAATTAAAGCCGCGGACGGGATCCTGATCGCGGCGCCGATATACAATTACGATGTCGCCGCCGCCGCGAAGAACATGATCGAGCTCGCCGGCAGTGCGTGGGAAAACAAGGTCGTCGGCTTTCTTTGCGCGGCTGGCAGCACTGGCAGTTACATGTCGGTCATGGCCTATGCAAACAGTCTCATGCTCGATTTTCGTTGCGTGATTATTCCCCGGTTCGTGTTTGCCACCGGCGACGCCTTCGACGGTGACAACATTAGCGACAAAAAAATCATCGAGCGCACCGAAGTCGTGGCAGATGAACTGGTCCGATTCACTAAAGCGCTTCGCAGCTAAACTTCGTTCGAGATCTATGCGTTTAACCCGCGCGAGTTGTCCTTGTCACACCGCAATCCGGCAGTCACGGAAGGAAGGCGGATGACCTTGCTACTCCATCGACCCTTTGTCAGGATCGCATTATGAAGCATTTTCTTCTGGCCTATCTCTTTCCCGCAATGTTAACAGCTCAGAACATGCAACTGACCGAACAGCTGAGTAAAACTGTCCTCTACGATGATATTGCTCTTTCTCCGGATGGCGCACATGCCGCATGGGTGCAGTCCACCGCTGCAACAAGATCAAAGCAGACTCATATTTGTCGAACATCAGGCAATGCTGCGGCAGTGCCGGTTAATCTTGCGACCACCGGTGAAAGAGAGGACTCAGGTCCAGCCTGGTCTCCCGATTTCAAGAGCCTCGCATTTTTTTCCAACGCCGGCGAGAAAGACCAAGCCCAACTCTGGACGGTGAATGCTGATGGTTCGAATCCTAAAAAAATCACACACTTGAAAGGATATGCGGCACGTCCTCGCTGGTCGCACGATGGCAAACGCATTGCGTTTCTCTATGTAGAAGGCGCGAGCGGCGGTGGTCCGCTAACGGCCGCGCCCGCCACAACGGGCGTGATCGACACTGCTATTCATAACCAGCGGATTGCTGTTCTCGATATTGCCACTGGTCAGATACGCCAGGTTTCGCCGCCAAATCTCCATATCTACGATTACGATTGGTCTCCCGAAGACAAAACTTTTGTGACAACGGCCGCTCCAGGACCGGGCGACAATAATTGGTGGATCGCGCAGATTTACACGACCGACATCGCAAGGGGCAATGCCACATCGATCTATAAGCCCTCTCTTCAAGTCGCGGTTCCGCGCTGGTCACCGGATGGTAAATCTGTCGCCTTCATTGAAGGCTTGATGAGTGACGAGGGATTCCATGGCGGCGACCTATTCACTATCTCCGCCGACGGCCATGATGTGTCGAACCGCACACGAGGTCGCAAAAGCTCGGTAAGTTCGCTCTTGTGGCGGACGCCGGATCGCATCCTTTTCACCGAGATCGTCGGCGGCGGAAGTGCGATCTCTGAATTGACGCTCGCCAATAATTCCGTGCAAACGATTTGGAAAGGCGCGGAGGATCTTCACGCCTTCGGTAATTTCCCTAACTTTGCTATTTCCAAGGATGGCAAATTCGCGGCTGCAGAACGCAGCAGCTTTGAAACGCCACCGGAGATCTGGGCTGGACCGATCGGTGAATGGCGTCAACTGACCACCAACAACTCTGGGTTGTCACCAACTTGGGGCAAAGCCGAGAATCTTGAGTGGACGAACGATGCCTTCAACATCCAAGGCTGGCTTCTTCCGCCCAAGCAAGTCGAGTCCGGCAAGAAATATCCCATGGTTGTTCTCATCCATGGCGGACCTTCAAGCGCACTCACGCCGGACTGGCCCGCTTCATTTGGAATGTCGAGAGCTATTGTCGCCGCTCTCTCGTCACGCGGTTACTATGTGCTGATGCCGAATCCTCGGGGAAGCTACGGCCAGGGAGAAGATTTCACTCGCGCCAACGTGAAAGATTTCGGCGACGGCGATCTGCGCGACATTCTCGTCGGAGTCGATGCCGCGATAAAAAAATATCCGATCGATCCTGCGCGTCTCGGCGTGACCGGTTGGAGTTACGGTGGCTACATGACCATGTGGACAGTTACGCAAACGAATCGTTTCCGTGGCGCCGTCGCCGGTGCTGGCATTGCCAACTGGCAAAGTTACTACGGCCAGAACCTAATCGATCAGTGGATGATTCCGTTCTTCGGCGCATCAGTTTACGACGATCCCGCCGTTTACGAGAAAAGTTCTCCCATTCATTTCATTAAGAACGTAAAGACCCCCACCCTGGTGATTGTCGGTGAGCGCGATGCGGAATGTCCTTCGTCACAGTCTTACGAATTCTGGCACGCTTTAAAAACGCTTGGTGTGCCGACACAACTCATCGTGTATCCCGGCGAGGGCCATCTCTTCATGAAACCGGAGAACCAAGCCGATCGAATCGATCAGACGGTCGCATGGTTCGACAAATACTTGAAGTAACGACTGCCGTTTTTTGCTTTCGTTACGAAGGGTAATGCAGCCGAAACAGCTGCGGCTTATCGCCAAGCGTGACGATTAACAACTCCGAGTAATCCTCGTCAGGAATGTTGATCGGGCTGTTGATTCCAAGCGCTTTGATGACGTTCGGAATTGTGTCGCCATGCCCAACAATCAGCGCGTTGCCGTTTAGCTGATGCAACTTCGCGACCAGCCCGGCCGTATCTTTCGCCGGAACTACCGTTGGTGCGACACCAATTGATGTCGCGATCGGCGCCGCGGTTTCCTGGGTGCGCTTGAATTCGCTGGTGAAAATTGCGGTGATGCCTGAGTCCTTCAAAATTCGTGCAAGCGCGTCAGCCCGCGCACGACCGGCCGAAGATAAATCCGGATCAGTACCACCGTTAGCGGCCTTCTCCGCATGACGAACAATAACGACAACCGGCTGTGCTGCCGATGCGATTGATACTGATAGGAAAAGCAATAAGAACAGAGCGAGAGCTTTCATGCGAAAACGTTACAGACAAAACGTTCCCGTGCGACTGGATCGAGGAATTGGGAATGACGAGATGCACGGGTCCGAGCCGGACTGGCATTGCACGCGGGTCGCGTACGCTTCGCAGACGCACTAGATCTCAGCGCGTCTTCCAGGAATTTTTTCCTGGGTTGCTGTATTCCTGATTCGATTCCTCCTACATTTGTTAGGCCGCTTCGGCTCGGCTTCGTCCGCCGCATTCCGGTTGCTTTCGCATTTTCGGCTGTGCTAACATCGGCGCCATGAAAGCGTACTTCCTGCCGTTTGTGTTTCTTTTCGCCCTCATGTTCGCGCGGCTTGCGAACGGACAAGACACGGACAAAGAAACAGAGGCAGCTCTCCGCCGGGCGTCTGAGGCCGCGAAGAAAATGGGCATCCAGATGCCGGACGTAAAAAAGATGATGGAAGAAGACGCACAGGAGGAAGCCAAGGAGGAAGCGAAAGCGAAAGCGAAGGTGCAAGCGGCTATAAGCGCGCCGGGCCTCGTCGCCTTCCCGGATTGGACGCCGAAGATTCCAGAGTTCACTCCCGCCGGACCAGTCGCCAAAAAGGTTGTCGATGATGTGGCTCAGATTGTTCAGACGGGCACATCGCCGCTCACCCCCGTCGCGCTCGCCGATGAGTGGGAAAAGTTCGAGAATGACAAGTACCAGTTCTCGCGGATGCGCTCGAACATCAACGAGACCATTACCCAAACCGTAACTTTCAGGGAATTAGAGGAGCCGCATCAGGAGGTCACCATGAAAGCCACTCGCGAGCCTCGGGAAAAAATCACGCACGTCACGTTGTCCGCTCCCTTGCCCACGCCCGCGGAGGCCAAGGAAGAGTAACGCAAATGGTCGAAGGACTCCCGGCTGCTTGCGACCTCGCCGGCACAGTCGCTTGCTGACTTACGCTCGTTGCCCACTCCCTCACCGCTACCTCGCGGCATTACCGCCATGTCGCTCATCCCTGCCCGCTCTGTTCTACTTCCTAATTCCTAATTCTGCCTTACTTTGGCTTCCCTGGCTCGCCGGCTTGTCACGTCGTAGCATTAGCGAAGATGGAAGTACTTTCGATGTAGGCGGCCCTCCGCCCGTAATTATAATCCGATACAGAGAAAGTTTATGGCGAAAACTACTTTAGTAACTGGCGCGACCGGCACGGTCGGACGTGATGTGACGAAGCTACTTTCCAAAAAAGGTGCGGCGGTCCGCGCTGGCGTGCGCGATCAAGCCAAAGCGCGACCGCGATTCGACGACGACATTGCGCTTGCGACGTTCGACTTTGAAGACGACAGCTCGTTTGCAGGCGCGCTTGATGGCGTCGCGAAGGTTTTTCTTCTGTCGCCGCTAATGCCGAATCAGGTGGAAGTGGCAAACGCATTTGTCGATGCCGCGAAGCGCGCGGGCGTGCGTCACATCGTAAAACTGTCCGCGATCGGCGCCGATGCCAGCCCACCATACACGTTTGGAAAATGGCATGCCGCGAACGAACAACACATTCGTGAATCGGGTCTGGCGTTTACGTTTTTGCGACCGAATTCGTTCATGCAAAATTTTATCACTTATTTTCCGCCGCGCGATGGCGCGATTTATCTGCCGTGGGGGAATGGAAAGGCGAGTTTTGTCGATACGCGCGATATCTCAGCGGTTGCCGCCGAGGCACTGACAAGCGACGGGCACGAAGGAAAAACTTACACGCTGACCGGCCCGGCAGCGCTCGGAATCGCAGAAGTAGCATCGATTCTTTCCGAAACGGCGGGTCGCGAGATCCACTACGTCGACGTACCGGAGTCCGCTGCGCGTGACGGAATGCGTCAAGCCGGACTGCCGCAGTGGCAGGTGGAGCCGTTACTGGAGTTGCACGCAACTAATAAACAGAACCGTTGGACCGCCGTGACTGCCGACGTTGAGAAAGTCACGGGCACTCCCCCGATCGATTTCGCTCAGTTTGCCCGCGATTACGCCGAAAAATTTGGAGCCAGCTAGCAAGGCGGTCTGGGCATTTACGCTTTTGCCTCGCGGCGAGAACGCGGTCGAAGAACGCCATGTGGCAGCTCAAAAATATCTGCGGGCGCTACAAAGCCGCTCCGCCGATAAAACGATTTGCTTGCCGAACTCGGCCACAGAATCACCGCGTCGGTGCTTCGAGCGCGGCACCATGATAGCGCTTTGTTCAACAATCTTTTGCCGAGTCCCTGGTCCCGCATTTCCGGGATAACATAAAAGTTGGTTACGTAAGCATGAAGCTCCGGTTCGTTAACAGGGTTGGGGATTTTTTCAAACAACTGCACGCAAACATGGCCAAGCATCCGTTTGCCGTCGTCGAAGACCCAGCAGCGCCACTGGCAAGAGCCGGTGCGAAAACGCTTCTTCATCCATGATGTGCACCTTCGCACAAACTGCGACTCGGTTTCAGTCACCGATCCGGTTTCAGCGCGAAATCGATAGCGCAACTCGGCCAGGGCACGGCAATCGCCTGACTTTGCCAAGCGAATCCGGAGCCGAACCATCGGTCGATGATATCCGATTGAACGATTGGTCGCTACTCGTAAACATGTGATCTGCAGTTCTCCGTCCTTTGTCCTCTGACCTCTGTTCTCCATTCTCTGTTCTCCGACCGTGAGCTTTTCAACAGAGCCATTTGACCTCTAAGCGCCATTTCAAGGAATTGAGACTTGGCCGCAAATCAGTCCTCCCTCTGTTTGAGAAAAATAAGTGACAGACGTGGCCAATCTCTGCTTCAATAACGTGGATCGCGATCAGAGATGTACGGGAGCCGAATCACCAGCGAGGAAAGATCGGCCCTCAGCACGTACATCGGTGTCGGCATCGCGATCGTGCTCATCGCCGGTGGGCTCTACGTCTTCTTTCTCGCGCAGAAAGAGAAAAAGGAGACCACAGGTTTCGATCCGAACCGGCCCGTCCCGAGCGACGCCGTCTTGAAACGCCGATTAAAGGCCGAGGAATATTCCGTCGTGCGGGAAGGTGGCACCCAAAGGCCTTTCCAAAATCAATTCTGGAACAACGAGCGCACCGGCATCTATGTCGATGTCATTACCGGCGAACCACTTTTCACTTCGCTCGACAAATTCGATAGCGGCATCGGCATGCCCGCATTTAGCAAACCGATCTCGAAAGATCTCCTCGTCGAAAACCTGGACACTTCGCACGATATGCAGCGCACCGAGGTGCGCGCCAAACGAAGCAACGCCCACCTTGGCTATCTCTTTCCCGACCCGAAATCGCCCACCGGACAAAGTTACTCCGTTTACTCGGCCGCCTTCCATTTCATTCCAATCGAACTAATGAAAGGTGAAGGTTACGAAGCGTTCCTGTCGCTGTTGGAGAAAAAGTAGCGTCCGAAGTAGATCAGAATACAGCGCAAGGGCAGCGCTGGATAGACGGTTAAGCCGCGGAAACTCCAAGCTTGCCAAACCAATTTGCGATTGTCCGCCGGGTTTGCCTCTGTAGCAGTCGCCGCCGGCGACTGCAAAGTTTGAGGGGTGCGGATTCGATTGCGCTCAAGCCGGGTGCAACGTCAAAGCCATACTCAGCCTGCCCGCCGGCGGCCGACAGCAATAAATACTCGAATTCGACATTAGTGTCGATTATGCGTATTATCACCGATGAATCTAAAACCGGAAAATGTTCAGGCAGTGGAGCGATTCCACCTTGTTTTCCTTGCCCAGCTTGGCACGCGCATGGATAAGAAGTTGTACGCCCTTAAGGGAGGCTGCAACCTTCGGTTTTTCTGGAAAAGCATTCGCTATTCCAAGGACATCGATTTCGACGTTCATACGATCGCCAAAGAGACGCTGCGAAACAACATCAGAAAAATTCTGGAAGGACCTGCGCTTACTCAAACCCTGCGCGCCGCAAGAATACAAGTGACCCACATTTCTGAACCAAAGCAGACACCCACCACGCAACGATGGAAGGTGCACATCCAAACGGAATCTTCCGGGATCGATCTGCCAACACGTATCGAATTTTCACGGCGCAAATTTGATCCGGGAATAGTCTTCGGGCCCGCTGATAGCGAGATTATTACCGCTTACAATCTACGCCCAGTGATAGCGAGCCATTACGGGCTCGAAACCGCCTTTAGTCAGAAGGTCGCAGCACTGCTGAACAGAAAAGAGACCCAGGCACGTGATATTTTTGATTTAGAGTTCCTGTCACAACGTGGTGCGACCGGATCGGCCGTAAAAATTGACCGGACGCGCCTGGCGACGGCGTGCGAGATCGTCATGTCCGTTACGCATGAACAATTCCTCAGTCAAGTCGTCGCTTACCTGCCGCCAGAATATCACGATTACTACCGTACGCGGAAAACCTGGGATACAATCCGCGACCATGTCATTCGCACATTGGAGGCGTTATGACCTTGGTCGAAGCTTTCGCGAGAATTGAAGCATTAGGTCAGTCGCTTTTCGAAACGAAAGATGTGGCCGCTTTGCTCGGTGTCGAAAACTCTAACGCCAATAAGATTGTATCGCGTCTGGCGCGAGGCGGCTTAATCGTTCCGATCGCCCACGGCAAATGGGCTCTCCGTAATCGCCTCAACAAATTGGCCATCGCCGAGCATCTGACCTCGCCCTATCCAGCGTATGTCTCGCTGCAAACCGCTCTCTATCATCATGGCATGATTTCACAGATTCCGGGAGTGACGTATGCCGTATCCCTCGCCCGGACGAGGCGGTATAAGACGCCGGTCGGGACCTTTTCCATTCACCATGTTGCACCCGATTTTTTCTTCGGATTCGAGCTCGACGCATCTGGCAACGCCAGGATCGCGACTCCCGAGAAGGCTCTGGTCGACGTTTTTTATCTTGGCCCAACCAGAACCCGACTTTTTGTGACACTGCCGGAGATTGAATATCCGAGTAAATTCAGTTGGAAGAAAGCGCTTGCGATGGCTGGAAAAGTTAAAGGCCTGGCTCGCAGAACGTTTGTAGAGCGAGCGCTTACTTCCCTGCGCGGCGCCGCGGCACTGCGCTAAGGCGCGCATTAAGATGCCGGTGCCGCAGGCCAATTCCAAAACCGAGCCGTTCTTCGCCCACCGGACAAAGTTACTCCGTTTACTCGGCCGCCTTCCATTTCATTCCAATCGAACGAATGAAAGACGAAGGTTACGAAGCGTTCCTGTCGCTTTTGGACAAAAAGTAGCGTCCGAACTGGCGCGCTGTCGCTGTAGCGGCGGTCTATGACCGTCGATTATTCGCTGTAGTCCACTTGCTCAGTTTACCCGCTGTGGCGGGCGAAGAATTTCGGAGCTGTCGTTGACTGCGGCCGAATCAATCTGCCAAAGGTTGCTGACAGTGTACTCGCCGCGGAGGGTCGCGGTGCGGAGCCGGGCAAGCGGAGCATCAATACAGCCAGCCAATGATGCGTATATATTCACTCATGATCGATTGCCTTTGGCTTTCTGTCGACGCGCGACGCGCTGTAGCGGACTATCAGCGATACAGGTCATGCGAACCAATGTCCACGGTCGTAACCACATCGCCTTCGATGTAGAAGACAACTCGCAAATCCTCTTCGATTTTCGTTGCATAAATCACCCGAGCATAGCGAGCGGAGAGTTTGTGGATCTTGTGGGAACGCAACCGTGGATCAAACGGGTTTTGTTTGAAAATAAAAAACGCCTTGCGCGCGCGACGCTGTTGCTGGGCAGGCAGCTTTTCGAAACTGTTCCAAAACGCGCGCGTTGCACGGAAACGATACTTCATTTATCGCCGAGATACGGCTCATTGAGCGCAGTATCCAGGTCAACAAATCGCCCCGCTTCTGCATCGGCCATGCCTTGTTTGAAAGATTCGGGGATCCAGGAATCATCATTATCCACGACGAACTTGGCGACTTGTGCCCGTTCGCTCGCGGGAAGGGCTTTGAACTGCTCGATAACTTCAGTGGCGCTCATGGCGGAAGAATATTGCACCAAACTACTAATGGCAAAATCGATCTTCTCTTACTCCTTATGCATCGCAAGCCGCTTACGATCCATTAGGCGAGTAGCTTGTAGTGGCAGGCGTGTCGCCCGCGATTTTCTGCATTGCCGTTCGGCTCTTTTGTCGAAGCGCTGCCGAGGCGGTCGCCGCGGCGACCGCAGTTGTAGCCGCTGTCGTTGACTGCGGCCGAATCAATCTGCCAAAGGTTGCTGACAGTGTACTTGCCGCGGAGGGTCGCGGTGCGGAGCCGGGCAAGCGGAGCATCAAAGCCAGGGTGAGGCCAAAGATGGGTGACCTTGTTATCCGTGGCATCGGTTGCCGGGTCTGCGACCCATGACAGTCTCGCGAGCGTTGGAGTCAGCGTTTCTATTGTAGAAAAATCTGCATGTTCTGAAAGTCAAAGGTCACCGCATAGGGCTTGAAGAAATCGTGGCCTACCATGCCCGCGAGGTGGAAGCCAAAAGTGTATTCCCACGGGAACGGTCCATCGTAGAGACCGCGGACGTTGTCTTCCTTTATGCCTCCGAAGGAAAGTTGATGCACGGTGTATGGCACGATTTTCAGCTTTCCGCCGCCCCCGGCCCCTTCGGAAGCTTTGTTTTCCTCCAGCTTGATCCCAGCTTCCTTGATAACAGACTCCGCCAGTTTAACACCCGCGTCCGCCAGCCCTGTGTCAACGAAGAGGAGCGAGGGCGGGAGTGTCTCCACGCCACCCCAGCCCACCATGAAGTGGTCACTCGCCATCCAGATAGGAACCACGACTCTCTTGCCTGATGATTTTGTAAACTCTTCCAGGCTTTTGGCGGTCTTCCGGCGCAGCACAAGCTCGCCGTGTGGATAATCCATGGTCGCAAGGAAATGGTAAAACAGAGTGGTCCCGATGGCTCCGTCGATGCGTTTGACGCCCAAGTCTTTTGAGAGTTGGCGCAATGGAAGCATTGCAACGGGCAGGTTCTTGATGGTCCAGTCGCCGACGGTGAGTGACTCAATCCGCCCAGTCTGGACCTCAGCGTGCTGGCCGCCGGAAAAGGTGCCTTGCACCGCCCCGAATTGCGGGACGCCAAGCTCCCTGGCAAAATCTGTGTCGAGCGCGACCTCCGAAACTCCGGTATCGATAAAAAAGGTGACTTCGTCGCCGCCGTTCACGCGCAGGGTGACCACCGGAAGCGGATCGGTTTTTACGAACTTCAGACGCGTACTTGCCCCGTTGCCATGCAATTCATAGGGCGTCTGGTCCTTGAAGCTCTCCAACTTCGCAACGTTCAGTGTCGGGTACTGCGAAATAATCAGCTTGTTGCTGCTCACGTCGACGCCGTTCAGCGAAGCCGCTGCCTTTTGGAAATCGTCGCGGCGATAAAACACCTCGGCCAGCATCACCTTTGCATCGGCGTCACCCGGCTGCAGGGTTATGGCCTTTTCCAGCCATTTCTGCGCATCGTCAAGCCGATTGGAAAGCAATGCAATGCGACCCAACTGGACTGTTGCGGAATAGTTCTTGGGATTTTGAGCGGCGATTTGCGAGTAAAGTTTGCCGGCTTCGGCAAACTTCCCCACCTGAAAGAGCCGATCGGCCGAATCGATTTCTGATTGCCTGGACTGGGATGTCACTTGTCCTGAGAAGCTAGTGGGCGCGATAATCGCGGCGAGGGCGATGCAAGTTCTGGCAAATTTCATTTGGGTTTCTGCGACCAGCGTTACCGTGTGCAGCGTCCGGCGTACATATTTCCGCGGGGTTTGTCCCTCATCATCTGACGCGTGCCGTTGATCAATGCTGCGATATATCCTTCCGGAAATGAATTGTCGAGCCTGGCCGCGAAATTGGTATCAACAAGCGATGCGGCCGAAGCAGCAATGATTCGCGGCACAATCATTCGCGGATTTTACGGCGAGCGGCGCAATGCCTAAAATCCGGCGGCAAAAATCTTCCGCCGACATTGTTGCATCACTTGCTCGAATCGAATTCGACCGCTGGCTTGAGGTTTGCTTTCTGATGCCGTGCCTGATACGCTCAGTGCATGGCAAAGGATGTTATAGAAATCCCGGTGCCAGTACTTTCGTCAATCGAGACTCTCGACGAATTACAGGACTGGCTAACCGCGCACAATCCGGGCATTCTCGCCGAATTACGCGAAGCGCGGCAAGAGGATTTGGCAGGCGGGTTTAAGGTGTGGGAGCCACGCCATGTCAAATGGCCTACCGAGTCGAAGTAGGATCGCGGGCTGATATTCAGCTAAACCAACTCGATGCTGTTATCGGTGCAGCGGCTGAGCGAAAGATCATGTGGCTGTCGAAAAATGCTGCCGTTATGGTCAATCGGCGACTGGTCGGTATGCCTGATGATTTGGCGGGCCTGTGCAAATTGCGTGTTGGTGACTGGCGCATTCTCTATTGGATTTATCATTCCGAGGAGGTTGTCCGTATCTATCGAATCCAGCATCGGTCTGAGGTCTATCGGGGTCTCTGACATTTTCCACAGCTCACCACCGATCTCTGACCGCTGACATCTGGTCTAGGCCGAGCGAGCGGGAGCGAGTGAATCTTCCGCGGAAGTGGACCAGCTTCCGAGCGGGAAAGAAAGCCAGTGAATCTTCGCTTCCTCCTTCCACCTTCCAGTGTCTATCATAAGCGGGTTACGATGCATGAGATCGAGTGCGTAGCGGACGAGTCAACGAGCGGGAGCGAAGATGGCCAGTGCGCCGATCGCGGCGACAAACAAGCTAAACCAGCGCCTCTCAACTTTGCCAGCCGCTGACTTCTCAGCCAGTTTAGACGCGACCTACTTTTCATTTCACACAAGGATTGGGTGGGCGGCAATTTTAGACTCACATTTGCTGCGATCTCCACTGCGAGCCACAGTTTGCCATGAAGATCTGGCGCGCGCGCGCCGCTACGCTGGTTAGGACCCGGAGGAAAATTGATCCTCTTTGTTCTTGAATAGGATATTGAACGTGGTCAGCGAGCCATAGCAGCGCGTGATGTATTGCTGGAGGTCAACCTTGTCTGCGTCAGTGAGTTTATCGCTCGCGTTCACCTTCTGCTCGAGCACGCGCAGGTTGTTGCGCATCATCACGATCTTGTGAAAGAACGTCTCCAGCGGCACTTCCTTCGTCTGCACCGACGCATCAGCCGGGCGCAGCACGAGGGTGCCCCTTTGCCACCGGTTCGCGATGCCTTGCACAATCATGTCATCTTTCTCCAACCCGAGCGCCTCCACGATAACGTGCGCAGTTTCGCGGATGAAATTGCTCAGCGGCACCTGCAGCTCGGACACCGCTGCGGTCGGCTCCGCCGGGGTGAGCTCGCTCGACGCGGGAGCGATCGTCCGCCGCGCATCATCGAAGGAAATATCAGCAGTGAGCTCGGTGAGTGTTTTCACCTCACCGACGCCGTATTGCGGGTGCCGCACGTGCATCCCAATGTGAAGGCTCTGAAT
>WNFZ01008041.1_pt1 | contig 15960 bp, 12 predicted proteins | sample 5400081 | NCBI WGS metagenome assembly WNFZ01 (sample SAMN13153365, study PRJNA577476) | soil metagenome | isolation source: 80 cm soil or saprolite under grassland replicate 1 | place: USA:California | collected 2016-06-15 | reverse complement strand
CGACGCCAACCGGATAGGCCGTAAGCGCGAACCCAGCTACAGCAATCGAACTTGGTGCTCCCTGACGCGTATTGTCTGGGAAGAGTCCGTTCTCTTGATTCATCTCGTTGGCGAAGTACTTGAAGGTATCGCGTTCGAGACGGGCTAAATCTTTATCCGTTAGTGATGGCTCTGGTGCTCTCATGAGTTTTCCAGGCTTGATTGGGACGGAAAGCGATTGTTATTGCTGCGACAGGAGTGGTGGTAATTCTGTTTCATAGCGATCGCGCGAGTATCTCAATGTTTCACTTCCGCTATCGCGACTTTGTTTACGCCACTGCAAGCCAGGTAAAGCTTGTCATCAGGCGTGGCAACCATGTTGCGTACCACACCTCCGCCCGAAGAAATGGGCCAGGACTGAAATGATTTCGTTTTCGGATTGAAGGCAACGAGTGTATTCGGCTTCACACCTGATTCGCTGTACCACACCGTGCCGTCTGAAGTCGACGCAATCCCGTAAGGATGCGAGGTTGGCCCAGCGGGCGAAGGCCACTCGTCGACCTTGCCGGTCTTCGGATCGAATCTTCCAATGAAGCCGCGCGCAAAGTCGCTGTAGTAGATTGAGCCGTCAGGAGTGTTTGTGATTCTCCGCGGCCGTGCTCCCTCGTCCGGCAAGACAATTTCGGTGATGTTGAGCGTTTTGGGATCGATCTTTCCGATCTTGTTACTGCCAAACTCGCAAAAGTAGGCGGCGTTGTCTGGTCCAATGATAATTCCATAGGGCAGCGCCTGTGGCGTTGCCACTTCTTTGAGCATGATCTTGCCGTTCCTGGGATCCAGTTTGCCCACAAAGTTACTGTCTTGAGCAGTGAAGAAGATCATCCCTTCTCGATCAAAAACGAGGCTGTGCGGATCACGTGCGCGCGGATCGGGCATCGGGTATTCCGTTACATCGCCGGTGCGCGGATCGAGCTTGCCAATATACGCTTTGAAATTCGCCGTGAACCAAATGTTGCCGTCTTTATCAGCGGCGAGACCGTGCGGGCCGGAGTTGGGCATCTTTAACGAATATTCCTTAATCTCACCAGTTTTCGGATCCAGCCGACCCAGTTTATTTGCTAACTGACCGGTGTACCACAACGCGCCATCCGGTGCGATTGCGGGATCATGCGGACGCGAATTCGGCGTCGGCACATCGTATTCTCGAATGGCGACTTTTATATCAGTCGCCATTGGCCGCGATGCACAAAACATGAAGACTGGAAGTAAAAAGAGAAAAAGAATCTTATGCAGCATGAAGACGTACCCCCGTTTCGTGAAATTATCCAGCCACCTTTAGAGAAGCTTCAAGTCGCCCTTGAGTTGGCCGCGGCCGACTGCTGAATCCGGCAGATGCCGAGCCGGCGAGATTAGTTAAGGCTTTACAGATCGCAAAACCTCAACCAGCGACCACAAATTGCCGACAAAAGCGAGGAGCTGCAATACAGCTAATATCCAGATCCGCCTCGCCATCCTCCTTACCCTTGCTGGCTATGATGATATTTTACCCTTCCGGCCCTGAAAGCTGCGAAGAAGATGACAAGCAAGCACCGCGAATTTCAACAAAGGACCATCATGTGGAAGTATTCCCTTCGAATCCATGTCTTGCCAAAAAGAAGACGGGTAATGCTAAGAATTGTAAGACGACGGAAAAGATAATCAGACCCGGAATAGATCTCTCATACAATAAACCCATTGCCGCGCTGCCAAGAAACCAGGCAATTCCATAGCCTGCGTAGAAGAGGCCGAATCCCGTGCTTCGCTTCGCGACAGGCAGGACGCTTGTCAACATTGCCTTTAGCAAAGAGTTCTGCGCGCCCATCCCAATTCCCCAAAGAGCAATGCCGATCAACGTAAGCCAGTACCGGCCCAGGAAAACCAGCGGGGCGAAGAGTGCGCCGACGAAGAAAGCAACAACAACTATAGGGAATCCGAGGCGGTCGAAGAGACGTCCCAATAGCAGATTAGTCAGCGCTCCAGCTCCCATCGCCACCGCATAGAACAGAGGAATAGTAGTCTGCGAAATGATCTGGGCTTTCTGAAAGTGAAATGAGATCAACGAAAAATCAGCAAAGCCGGCGGCAATCAGTGCTCCTGCCACCAAATAGATCCAGTATGCTTTGGCAAAGCCTTGTGCCTTCAAGGAAGTCGACGATTCTTTCTCTAATTCGTGAGGACGCGGATACCAGCTGTGCGCGACTACCAGCGTAGCCAAACAGAAAAGGGCAGAAACGAGAAGCACCCCAAAACCGCTGCGATATCCGCCTTTCAAATAGAGAACCAACGCGACAATGAGAGGGCCAACAGTTGCGCCGGCTTGATCGAGTCCCTCATTTAGCCCAAACACCCATCCGCGCCCAATAGATTTGCCCGCATAAGAGACCATCGCATCTACTGCAGGCTTTCTAATCGCACGTCCAGTCCGCTCGGCTACTATCAGCGCCGCCGCCACGGGCCAATTGCCGGCAAGCGCCAGCGCCGGAACGGCGAGCATATTGATTACGTACCCAACAAACACAATCAGCCAGTACCGCTGCGTCTTGTCAGCAAAATAACCCGCGACAGAACGGAGACCATAGCCAAAAAGTTCGCCCGTGCCCGCCACGATACCGACTACAGTGGCGCTTGCACCAAGCGATCCAAGAAAGGGACCGGTGATGCTGCGAGCACCCTCGTACGTCATATCGGCGAAGAGATTAACGATACCGATGATGAGGACAAATCCAAATGCGGCTTTTGCGACTTTTCCCTTGTGTTGGTTCATGTGTCCACTGGTCCAGCCGCTATTCCGCCGCGAATGCAACCGCCCGGAGTTTAGGCGAAAGCGAAAGAGTGTGAGCGCGCCTATCAGAACCAACGCGATTGTCGTGGCATGTCAATACGAGAGCGGCGCGATCGGATGATATGTACTTATCCTGCTCAAGCTACGGTACGGCTTGCTCTTGACCCCAGGCGCCAATCGATCGACAACCTGCCGGCTCCAACGACAAGCAGGAATATCGAACCGAGCAGCATTGCATAATCAACGCGCGCTTCATGAGCCATCGCCCAGAACCCACTCTTGAGCAGTATGGGAATCTTCGTCGTCACAATGGCGACCAGCATGTCAATGATCAGCGGAATCGCTGCCAATCTTGTTAACAGGCCAAAGATGATCAGGGTTCCGCAAACGATCTCGACCATGCCTACAAAGGTAGCCATTACTTGCGGCGCGGGAATTCCTATCTTGATAAACCGGCCTACCCCGAGATCATTCGGAAAGAGAAACTTCTGAATGCCTTCTGAGAGAAACACCGCTCCCACGACCAGACGGATCAGGAGTACGGATGGCGGAGCGCTCGTAGCCACGATTCTTTGCAGTGATTTCATGGCCCACTCTATCCCTTCGGTGATGGTTGCACAGTGAACTGCGCGATGTCGGCAAGTCCCACGCTTTCCTCGATAGCGCTAATCTGTTTCACGGAGTCTTCGAAACCGTCATCAAACTGTTCAAGCTCAATGTAGCCTTCGCCGTTGTGATGAGGACAAAACCACAAACAGACAACTTAATCGACGCAAAGCAAGACGGATTTGTCACGGCTCGCTTTAATGGAGATTGCTGCAACGACATGGACCGCACTATGTCTGCCAAGTATGTGAGCTTGCCGGCTAAGCGTGCCAGGTGAGTCTTAGGTTATTCTCAAGACGCTTTATTGAAATGAGGTAGTATCCTAAAGCTGTGTTGCCGCGAAAGAGGCACCTTTGTCAAACTCGATATTTCTCATTAACACCTCGCTTCAGCGACTGTGTGAAAACTCTGCGACAGTTTTGGCGATGGGTTTTCGACGCGTAGCGTCGAAGAAGTGGACAGTGGTTACTTTGGACTTTCCACACCTCGCTTCAGCGAGGTGAAGAAGGCCTGGGAAAGAATCTTAGAAGCCGTTTTAACGGCTTCTGGACAAAAACTGTTAAAACGGTTGCCTGATCATACACGACTCGTGATCACCTCGCTGAAGCGAGGTGTTAATTAGATGTCATTATTCAGAGCTGACGCCACGGCTCCTTGAACTCTTTGATGTAGCAAAAGACCTGTAGGACACTAGTGAAATGACTCATGATTGGCCGACTCGATATCTGCGATCGCGTTCCCACCGATGCAATAACATGATCCGAAGTAACTGCCTTACAATGGCCGCGTGGAACGCAACCTGACAAACGTCAAGTGGACAGGCTATTTGGGGGCCGTACTTGGCATTAGTGTTCTGACTGCTTTACTTGCCCCTTTTCACAAGGAAATAAATTCCACGACAGTCGCTCTAGCTTTCCTGCTGGTGGTTCTGTTTGTTGCGTTGTTTTGGGGAAGCAGGCCTGCTCTCTTAGCCTCTGTCCTGGGAATGCTTTGCTTTAATTTCTTTTTTCTTCCACCGCTTTATACTTTCTCAATTGCCCATTCACAGAACTGGGTTGCCTTGACCGCTTTTTTTACCACCGCCCTCGCGGTCGGTCAGCTTTCCGCTCGCGCAAAGCGACGAGCGGAGGAAGCGGAAGTGGGAAAACGCGAGATCGAGCGCCTATACAAACAACTACAGACTGCGTTTGAACGTGCGAGTCATGCGGAAGCCCTGCGGCAAAGTGAGCGGCTAAAGTCGGCCTTGCTTGACGCTGTCACACATGATCTGCGCACTCCACTAACGTCGATCAAGGCGTCGATTACGACTCTGCTCGACGAAGCAAGGGGCCGACTGGATCAGGACCAAGCGATCACCCTGGATACTGAATCTCGCCTTGAGATGCTGGAAGTGATTGATGAAGAGAGCGATAGGCTAAATCGTTTCATTGGCGGGCTAATCGATCTGGCGCGTATTGAGGCGGGTGAACTACACCTTCGCCGGCGCTGGGGAGCCGTAGATGAAATCATTTCAACCGCGCTGGCCCGCACCGAGCCGTTTACCCAGGGTCGCGAAGTAGAGGTAAAAATTGAAACGGAATTGCCCGTCGTGCGCGTTGACGAACGTGCGGTAAGCGAAGTCGTCTACACGCTGATTGACAACGCTGCGAAGTATTCTTCAGCCGCCGCAAACATTAAGATCAGTGCCCAGCGGTCTGGGGATGGAATGATCCTGATGACCGTAGAGGACCAGGGAAGAGGCATCGCAGTTGATTTGCGCGAGCGGGTTTTCGATAAGTTCTTCCGCGCAACTCGCGACGGGGACATTAGTACTCATCAGCCCTCCGGCACCGGGATGGGTTTGGCGATCGCCAGGGGAATTGTCGAGGCCCATGGCGGAAGGATCTGGATCGAATCAGGCACTCATGGGATGGGAACAAAGGTCTTGTTTACGCTGCCGATTGGAGACGAAGAAGTAGCAGACGAGTCAAAGCAGATCGTCTGAAGCTACTTAACTCTATGAAAGAAATACCACGAATTTTGGTGGTCGATGACGAGCCGCAACTGACACGAGTGCTGCGCACGGGGCTCAAGTCGCGCGGCTATGATGTGCGCGTTGCCCCTGACGGGTTGGCCGGATTGGAGACGTTTAGCGATTGGCATCCCGATCTGGTAATCACCGATCTGGCGATGCCGAACATGGATGGACTGGAGCTTTGCCGGCGGCTGCGGGCCATTTCGCCGGTCCCCATCATTATTCTCTCCGCTAAGGGAGAGGAAAAAATCAAAGTCGAAGCGCTGGATATCGGTGCTGATGATTTTGTTACCAAACCGTTTGGAATAGACGAATTGCTTGCACGAGTGCGGGCGTCGTTGCGCCGTGCCTCTACGCCCTCTACCACTGAAGCAGCAGCAACAGTGTTGGAGGCCGGCGACTTTCGCATCGATCTCGAGTCACGAAAGGTTACTGTGCATGGTCGTGAAATTCACTTAACGCCGAAAGAGTTTGACCTGTTGACCTACTTCATGAACAACTCGGGAAAGGTACTGACGCACCGCAATCTGCTGGGCGCGCTATGGGGTGGCAACTATGTCGAACAGAATGAGTATCTGCGCGTGTTTGTAGGCAACTTGCGAAAGAAGCTGGAAACAGATTCGTCGGTTCGACGGTATATTCTCACCGAGCCGTGGGTTGGTTATCGTTTTAATCCAGGCGAATAGCTATGGACGGTAATATCTCGTAGCCAGTGTTTGAATGAGGAAGTCATAGCGCATCTTTGCGCATCCTTCGCGTAATTACCGATTCTAAGTTCTGCTCTGTGGTAAGACTCAACCACGGAGAGCGCATCGACTTCGCAAACAGCCGCCACGAGAGCGAAGTTCTCAGAATGCACAAGACGCCTTTTCCAATGCTCCTTTTCTGAAAGGAACTGACATGCCTGCAAAGGACTTGAAGCAACTATTGGAACGAATCCACCTTCGGCTGGATGAGAGCTTCGTGGGCATCGGCGCGCAGGTTGCCGATCTGGACGCCGCAGACCTGGTTGAATTGCTCAATCAATTGACGCTGGCAGAAGCAGCCACAGTGATATCGATGCTACCGGTGCCACGGGCGATCGAGCTGTGTGATCAGCCGACTATGCGCCGTCGCGCAGCAATTCTTGAACAACTTGAACCTGAACGGGTGGCGGAAATATTGGCGGGACTCGCAGCCGACGAGCGCACCGACATAATTCAGCGAATGGGGTTACACGAACGCCACCGTATTCTGCCAAAGCTTAGCGAGGAGCTTAGAGCGGAACTTGAGGATCTGCTGCAGTATCCCGAGCATACGGCGGGTGGAATCATGACCACGGAGTTCGTCCGTCTTGGTCCCGGAATCACCGTGGGCGGGGCGCTCAAACACATCCGTTCAGTGGCACGAGAAAAGGAGTCTATTTATGCCTGCTACGTTCTTGAGCCAGGTTCCGACAAATTACTTGGCGCCGTTTCACTTAGAGACTTAGTGATGGCCGAGCTCGATGCGCCTCTCTCCTACGTCATGAAACGGAAGCCGGTCACCGTAAGTGCCCTTGACGATCAGGAAGCGGTTGCAAAGAAGATTGGCAAATACAACCTTCTGGCTGTGCCAGTGTTGGAAGAAGATGGGAATGTTGTCGGTTTTGTGACTGTTGACGACGTGATTGACGTGCTGGTTGAAGAACAAACTGAAGACATCCTGCGAATGGCCGGCGTGGATCCGGGGGCACTCGATAAACCCTACTTCAGCAACTCTATTCTCCGCGTTGTCCGCAAGCGTATAGGCTGGCTGCTGCTTTTGTTTGTGGCAGGTACCTTAACAAGCGCTGTGCTGCATCGCTTTGAAAACGAGCTGGCAGCGGTCGTTGCGCTAGCTTTCTTTATTCCGCTTCTTATAGGTACTGGCGGCAACGCGGGCGCGCAAACTGTGATGACAGTTATTCGCAGCCTCTCACTGGGCGAAGTCGGAGTGCATCACGCCTGGCGAGTAGTTCTTCGCGAAGCAACCACGGGAATGGTCGTAGGACTAATGGTGGCGATAGTGGCCTTTGGTCAGGCATTACTGTGGCGGGCCCCGCTGCCCTTGGCTTTGACTGTCTCTGTGACGATGTTTGCGATCTGTGTTTGGTCCACTACGGTGGGATCACTAATTCCAATTGCAGCTGAGCGAGTCGGGGTCGATCCTGCCGTGTTGTCGGCGCCATTAATCACGACCCTCGTTGACGCTACGGGCCTCGTCATCTATTTCACCATCGCCAAGATCATTCTGCGCGTATGACTCACCAGCAGGAGGTAGAGGACAGAGCGCCGCATGCCGGCGCTGGATGTCCCCACAAGTCTTCCTGCTTTTTTGTTTTCCAGCCGTTGTTTTCTCTATCCTCTGCCTCTGTCCTCGATCCTCTGCTTTCTTTACAAACTTTTTATGAACTCTTTACACCACTTTTATATCCCGGGTCGTAATCTCTCTTTGTTGACAATTTGTCTGCCGAAGCTGCTCACGGTTGCAATTGCACCATGAGGAGCAGCGCGGGGGAACCAGCCGTCTCGCAATTGCGGGACACGGGGCGAATCGTGAAATCCACGTAGGACACTTCCCCTTAGTCCGAGCCCGTCAGCTAACCTCGTAGGCTTAATGGGAAGAACACTCCGTTAGGGCGCGACCATATTTATGAAAGGGCGCGGGAGCGTAGAGCTTCCGCGCTTTTTCGTGTGCGCGGAAGAGAAGGTGAACCCGATGAGAATGTCCAGTAAAGGCTCGAAGATCTCCGGCACAGAGCAGTGCAGTACCGAGTTTCAATATCGCGGAAAGGCCGAACCATTTGGATGGCGAGAAACCGGCGCGATGTTCGGACTAGGCGGCGGCCTGTTTTGTAACGTCTTCGGGTTGTTTTTAACCGCAGTTGCCTGGTTCATGAGTACAGGAGGAATCGCTCCGACCCTCCACAGTATAGGAACTGTTCTGCTGTTGGCGAACATTCCGCTGCTGATGGCCGGCGCTCATTGTCTGGACCTGGTCCAGAACAAGAAGCGAATTGCAGTTCTCATGAAGCTGGGTAGCAGTTCATCGCGCAAGGATTTGAGAGAAGGATAAGAATTTGGCCTACTCGGTTGGTAATGCAAACGCGTCAAAGGGCAACCACTTCTTCTATTTCGAGCTTGGTTACAACTTCAATTGAACGTGAGGTCGAGTCTTAAAGAAAAACAGACAGAAGCGAAGCCGTCGTCAGGGCGAGCTAAGCTCCGGTGGAGCGTTCTCTTGAAAGATCTGAGTTTTCTCGGTTCTGTCTCTCTCGCGCAGTTGATGGTCTGGCGAGTGCTTCGTCGCTTGCGCCGCGAGCGCGCCGCTCGTTTCAAGCGAATTAAATTGGTGCCGGACGCAAACGGTGAAAGGGATGGCGAGTAGATTGCTCGTAAAAGGTTAGGAGACCTCAATGCTGGATCTGATCTTTATCGCTACGACGATTGTTTTCCTTCTGATCGCGCTGGCTTACGTGCGCTTTTGCGAGAAACAACAGTGAGGGAATTGTAATGAGCCTGGAAACCATTTTGTTACTGGTGGTATCCGCGCTGCTGCTCGTTTATTTGATCTATGCGCTTTTGAAACCGGAGAAGTTCTGAAAGGGCAGGAGACAGAATCCAGAATTCAGGAAATAGAATAAATGCACTCAGTGGCGACCATTCTAACTGACTCTTCTGAATTCTGACTCCTGAGTTCTGAGTTCGGTACTGATGCAGTTCGAGCATTGCGGCCGTGAAATCGCCTGCTGGCAGGCGGAACCCACCCGCTACCGCGAGGTGGTACTGACCTCATGTCACTGCGACGAACGATGATCAGCGTTCGCTAATCGTGCTGCTAGTCAAACTGCATCAGTACTCTGAGTTCTGACTCCTGACTCCGTTTTTCGAAGGATTGTTATGACTTTTAATGGCTGGTTACAAATTCTGGTTTACCTTTTGTTGCTGCTGGCGGTGACGAAGTCGATTGGCGTGTTCATGACGCACGTCTTCAACGGTGAGCGCACATTTCTTCATCCGGTGCTTCGGCCCATTGAGCGTCTTATCTACCGGCTGACCGGAGTCAACGAAGAGCGCGAGATGCGTTGGACTGAATACGCCGCTGCGATGTTGCTCTACAGCGTGGTGTCGATGCTCGTGCTCTACGCACTGCAGCGGCTGCAATATTATCTGCCCTTCAATCCGCAGAAACTGGCAGGGGTCAGCACTCACTCGTCGTTTAATACGGCCGCATCTTTTACTACTAATACAAACTGGCAAGGATACGGCGGCGAGACGACGATGAGCTACCTGACGCAGATGGCGGGACTGGCTTATCACAACTTTACTTCGGCAGCGGTCGGCATGGGCCTGGCTATCGTTTTCATTCGCGGCATTGCGCGGCGCGAAACCGACGTGCTCGGCAATTTCTGGGTAGACATGGTGCGCGGGGCCCTTTACATCCTGCTGCCGTTGAGCGTCGTTATGGCACTACTGCTGGTTTCCCAGGGTGTGGTGCAGAACTTTAAACCGTATGACACAGGACACCTGGTTGATCCCACGATCACGGTCGAAGTGGATAAGAAGGATGCCGACGGAAACGCGATCACTGATGCGCAGGGAAACGCAGTCAAGGAGACGCAGCCTGTAAAGGAACAGGTCATTGCCCAGGGACCGGCAGCGTCGCAGATTGCCATAAAGCAGCTCGGCACGAATGGCGGCGGGTTTTTCAATGTCAATTCCGCCCATCCATTTGAGAACCCGACGCCGTTTTCCAACTTCCTGGAGCTGTTTGCGATTCTGGCGATTTCCGCAGGTTTCACGTACACGCTGGGCCGCATGACACATTCACAAAAACATGGCTGGGCTGTGTTTGCGGCGATGTTCTTCCTACTCTTCGTTGGCGTCCTGGTCTGTTACTGGGCGGAAGCCAGAGGTAATCCAATCTTTCCAGCTAATGTCGATCAATCCGTTTCCGCGTTGCAGCCGGGAGGCAACATGGAAGGCAAGGAAGTGCGATACGGGATAGCGAATTCTGTGTTATGGGCCACGGAGACCACCGACGCTTCAAACGGCAGCGTCAACAGCATGCATGATTCCTACACGCCGCTCGGCGGGTTGGTGCCATTGACGAACATCCTGCTGGGCGAAGTGATTTTCGGCGGCGTCGGGGCGGGGATGTACGGAGTCCTGGTAATGATCATTCTCTCGGTCTTCATCGCCGGTCTTATGGTCGGGCGTACGCCGGAATACCTGGGCAAAAAAGTCGAAGCCTATGATGTGAAGATGGCCATGCTCTACGTCCTGATATTTCCGCTCTCGATCCTGATCCTGACGGCGATTTCAGTGCTCTCGGATAAATTCGGGTTGACTTCGCTCAACAACAGCGGCCCACATGGTTTGTCGGAAATTCTTTATGCCTTCACATCCGGCACAGGCAACAACGGTTCAGCCTTTGCCGGGCTGAACGCCAACACGCTCTGGTACAACACGACCATCGGGATCGCGATGTTGGTGGGTCGTTTTCTGATGATTATTCCGACACTGGCGATTGCCGGTAGTTTGGCACGAAAGAAGGCAGTGCCACCCTCACTCGGAACTTTTCCGGTCACCACACCATTGTTCACCGCACTGTTGGTAAGTGTGATTTTAATTGTTGGAGCTTTGACATTTTTCCCCGTGTTGAGCCTGGGACCAATTGTTGAGCATTTGTTGATGCATGCGGGGAAGACGTTTTGAAAAGAATGGTCTTGGGCCTTTGGGCTTTGGTCTTTGTTTCGCGATTTGAACCGCGAAGCGGTTATGGCCTCCAGCCCAACGTTGCCGCTCCGCGGCTACGTTGGGTCGGTATGGAAAAGAGGACACAACCCCATCGGGGTTGCGGCGGATTGGAATTGGATACCCAGGGTAGCCGTAGCGGCAACCCTGGGCTGGAGGTCATAACCGCTTCGCGGTACTTGATGTCCTTAATTCAACAAACCCAGATCCAACGACGGGACGCGAAGACCCAAGACCAAAGACCAAAGACCTAAGGCCAGACGAGAAACGATGACTAAGACAACAAACAAACAAGCAATCTGGAACGCGCAGATCGTCAAACGAGCAATTGTTGATTCATTTAAGAAACTGAATCCGCGCAAGATGATGGGCAATCCCGTTATGTTTGTCGTCGAGGTTGGCAGTGTCTTGACGAGCCTGCAACTCATTCGGGGACTTATCGCGCCCACTCCTGGTGTAACGAATAGTGGATTTGAGCTGCAGATCACGCTCTGGCTCTGGTTTACGGTCTTGTTTGCAAACTTCGCCGAAGCAATGGCGGAAGGGCGCGGAAAAGCGCAAGCCGACAACCTGCGCAAGTCGAAGACTGAAACCATCGCCCACCGTGTCATAAGCGGCAATCAGACCGAGGATGTCCAGGCGCCACAACTGCGCAAGGACGATTTCGTAATTGTCTCGGCCGGGGAATTCATACCTGGCGACGGAGAGATTACCGAAGGCGTCGCCTCGGTCGACGAATCAGCAATCACCGGTGAGTCGGCTCCCGTCATTCGTGAAGCAGGCGGTGATCGGTCCGCGGTCACCGGCGGCACGCGCGTGCTTTCAGATCAAATCAAAATTCGCATCACCTCGAATCCCGGCGAGACGTTCATCGATCGGATGATCGCGCTTGTCGAAGGCGCTGAGCGACAGAAAACACCGAACGAGATTGCGCTGAACATTCTGCTCGCGGGACTGACAATCATCTTTCTCCTGGCGGTGGTAACCCTGCAGCCTTTCGCCATTTATTCGGGCGCGCCGCAAACCATCTTTGTTCTCATTTCCCTTCTTGTCTGTTTGATTCCGACTACGATCGGAGGCCTGCTCTCAGCCATCGGCATCGCCGGCATGGACAGGCTGATTCAACACAACGTGCTTGCCATGTCAGGCCGTGCAGTGGAGGCGGCGGGCGACGTGAATACTCTGCTGCTCGATAAGACCGGAACCATCACCTTAGGAAATCGCCAGGCCACGGCTTTCATTCCATTGCCGGGGGTGGACGAAAGAGAGCTGGCGGAAGCTGCACAGTTGTCCTCTTTAGCGGATGAAACTCCGGAGGGACGTTCGATTGTGGTGCTGGTAAAAGAGAAGTATGGCCTGCGGGGACGAGAACTGGCGCCGCACGAAGCGACCTTCGTTCCCTTCACGGCGCAGACGCGCATGTCCGGCGTTGATTTCGACGGTCGTGAGGTACGGAAAGGCGCGGCTGATGCAATCCAGAAATATCTCGGAACCTCCGGCGGTCACCTGCTGGGTGATCTGAGCGCCATAGTTGAACGCATTTCGCGCGAAGGCGGCACGCCTTTGGTAGTTGCAGAAGATCGACTGCCACTTGGTGTGATTGAACTAAAGGACATCATCAAGGGTGGAATGATCGAGCGCTTCAATCAGATGCGGCAAATGGGGATCAGAACCGTCATGATCACAGGTGATAATCCTTTGACAGCTGCCACGATTGCCCGTGAGGCCGGCGTTGACGACTTTCTCGCGGAGGCGACGCCGGAAGACAAGATGGCGCTGATCAAGCGTGAACAGGCGGGTGGCAAACTTGTAGCCATGACTGGCGATGGAACTAATGATGCCCCTGCCCTCGCGCAAGCTGATGTTGGCGTGGCGATGAACACAGGCACGCAGGCAGCCAAAGAGGCCGGCAACATGGTCGACCTGGATTCGAATCCGACAAAGCTGATTGAGGTCGTCGAGATCGGAAAACAATTGTTAATGACGCGAGGCGCACTGACCACCTTCTCAATAGCAAATGACGTCGCGAAATATTTTGCGATCATCCCGGCGATGTTTGCTGGCGCGTTTCCGGTACTCAATGCGCTGAACATTATGGGTTTGAGAACGCCGCAGTCAGCGATACTTTCGGCGGTAATTTTCAACGCGCTGATTATCATTGCGCTGATTCCGCTAGCGTTGCGGGGCGTCAAATATCGCCCGATGTCGGCGGCGGCTTTGCTTCGACGCAACTTATTGATTTATGGATTTGGCGGATTAGTTGTGCCGTTCATCGGCATCAAGATTATTGACGTGATTGTTCATGCGATTGGCCAGGCGTGAATGCTTCGAAAACACTTTGGGAGAAACAAATGTTGTCAGCTGACCAGTCGCCGAGAAGCATTCGAACGATGAGCCTCGAAGAGGCGGCATTTATTAGCCCCGTCCGTGAGGGCGGGGGATCGAGGCACGAAGTTCGCGGGAGGCCCGAAGGGCCGGCACCAACCCAAGCGGTTCGGGGAACCTGCCGCACCTTCGGCGCTCAATGATTCTTTCCAATCGTTAACCACGCCCTGACGGACGTGGGTATTGAATTCCAGCCCTTCGGGCCTCGTGGAGTGGCACTTATGAAGAACCTGGTTACAGCAATTCTAATGACAATTGTTACGACCGTATTATTCGGCCTGATCTATCCACTCGTAGTGACGGGCCTGGCTCAGGTTATTTTTCCGAGTCAAGCCAATGGATCGCTGATCAAAAGCGCTGACGGTACAGTGATTGGTTCGCGGCTGATTGGCCAACCGTTTTCTTCGCCGGGGTACTTTCATTCCCGGCCGAGTGCTGCCGGCGCTGCCGGTTACGATGCGGGTGCCTCTTCGGCTTCAAATCTTGGCCCCACAAGTCAGAAGCTGATGGATCGTGTGAAAGCCGATGTTGAAAGGTTGCAGGCTGAGAATCGGGGGAAACCGGTGCCTGTCGATTTGGTCACCGCCTCTGGTTCTGGTCTCGACCCGCACATCTCTCCCGCCGGCGCCGCGTTTCAGGTGCAGCGTGTTGCGCGCGAGAGAGGCATGAGCGAGGAGCAAGTGCGACAGATGGTTGACGCACATACGGAAGGACGATTATTCGGCTTTCTGGCCGAACCAAGGGTCAATGTGCTGGAGCTTAATCTCGATTTGGACAAGACAATGCCTATGAAAAAATAGTCGTGAGTCTGGAGTCCGGAGTCAATAGTCAAAAGGATCCCTTCTTTTTGACTCCAGACTGCAGACTCGCGACTCCAGACTTCTTATGAACCAGGACGGAAACCGCCCATCGCCGGACTCTCTTCTCGCCAAGCTCAACCGAGGCGAGCAGGCAAAGTTACGTGTTTACATCGGCGCCGCTCCTGGTGTTGGTAAGACTTATCAGATGTTGGAGGATGCGCACTTGCTCAAGAAGCAAGGCGCAGACATCGTAGTTGCGGTCGTGGACTCGCATGGCCGTGAAGACACCAAGGCAATGATCGGCAATCTTGAATGCGTACCGATGCGCCGCATTGAGTATCGGGGTGTCACACTCGAAGAGATGGACGTCGACGCGATTATCGCTCGACGCCCCGCGATCGCGATCGTTGACGAACTTGCTCACACCAATGTTCCCGGCTCAAAGAATCGCAAACGTTACCAGGACGTGCTGGACCTACTTGGCGCTGGCATTTCAGTAATCACCGCAGTAAATATTCAACACCTCGAATCACTGAATGACGTAGTTACTCGCACCACTGGAGTAAGAGTACGCGAGACGGTCCCAGACCATTTTCTGCGACGCGCAGATGAGGTGGTCAATGTCGATGTCTCCGTCGACACGCTGCGCACACGTCTACGCCAGGGCAAGATTTATGATGTGGTAAAGATCGAGCAAGCCCTCAACAATTTCTTTCGCAAGGGAAATCTCTCCGCCTTACGCGAGCTGGCCCTCAGGCAGGTAGCGACAGACCAGGCCACTAAAGCACACGACTACCGCGAACGTGAAGGACTTGAACAGGCGGTCATTCCGGAGAAAGTGATGGTTGCGATGGCTTCTCGCGGCAGCGCGAAGAAGTTGCTGCGCGTCGGATCGCGCATTGCTGGACGCCTGGCCAGTGATTGGTATGCAGTTTACGTTGAAACGCCCAATGAAGAGATGGGCCGGATTCAGCCCGAAGATTATGTGGCGCTTCAGGAGAATATTCGTTTTGGTGAGGAACTCGGAGCAAAAGTCATCAAACTGAAGTCCCGACGAGTAGCAGATGCGTTGATCAATTTTGCGAGGCGCGAAGGCATTACTCATGTCGTGTTCGGCCAGACGTCTAGGTCTCGCTGGGACATTCTTTTGCATGGCTCGATCATTAACCGTTTTCTCCATGAAGTGCGTGATGCGACCGTACAGGTGGTGCCTTTGGATCAGAGGTCAGAAGTCAGAAGTCAGGAGTCAGAATGAGCAAATCAGATTTCGGAAGCAGGACTCAGGACTCAGGAGCCATTCTGGCGTCTGAATCCTGAGTCCTGAGTCCTGAGTCCTGACTTCTGTTGTTATGAATTTAAGAACCAAACTTTTATTCAGTTACCTAATCTTCGTCGCGGCCCTCGTGGTGCTCGGCGGATTGAGCGCCTGGCGGCTGCGTGAAATGGGTGGTGTGTCTCGGCGCATAATATCCAACAATTATGACTCGGTAGTTGCAGCCCAGGAAATGAAGGAGAGTCTTGAGCGTCAGGACTCTGCCGCGCTGTTTGCACTTCTTGGTGCGCGTGACAAAGCCATGACTCAACTTCGTGAGCATCGCG
>WNFZ01002966.1_pt1 | contig 15976 bp, 13 predicted proteins | sample 5400081 | NCBI WGS metagenome assembly WNFZ01 (sample SAMN13153365, study PRJNA577476) | soil metagenome | isolation source: 80 cm soil or saprolite under grassland replicate 1 | place: USA:California | collected 2016-06-15 | reverse complement strand
CACCCCACGGTTCATTGAATGTGCCAATCGGAGCGTTGCCAGACTGCTGGTCGGCAAAGGTTCCCCAGGCTTTGATGAGATTGCCATCGGCTCCGATATGAAGGATGCGATGGTTGCGAGAATCTGCTACATACAGATCGCCATTGGTTCCTGCGGCGATCGCACGCGGTGCATTCAATCCCTGCGGAGGGAAACGGTCGGCGCCAAGGATTTCTGCGGCTGCCAACTTCACGGTTCCAGCCAGATAGGGATCAGCGGAAGCCTGCGATTCGGTCGGCCCAACACCATAACTCCAAATCTTGGAGGCGACATCCTTACGAATGTACAGTCGCATCTGGTCAGCAGGCTGCCAGGTTGTCAGTGTCATGCTTGAGCTGCCTGTTGCCTGTGCGTAGAGCGTGTAATCCCGATTGAACCAGATATCAAATATCCCTTCGCGGATTTGCGGGTTCGTGATCGCATTCAAAACACGCGTTTCATCAAGATTGAAGTAATCCTGATTGGGCCACCACATGCGAATGTAATCAAATTTATAAAAGTTATTGCCGAGCGCGGCTTCGATTTTGTCGAAGTTCTTCTGGTCCACGATCACCGCTTCAGCATCGCGTAGAGAGCGCGTCGGCTGATCGAAAGAACGCAGCGCAGTGAAGTCACGCAAATACCAGACAAAGGGCCAGGACACACCGGTATCCGGAGCACTGGCATCATAGGCCACAACTGCATTTAAACCACCCGCCGTCCGTTCAGAAATATCGGTCACTTGTCCCATCACGTCTTTGATGGCTGTTGCGCCATGGGCATAAACCAGATATTCCATCGCATCGTCATACAGAATATAACTGGCGCGGAAAGATGTTCGCATGGTTTGCACGAGAAGCAGACCAAACGCGGTCACCATGAACATATTTACAAATGCACTCTTGCGCGGCAAACGCAAAACATAAACGATGCCAACAATGCTTCCGATCAGAGCGATTAGTGCCGCGCCAAATTTCAGCCAGCCTGCATTGATCGTCGCTGCATCAATTCCAGCTGTGGTCGCGTAGGACAGCACAGATGCTCCATTAATGATGCTGGACGAAAGTGTTACCACTGTGAGCAGGAACAATGCAACAACAGTGAGGCTATTGAGATCATTCTTCATCAAATAGGCGAGTAAAACGCCTGACAGGATCGTACAAATTAAAGGTAAAAGGAAAGATGCAGTTGCCTGGAGTTGTTCGAGCTGAGTCCCCTGGAAGGGTGGCGTTGCTCCATACATAGCGCGTATAGTGTTAAATCCCGCTAGGACAAATACAGCTAATACTGCAATCGAAAGTAGCACGCGCCCCGGTTTTTCTTCCCGCAAACTCGCTGCAAGCGCTTCAACGATTTGACCTACTGCCCAACCTGTGAGCAAAATCATGGGCCAAGCCATATGATAGGTGAGCCAGGGCATGCGCTCGCCTGCGGCCGAGAGGGCGACAATGATGGAGATGGACCACCACGTTAGCAGTCCAAAGAATAAGCTAAACATGGGCAGAGGTTGTGACGTAGCATCCAATGCAGGCGGCTCAGGAGAGGAGAGCGCATCAGACTCAGCCGCCGGAACTGGGGTCCGTGCGAACAGCTTCCGTAAGCCCAGAACGATCGCTAGGATCGTTCCTAGCGCGGGCAAATACTCATACATGGGAATCTGCACCAGGATGTAATAATAGATCGGCTGGCTACCGCGCTGCACGCCCTGTTGTACGAGCCAATATCCCAGTGAACCTACAACGCCGGTAAAGAATCCGGCTGCGTTGGTGAACACTGTTGTGAAAAGAATGGTATATACGCCCCAGAATAGAGCTGCATACTTCCACCAGTCACGGTTCCATAGCATCCCGATCAGGATCGAGATGAGGAAGAATATTATGACCAAGATCGCGATGATGGTGAGGGCACGAGAATCCAATGCATTGACCGAGGCAGAATCGGTCGGGATGGTAACATGGAGTCTGGATTGGAGCCATTGCAATGGAAAGGCCGTCGCCATGGGGAACACAAACGTTCCAATCAGCAGCACCAAGTCAAACGATCGTTCTTTCGGAATTTTATGCCAAATGTATGCCTGCAGGAAATAAGTTACCCCCGCGCCGAGCAAAATGAGCGCGCCCACCGCCAACAAAGTCGTTGCAAATGAGATGCCTCCGCCGCTCTGTGTCAAGGGAGATTGTGTTGCAGCCGGGTTAGCTGGTACCGCGGTCTCTGCTGCACTTAGCGTTGCACTGTTCTTGTGAACGTAAGCGAATGCTGCGCCTGCCCCAAGTAGGAGCGCACCAGCAGCCAACGCAACAATAAACCTTCGGAATAGTACTTCGTTCTCTTTCCATGGCTCACGTGTGATCTTAACCACCCAATAGATAGCCAGGAATAAAAAAGCTTGTAACGCATAAATAAAGGACGTTTCTTTATCGGCAAAATGAATGATCAGCGCACCGGAAAGCAGATAAAGATATTTGCTGGAGCCGCTTTCCATGTAGCGCAGGATTGCATACAGCATCAATAGCCCCGAGAAGCCGGTGTACACATCCTCGCGGACATATCTTCCGTAATAGAGCATGAATGGCGAAACCACCATCAGGATAGCTGCGATCAATGCGCCGGTTTTTCCAAGGTACCGCCGCCAATACCATGCCATCGCAACCGTCGCAATGCTAAACAGCGCCGCCGGTATACGAGCCGTAAAATCGCTGGCACCGAAGATGAAATAGGAGAGCGCAATCCAGTGGAACTGCCAGGGTCCGTGCATCATTGGCGTATGCTGATAGCCTTGTCCGCGATAGAGCAGCCAGGAGAAATACGTGTGCAAACTTTCGTCGTGACTCATCACACGCACGCCGAGGTTGTAGAATCTCGTGACGACGGCGAACAATAAGATCGCTGCAAAAATTGCTACTTCATTTGTAATTGCCGGTAAGGCAGGATGAATTGATCGTTCGAGCCAGGGTGTTTTATTTTCGTTATCCATAGAACCTTATGTCAATTTGAAATTGGAAGATTTATACATCAAACTTAATCTTCTGACAAGCTTGCGTGTAATATTCTCTTAATATCCTTCATTCTCATCTACCCGCCTGGCGTAGACGTCACCGTGTGCAAGATCGGGGTAAACGTTGTTGTAAGCGTGTCGACTGTTCCTGTTGGAGTGAAATTACAATTAGGAATGATCAGTTTGGATCCGGGGGTTACGATTTGGGATTTCATGCTATTTGCCAGAATGATTTCCTCTTTGGATATAGAAAACCGCGCGGCAATGCCCGCCAGCCTGTCATTTCCTTGAACGATATAACTTACTGTCTCACAAGTTGTGGATTGTGTTTTCGTGCTGACTAAATGCGTCGCCGTCGATGGATTGGGAATCGGTTGAACGCTGGCCGGAATTGAACTGTATATATTGGATTTTAGCAGCATAAATTGCCAGGCACTGATCAAGAACATCAAAAACATGACGCCAATCGCCGCAATGCGTGTAGCCAATAATATGCTGCTTGGTAATTTGTAACTTGGCCTGGAAAGCAATATGTCAACAGAGAGGGGGATAGGCTGCTGGGTCCAGTGTTTTCGCAAAAGAGGCTGCAAAATCGACTCCATGTTTTGGATACTTGCTGCATAGTTTCTGCATTCTGCACATCAGCCAAGATGGGAATCCAGTATCCCTTTCTGATGGACTCTCAAGGTTTCTCAGAAGCAAGGTGGATCAAATTGTGCGCTTCTTCATGTGTAATTTCCATTTTGACCTTATTCTTGATCCAGATGTTCCAGCGCATCTTTCAACTTCTCGCGGGCACTATGCAACCGCGAGTGAATCGTTCCTTCATGCGTTGAGAGTGCTTCTGAGATTTCTGTAATGGATAGCTCATGAAAATATTGCAACACAACAACCGTACGAAATCGCTCATCGAGTTGATTCAATGCTTTCCAAAGGACGGCTTCTTTTTCATTTTGGATGACTACTTCTTCTGGCAGCACCTGCTTCTGCGTTTCCGCGCGGAAGATTGTTGTAAGCATCGCTCCAAGACGTGCCAGTGATTTCCGTTTGCGAAGAGTGCTGCGACTATGGTTTAGCGCGATGGTGTACACCAGGCCTTGAATGATTTCTTCTCCTGATAAGAACCAAGTGATCGTAACGCCGATGTGAAAGTCTCCTGGGTGATTTCATTCGCCTCTGCCTGATCACCGGCAATCGAGAGAGCAAGACGAAAAACGCCTGTTTCATATTCGCGCACGAACATCTCGATAACATGATCATCACCAGCAAGGCATTGCGAAATCAGTCGCGATGCATATAGTCTGCATTCATACGTTCCATAGAATTAACGCGACTCGCTTCGAAAACCTTCGTGGAGTTTGGCTATTATTCATCGAAGATATTTTGCGTGTAGGCAATAAATCACAATTAAAATACCCAGCTCAAATTTGCCATTAAGAAACCAAGCCGCCCGCCAGCTGCCCGCAGCCAGCCTGGATATCGATACCACGCCGCATTCGGATCGTACACGGGATGCCAGCCTGCTCCAGGGTTTCTTTGAATATTATTGCGCGTTGTCGATCTGTGGCGCGACCTTCGTAGCCTGCGGTTGGGTTAAGGGGAATAGCATTGACATGACACAACAATCCCTTGAGGCGAGCTGCGAGCTTCCGGGCGACTTCCGGTGTGTCATTGACGCCGTTAATCAGAGCCCACTCGAAGGTGACGCGTCTTCCCGTTTGAGCAACATAATAACGACAGGCTTCGATCACATCATCGATTTTATAGCGCTTGTTGACTGGCATAATGGCGAGACGTTCCTCATCATCAGCGGCGTGGAGCGAGATGGCAAGATTTACCTGTCGTTTTTCATCAGCAAAACGCCGAATCGCAGGGACAAGCCCGACGGTCGAGATGGTGAACCGCCGAGCGCCAAAATTGAAACCATCCGGGTTGTTGAGACGGTCAATGGCTGCCATCGTATTGTCATAGTTATGGAAAGGCTCGCCCATCCCCATAAGGACGATATTCGTCACCGATTCGTTCACATCTTTGAGCATACGTGCATAATACATGACTTGGGCAACGATCTCGCCACTCGTGAGGTGACGTTTGAATCCCATCTGACCTGTGGCACAAAACACACAGCCCATCGCACATCCTGCCTGGGTAGAAATACATAGCGTGCGACGATTTTTCGCGCCGCGCCCAGTGGGGGAGGAGACGATTTGCGGATTATCCGCCGGATCACCATAGCGCATGAGCACCGCTTCGATGAGATTCTTGTCGGGCAATTCGAACAATGTTTTGCGTGTAAAGCCATCTGATGAATCAAGATAGGTCTTTACCGTGAACGCAGAAAATGTAAACTCCTGCGCAAGCTTATCCCTGAGGAATTTCGGTAAATTGGTGAATTGCTCAGGTGAGTTGTAAAGATGCTGGTATAAGCCCTGCCATATTTGTTTCGCACGGTAGGCGGGTTCATTCCATTCTTTGAGTAAATTGGTAACTTGGTCTAAATCTAAATCGTAGATAAGCATATTATATGTACAGGAACCTTGCGAAGGTTCTTAAACCTTCGCAAGGTTTATTACTTCAAATCATTTCCATTAATCTCGATAAATCGTCTGCAATGAAATCGATTCTCGGATTCCAATTTGCCGCTTGTTCTCGCGTGGAAACACCGCTTAGCACCAAGGCTGTAGGACATCCCACTGCCTGCCCTCCGGCAATATCGGTGTCCAGACGATCACCGATTACAAGGGTTTCTTCTTTTTTTGTTCCCAATCTTTCCAGCGAAAGATCCATCAAAAATGGGAACGGCTTGCCGGTGACAATCGGTTCCACGTTGGTAGCGGTTGTGATGACCGACGCCCATGCACCTGCACCAGGGATCAGACCGCGTGGCGTAGGAAACGTTTTGTCCGGATTAGTCGCGTAGAAAGGGATACCTTTGTGAATGAGCAAGGTCGCTTCACAAGCTTTCTGAAAATTGATGGAGCGATCCAGACCCATCACAATCGCTTGCGCTTGCGGCGCATCATCCACAGAAACGATCTCGAATCCTTTTTCTTCCAATGGGATGCGAACGCCGTCTTCACCGATGACAAAAACTTTAGTCCCGCGCGGAAACTTTTGTGCCAGTGCGTGCGCAGCAGCCTGCGAAGAGGTCACCACTTGCCAGGGCTGTGTTTCCACACCGAATTCTTTCAGCCGGCTAATATACTGGTCAGGTGTTTTTGTGCTGTTATTCGTCGCAAAGAGAAATTTGATGCTGCGCTCACGAATGCGCCGAAATATAGCAGGGAGATCGCCGATGGGCGCATCTGCCTTCCAGATCACGCCATCCATATCAATGATGAGGGCTTTAATATTTGAAATTTGCATAAATATCCAGTAGTATTTGTTAATGCTGGTTTCGATACGCCTTCGGCTACTCAACCAGCAAATAAATTCATTTTCCAAATTTCTTCACAAGATGTTTCAACACAGGGCGGTCAATCCACTCTGCACTAGGATGTACCCGTTCCTCGAAGTTTTCATTGCCGATAAATTCATTGAACGCATTGACAAAGCTTTTATTCTTTTTCAAATACCCTGTGCGTTCCAGGATATCTGTTATTTGTTGTAATATTTTCCCTTTGATCTGCACACGTTCGGTTTCGGGACTTTTTCCAAAATACAATTCGTGCATTTCGAGTAATTCAGCAAGCCTCGGCACCGGATCTTCGTGATCGTCCACGCGATAGTCGAGCCAGCGATCCAAATAACCGCCATAGCCGCCGTTTGGTTTGACTACATAGATCGCTGCAGATTGACGTCCGCGTTTATCGCCGCCCGCACGGTCACCGGCTAAAAGTGCGGCATAAAGCCGGGCAGGAAGATTTCCCGTGGCTTTGAGAAACGCTTTCTCCATCGCCGGAACGACTTTTCCACTGGCTAATATGTTTCCCTGAATGGCATAACTGGTCATCCCGGGCGAAGTCGAAAGACTGGCAATGCCGCCTGCCCAGGCAAAACATCCGCTGCCGGTAAATGTTACCGAATCACCTTTGGAATCGACCAATCCAATCTGCCTGAGTTCCCGATCCGTGTCGTTTACTAATAATTCATCGAGCGTCTCCTGGGCAGATAAACCTTTTGCCATCAGTTCCAGACCGCGCGGACCAAAGGATGTATTTGCAAAGGATTGCGTTGCCACTGCTCCGGCGTTTGCCTGTGCAAATGGGACAACGGCTCCTACTGCTGGAAATTTCGATGCAACCGCCACACCCCAACTCTTTTCTTCCGAATCGCAGGCAACAATGGAAAAGGTCATATCACCTCGCTCGGCGATTATATCGTAAAGGAATCAAAAGCCCGCTGCAAGCTGCTGCTTCATCAACGGGCTTTCACGAGCCTAGTATTCGGCTAGCAAACTGGAAGTTTACTTATGGACTTCTTTTTCTGGTACTTCCAAGACCTGGTCAACCAAGCCATACTCCACTGCACCTTTCGCATCGAGATAGAAGTCGCGGTCGGTGTCGCGCTCAATCACCTCGAGAGGCTGACCCGTGCTCTTGGCAAGGATATCATTCAAGATTGCCTTCTGGCGCAGAATCTGTCGGGCAGCAATTTCAATATCTGTTGCCTGACCTTGGGCACCGCCTAAAGGCTGATGCATGTGAATGGTCGCATGAGGCAGGGTATAGCGTCGACCTTTTGTTCCCGCTGTCAGCAACACTGTGCCGAAAGAAGCGGTCACACCAACGGCTACCGTGCTGATCGGATTCGAGATCATCTTCATGGTGTCATAAATTGCAAAGCCAGCGTAGACCACACCGCCGGGCGAATTGATGTACATCTGAATTTCCTTTTCAGGATCTTCATGGTTGAGGAACAGCAACTGCGCCACGATCAAGTTTGCGACCTGATCATCGATCGGTGTACCCAGGAAGATGATACGCTCTTTGAGGAGCAACGAATAAATATCGTAGGCACGCTCACCGCGGCCGGACGACTCAATTACCATGGGAATGACATTTCGACTGGGCTCAATACGAGCGCTTTTGAAATTAGGGATCATCTTATCTCCTTGTTATTTTGCCAATCATACCTATTCCATGTTGGAATTTCGTTAAAACTTTATCAGGATTTACTCGGACTTTGATTCAGTCTCAGCCGGATTTTCTGGTGCTTAGGCAGATGCATCTTCAGATGCATCTTCGGATGTGGCTTCAGCCTCGTCCGCCGTGGGAGCCGATTCGGTTTCAGATGCGGTCCCTTGGCTTTCAGGGGATTCGACAGGTCCACCTTCCGAAATCATATCTGACTTAGCTAGTTCAGCCCGATATTCGCCTGTTGCAATAGACTTCAACACATCCAAAGCACGCCGTGTAAGGACGCGATTTGCCGATTCCATCGCCACAGCCTGCGCAACGCGTTGCTGTCCCTGTTTTCCACCTTTGATCTTGTTCAAATCCACACCCTGCATAGCGAGGGACGAGAGCGTCTGATTGAATTCTGCATCGAGAGATTCATTATCTACCTGGAGGTTTTCCGAGCGGACGATTTCATCCAGGATCAGAGAACGCTCGAAGCGCTTCTTGGCAACCGGCTCCACTTCCTCTTCCATGAATTTCTCACGGGTTGTGTTGCGAACCTTGAAATAGGTTTCCAGATCCATGCCTTGTTGTGAAAGCCGCTGACTCAAATCTTCAAGGACATGTTCTCCTTCATGTTCCAACCCATGCTGATGATATTTGAGAGTCGCACCTTCCTTGATCTTTTCGATCAGATCAACGAAGTATTTATCATCATAATCGGCTTTGGAGCGCGCTTCTACATCTTTCTTGACGTTTTCACGCAATTGATCGAGCGTTTCACCGGCGCCAACGGTCTTGGCAAAGTCATCGTTGAGTTCCGGCAGGGTCACCGCACGGACGGTCTTGACCGTGACTTCCAGCTCAGTCTCTTTTCCGCGCAGTGCTTCCAATTCCCAGTCTTCAGGGAAGGTGTGTGTAATCGTCTTTGAGTCGCCCGGCTTGAGACCGATCAATTCCTTTGAAAAGCCATTATAGGGCCATTCAGTGTCACGTTCTTCCTGGCGGATGAAAGCAGCAAAACTGGTGCGATTCAATTCGGGCGTTTCGGATTTCACATCCACCATCACATAATCGCCCTCCTGCGCTTCCCGTTCCACATTTTCGGTTGTGGCATACATTTGGCGGAGGTCTTCAATCGCTTTATCAACGTCAGCTTCATCGGGGGCTGTCCATTCATACGGCATTCGAATCGCATGAATGTCGCCTAAATCCACTTCAGGTGCGAGAGGCACACGGAAGGTGAACTTCGGCGGTTCGAGCGAGTCAATCGACTCAAGCGAGCCTGCTGCGCCAGGGTTGACATCCGCTTCTTGCAGGATATTCGAATACTCGGCGTCAATCAAAAAGTCGACTGCCTGTTCGATGATTGTCTGTTCACCATAATTGCGTACAACCATGTCATAGGGTGCCTTGCCCGGGCGGAAACCTGCAATCTTGCCGCGCTCAGAGATCTTGCGCGCCGCGCGGCGTTTGTATTTGTCCATCAATTCGGGATCAATTTCAACCACTAATTTCGCTTCGTGGTTTTCTTCAATGGTCTTTTCGATTTTCAATTTTGCCTCTTGATTTTCGTCCTTGCGAGCCGTTCTTCCCTGGCACCCTACGCCAGTACAGGTGTGGCGAAGCAATCTCTTTTGCGTGAATTTGAGATTGCTTCGTCGGGCAAAGCCCTCCTCGCAATGACGGATTCATACTATGGGGACGAAGGGAATCGAACCCTTACGCCTTTCGGCACATGATCCTAAGTCATGCTCGTCTGCCAGTTCCGACACGTCCCCGCGCTGAAAGCTTTTAATGAGCGGCGAAATTATACCGTAAGGTGCGCCGGTTGCGTTAAATTCAGGGGAACTTTCGCAAGTTTCATTGGTATAATCCCGCACTTGAACTTTGATTTTGGAGAATTGCATTGAGCGTAATCAACCCCGACTCTGCAGGAAAAGATAGAACTCGTTTAACAAAAGGCATTGTGCTCGCTTTACGGGAACTGGCGAAACAGCAAGACATCACAGATGAAACAAAAGATCTGGCGGCGTTCATTTGCTTGGCGTTGAAAACAATTTCAGAGGGCATTGACGTTTCGGTCCTCGCCTGGGAGAAGAGGGGCTATTGGGTCAAAGCCGATCGCTTCCGCATGGAGTGGATGTGGACCGGTCAGTATGCAGACAAGATCAAGGTGGCGATCTTCACCGACGACTGGGGAACAATTGCGATGACGATTTCTCAAATTGCCCAAAAGCTGGGTAAGATCGAGGTCTCCAACAATCACAGATTGGGGCAACCCTGGGTGGGGGCCTATAAACAACTCACCAGTGTAGGGAACAGTAATTCGTAATTGGTAATTCGTCAGATATGAAAAGTCTCCGAAATAATCTTCGGAGACTTTTTACTTATTACTTTTTAACTTCTTCCTTCAAACTTATGAGATGCTTTTCTGTGTTATTCAGCAACTCGATCATCATCTCGCGGATATGTTTGTTGAGATAATGGTTCTCCAGCGTCGAGAGTGGAAGGAAGCGCGCGCCTGCAACGACATGGATGCAGTTCGAGGCGCCACATAAACAAATGAATGGCGCGTCCATTTCCCATTCGGTGGAGGGATAGAAGAAAGAAAGTTCTTCACCTTCCGCAATGTCGTGGCATGCGATCATTTGCAAATTTTCCGTATCGAGGATCACATTTGGATCACAGGAGTGATTGAGGGCAGAGAGCTTACCCACTTCCGTATGTCTTGTTTGTGAAATCTGAACGGTATAACGATTTGCTTTATCGAACAGTTTCTCGGTCGGGATCTCGCAAATCATTTCCCCTTTTGCATATGCCTGCCTAGTGATCAAACTTCTAAATTTATTTTCTGTCTTGATTGTCAGTGTTTCCATGGACGACATGGCGATCTTTTATCCTTTCTCTGAGTACATTGGGATTTAACTTTACAGTCTGTTATGAATTATTGGATACTATACAACATTCTTGAATCAAAATCAATAAGATTGAACATGATCTGTGAAATTTTAAGATAGGGAAGAATCAACGTGTTATGTTGATCTAAACGATAGTCGTGTTACTTTGTTCTTGATCCAATTATTTTTGCGTTGAAAGAAATTTCTTATTCTCGAAAGAATCAAATAGCGGCGCAATTGCTTCCAGTACTGGAACGCCAATCTTATATCATCCTTGTTGACGTTATGATTACTGAACAAAGATAATTGATGGATCTTTGTAAACTGCATGAGAACTGTTCTTGCGTTTATCAATAAACTACTGTTTGAATCGATGTAAACATCTTCCAGCTTATAGATCAATTTGTTTGTAAATTCGTAGGCGGTTTCAGCGCGCTGAAGTTCACCGGCAAGTGGGCGTCCTAAACGATAATATCTTTGAAATAGCTTTTCGATTGCAGCTTGCGGCTTGAGAGTCATAAAAATAATGCGTTCCAAAACAGCGTAGTACAGGAAGAGCAGAATCAACACAAGAAGAATAGACGCTAACCCATATGTCCATGTTGTATTTGCCAGGCGAAATAGGAAATGTGAAATGCTATTTTCCTGTTTTGGTGGTGTTGCAAGATTCAAATTCTTTTCAGGGCGGATGATCTCGGGTTGCGAGGCAGTCGGCTCGAATTCGATCCAGCCGATATTGGGGAAATATATTTCGGGCCAGGAATGAGCATGTAATTCGCGGACCACATAGCGCGCATTCTCCGCATCATAATCACCAGATGCATACCCCGAAACGAAGCGGGCAGGAATTCCAACCGAGCGAGCCATCACAACCATCGTCGTGGCATAGTAATCGCAGTAGCCGCGTTTAAGTTCGAATAAGAAATAATCTGCTACATCTTTATCTTTTGGTGGTGCCGGGATATTCAGGTCATAAGGAAAATTCTTGCGCAGATAAGATTCGATGGCTTGGGCTTTGTCGTAGGGAGTCGTGTTTCCCTGTGTGATTTGCATCGCCCGTTGACGAACGCGGTCCGGCAATTCTTGGGGAAGCTGGAGGTAGCGTTCCTGAATCTCCGCAGGATATTCACTGGGCGCGTTGCGCAAATCTTGTACCGCAATATCAGGAACATAGGACTGCACTGTGTAGGATGTGGCAGTTGAGGCAACTTGAAACATATCTGCCTGGAGCAAAGCTGTTCGATCGGCGAACGGGTCGGATACCGGTCTGAGGCGCCAATCGGCCCGGAAAGGGATATCCGCGCTGTAAAGCACGCCACTCCAAAACAATCTTCCCTCCGGTTGTTGTATCTGCACATCCAAATGCAACGGACGGTATCCATCCAATACACCCGAGATCAGCGGTGTGTTGGCTTTGTAATTTTGTGCGGGTGCAGAAGTCGTGATCCAACCTGCGCCCACGTATGTATCATAGACCGTGCTGCGCCAATAATAACGAGGGGCTGTGACGGGAATCCCCGAAAAACCCGCGGGCGCTAACTCGCCAGTCTGGATGGTCATGACAATATCTTCGGACTGAGCAAAACCGCCGCTCAACCAATGTTCACGAGGTAAGGAAGGTGTTGGCGTGAAGCCTATATTCGGCTGACGAGGTGGCTCTTTGATCCCTAATATCTCTGCCGGTGCTGCACCTTTCTGTTTTGGCTGGTGTCTTTGCAAATAGTCGCGCACATCATGCCAGGAAATCGATGGTGTAATAATAGCAATCAATCCAATCACAACGGATAGAAAAAGCACTGCCTGACCGTTGTCGAAGCGAATGCTGTCGGAATAATCGACCTTGTGTTGCTCCCACTTTACAGTTGTATTGCGATAGTTCCAAACCCCCATCAGCAACAACAAAATAAAAACCATCAACCATAAGGAATCAATTCGATACCTGCTGTAGGAAGCGATCTCTGCCATCACGATAATGGCGGGTAGAAGTGCAGCGACGGCAGATCGCTTCCCTGTAAACCAGCCCATCCAGGCGGAAAGAAACCAAAAAGCAAACACCCAAATGAGATTACGAATCAATGGATCATTGACCGCCTGATTCGTGTTGATACTTACGAGCCACGTCTTCAGGCGTGTACTCAATGCAATCGAGGCGACCAGTATTGTTTGCGAGGTTGTCATCAGATGAGATGCATCTACATCGAAGCGATAACTGATATTGGGAAACACTTGTGGGCTGATTTCCATCAGAGACTTCATCAACCCGATCAATGGATGTGCCAGCCCCGCTCCTACGATCCAGGTTCCGATGAATCCCAAAGCGGTCATGACTACCGAAGCAGAGGAAGCGTTTAATTTACTTTTTGCCAGCCCGAGGCTGAGCAGCGCGCTGATGAAACAAACGCGCAGAAGATATCCGGCATCCATACCGTTCAATGAGGAGGAAATTCCATAGGTCATGGTTCCCAATGCGACGAACGCCAAAATCAAGCCGATACTCTCGGCGGTCGATAATTTCCTGAGCAGGCGAAGAATCATTCCAGCCTCCGCCAATCGGCCACAGGAACGCGAACCGGTACAGCTTTACCAGTACCCAAGACTTTCCATTCCCATACGCCTTCCTGTCCAGACTGGAAATGTCGTTTATCCAATAATTCTTTTGGAATGGCATGGCACTGCACACCCATCCTTTGGAAGATATCAACAATGGGTCTTGTATCTTCTGTCCCACCAAATGAAATTGGATCTAGCAAGAATACAGTTGGTGTGATACCGCGCCACATCAAAGGCAGGAGAGATTCTGCCCATTCAATATCTATATTTGCTGTGACAATCAGCAAGCTGCAATGGCTGCTCAATGTCTGACCGGTTCGCTGCAAATAATGATGCAGATCGATTTGCGATGGTTCTGCTACCGCGAGGGATTTCAATAAGGCGCGTTGCTGATTCTCATTTCTACGCGGCACAATCCAGGACGGGTCGCGTCCGTTGATTGCCAGCCCCACCGGATGTTCCAGTTCCAGACCACGCGCAGCAAGGGAAGCTGTCAGAATGACGCCGTGTTCTTCAGTGGAATCCCGTCCGGTTCCGGTTTGAGCCGCTTGATCCAGATCCAGCAGAATCCACCAATCACCCGCGGGTGTTCCCTCAAATTGACGAACAAAGTACTTATCGCGGCGCGCCGTAGTCTTCCAATGGATCCAGCGCATGGGATCGTTCGGAGTCATCTCGCGCGTATGCGAAGCGTTGATCGTCTCTTCCCAGGAACGCGGATTTGTTCTCCCTTCACCAGCCCATCCACTGGAAATGATCGGGAACTTCGGCAGGGAAACCACGGGCGGCATCACTGCCAATGTAGAAGATGTTGGATCGTCGAACGTTAGGGAATACACACCGAATGGATCACCGGTTTCCAAAGTCGCGCCGCCCAGTGTGTACACACCGCGTCGCGTGCATGGAGTGGAAATTTTCCACTGCGAGGTGCTGGAACCATCCACGCCGGTCGCGATCGAGGCATGATGGTCTGGCAACGTAGAGTGATCGCGCAAGGTCACCCATGTGGCAGGCAGCCAAAACGAATTGGTCAGAGTGAAGCGTTCTTCCAATCGATCGCCGACCTGCGCCCAGCCAAAACGCACCTCGCGTTCGAATATCAGGCAGCGTTGCAGCCCGTGTGCCCACCAGCAACACACCAACCAGGTCCCACCGATACCAATAAGAAGAATAATCCAGACTTTTGATGGATCAATTATTTGCATGACGAATGCAAACAGAGTAACCCAAGGAAGAGCCTTTGCATTTAATCGCAAAGTGGATTTCATCCATTTGATTATATGACGGTTGTTGTCGCGCTTCGACTGCTCTCGACAAGCACTCGCTCCGCTCAGCCCGGACGAACTTACCTCCCCAAACGACTAGGCTTTCAACTGCCCATACTCCTGATGCGATTTATTCAGGCTGAGACTACACTTGATTTACCGAAAGGAGCAATGGATATGAGTGTCTTCACTCCAAATGAATTGGATTATTTGCGCAGCCAGCGTTTGGGGCGTCTCGCAACAGTCGATGCAGATAGAAATCCGCGCGTTGTTCCGGTTGGATTTCGATATAACGTTGAGACAGACACCATCGATATCGGTGGACACAATATCGCCCAAAGCAAAAAATGGCACGATGTAGGAAAACATCCGAGGGTGGCATTTGTCGTGGATGATGTCCTGCCGCCCTGGCAACCGCGTTCAATTGAAATCCTTGCAAATGCCGAATTGCTTGAAAGTGGCGGAGAAACCTTCGGTAGAGGTTTCGACCCGCAAATCATGCGCCTTCATCCGGTCAAGATTATTGCCTGGGGAATTGATGCCCAAAGGCAAAGCCGCAGCCTGAAGCATAAACAAAATTTGTAATCAGCCAAAGGAGTAGATAAATATGTTTCTGAAGTTTTTCCATTCCCTCCGTAATCTCTTTGTTTCCCTCTATCGGTTAACAAATGGGAGAGTTGGCGGTCACATCGCAGGCCTGCAAGTTTTGCTATTAACGACCATTGGACGCAAAACAGGGGTAGAACGAACCACACCGCTTGGATACTTTGTAGAGGATGGCAATTACATCATCACTGCATCCAATGCGGGACAAAATACAAACCCGGCCTGGTTTCATAATCTGCGTGCAAATCCACGGGTAAAGATTGAGATCCAGGATCAACTCGCGGAAGCGGAAGCCGAGATTGCCCGCCAGGAAAAGCGTACAGCACTTTGGTCAAAGTTAATTTCGCTTGCCCCAGGTTATGCAAATTACTCGAAGAAAACCAGTCGTCAAATTCCAATGGTTATCTTACATCCGCTGAAAACCATATAAATTGATTATGTTATGATAAAAGGAGAAAATAATGGCAAACCCTCTCACTGATTTTTCAAATGGGTTGAGCGCCGCGGTAGAAAAAGCTGGCGCGAGCACAATTCTTGTCGATGCCCGCAAGCGTTACCCGGCAAGCGGAATCGCCTATGCAG
>WNFZ01002963.1_pt1 | contig 15981 bp, 25 predicted proteins | sample 5400081 | NCBI WGS metagenome assembly WNFZ01 (sample SAMN13153365, study PRJNA577476) | soil metagenome | isolation source: 80 cm soil or saprolite under grassland replicate 1 | place: USA:California | collected 2016-06-15 | reverse complement strand
AGGCGCGATGGCGCAGCCGCTTGGCGTGACGCCGGATCACGCTCTCGGCCAGAAACTCACCCACGCGATAGAGTTCTTTTACCCCTACTCCGTTCTCGAAACGCGACAACGTCGGCTGCGAAGCCAGGTCGACCTTCGATCGGATCGCGATCCACAAGCAGTTTGTGAATTGGATCCTCGGACAGGCGGGCTGAATCGTTGGCATCCGGGTAGCCGCAGGCGATCGAAAATACTCGTTGCGCCACCAACTCGCGCAACGAATGATCGACCTTGCCAGCTTGCCGCTCGTCTCGAAGGCACAAGGCCAGTCCAGCCACCAATCCATATTGTCGATCGGCGGCTTTCAGCAGCAGAGCTCCACCGTCGGAACTCCCCTCTCGCTGATCGAACTGGGCCACTATAGGCTTGCGAAAAATTCCCGGGAACAACAAACGCTGTGTTGTGCTATCGTCAGACATTCAGAAGCCTCTTTTTGTTGCTCAAACATTGTCTAGTCAACATGTTTGTAACAGAGGAGGCTTTTGTTGTCTTCAAATATATGAATAATGCGCGCTAAGGATCTTAAGCAATACCGTGACTTGAGCCTGCAATACATATACGATCCAGCCGCCGACCCAAAGGGGCACGCAGAACTGATGGCCGGCATTCCAGTTACTTGGTACGACGTGAAACGTGATATGGATCGGCTGCCGGATTTTGTGGATCCAGAACGAACGTTGAAGCTGGATCGCTCTACACGTGGACGGCTTGTGGGGTGGCTTGAGGGCCGGATACGTTCTCGGGCGGAATTGTGAACCTTTCTTTGCCGGCGGTTTTCTCAGTCGATGACATCACGCCTGCCCGCAATACCATCCAGCAAATATGCGAGTGTGCCCGGACTATCGAGGGAGGGCTCGCAACCTTCAGCCACGATAAGCTTCATGGCCACATCTTCAATCCTGCTGCGGGCGAAGAAGCAATCCTTCTTGTCCCCGTCAAATCAAAGCACGTTCCCGACCATTACAGGTATGTCGTCGGAACCGATGCGTCACCTACCGGAACTGAGATGGACGCCTCGAAGGGCAGGTGGCTGCGTCATCCTCTAAAAGGGGCCGCAAATAACCCGGCTGGCAATGAGCAAGCGATATTGCGGGTGCTGGAATCGTGGGACGAAGCCTTCTCGTACGTTCAGGAAGATCAGGCGAGGAACAAGATCGGTCTGAGGTCACCGCAAATCGGCGCATTGCATGCGATTCATGCGCACTGGGCGGTGACCGACTCGACTGCGACTATTGTCATGCCGACCGGGACAGGAAAGACCGAGACCATGCTTTCGATCTTGATATCCGTACGGTGTCCCCGGCTTTTGGTCGTGGTGCCCACAGACGCGCTGCGGTCACAGATAGCGGAGAAGTTTCTGACGCTTGGAATCCTGAAAGCTGCGGGCTCCAGAGTTGTTAAGACCTCGGCTCTCCACCCGATTGTTTGCAGGCTGGAGCATGTACCCGTCAGTATCACCGAGTTGGACGACCTCTATAGTAGGGCGCAGGTGATCATTACCACGAGTAGCATCGCTGGGCAATGCGCTGCGGGAATTCAGGCCGGTTCGCGCATCATTGCCCGTACCTTTTCATCGATGAGGCTCATCACGCGGAAGCTCCCACATGGAAGAACTTCAAGAAACATTTTGGGGGGAGGCGGATTGTTCAGTTCACCGCCACGCCGTTCCGCGAGGATGACCGCCCATTGGATGGCACTATCGTTTTCAAATACCCGCTGAAACTGGCGCAAAAGAAAGGTTATTTCAGGGCGATTCACTTCGAACCCATAATTGAATTTGACCCGAAGCGATCTGACGAAAAGATAGCTGCAAAAGCGGTGGAGTGCCTCCGCAGAGACTTCGACAGGGCACACATTTTGATGGCGCGCGCTGAAAGTGTTCCCCGCGCCAGGCAGGTGTTTGAGCTCTACCGGCAGTACGAAGAGTTCAACCCGGTCCAGCTTCACACGGGTATAACGTCACAGAGGCAGCGTGAGGTTATACGGGAACAAATCATTTCCGGAATGTCGCGGATCATCGTCTGCGTTGACATGCTCGGCGAGGGATTCGACCTTCCCCAGTTGAAAATTGCCGCTTTCCATGACATCCGCAAGTCACTTGCTGTGACCCTGCAGCTTGCGGGCCGATTCACACGAGCACGGGCCGACCTGGGCGAAGCGACGTTCATCGCCAATGTCGGCTACGTCAACGTGCAGGAAGAATTGCGCAAGTTGTACACGCGTGACCCGGACTGGAACATGCTTCTTCCCGAACTGAGCGAAAAGATGATCGGAGAGCAACGCGCTTTGCAGGATTTCGTGGATGGGTTCACCGATATGCCCGAGGAGATACCGCTAAAAGCCGTGGAGCCGGCCACCAGCGTAGTGATTTACAAAACACGCTGCGAGAACTGGCAGCCGGAGCGATTTCGAGACGGTATTCCGGATTCTGAAGGATGCGAACGAATCTACCACTCTCTCAATCATGAGGAGCAAACGCTGGTGGTCGTGACGGCGCGTCGGGCGCCCCTCATATGGACCAAGGCGGAAAACCTCTACGATTGGATCTGGGATTTGTATGTTGTCATATGGTCATCCCAGCAGAATGTCCTGTATATCAACGGCTCAAGCAACGCGGGAGAATTTAACGCCCTTGCCCAGGCCGTCACCAACAATCAGTCGGCAATCATCAAAGGACAGGAGGTTTTCCGGTCGTTCGCCGGAATCAACCGCCTCCGGCTGCACAATGTGGGCCTGACCGACCAGATCGGCCGAAATGTGCGATACACGGGCAGCATGGGCTCGAACGTCGAACCGCGACTGACGCGGGCGCAACTCGGCTCATCACTCAAGACAGTACTCGATGGTAGCGGATTCCAGAACGGCGCAACCGCGACAGTCGGCGCCTCTCGCAAAGGCAGAATATGGTCTCATCGGCGTGAACGCCTCGACAAGTTTAGTGCATGGTGCAAGCAAATCGGCGATAAGGTGTTGAACGGGGATATCGATCCTGACGTCGTGCTGGAAGGAACTCTTCGTCCCCGGCTGATCCCTGAGAGGCCGGCAAAGATGCCCATCCGCATCGATTGGCCTGAAATAATCTGGACTGAGCTGGAGGCCATGTGGTTCTTCGAAGTGGGCGACCGGGAAGTCGGGATCAGCGAGGTAAGCATCAACCTGGTCAGACTGAGCATCAATGGACGTCTGCTGTTTGAGATTGTCGCCGACGACTTCGGTGTCGAACTCGAGCTGGAATTATTCACGGATGGGACGGTGCACGATTACCGATTCCTACTTTTGGGCGATGGTGCGGCTAGAGCAAAGCACGGACGCGCCGCGCAGGCGAGGGGCCTGACCGAGTTCTTTTATAGCAATCCCCCTAAAATTTGGTTCGCCGATGGCTCATCACTGGAGGGTAACGAGTACACCGAGCTCCGAAATGTTCAGCCACCCTATGATGCGCGCCGTATCCAAGTCTGGGATTGGAACGGGGTCAACATCATGAAGGAATCCCAGGGTGATGAGAGACAACAGGACAGCGTGCAGGCGCGGGCGATTCGGGAGGTGCTGGGCAACGGCTATGACGTGGTCTTTGATGATGACAGCGCGGGTGAAGCCGCTGATATAGTCGCGATTCGGATCCTTGGTGGGATGAACGCTCCAACTGCGATTGAGGTTGTACTCTATCATTGCAAATATTCAAACAGCCCACTCCCGGGCCATCGCATTGACGACCTATACGTCGTGTGCGGGCAGGCACAAAAGAGCGTCGCGTGGGTAACTTCGGACAGCAAGAAATCTGACATTTTCACTCACCTTCTGCGTCGCGAGAAGGATCGTGTCAACAACGGCCGCTCAACTCGATTTGAGCTGGGAGATATTGATTTGCTTCAGACTATCAGGGAGATGAGTTACACGCTTCCTGTGTCTCTCTCGGTAGCCATAGTCCAACCAGGCCTATCGTGCGCTGAGATATCCCCCGACCAACTTCATTTGCTCGGTGTAACCGAGAACTATCTGATGGAAACGTACCAGCTGCCGTTCCAGGTGATCGCAAGCGCGTGATCCGGTGGCCGGTAACACACTCAGGCAACGCCTCAAAGCACATGTTTCGTGCAACACATCCGGAGCATCCGTTCTGTTCAATCCCATGACGCGATAACCATTCTTATGGAGCATTATTGTCCCAGCATCGCGAGTGCGGGCCCCGCCGCAACGGTGGGAATCAGAATAGCTGAATGGTCCGCGTGCGGTTGGACCCAGCCCAGCATTTTCAGTGCCGGTCCGTAGTTGATGGGAGCCGTTAATGCAGTTGAATAGCGTCGCGTTTGTCTGCGGTTGCGCCACGCGGAGCCTCCGAAGTTCCATTCCTTGGCTTGCAGGAGATTGGTAAGAACCAGACGCCCTGGGAGGTCTGCTGACGGATTTTTCAGGAATTGCGACCAAACGTAAATGACTTCGATGCGATCGACGAAGTCTTGTAGATGATCGATTGGAATTGTGCGGTTCCCCTGATTTTGTGCCAGCTGATTAGCACGGCGCCATGCCCATGTCATCAGAACGAAAGGTCGAATATGCCGCGCAACGTTGTTCAGTCCGGGAAATACCTGATCCATGAGATCGAAATTGATTTGTCGCATGCTCAACGGATCGACACCGCCCAATTTAGGCACACTCGGAGGTGTAAAGCCGGGTTCTTCCGCCGCCGCCGCCGCCGCCGCTATCAATTCCGCCAGAGAGGCCTGCGCCATTATCAATCTCCCGTCCATACGATGACGCGACGGCAGCATAGTGATTGCAACTTGAAGACTTCACTCGTCGGCAATGAAATTTGACAGCGGGGACAGGATTCCTGCCAACGGCTCAGTTCCAGAATCCTCTTGCGCGAGAGTTCAGATTCAAAAGCGGTTTCCAGTATCGGCCATTCTTCGATGGCCTCTTTAGCCAGCTCGCCATATTCAGCAGTCGGCTTGTGGTTTTTCAATGCGGACAGGTAGGCGCGAGCCTGTTCTGGGTAAGTCCGTATTTGACGCAATCTCATCCACAGTTCATCTAACGTCACACTTTGGGGCAGCACCGCTTGGAACCCTTGAATCCGATTGGTCGATGGAACGTCGGCAGCGAAATCTACATCCATCCGTAACAAACAATCCCGCGCCCACCGATACCTCCTGGGTTCCGGCCCCACGCCCGCCAAAAGCAGAATGGAGGCCGCTACGTCATCGCGCCGGTCAGGCAGTATGCCAAGCTTCAGCAGGCCTTTGATCAGCCTCTCTAGCCAGGTTTTCACGCGCGCCGCCTCAGGAACCAGCCGTCCGCACACATAATGCGTTAAGTCAAAGGCGACCATGATGTTTCGTGAGGACCTTTCCGTAGACAGCAACAAGTCAAAGAGCTGATCAAATACGGATAGCGACCGTTCTATTGCGGCGCCATCGCTGTCAGAGTCCGCGTCAGCTTCGGCATCAATGTGATCGTTTCGCTCCGCTTCGCCGATCAAACTGGTGAGGGCTTCCCTAAGTGCCCTCTGGGTCTTTTGAATGCGTCGATCCTTCACCTGCGCTCGCATCATTGTCCTATGCGCCACGGCCTGCGATGCCGAACAGAATTGATCTCTTTGTCCGATATCGCACATCTCAGTTCGCCCCGTTCTTCAACCAGCGTGTTTCGTTAGGTTATAGTCGCTCCTGAACAAACGTCCGTTTTCTTACGAGTGTACAAGGACGCAAGATGATGGCAAGTGGAGCGCAACCAATGACGAGCATGAAGGATGGGAAACCCGCATCGGCCACGAGCGGGATCGTGCTGCACGCGCCAGCGTTCTATGACTTCATTGTGTGGCTCGCAATGCGCGGGAAAGGAGCGCGAATTTCGCGAGCGGGTGTTGAATCTCGCCCGCGTAGCGGCGGGTGAATCCGTGTTGGATGTCGGCTGTGGCACCGGAACGCTCGCAATTGCAGCGAAGGGACGCGTCGGGTCTTCGGGCACAGTATGCGGGCTGGATGCCTCTTAGGAGATGCTTGCGAGGGCAGAAAAGAAGGCGAGGAGGGTTGCCGTGGATGTCACGTTCACGAACGGACTCGTCGAACAGATGCCGTTCCCAGATGCCCAGTTCGACGTCGTCCTGAGCACAGTAATGCTCCACCACCTGCCGCCGAAACCGCGAATTCAGTGTGTCCGCGAAATGCGCCGGGTCGCAAAACCGAGTGGACGAGTGCTTGTTGTGGATTTCGGTGGAAGCGACCAGAGCAAGGGCTTCATCTCCCGCATTCATCGCGGACATGGTCACGTTACTCTGAGTAACCTGACCGCGCTAGTGACGGAAGCAGGGTTGGCGGCCATCGAAAGCGGAGCCGTCGGATTCCGGGATTTGAACTTTGTGCTGGCTAAGGCACCATGCAGCGACTAGCGGGATTTACCAACAAGCTTTGGAACAGCCATCGACCACTTGTGCGCACTTCGGTTGCCGCACTGATTGGCGTGCTGGTTGTGGTTCACGGGTATGTCCTCTACCGAATCGCATCGCACATGACGTTCACCGTAGTTGTGGGTTTTGCTATTCTCGTGATACTCAAGCACCTCGGCCTGTTCGGGTCGATTTATCCGGCACTACGCCTAAGATTTAGGCGTGAGTGAGACTCTCCTCTAACTCAACCCTCACATTGGGCAGCACTTGGCGGATCAGTGCCTTGTCGTCGCGCATGCTAGTGTCGAACCGGCAGTTGTGCTGCAATTCCCACGTAAACCAATAACGATCAAATCGACTCTTCGGCCCGCGCAAGGCCGACGGTATCCAGGTTTTACAATCAGCACTTGACTCTGGACTATTGTCCAGACTGTATGCTTGCAATATGCACTCAATTTCAACCCATTCTGCGCTGCAGATCGGTGAAGTAGCCAAGTTGACCGCGCTCAGCGTGGATGCGATTCGTTTTTACGAGCGCAGTTCGTTGTTGCCGGAAGTCCCTCGGACGCCAGGCCGGTTTCGGTTGTTCACACGCGCAGACATCGCGCGGCTGAGCTTCATCCGGAAGATGCAAAGCCTGGGTTTTTCCTTGCGGGAAGTGAGACAGATTCTCGATCTGCGCGAGAACCGCCTGGACGCCTGCAAAGAAGTCAGCGAACTGGTGAAGACGAAGTTAGCCGAGGTGCGCTCCAAGATTCGAGAACTGCAAAAGCTAGAAGCCGAACTCTCTGGTGGTCTGCGAAAGTGCAACGCCGAGCGCAAGCACCGCAGCAAGAACAGAAGTTGCCCCGTTTTGGAGCTTGATGGCGCTGAGGTGAAGGAGCACTCGTGCTGATACAGGTTCTTTGTGTTGCTGAATGCCTAAATTGTCAGCCGGCAGTCGACCGTGTCAGGCAGGTGCTGCGCTCGGAAGGCGTCGACGCGCGTGTCGAGGAAGTCCTCGTAGCGGAGGAAGCGGCTGCACGCTCGCTGCATTTTCCCGGCTCGCCCACGGTACGAGTCAACGGCGTGGATGTGGAACCGAGCGGGCAATCTGCTTTCGGACTTGCGTGCCGATTGTACGCAGACGGCACTGGATTGCCGCCGGAGCAGGCGTTGCGCCGCGCCATTTCTGCCGCGAGGGAACAGCGATGATGGGTCAGGGAGCAACCGAAACCCGCACGCGCTCGAAGGGCAAAGCGTTGGCCAGTCTGGCAGCTCTGGGATCTGCTGTGTTGGCATCTAGTTGCTGTTTGCCTTTACTGCCCTTCGTGGCTGCGGCTGGCGTGGCAGGCGGTTCGGCATTCTTCGTCAGATTGCGGCCTTTTCTTGTGGCCGCATCTCTAGGATTTGTGGCTCTGGGTTTCTTTCAAGGCTGGCGCGAGAAACAGTGCGGAAGGAAGCCAAGCTGGTGGAGCACGCTCCTGTTATGGTTTTCAGCCATTGTCGTCGTGGCTTTCACATTCTTTCCACAAGGGCTGGCGAACCTCATCGCCGACTTGGCAGGGCGGTGACAACCATATGAATAGAAGAAAGTTTTCATTGCTGAGCATCGTGCTAGTGGCTTTGTTTCTCCTCTACTACCTTTACGGAGGCAGCACGACACCTGCAGGTCAGCCACCGTTGGTTCGATTGAACAACTCAAGTCTGGCTGCTCTCAAAGATGCGTTCAACGGATCGGCAAGTTCGGTGCGAGTGCTGCTGCTGGTGTCGCCAACTTGAGCAGTTTGCTTGCAGGGGGCCTCTGCAATGGAAAAACTGCTGAAGGAACAGGTCGATTCCAATATCCGTGTGTTCGTAGTGTGGGAGCCTGTGTTACCGACGGACTTGGGCGCGCCCTCGAGATTCACGCTGAGACGCGTTTCCGATGTGAGAGCGTCGCAATATTGGGACAAGGAACACATGGTGTCGCGCCTACTAGGACAGCGCGATCCGTCGTCCGTTGTCTGGGATTACGTTGCTCTCTATCAACCAGGGAAATTGTGGGACCAGGCGCCGCCGGAGCCGCTCTACTCGCACGTGCCGGTGATTAAGGGAATGAGTGGCGCTACAGACACGGTGAGACAGTTGCTCACTCCTGGGAAGTAAAACGGAGGCATACTCGACGATCTTCAGGGCGGATTGGTGACCCAGAACGGCAATCGTTGCGTCGATCAGTAATTTGCTAACTCAATGAAAAAACAGGTGCTTATTGGGGGTAGGCCAAGAAGTCTTGCGATCTATCCAATTTTGGAGTAATATGTACTCATAAATGGAGGTGCTTCAAGTGGCTACGATGCAGCAGGCCGTTGTTGGTTTCTCCTGGGACACGGCCGTCGACCTGTCGACAAAGGAGAATCGAACCCGACTCAGTCCGGCTGCAATCAAAGCCCTGCTTCGGATCGCGACCCATTGGAAATTACGCGACGACGATACCAGGGTTCTGCTGGGCGGCATATCCAGTGGCAGTTTCTACGCACTGAAGAGTCGGGCTACCAAAACACTGGATGAAGATCAGCTCACCCGAATTTCGCTCTTGATCGGGATATATAAGGCACTGAACATTCTTTACAGCCAGAAGTTGGCAGATGCTTGGATTGCGCTGCCGAACACGAATCCAATGTTTGGGGGAGACTCACCTCTCAACTATGCGAAGAAGGGCGGCATACCTGCTTTTCTGAGAGTTCGCCAATTGTTGGACGCACGTCGTGGCGGCAGATGAAATCTCCGAAGCTGGTCAAAGTAGAACAGGACAGGACTCATCGTCTTATTCCATATCGTTACAGTGATCGTGGTAGGCCAATCCTCAACCTGCTCGCACAAGATGATGACGATCTGCTCAGCGACCTCACGGAACTAGAGGGCGCCACCAATGACAGATTGCTTGGCGAGAGTGGCAAGCTGCCTGGTATCAGCGCGATCGAACTGGTTTCCGGATTCCCCCTCGCTCATATCGTGAATGCGTCCTTCACTCACGCGTATCCGTTTGGAGGACGCTTCAATAGCGGTGGACGCGGAGCTTGGTATGCGGCTTTCAAAATACAGACTGCACAAACGGAAGTGGCCTTTCACAGAACTGCCGAGTTGAAAGAAATCGGATGGAAAACTGAAGAAGTCTCCCCCTACCTAGACTATGGTGCGGATTTCAGACACGACTTTCATGACATTCGGGGAGACGCAGATTTTGTAGATTGCCTGGACCCGAACAGCTACACAACTTCCCAGTCGCTGGGACTTAAACTGTTGACAAGTGGCTCAGCGGGGATCGTGTATCCGAGCGTGCGGCAAAAAGGTGGCATCTGCCTCGCTTGCTTTCGTCCTCCTTTGGTGCTCAATGTGCAGGAGGGACCTATGGTGACATTCACTTTCACGGATGGAGAAATGATCGGGGTGGTCATTGAAAACTGACAGTACCGTACCCTACCGTGCCTCCTGCTCTCCGCCGGATGCGTCGGCCAGACGATCAAACCAGCGCCGAAACTTCGCGCTCCAACTCTTCCAAACGGGTTAAGGCTGAGCGAATGGCCTGCGCTCCTTCCTCCCCGCACCTTTCGGGCGCAGGCAAGCGCCTGTTCGGCCATCTGACTGATCTCGTGCAGTAACTTGCGAATCTCCACTTCGAGCCGTCCCGGCTTTCCTGAATTCGATCCAGAACATCACTCTGTACACGCGTGCAGTTCACTTCGATTAATCGGTACAGAAATTCGTGGAGCAGAACCTCGTGTCATTGAAGAACTCCTCGCGCGAAGTCCGTGACGAGCGGGAGTTGGTGGAGAAACCCGGAAAAACTCGCTGTTTGATCGCATAGCTGAGCTCCGGCAACGCGAGGACCAGATCTTTCTGGTTTTGGCGCTGGTGATTGGCGCGTTGACTGGGCTGGCAGTCGTCGCCTTCATCTTGCTTACGCGGCGGCTCGTTGGATCTTAATCTTCGCTGAGCTCCACTTGTAATGGCGGCAACACGTCCGGCTGAGGGCGGGATTTGTCTTGCCAATACACCTGAAAGCACTGCCCCTCATCTTTCGGCTGCCAGGTGCTTCCGTCTTCGTACACAACCGTACGCGGAAAGAATACCCAGCCGAAAATTGTGTCTTCCAATTCGCGTTTGTAGCCCGGCATCTCTAAGGTCTGCTCCTGGCCAGGCGCAATGTCTTTTGAGAGATCCCAAAACGGCTCATAGGGTCGCCTTCTATACTGCACCGTCATCAGGTGATCGAAGCCAACTACCACGCGCTTGATTGGCTTCTGTCCAGTATTGCGAATTGTCAAATGAAATTTGCCGGAATCGTCCCAGAAACTCCCGGAAACGAACTGGATGGGGCTGTCGCAGTGCCGCGGCTCGTAAATCGTGTAGGCCGCCATCATGCCGGCTTCCATGTGGTCCGAAACCTGACAATGGAACAGCCACGTGCCCGGATTATCCGCCATCATATCCACGGCCACCATGCTTGCGGGCAGCAGTTCGATCACATCCGTGTTGCTACCTCGAAAACTCACCGTCTTTCCGTGCCAGTGTGGAGTGTGCAAGTCCTTTTCATTTCCCATTCCCATGAGGTACCAGCGCACCCGATCTCCTTTTTTCATCACGAATCCGGGAAGGTTGCCAAATACGTAGCCATTGATCGCATGAAACATGCCCGCGTCTTTGCCTCGGAGTTCGTCGAAAATCATGAAGGCAGCGACAAACTCGCGGTCGACATCCTTCGGCGAACCGTCTGGTTTTGCTTTCCCTTTTGCCGTAATGATGATGGGGCCGAGCAGACCCGCATTCGTTTCGCTTGGCTCATCCGAGTGCGGATGATACCACCATACGACGGACGTGGATTGAGCTTTCCCCGGTCCGCTGCTTTTGTCCGCCAACCAATGATATGTAAAACGACCACCCGGCATGACGCGAGAGCCTGACCCATCAGGCAGATAAAAAGCCCCTTCACTTGCCTTGTCGTACCGCAGGCCGTGCGGGTGAATGCTGTGCGGCAGATGGCTGCGATTCAGAAATTCCACTTCGATCGAATCACCAACTTCTCCGCGGACGACTGGCCCTAAAATGCCCAGCCATTCGGGTTGAGGCTTCTTCACCGAGAAGGTTGCGTCTGTATACTCGATAAACCGGCTTTTCTTCCAGTTGGTTTGGGCGAACCACGGCTGAGGAATACCTTGGCCGTACAGGAGATCCATTTTGCTGGGGGCGTAGTCCCACTCAACGTCCTCCGCGGCGATGTAATAGTGTCTTGTTGCCGCTCCCGCCCAAACTGCATCCATTGACACAGCCACAAGCACAAATAATAGCTTCGCTCTCACTGGCCCTCTTTCGAATCTCTCTCGCCGTGCCCCGGTGCAGTGCTCTCATGCCCCCGCATGACCTTTTCGGGCGGCAAAATGGGACGATTCCTCAGTGGCGACATGACGAACAGTACCCCCCTACCTCAAGGCGTGTCACCACAATATGAAACCGGCACTCTTGTTCGAGTTCATTCTTCAATGAATCGAACCTCTTGCTCATGAACTCCGTGATTTTTCCGCATCGCAAACACGCCATATGGATGTGATCACGACCGAGCTTTCTCTCGTAGTAATGACCCTCGCCATTCAGGTGCATCAAGTCCAGTTCATCGATTAGGCCTTGTTTCTTCAAGAGAGAAAGCGTGCGATAAACCGTAGCGCGATCGACCGAAGCATCCATCCGTTGTGCCTTGCGTAGTATCTGACTGGCATCCAGGTGTTTCTTTGCCGTTTCGATAACAGTAAGAATGGCCCGCCGCTGATTCGTCACTCGGATGCCGCGTTCAGCGAGCAACGCCTGCAGACGCCCCGGTATTTCAGTTTGCGGGAACGGCATAGCTCTCTTATGTCGCAACTAATCGCAAACAGCTTGCGACGAAATCTGTTCCACCATCTTGACGATCCAAGCCGGGAACTCTAGGCTGGATTGTAGACATAGTTGCGACTGAGTTGCAACTAGAAAATATGCGACTTGGTCGCATGAAGGGAAATCGGTGACTTCACGAGAGCTTCAACCGGAGTGCGCCCGAAAAGTCAGAGCAACATTCGGGCGCGGAGTTAGGGGCCTTCTTTTGCTGATCGGTCTTCTACCCACCTGGGCTTCGGCACAAGAAAGCCCCTACATTGCGACTTATGACCATTACCTTGAAGAGCCCGGCAATCTAGAGGTAGAGTACTTCTCAACATTCGGCACACAGCGGGACGGCAACAACTTTCATTCCTATTGGCTTGAACTCGAATATGGAGCAAAAGCCTGGTGGACCACAGAGTTCTACCTCGACGGGCAGACCACAACGCACGACAGCACCATCTTCACCGGCTTTCGTTGGGAAAACCGCATTCGTCCCTTGCAGCGGGAGCACTTTATCAATCCCGTCCTCTACGTCGAATACGAGCAGATCAATGAGGCCGACAAGATCATCAAGGAAGTCGAGGGCCACGACGTTGAGTCCGATCACGCAAACCCCAATGCAATAGCTCGCCAAGATGTCAATCATGAGCTGGAACTCAAGCTTCTGCTCTCGAAGACCTTCAAAGGCTGGAACGTTGCGGTTAATCCATTAGCCACCAAGAACCTGCTGCCCAGTGATCCCTGGGAATTTGGTTATGCCGTCGGCGCCAGTCGTCCACTTGTCCTCAAAGCTTCGGCGCAGCAGTGCAACTTCTGCCGCGAGAACTTCATTGCTGGGATCGAACTCTATGGCGGCCTCGGCGACACTCAGAGCTTCGGCCTGCATGACACATCGCACTATCTTGCACCCGCAATAGCGTGGAATTTGCCCTCAGGATGGACGGTGCGTGTTTCACCGGCATTCGGACTCAACGACAACAGCCACCGTCTACTCCTCCGCTGGGGACTGTCCCGTGAATTTGCTGGCTTTGGGGAAGTGATTACGCGTCTTCTTGGGGGGCATCAATGAGTTTCGAAACATACTGGCGCGCAGCCCGTTTTCTCCTGTTTCCTCTGGCAATTGTTGGCTGCTGCATGTTGCTAGCACACGCCACGGACTCTGCTGACATCCACGACCATTTGCACCACCGCCACTTTGCCGAGTTCGCGAAGGTTCCGGAAAAAGCCCGCATTCGCGTGAATCCGTTAGAAGCGGATCCCGACGCGCCTCTGGCCGGTCGAAAGCTCTTTGCTCAGCATTGCGCAGAATGCCATGGAGCATCGGCCGAAGGAAGGCGGAAGGCACCAAGCTTGCATGCGGAAGAAGTTCAAGCTGCAACACCCGGAACGCTATTTTGGGTTCTGACAAACGGCGTGGTCCGGCGCGGTATGCCGGTCTGGTCGAAGCTGCCTGAACCACAGCGGTGGCAAATTGTTTCATTTCTCAAATCGCTCCCAGCGACAGCAGGCACAGGGGCTCATGCTTCGCATGATGAGCCCGGTTCACACATGGAGCACTGATGCGACATCGCATAATAGTTTGTAATGACGATAACGCCAGGCTAGAACGTGAAAACGCAAAAATTCGGACTCACCCAGGCGGCCGATTCAGGCCGCTATTGTTTTTGAATATAAGTGCGACTGTATCGCAACTAGAAAGGTGTGCAAGCATTATGACGGTTCAAATGCTGTGTCGACTTTTCTGTATTGAGCTGGTCCTAATCGCAGTATTTTGCGCGGTCCTCGGAATTTCATCCGCATTCGGACAAGGTGGAGACTCTGTTGAAGGTGCAGTCTCAGAATCTACCGCTTCAGAAGCCGAGCATTCTGATCGAAGTGCACCTGGAATTCCGGCACTGTTCCTTGTGACTGAGCCAAGTGCGGATGGGAAAGCGTCCAAGAACAGGACTCCCAGCGGCCCGATTCAGGACAACAGCTTCCTCGTGGAGGAAGCCTACAACCAGGAAGACGGCGTGATCCAACACATCAGTTCGTTCCAGCGGTTCGCCGGTAGCAAGGATTGGGTGTACACCTTCACGGATGAGTGGCCTCTTCGCACCCAGAAACACCAGTTCAGCATGACATTCGCTGCCGCTCATACCGCCGAATTCGGGGGCATTGGCGCTGGAGATACTGCGATTAATTACCGTTACCAACTCCTGGGATCGGGTGAAACGAAATTGGCTATGGCTCCACGGTTATCCTTACTTCTTCCTAGCGGGAGTCCGGCCGCGGGTCGTGGGTTCGGGGGAACAGGCCTCCAGACAAACTTGCCAATCAGCATCGTGCACAATCGGCGCCTGGTAACACACTGGAATGCCGGTGCCACATGGGTTCCCCACGCCAGAAACAATCTGGGCGAGCAGTCGCGTGCTGTCGCTGTGAATCTGGGACAGTCTCTTATCTGGCAGTTCTCAAATCGTTTCAATGGCATGCTGGAATCAGTCTGGAACTCTGGCGAGCAAGTGGTGGCACCTAGAAAAACGGAGCGATCTCAGCAACTCTTCGTCATCCCAGGCGTCCGGTGGGCGCACAACTTTCGCAGCGGTCTTCAAGTTGTGCCCGGACTCGCCGTTCCCGTCGGTGTCGGGCCAAGCAGCGGCGAGAACGGGATCATCTTCTATCTAAGCTTCGAGCATCCCTTCGCATGGTCGCATTCGCGCTAAGCGGCATTAGAGTCGCTGGGCTGGAGATGAATGTGAATTACGCGCGAAACAGCGGCTGAAGATGGTCCTTCACATTGTTTTCTGATGTGCATTCTCAGTTCTGAGACCTGGGGGAAAGATGCGATATGCGTTCCTGGAGTTTCAGGCGCAATGACTCGCTGAGCATCTCCGGGATCGAGATCTGGTCAACCATCTGTTGATCATGGCAGAGAACAGCGTGCCAAAACGCTCTTCGATGGGGAGAATGGTACACAGTTGGCTTTCTGGACATGTTCTGAAACCTCAAGCTAGGCTGAGCATGCCCATGAGTTCGACGAGTACATGCTCGTCGTGCAGGGCTGCTACACGTTGCTCATCAACGGAGAGCGCATTCCCGTTAAAGCGGGGCAGGAGTATGTGATTCCTCCCGGCGTAGTGCACGGAGGCGAGGTCGTTGCGGGAACGAGGACAATTCATGCATTCGGAGGTCACCGGGCTGATCGAGAACGGAACTCTGTGGTGAGTGCCTAATGAAAATTGCTGCTCGCGTCACAAATACCGCGTCAGGTCACGCTGTCGAGGTTGAAACCGAGGGTCGCACCCAATTGATCCTGATAGCTCCGAAGAGTGTTGGGAGAGGCTCAAGCATCAATGGAGGCGAGCTATTGTTCGCGGCTCTCGCGACATGCTTTTGCAATGACCTATATTGTCAGGCGGCAAAGCGCGGCATCAACGTTCACGACGTCAGCATTGAAGTGAATGGCACATTTGGGAATCCCGGCGAACCAGCACGCGACATCAGTTACCGCGTACAGGTGAGCGCGGATGCCTCGCAAGCCGAAATTGATGATCTGATTCGCGCAACTGACTCAGTCACGGAAATTCAAAATACGCTCCGTGCTGGCTGCGCAGTTCGGTTCGAGCAGCCGTGAGCCCGGTTACTGCGAATCCAGTAATCGAACGCGATCCCGCCATCGAGAAGTGCGACGACACCTCCGGCCC
>WNFZ01008971.1_pt1 | contig 15983 bp, 14 predicted proteins | sample 5400081 | NCBI WGS metagenome assembly WNFZ01 (sample SAMN13153365, study PRJNA577476) | soil metagenome | isolation source: 80 cm soil or saprolite under grassland replicate 1 | place: USA:California | collected 2016-06-15 | reverse complement strand
GAACTGCAGAAGGGGACCTAGATGGTTAGGAATCAGACTCAGGAGCCAGATCCCACGAAGTTGCCAGCCGGGCAGGACCGGGGGCGTGATTCACACCTCGCCGAACTTCGTGAAATCATTCAGAAGGCCGCGGCGTTTTCTTCGGAGTGGCCTCAAGAGATTCGCGCCGTCGTCTTCGAACTAGCCGCGAAACAACTAATCAGGAGCCGAGGCAAGGAGCCTAGGGCCGGCAACGGCCGTGAGTCTCAACCTCTCGGTGGACTGCCGACAAGTGCTTACGCACAGCCTATGGAGCGACTCGGTCGTGCTCTTGGCGTTGACCTCGACCAGCTCGCTAGATCTGTCAGTGTGTCGGACGAGAGCGGGATCGAGATAATGGCCCCATTGGCTGGAGAATCGACGAAGGAGCTGCAACTGAATTACTCAGCTGTGTTCGCCTACATCAAGGAAAAGGCGCTAGGCGTTCTGGACGTCGATGCAGGGGAGTTGCGCATGCTGTGCATGCGGCATGGCTGCTACGACATGGCAAACTTCGCCGCGAATCTGCGGTGGAAGGGTTTCATGCGCGAGATAGTGGGGAAGGGATCGAAGGATCGCCGGTATCGAGCCTCGAAAGAGGCTCTCGCCCAAGGCGAGAAGCTGTTACGCGAGGCGGTGAACAACTAGGTACTCGGAGGTTGTGAATGAACAAGGCGCGGAACACGGGCGCACAAGCACCCACGGTGGATGAACTCAAGGAAGTATTTCAGCAGGCCGCCACGGTCGCGGCGGCGGTTCCCGAGCATCTTCAGGCGGCGGCATTCTCCAAGGCCGTGGACGAAATCCTTGCGGAAGGACGGGGGAGGGAACCGGGGCGGCGCGCTGCGCGTTCGTCGAAGGCTCGGCGCGCGAATAGCGCTGCACTTCCTCCAACCGGAAACGCCAATCGCCGGCCTGCTGCAGGCTCGGGCCCGCAGACCGCGATCGAGGTGATGATCGACGAGGGGTTCTTCGAGAATCCCCAGGCGCTCGAGAGGATCATCCAGTCTTTGGAGGAAGAGCGCGGCTATCATTTCCTCCGTCCACGTGTTGCTACGGCGGTTCTCCGCCTTCTGCGTGCTCACCGACTCGTGCGCTCGAGGAACGCAGCCGGTGATTACGAGTATCGCCGTCCCTGACTTGCGACCGATAGCTTCCGCTCTCGCTCGCGTTCAGGAGTCGTGGCGTGCCTGATCTTGTTGAGGCCTATGAGGCAGTCGACGTGTCCCAGTACCCGGACGTTCACTCGTACGCTGAGGATCTCGATGCCCTCCTCTGGGTTCTAATGGTTGCCGTGAAGGGCAGCGCCAAGGGCTCGTTGACGGCAGCTCAGGTCTGCGGAATCCTGCGAGACGTGTATGGTCGTGATGTCAGTCGTCAGCGCGCTGCGACGCTGCTAGGTGGTGCCAGAGGTCTCGTTGCGATGAAGCGGCCTCGTCGCGAGGCGGTATTCAAGATAATGAAGAAGGGTGAGGAGCGAGTGCTCGCCGCCGGCGGTAGTGTGCTGGTGGTGGAACCGGACAAAGCGTTCACGGCTCTTCAGCGGCTCGACACAATCCTTAGGTCTCTTGAAGGCGAAGTCCTGCTCTGCGATCCGTATGTGGACGACAAGACCTTGGTTCATCTGACGACGGTGGCAAAAGTATCCCGCATTAAGATGCTGACCATGAACGTGTCCGATCCACCGAGGTTTCGGACCAAGCTGCAGGCGTATCAAAGAGAATACGGGAACCTGGAGATCCGTACGGATGCCACTGCGTCACTGCATGATCGTTATCTCATCGACGACCGGACGATGTGGTCTCTCGGGCAGAGCCTCAACGGCGTTGGGAAGAAACAGACCCTCATCGTGAAGCAGGGAGACGATTTGCGCGCTGCGATGAGGGAGGTGTTCAAGGCAAGATGGAATAGTGCCAAGGCCTGGACCTGAGCGTCCTGTTTGAGGGGATAGCCCGGCGTTTATCGCAGCCTTGCTCCGATACAGTTAAGTCCGCTAAGTTTCACAGGTTACGCCCCTGTAGCTCAGGTGGATAGAGCGGCGGTTTCCTAAACCGTAGGCCGGGCGTTCGAGTCGCCCCAGGGGCGCTGGGGCTGGGTGTCGTACGGGTTCACGGGTGCGAGGCGAGGAACGAGACGAGATGTCGACTTCGGTGAGGACGGTGGGGCCGGCGGCGGCTGGGACGGAGAACCCGATCCTCACGGCGCTGAACGCGTGGATCAAGGGGCACCGGCAGGCAGTCTCGTGGCTCGTCACCTTGATGATCCTCGGCGCCGGTTTGGGCGCCTGGAGCCTGATGTCGAGCCGCCAGACGGAAGCGCGTGCCGCGCGGGATTTGGTCGGCGCGCGGTTGGCGTTCGAGTCGCGCAACTATCCGCTCGCGGGAAGCGAACTCTCCCGGATCGCCGAGAATTACTCCGGTACGCGGGCGGCCGAAGAGGCCACGCTGCTGCTCGCGCAGGTGCGTCTCGGTCAGGGACAGAATCAGCTGGCGGTCGAGCAGCTCGCCAGGTTCGCCCCAGGCGCCTCCCGCCAATACAAGGCTCAGGCCTATGGTCTCCTTGGCGCCGCGTATGAGAATCTGGGACGCCCCGTGGAAGCCGCGAGAGCTTATGAGGCGGCCGCAGCGGCGTCGGGGATGCCGTTTCTCCGGGCGCAGTACCTCTCGGACGCCGGCCGGGGGTGGGTGGCGGCGGGGGACACGGCCAAGGCGCTGACCGCCTACCGGGAGATCGTCACGAAGCTCGATTCAGCTGGCACCGTCGTGGAGGCCAAGGTGCGGATTGGGGAGCTCACGCGGGGGGCTGGTACGCGGTAGATATGCAGGGGTCTGCGAGCAGAGATACTTCGTATAAGAGATGTTATGTTAAGTTGAGATGTGTCTGGATGTGGACAAATGGATCAGCTTAGGACCCCCCTGAACACCAGTCTCGCCTCCCCGATCAGCCAGACATCACCGTAATCTCCGCTAGGACGGCGAGTTGCCCGGACTTCCAGACGCCGGCCACTGCGTGTGTGGATGACCGTGGGTAGGCGGGAAAGTTCCCAGGCGTCCAGAGCGCATGCTGCGGCCACCGATCCCGTCCCACACGCCAGGGTTTCCGCCTCAACCCCGCGCTCATAGGTCCGCATCTGCCAACCGCTGGCATCCCGGGCTGGGCTCAGAAAGTTCACGTTGGCCCCCTCGGGTCCTACGGCTGGGTGGGCGCGCAGCTCCCGACCTCGTCCCAGGATGTCAACGCGGTCCACGTCCTCCACGACGAGCACGAGGTGCGGGACCCCGACCACGCCGAGGGCCACCCGCCGCTCACCGGCACTCAATCGGATCTGTTCGAGCGCCTGTGGGGGGACCACGGGAGCGAGTCCCAATCCGGCGAGATCGGGCGCCGGCGCAATGCGGCTGTCGTAGGTGCCGGCATCGGTTTCGAGGCGCATGTCGCCCGTGCCGACGAGGCCCAGGCGGCCCGCGAGGCGCGTACTGCACAAGGCGGCGTTGCCGCACATCGCCGCTCGTGACCCGTCGCTATTGAAATAGATCATCCGGACGCTGCCGGGCCCGGATCCGGGAAGCAGGAACACCACGCCGTCCGCGCCGACGCCGGTTCCCCGCGCGCAGGTCGCGCGGATGTCGGCTGTGGTCCACTCCTCCGGTGCGGAGATCCGCCCGTCTACCATGACGAAGTCGTTGCCCGACCCCGTCATCTTGTAGATGGGGAGGCCGGTTAGATGCGACGAGACCAGGCCATCAGCCGGAGCCGCGGCACCATCCACACCGCTTCCCGCACGATGGCCCGATTCATCTTGCTCTGCCCCTCGGTCCGGTCGACGAACACGATGGGGATTTCCGCCAGCTTGAATCCTTTTCGCCATGCCCGAACGCTCATTTCGATCTGAAAGGCGTAACCGTTGGAGCGGACCTGCGTGAGGTCGATGCCCTCCAGGACGCGCCGGCGGTAGCACTTGAAGCCGCCGGTCAGGTCCCAAATCCTAAGCCCGGTGACCCACCGGGCGTACACGTTCGCAAAGTAGGATAACAGCAGCCGGCCCATCGGCCAGTTGACGACCGTGACCCGCCCGGCCAGGTAGCGGCTCCCCAGCACCAGATCGGCATCCTGGACGGCCGTGAGAAACTCCTTTAAGTGCGCCGGGTCATGAGAGAAGTCGGCGTCCATCTCGAAGAAGTAGGCGTAGTCGCGCTCGAGACCCCACTTGAACCCCGCCAGGTAGGCGGTGCCCAGCCCTTGTTTCGCGGTGCGGTGCAGGACGTGGACGCGCGGGTTCTCGACGGCCAGCGCCTCCGCCAGCTGTCCGGTGCCGTCGGGAGAGTTGTCGTCTACGACGAGAACCTCGAGCCTCCCGTCCTGGGCGAGGACCTGGGGCACGAGGTGGGACAGGTTCACCGCCTCGTTGTAGGTGGGGATGATGACGAGGGCCTTCTCAGCCACCAGCTCCCCTTCCCCGCCGCCGGCGCGCCAAGGGTGGCGCCACCAGCCCCAGGGTGAGCGCCAGGAGCGATACCAAAGTCACTGTTCGGCCCGTCCGATAGTCTGCCGCGGCGAACCGCAGCTCCACTCGCCGGGCACCGGCCGGTACCGGCACCGTGATCAAGGCCTGGTCGCCGCGGTACACCGGGGCGGGTGCGTCGTCCACGGTCGCCCGCCAGTCCTTGTACCAGTTCTCGGCGACCAACACGTACGCGGGCGCTGAGGGGGCAGGCGCGAGGGCTAGGGACATTTTTCCCGGGGCCCATGCGGTGATGGTAGCCTTCGATGAGCTGGGCTCAGGCATCGCCGTGACGGGCAGCGGGTTGACCCGCTGCGTGGTGTCGAAGAGGACCAACCGATTGTAGTCGAGACGTGGGTCCAGCAACGTCGGGACAATCTGCGACGGCAGCGCCCTCACGGCCGCTGGAACCACCCGGACGTACGGCGGGGTCGTGTCCGCTTCGTAGAGATAGACTTGCTGGCCGAGTCCGGTGCGTGCCGGCCCCAGGACCCGGTGAAAGCCGGGGACCCGCACGGTGTCCGGCGCCACGAGATACCGCACCGCCAGGAGCTTCCAGAGGTTGAGGCTGCGACGCAGGTTCTCCTGCTGGACCTCTCCTCCGATCAGGTCGAGGTAGGTCTGCAGGTGATTGCCGTGATACCCGGTCACTTGGGGAATGTCGTGGGCCATCAGGGCATCGGGCGGATAGACTGAATCAAAGTCGTACAGGCGGTACGGCAGCGGAGTCCTGGTCACGGCGCGGATCACGTCGTCGCCGGCGAGCTGCTCCGCTTCGGGCCGGCTCCAGCGCCAAAACCCGTGGCCGGCTCGCCAGAGGTCCCCGCCCACCAGGAGAATCAGCAGGATGGTGAAGACGCGGACGGTCAGCCGGCGTTGTAGGAACGCCAGCCCCAGTCCCGCGAGGATCGCGAGGCCGACGGCGCTTCCCACCGCCCCCCACCGGATGGCGTCCCCCGCCCCGCGCGCCGCCGTCACGAGATCGTGCGGCGCTTCCCCCTGATGGCTCTGCGCCCAGACCTGGGCGATCGAGCCGAAGGTACCCGTCAACCCCATCAACGCCACGACGCTTGCTGTGACGAGGGCACCGACCAGCAAGCCACGTCCCTCCCGGCGTTCCAGGCGTTCCGCTCCCAACGCGGCGAGGACGGACACCCCGAAGGCCACCTGGAAGAAGGCGATTCCCGGGGCGCGCGTCTTGTTCACGTAGGGGACGAGGGCCCACCACAGCCGATAGAACGGGGTTCCGGATCCGAGGGCAACCAGGAAGAACAGCGCGGTGATGCCGAGGACCCATCTCACGAGCTTCCGGCGCGGTCCCTGCGATCCTGCTCCGAGGACGGCAAGCCCGATCACGGGGAGCCCCAGGTACTCGCTGTGCAGCTTGAGCGAATTCGGGCCCCAGTACGTGCCGTCCATGGTGGTGCCAGTGAAGCCGGAGCTGAACAGTTCTGGGAGATGGATCCACGGTGTCGCGTAGGATGTCGACCACGCGAACCCCCTCAGCCCCGCGCGCGGGGAGAAGGGGATGTAGTGAAGGAACGGGAGGACCTGGATGAGGGAGAGCCCAAATCCCAGGAGGACCCCTGCCAGGGCGAAGCCCAAGCCCTGCCAGCGCTCGCGAACGGGGAGCCCCTCATGCTCCCCAAAGGTCAGGTAGAGCGCGAAGATCCCGGCGCTGATGAGCGCATACTGCGTCGTCTGATATTGGGGGCTCAGCAGCGCGAGCCCGACCGCCAGCCCGAGGACCGCGAAGCCTTCGAGTCGGCGACGGCGAATCCCCAGCACCAGGCCGATCAGCATCAGGGGGAAAAGCGCCGTGACGAACAGCTTGCCGTCGTGGCCTGGACTGGCGTACGAGATGACGAGGCCGCTCAGCTGGTAGGCCGTCCCGCCGACAACGGCGCCCAGCCAACTGGTGCGCAGGAGCCGGAGCAGCAGGTACAGGAAAAAGCCGGCGAGCACATAGTGAACGACGAACGCCAGATCGATGGCGATCGTTGTCGGCAAGACCAGCCGCAACCAGGCCGTGGGATAGAACAGATCCCCAAACCCCGCGACGACGACGACGCCCGACAGTCGCTCCGGATCCCACAGAGGGATGTGGCCGCTGGCACGCCACTGCTCCGCCCCCCAGTGCCGGATGGCCCACCCCGTGGAATACTGATCGCTGAACGGACCGGCGAGGTATTGCCCCGTCCACATCGGCAGGGACAGGATCGCCACCCAGAGGCAGAGGAATCCGAACGCGGCGAGGTTCGGGCGGGCCGGGGTGTACTGCGGGGTGTCGTTCACGTGTGATCGACGTGGAGGTGGACCGGCGGGCTTCGTAGTCCGCCGAAGAGGATGAACAAGACGCCCGGGAGAACCTCCAAAACTGTGAGCCACAGTCGCGACGCGAACGCGATGACCCACGCGTCCCCCTGGCTGGCGAGGCCCAGGGTGGTCAGGCCCTGCACCATCGTCCATTCCCGGACTCCCAGGCCGCCCGGCGCCGGCACAAAAAGATACCCCGCCAGATAGGAGATCGTGTAGACGGCGACTGCGTCCGCCAGCGACCCCCGCACGCCCGGCAGCACGCCACGGGCCAGCAACGCGAACGCCAGCCCGTACAGCAGCCATGCCGCCGCGGTCCCGAGGGTCGCGAGCCAGATTGGTCGTGCGGGGATGCGGGGGATGCCGAGGTTTCGCCCCGCCAGCCGTCCTGCGAGGGCCGCGATGCGTGGCAGCAACGCGGGGAGCAGCAGCAAGCCAATCAGAAGGACAGCGGCAACCGCGATGGCGGTACCCGAGCGGCCGCCGGTCGTCGTGTCCAGCAGGCGGAGCCCTCCCCCAAGCACAAGCACGAAACCGGAAAGGATATTGGCGAGGTTGATGACGAGCGCCGAGCCGGTAGCGGCGACGGGTGAGATCCCTTCCCGCTGCGCGAGCGCACTCATCGCGGTAATCTGCCACACCTTGCCGGGCACATACTTGCCGAGATTCGACACGAACCAGATGCGCGTGGCGCTCCAGTATGGGAAGAGTCTGCCGCCCCAGGACTCGAGCATCACCCGCCAGGTCTGGATGAGCAACGCATAGGAGCTGAGCACGAGCACCCCGGAGGCCAGCACCAGTCCCCATCCCGGATGGACGGCTGCGAGGCTGTGACGCACGTCGCCCCACTGACGGGCCAACGCCGTGCCGACGAACCAGAGGGCCGCGGCCACGAACGCCAGCTGGACAACGCCCCAGAGTCGCTTACGGGTCGCGGAGTCCAAGCGTCTCCCGGTAGATCTCGAGGTACCGCCGGGCGGTCGCCTCCGGCGCAAAGGTCGCAAGCGCGCGACGTCGCCCTTCCCTGCCCCATGCCTCGCCTTGATCCGGAAGCGCGAGGAGACGGTCGAGCGCGGCGGCCAGGGCTGGGGCGTCGCCCGGTGGAACGAGCAGCCCCGTCTGTTGGTGGGCCACGATGTCCGTGAGGCCGCCGGAGCGAAACGCGACCACCGGTGCCCCGGACAGTTGGGCCTCGATGGCGACCAACCCCAGGCCCTCGTCGCGAAACGGGGCCACGAGGGCCGTGGCCTCGCGGTAGCGCTGGGCGAGCTCCGCCTGGGACAGCAACGGATGCCACTCGACCCGGCCTGCGACATCGAGTGATTCCGCCAGCGGTCGGGCGTCCTCCGGCGTGCTGCCGACGCCGACGACGACGTCGAGCACCGGCTTCGCCCGCATCCGCGCGAGCGCCTGCAGCAGGACCCCGATGCCCTTTTGTTCGTTGAGCTTGCCGACAAACAATAGTCGGTCCCGTCGCCGGGAGCCGGGGGCGGGCGGAGTGAACAGACCCGGGAGCACCGGCATGGGGGCCACGACCGGTCGGACATCCGGCACTAGGGCGGTCACCCCCTCCGCCAGCCAGTGCGTCCCCAGTCCGTTCCAGAAGCTCCCTGCGAGGAAGGCGAGCATCGCCGCTCTTCCCACCCAGGATCCCTTCACCTGGTGGCGCATGGTGCCCGAATAGGCGAGGGTTTCGAACCGTCGCGGGGCGTAGCGGAAGCGCACCACGTCGACGCCTTCGAACGTGTCGTGAGGCGGCAGGCCGGGGGCGGCCGGCGCCGCCACCAGCACCTCGACGCCGAGGGGACGCAACGCCGCTCCCAACCGCAGCACGAAGGACCCGACCGGGTCCTCGGGCGTCCGCGGGAACGAGTGGGCAAGGAAGAGGACCTTCACGCCGGCGGGGGCTCGAGCGCGATGGAAGCATCCGTCAGCGCGGGGCGCCCGTCGGGCGCGACGCTCCGCGCCCGGACCGCGCGTCGCCGTCTCCGCCACGCGGCGAGGTCGTCCAGCGTGCTCAGGTAGGCTCCTCGGGCGGCAAGCCCATCCACGAGTGCCGCAAACCCCTCGGGCGCTCCGGGGAATCCGAGCGACGGGATCAGGTTGGGGTGCCAGACGCCAACCCACAGACCTTCGACGTCGCGAGCGGCGTCCGCCAGCGCCAGGCCGTCGGCGACCCAGGCGCCGGGATCTTCCACACCGCGATACTTGCTCAGCGCCCGGTCCATCCAACTGACGGGAGCGGCGTCGAGTAGGAGCGACCCACCGGTGGCGCTGTCGTCCCACACCGGGATGACATCCGCCACCCCCAACCGGAAGCCGTTGCGATCGGGGAAGCCGTAGCTGGAGTCGTAGGAAAAGCCTGCGGCTGCCATTGCCCGATGCGTCGCGCCCGGTCGGAAGCGCAGGAAGTGTTGTCGGACGCCTTGCGCAGGAGCGCTGACCAGGCGCTCCAACCGGGCCCGCTGGCTCGCGAACATCCCGTCCGCCTCCATCGTGGCGAAGCTACCGTGGAGTCCGACGGCGTGCCCAGCACCCTGGATCGCTCCCAGGATCCGGCGCGCCCGGGCAGACTCCGGTCGATAGGTGAGATCCCCCCGGGTCATCGTGGAAAGGGTCGGCGTGCCACACAGGATGAACCACGTCGACCGGATCGCGCGGGCGGCCTCGCGAGCGAGAATCCCTGCCACGCCGCGCCACACGGGATCGCGGCCGATGGCCGCCAGGGCGGCGGCGGCGGTCCGCACGGCACGGCGTCCCTGCCCCTTTCGACCGAGCTCGCCGAGCCGCAGTAGCGTGAAGATCGGCCACCACTCCACGACGTCGAGATCGTGGGTGAGGGCAGCCGCCCAGCGGTGGCCCTCCGGCCAGGGGGTGAGGAGCCGCAAGGGTCGGCGACCCGCAGCGGCCACCGTCGCGGTCCGCAGCCGCCGCGCCGCCAGGGAGACGACGGGCTCACGCTCCCGCCCGGCCCGCACCAGCTCGTTTTCCTCCGGCGGCACCCGTCCGAAACGATCCGCGGCACTCGTGCGCTGCTCCCGAACAGCGCCGGCAATTCCGGCGAGGTAGCCGAGCGCGACGCGGGGCACCCGGACGACGCCGTCCGCCGGCTCGATCCCCCACCCCGCGGCGATCCAGGCCGTCAGCTCGCGGGCATCATTAGGGCGCTCGGTTACCTCCAACCGGACGACGTCGGCCGCGGGATCGTCCACCGGCAACAGGCAGGCGAGATCGATGAGGACATCTATGGCGTATTGTTCGGCGGGGCGGAGGGCGGCGGTGGAACCCGGTGCTCGAATCATTCAGTCTCCGAGCTGCAGGCGGTGCCCCCAGCGAACGGATGCAGTGCCTCGGCGGCGGTGAATCATACATCGAAGGGGCAGTGTATGTTAGGGCCATGGCGCGCCCCCTCCTTCAGAAGGCCCGGATTCCCCTCGGCCACCTGTTGCTGTTCGGCTGGCTCCCGAGCCCGGTGAAGCGATGGGTCTACCGGACCCTGCTCGGGTACCGGATCGGCCGTCGCGTCCGGTTCGGGTTCGGTGGCGTCGTGATCGGCGAACAGGTAGACCTCGGGGACGACGTCGAGATCGGTATGCTGGCGATCGTCATGGGTCGCTCGATCACCATCGGTCGCCATTCGAGTGTCGGCACGATGAGTTACGTCTCGTGCCGGGTGATCGAGATCGGTGAGGACGCGAAGATCCGCGAGCAGGTGTTCGTGGGCGGCCCGCAACTGCCCGAATCCCGGTTCGCCCTCGGCAGCCGCACCATCGTGCTCCAGCTGGCGTACATCAACCCGACCAAGCCCGTGGTCATCGGGGACGACACGGGCATTGGCGGGCATTGTCTCATCTTCACTCACGGGTCCTGGCTGAGCGCCTTGGAGGGGTACCCGGTCACGTTCGCGCCGGTGACCCTCGGCAAGAGCGTTTGGCTGCCGTGGCGCGTGTTCGTGATGCCGGGGGCGACCATTGGGGACGGCTCCGTGATCGGGGCGGACTCGCTCGTGACGGGAGACATTCCCCCCTCGAGCCTCGCCATGGGTTCGCCGGCCAAGGTGATCCGCACCGCGCCCGACTTCCCGCGGCGGCTCGCGGACACCGAGCGCTTGACCTTGACGGAACAGATGATCGCCGAGTTCGACCGCTTTGTCGGGGACGATGCGGTGACGGTGAGCAGTGACGGTACCACGAAGACCTACACGTACCGCGGCCGGGCCTGGCGGTTGCATCGGGTGTCGCGGGACGGCGGCTGGCCGACGGTCGCCCGCGGCGACACGGTGTTGGCCTCGGTGGCGGTGCCGGACGCCGCGCTCCGTGAGTATCGCACCCGCGGCGTCCATTGGCTGGATCTTGCTGCGAAAACCCGGAGCCGGGACGGCTCGCCCCTCACCGAGGAGCTGGCACTGTTTCTCGGGCGCTACGGCATTCGTCTGACGCGGGATCTCTGATGATGGTCCGCGTCACCCGGTTCACGAGGAGCACCTTTCCCAGGGTCGTGGTGACGTAGAGCTTTGTGCCGTCGGGCGTCAGGGCGACGCCGAAGGTCCCTCCGCCGGTGTGGACGGTGTCGATCTCCGTGCCGCTCGTCAGACTCCAGACATGCAGCGGCCCGGCTTCATCCGCGATATAGAGCTCCGCGCCATCCTGGGACACCTTGACGGCTTGCGGAACGCCGCCGACCGTGAAGGTCCGGAGTGTCGCCAAGGTGGCGGCGCGAAGCTCGGTGACGGTGCTGTCGTCGTGTGACGAGATATAGAGGAGGGAGTCGCCGGGTCCGAAGGTGAGGTGGAACGGCGACGCCGGTGCGGCCGTGGAATCGACCCGGGTCCGGGTCGCCAGATTGATCTTATAGAGCCAGCCGTTGGTGCTGGCGACGTAGGCGGTGGCGCCGTTCGCTGACACGAGGATCGGATAGGGGCTGGGCGGCACGACGACCGTGTCGATCTGGGCGTGGGTCGCGACGCTGATGATTCCCACGGCCCCGCTCGCCCGCTTGGTCACGTAGGCGGTGTCGCCGGCGCCGTTGAAGGCGACCTGCGCGGGATCGCCCCCCACCGGGATACTGTCGGCGAGCGTGAAGGTCGTCATGTTGATCCGGCGCACGGCCGGACCCACGATCGCCGTGACGTACACCACTCCATTGACCGACGTGGCGACGCCGTACGGCGCGTCCGCCAGCGGCACCCGGGCCACCAGGTTGGTGTCCTTCACGGTGACGGCGGTGAACGTGGTCAGGCCGCTGCTACTCACCCGGATGGAGGTTTGCCCCGCGAGCGAGCCCGTCGTTACGACACCGCCGGTCGAGACGATGACAATCGCGGGGTTCTGGGATTGGTACGCCCGGGGCTGGCCCGCCACGCTGTCCCCGAGGGAGTCCAAGACCACGGTGCGCAGCTGGTAACTCTGGCCCTGCCGGATCGTGGTGTCCGTAGGATTTACTACGAGGGTCTTGGGCTTCCCTTGGACCGTGACCGGCACGTCGCGATGGAGACCGGCACCGGTCACGGTGACGTGCGCCTTTCCGGAGGGACCGGCGGAACGCACTAGGCCAAGGTTGGAGACCGTCACCATCGTCGGGTCGCTGGAACTAAAAGAGACGGCGACCCCGGTGATCAACGTGCTGTCTTTGTCCAGCACGTTGACCCTCAGCTGAACGCTGTCGCCCCGGAACAGGAAGACGGAGTCCGGCGCCACGACGAGAATCGCCGGGGTCGGACCGGAGGTCGTGGTGTCCGAACTGCACGCGGCTGCGAGAGCGATGGTGATCGCCGCGCCCACCCCGAGTCTCACGGTAGATCGCTCGCTAATGGATGAAGATGACTCGTCCAAAGCCGTCGGTCACGACTCCCGTCGCGCCCGAGGCATCGAACGCCACATTGCGCGGCGCTCCCCCAAGCGTCAAGATCTGCACCGTCGCCAGGGATTTCTGATTGATGATCGCGAGCCGCCCGGACAGCGGGTCGGTGAGGTAGAGCTGCGCCCCATCGGGCGTGATGCCCAGGCCATACCCCGAGCCCATCGGGTTGACGCTGGGGAGCACCGTGCCCTTCTTGAGGTTGACGACGCTCAATCCGCTGTCCTCGTTCGCCGCGTACAGCCGCGCTCCGCCCGGCGCGACCGCCAGGCGCTGCGGGCGCCCGCCGACGGTATACGTCGCGAGCCGGGCGTCGTCCGAGGTCCGGAACGCGGTTACCGTGCCGGCGTCGCGCGAGCTCGCGTACAGTACGCTTCCGTCCGGGCTGAACGCGAAGCCGTTTGCCGCCGATCCCACGGTCAGCATGTCCACGACACTGTTGGAGGCGGCGTCAATTACGAACAGCTGCCCGTTGGCGGTGGACGCGTATACCCGCTGGCCGTTGGGCGCGACAGCGACGTTGAAGCCTGAGTTGGTGAGCGGGATCGTCGTCGAGATCGCATTCGTGGCGAGGTCGATGACCGCGACCGCATTGGCGAACTGTTCCACGACGTAAGCGGTCGTACTGGCCGGATTGATCGCGACGTGAACCGGGCCGGTGGATGAACCGGTGAAGATCGCCGCGACGGGGGTCGTCCCCGGCAGGGCGAACCGCGTCACGCTGTCCGCGAGGACCTGCGCGACCAGCAGGTCGGCGGCCGGGTCGATGGCGAGTCCGTACGGCTCGCCGTCCAGAGGGGCGATGGCGGACACCGTGCCGGCGGGGTGGGTTGGCTTGGTGCCGCTCTGGCTCGCGAGCAAGCCGTATGAGGAGCCGGGCTCGCCCGTTGGCGACGAGCACGACGCCAGTACTGCCAACCCGAAGACCATGCCGCGCTTGACCTGCTGCCCGACGCGCATTTTGGTACCCTCCGCTTAGGGACTATCCCAGATCGCCTGACGCGTGGAGACTAGAAACAGCGGTCGAAGGGCGCTATGTTTTTTCGTGCGACTCGCTGCGCTCACGCTATGACGTTTGGTGCGCGCCCCGTTCCGCTCACGAAACCCTGCTGATGCCACCTGTTCCCCTCGCCCTGACGCTCGAAGCCGTCCTGCCACGGCTCTCCCCGCGGGGGCGCGCCGTGATCAACCTCCTCGTCATCACGCGGGGAGTGTTCGGGGGTGCGGAGGAGATGGCGACGCGAATTGGCGTGACGAGCCGCTTCCGCCTGGGCCGCCTGCTGCGGCGCGAGGGTCTGCCGCCGTTCGGGGAGCTGGCCGACTGGACCTGCGTGCTGCAGTTGCTGTCGGAAGCGGAGTTGCAGAGGGCGCCCCTGCTGCGGCTGGCGCGCCTCACGGGTCTGGAGCCCGCGACGTGCTACCGGCGCTGCAAGCGCCTCCTCGGCGTGCCCTGGCGCGTCGCGCGGGCTCGCGGGTTCGCGTGGGCGCTGGTGAGATTCTTGCGCCGCTGTCGCCGTCCCCCGCATGCGGCTGTTGAACCCCGGCCTCCCGTGCCTCCACCCCCGGTGCCGAGTTACCGACCCGGCGTGCCCGCGGTCATCGGCCTCGGCAGGCGCGGCCCGGCACTCCCGTCGCTCGGCCCCGCCCCGCCGGGCAGCGGTCACCCGCAGGGCTCACTGGCGGCCACGCTCCGGCTGCGAGACGCGCCCACCGACATCGCCGTCTCGGCCGGTGGGGCGGTCCTCGCCACGCGCGCGTACGCGGCGAGCGTCGAGCGGCTCGACCTCCCCAGGCTCAAGTCTGTGGCATCCGTGCCGGTCGGGTGCAATCCCGTGCGCCTCGTCTTCGACCGCAGCGGCCGCCGGGCCTACGTCAGCAACCAGATGAGCGACAGCATCAGCGTCATCGATGTCGCCACGAACCGTCGCGTCGACGACATCGCCGTGCGCGGGTGGCCCGCGCCCGTTGTTATCTCACCGGATGAACGCACGTTGTTCGTCACTACCAACGCGGACCGCCTCTACGCGATTCAGCTGGCGACCAAGCGCGTTGTCGCCGCCATCCCCCTTCCCGCGACGTCCCATCATCTCACTATGCATCCATCCGGCAAGCTGCTGTACGTGGCCACCCGGGCCGCGGGCACCGTGATGGAAATCGATGCGACGACTTTTCAGATCCTGCGAACCTTCCCCGTCGGTGGTCAGACGCAGGCTCTCGCGGTGTCCGCCGACGGCACCGAGCTGTACGTCGCGGACGAGGCGGGCGGGTTGGACGTTCTCGACCTGAAGCGCGGGATGCAGGCGGCGGCGGTTCGACTCGACGGTCGGGCCTACGGTCTGGCGCTGAGCCGCGACAACCGTCAGCTCTACGTCGGCCTGGTGACGAGCGAAAGAGTTCAGGTGGTGGACCGCGAGTCGCTCCGGGTGGTGCGGACGATTCCCACCGGCGGGGTCCCGCGCGAGATCACGTTCAGCCCGTCGGGGAAGACCGCGCTCATCGCGAACGAAGCGGGCTGGATCGACGTGGTGACGTAGCCAGGCGGGGACGGTCTGCCTCCCGGTCAGCGATCGTTGGAGCCGTGCTCGCGGAGTCTCCCCACCTCCCGCTCCAGGGCCCGCAGCTGCTCGCGCACGTCGGCCACGAGCTCCCCCACGAACCCGAAGCCGAACAGGGCGAGCCCCGCGATCACGAGGAGCAGCACCAGATAGAGAAACGCGCGGTTGCCGTGGTCGTACACATACCGCTCGATCAGGGCGTACACGCCGACCAGAAACCCGAGGAACATCAGTGCCGCGCCGGAGAGGCCGAAGAACAGCATCGGCTTGCGGCCGAAGCGCAGCTGGAACCACACCGACAGGAGGTCGAGGACCCCGACGGGGATGCGCCCGATCCCGAACTTGGATTTCCCCGCCCGCCGGGGGTGCAGCGGGACGGGCCGCTCGACAAGCCGGAAGCCGCGCGCCGCCGCGATTACCACCATGAAGCGATGCCAGTCGGGGCGCAGCGGCACCTGGTCCATCACTTCGCGCGTGTACGCTTTGACCGAGTTCAGGTCCGTCACGCGGACGCCGAACAACCAGCGGCACAGGCCGTTGTAGATGGACGACACGAAGCGCTTCTCGTAGGTGCCCTGCTTCGCGCCGGTGACGACGTCGGCGTCGCCGGCGAGGATCGGCTCGACCAGCCGCGGAATATCCGCGGGCAGATACTGGAGATCCGCGGGCCAGAAGACGAGCACCCGGCCGCGCGCGGCGTCGGCGCCGGACTTCAAGGCGTCGGCGATGCCGCGCGG
>WNFZ01002962.1_pt1 | contig 15985 bp, 20 predicted proteins | sample 5400081 | NCBI WGS metagenome assembly WNFZ01 (sample SAMN13153365, study PRJNA577476) | soil metagenome | isolation source: 80 cm soil or saprolite under grassland replicate 1 | place: USA:California | collected 2016-06-15 | reverse complement strand
CAGCCTTCACCAGCCTTGAGCGCGTATGGTTCCACGTCAGGTGCTCCTTTCTCTCACAGCTCGATTCACTCCAGGCGTGCAGCGGTCGGCACAGTGGCAACCAGGCGCATCGGTCGTGTCCAGCGAATCCAGACCTCTGCCGCAATCAGGTGCAGCACACAGCCGATCCAGAAGGCGATGCCAAAAACGTATCCGGCGTCAGGCCGGAAAGGCGACTGGTGGCAAAGAACAGGCCGATGACCGGCCGGATCGTGGCAACAGCCAGCCCAATGGCAAAGGCACGAATCATCCACTCGCGGTGCAGTGCGATCTCGCGTCGGAGGATGTGCCGATAGGCCTTGCCCAGTGCAACCAGAAAGAGCAAGGCGAACAGGGTCGTTGCGACTGCCTGCGTAAGGCCGCCAATCGCTGGCATGGCAAAGCTCATCACCAGAGCCGATACGCCAATGATCAGGCTACAGATCAGGTAGATGCGTCCGTTCCAGCGGTGCCATTGCAAATGGCGGGCGCGTATGGTAGCGCTGAACTGCAACGGCCCCAGCACCATGAACAGCGCGCCGGGGATGATGTGGATGAGCGTCAGGACGGGGTAGCGCGCAAACACATCATCCAGCGCCGCGAACTGCGCGGCGACGGGATTGGAGGTGGCAGCAGTCGGACGGTAGCCTGTGATCAGGATTGGTATGAGATTGATGGTGCGCCGTACTACCACGGCAATGCCGATCAGCGCCAGCAGGATGACCACACTCCAGAGGGTGCGTCGGACGCGACGCGCAGGTTTCATGGTTCGTTCAGATTTCGCGTACAATGATGATGCCATCGCTTGTCACCTCATCAGGGGAGCGATTTACCCTGCTGTGCGGTCAGGCTCATAGCGCAGCAAGACCACCCCTGAGCGGAAGGCTTTGCTCTCAAGGAGCTTCAGATGAGCCGACTCCATCCCGACTGCAAAGAGCCGTTTGCCGCGCCCGCGCACCAGCGGATGAAGGAGCAGCCAGTAGGCATCAACCAGGCCCGCCTGCATCAGCGATTGGGCCAGGGTGGCGCTGCCACTCAGACGGATGTCCCCACCGACCTGCTGCTTCAGCCTGCGGATCTCCTCTATGACATTCCCTTTGATCAGCGTCGTATTGTTCCACTCGGCCTTGTCCAGCGTAGATGAGACGACGAACTTGGGCTGGCTGTTGAGCTTGTCCGCGACGCCAAACTCATTGTTGGTCTGGGTAGGCCAGTACGCGGCAAACATCTGGTACGTTACGCGCCCCAGCAGCGCGGCGTCGGACGCATGAATGTTTGCCTGGATGGCCTCCGCCACCTCCTCGCTGATGTAGGGCGGCTGCCACTGCTCCGACGCCTCCATCACGCCGTCCAGGGTCAGAAATTCAGCGACAATCAGCTTTCGCATGCACACGCTCCTTTCCGCTGAGGGGATCGGGCTTGCACGATCATCCCTCGCTCAGCTTACAAAGTGCTATGTGGCTCGTTGCATCACGCAGAACAGCGCGCGCGGAAGCGGATCGAGCGTGCCCTGGTAGACCGTCTCCCTGATCGAGTGTATGTGCAACCGGCTGCTGAAGAGCGCCCAAATCTGCTCGCGCGTGAAGCGGTGCGGCCCCTGCGTTCCCGGCTGGAGGTGGCTAAAGCACTTCACGAAGAGATACCCGCCTGGTCGCAGCAGACCAGCAATCGTGGAGACGTATCCTGTCGCCGCTCGGGTGGCAGGACGTGGAAGCAGCCCCGGTCGAAGATCAGGTCGAATGGTCCAGTTAGCCGGGTGGACAGAATATCATCCTGCTGCCATGTCACGACAAGCCCCTGCGCTTCCGCCTTCTCGCGCGCGAGCTGGACGGCTGCCGCAGAGATATCCGTTGCCGTCACGTCGAAGCCGCGCTGGGCAAGCTGCATCGCCTGCGTGCCCGGCCCACTCCCCAGATCCAGCGCACGACCGCCCTGGAGCCCAAGCTGCTCCAGCGTCTGTCTGAGATCATCGTCGAGCTCCGAATAGAACCAGGGCATGGTCTCGACGGCCTGGTGTTGGTAGCGTTCCTCCCAGCCGGGAAACACCGGCTGCTGATCTCCCGACATGATTCTGCCTTTCTTATGCCAGTATGATCGGCTTGCCAAGAAACCGACTATAGCGCTGGACTGCCTGGTCGAGCGCCTGCTGCTCGGTCGCACTCAGCGCTCGGAATGGCTCGAGCGTCAGCAGAACGCGATCGTTCTCGATGACTCGCTTCCAGGCGCCGACAATCCGACCATCGATCACGATCACAATGCCGAACGCGACGACAACCAACTCACGGTAGTGCGGATCAAGGATCGCGGTATGGTCTTTATAGGCAATCGTATACTCGTCGTAGGCAGGCAGCAGGTGGGCGATGGGTGAGGCAACTGGGATGGGCTGGGCATCTGGCCTGAACCAGTAGGCCTGTCCATCGACACGAGCCGTTTCAAACTGCGACGTGTTCAGCTCCAGCCCGACCTTGACATCGGCGGTCGAGAGGCCCGACCACCAGGCAAAATCCTTGATCGTTGCCGGTCCATGGCTGGTGAAGTAACGCCTGATCAGCTCGGCCAGCGCCTCATCGCGCGCAAGTGTCCTCGTCGCCGGCACGCGCTCGTCGAGCAGGGCATAGGTGTGCTGCTTGCCGCGCATCGCGCCGCTGCAGATCAGGCCCTCCAGCTCGGCATGCATCACCAGATAGGTCAGGCGCAGGCGGTCGTCGGTTGCGCGTATGATGCCAGCCTGTTCGAGCGCTGTGGCAAGCTCGCTGCGAGTGAGGTGCTTGCCGCCCTGTACGGCGCTGGTGAGCACCGTGGCGCCGCGTGCCAGCACGGCCGCATCCAGCTCCAGCTTTCGGTAGTAGGAGGCATTCAGCGCATGGACACGCGGCGAGGTGAGCGCGAGCAGCCAGCGAATATCGGCTGGCGCGACAAAATGCCAGGTCGGACGCATCGCGTGCGTGCGCAGTATCGCGCCGTCGGCATATGCCTGGTCAATGGTGGTCTGAGTTACGCCATCCAGTCGCTGGGCAATCCCCCAGGTCGCGCCGGGATACTCCTGCGCCTGCACTGCGCCGAACCAGTGCACAACCTGGTCCGGCCGTGCGAACGGCGCTCCGATAAGGTGCTGGTTGTGCAGGCGCTGCTGGACGATATCCAAAGAGGTCATAGCGGTCTTCCGAACAGAGTCGTAGGTCGATCATAGGCGATGGTGAACAGGTAAAGTCGGCTGGCGCCGGCTGCACGGCTATACTCCTCTTGTCCCGTCAATGTAGATCAGGTAATCCAGCCAGCCGGTCGAATGACCAAGCGCGGTGAGCAGCAGCGCCGCCTCGCTGCGGTGCTGGGCCGCATGTAGCGCCTGATGCAGCAGAATCTGCCAGCGCGGATAGGCCTGGGGCTCACCTTTGGAGTTGGTGTAGTGGACAATCTCCGCGAGATCGTCCGCGCGCAGATCGGCGACATACGTGCGGCTGGCGTCATCAACGGTTTTCCATACGTCTCGCAGCGCCACAAGCGTCGAGCAGGCAGCTGGGTCGAGTGGCGGCGCGGCCGTATGCTGCGCGCGTGCCAGCCAGGTGCGCTGCACATCGACCAGATGCACCAGCAGATCGAAGATTGACCCGGAGTCGCCATCAGTGTGGGTCAGCCGCGCCGCTGTCAGCCCGGCGGCTGTGTCAAACAACTTCTCATTCGCCCAGCTTGCGTGCGCGTAGATGCTCTGGAGCATGTCTGAATCCATTCCGCTCCTCCCTGGGCGAGCCAGGCGCCGCTTTCAGCACCGGCTCCTTAGCGCAAATTTCCAGCCTGGTTTACCGTACAATGTCAGTGATACCCTTTGCTCGTACAGGAACGAGACGAGTAGGTCATCTCAGCGCAACTATTCTAGCACGCTGTGGTAGACTACGTTCATACGTCAGGCTGCTACTTGAGCACACTGTCACGCTCAACTTGGTTGCGGATCGCTTTCCTGCGGAGCCTGGCTGGCCATGAACACGGCAAGCCAGGACGCCTGCGACGAGCGGAGCGGCGGCAGCGCGTCCAGCGGTGCCCAGAACAGCGTGAAGCGCAGCACCTGCTCAGCCGTATGCTGCCAGCGCTCCGGTGTGGCGTCGGTCGTCGTCAGCGTGAAGAAGTGCCGCCGGTGGAGCTGGGTCAGCACAGCGCTCGGCACCCAGCCCGTAATCTGATAGGAGACATAGGCGGGATCGGCCTGTCGGTCCCACTCCTGATAGCTGATCTGCGTGAAGTCGCCGCTCTGCCGCTCGACGTTGACGGTAAGCCCGCGCCCAAGCTGGATCCAGTTGAAGCTCATAAGGTCAGGACGGGCACAGACTCCGGTTGGGGCGATAATGATGCGCCGGGTGTCCGGTAGCACGACCTCGTGCACGCCAAGGTACTGGTCAATCGCAACGTCGTGCCAGGCTGTATGATACTCGATCAGGCAGAGTGACTGGAAGCGAGGTTGCGCGATGGATCAGGTGCATATTCGGGCATGCCTCCCCAATGACATCGACGGCGTGATAGCGTTGGAGCGGCTCTGGGAGCAGGAAGAGATCGCTTATGGCGACTTCAACCCCATGAGCCCCGACGCCTACGTTGCCATCCTGGACCGCTTCCCGGCATACTTCCTGGTGGCGGAAAGTGACAGGCGACTTGTCGGCTATATCCATGCCTCGGTGCAGCGCGACAACCCCGTGGAGATTATCCCCGCACAGGAGCCGTATGTCCAGATCGAGGATATCTATGTGCATCCAGACTACCGAGACCGAGACATCGGGGGAGCGCTGCTGGAACGGATCTTCGAGATTGCACGGCAGGAGGGCATCCAGCGCTTTATCGTGGGGACGCGGAGCAAGGAGACAGACAAGATTCTCAAGTTCTACCGCAGCCACGGCTTCACGCCGTGGTCAATTCAATTCTTTCGATGAGCAAATAGGGTGAAAAGCATAACGACGCAGCGCTGCAAGACGATCAGCAGCAGCGGCGCCGAATGACCCGGAAGGCGGCACTCGCCAGGTCGAGCGGCGTCCGTTTGTGCTCTCGCTGTGCCGGCTTGGCATTCGCCATCTCCGCACAATGATTGCACCGCTGCTCGACCAGCAGCACAAGGACAAGCGTATGGACTTCGAGCCTGTGATCAAATCCTTTTTCGCCCCTGAGGCGCTTGCCGATCGTCTCGAAGCCGCCTATGGCTTCCAGGATGTTCACTGCCAGCTGATCACCGCCACGCTCCGCGATGTCTACCTGGTCGTGTCACACGTTGGACGGCATATCCTGATTATCTACCGGCACAATCAGCGTACCTGGGACGAGATTGCCGCCGAGTGGCGGTTGGTGGACTACCTTGCGCAACATGCGGTCCCGGTTGCTCCTGGTATCGCAACGATCGCAGGTGAGCAGATCTTCACCCTCCAAGCCCCTGAAGGCGTCCGCTATGCCGTGGTGACGACCTTCGTTTCGGGTCAACACCTGCGTCGCCGCCCGAGCGCGGAGGCCACGCGCCGATATGGAGCGATCATCGCGACGATTCACATGCTGGCTGACCAGGCGCCAACAGCGTTTGGACGAACAACGAAGGACCTTGCTGTACGCCTCGACCAGGCGCTGGCTGGGATTCGAGCTATCCTGGGGGATGGACTGACTGAGCGAGCCTACCTGGAGGAATGTGGGCAGGAGCTGCAAGCGCGTCTCCAGGCGTTGCCCAAGGAACCGTCCTCCTACGGTATTATCCATGGCGATGCGATCCGCGCCAATGCACTCGTCGGCGACGACGGCAGCGTGACCGTGATCGACTTCGATTGGTATGGGCTGGGCTGGCGCACCTATGATCTTGCCAGCTATCTGCTGACGATTCGGGGGACGCCAAACGAGCAGCCGTTTGCTGAGGCGTTCCTCGCTGGGTATACCGCTGTTCGACCGCTGCCCGCGCATGAGTATCGACTGCTGCCACTTTTTGAGGCGGTACGTGGCATGCTGGAGATCGGGACACCTGCCCTGCATGTCAATCTCTGGGGCAGCGCCTATCTGGAAAGCTTCTTTGCCCAATCACTGGACCGGCTCAAACGTGCGATGCAGCAGCTTGCAGCAGCCTAGAAGAGTAGGTGCGACAGGATGAATTCGCGCGATCTTGAGGAATTGGCACTTACCAGCTGGCCTGCATTGCAGCAGTGGCTGTATGACGGCTTCCGGGCGGTTGTTGCGTGCCGATCATGACGGAATTCAGATTCAACATAGCGACGCTGCTCCTTTCTGGACAAAGAGCGGTGCCTGCGCTCGCACGTGCATGGGCATGCCCTGGTATCCTCACTAAGCTATAACCGAGTGTTGGAAGTCATGCTCACGCCACCTGGTAGGTGGTAAGCAGGACGCCCGAGCTGGAGGTTTTGCTCTGCTTGAGCTTCAAGTTCAGGTTGATCCCATCCTCGAACAGGCGCTTTCCGCGACCGAGCACAACCGGGTAGATCAACAGATTCAGCTCGTCGATCAGATTGTGCCGAAGCAACGATTGAACCAGCGTGCCGCTGCCGCTCATTCCGATGTCCTGGCCAGGCTGCTGCTTGAGTCTGGCGACTTCCTCCACGACATTGCCCTTGATCAGGCTTGAATTGTTCCAGTCAGCCTGCTCCAAAGTGGTCGAAACCACATATTTGCGGTAGTTGTTCATGATCTCCGCGTCTGGGCCGGTGCTGGACGCGAAGGCCGCCGCGAAGCCTTGGTAGGTGACGCGCCCAAGCAGCAGCGTGTCGGCCGCCTGCATTCCAGCCTGAACAAACGCGGCGACGTCATCATCCCAGTAGGGCATCGTCCAGCCAGCCAGCTCAAAATCGTCCCCTGGGCCGGGACCCTGCACGACGCCATCCAACGAAATGAAGAATGAAGCGACAAGCTTCCGCATGGTAGTCCTCCTTGCTTGATACATCTCCGAATGATGATGAATCAGCTGATTCACAAGATAGTCGTTCGGATACGCCTCGCATCGACAACTGATCTCGCAAAGACAGGCGATCATCTGACAGGATGTGCGCAGTCGGCCTGTTGTGGACAATACGCCATTGCCTTGAGCCTTCAGCAGACCGAAGCGCTCCCAAACCCCACCACGTAAGTTCTGTCAATAAGGAGCGCAGCCGGGCTACCCCACATGGCTTACTCGGAGCTATCCATGTTCACACGTGCTGATCGACAAGAATCGGATTGCCATCAGGATCTATCGCGACGAAGCTGGCTGGTCCCGTGGTGCTCTCGTCTGCCTCCTGGGACAACTGCACCCCTTGTGCCTTGAGTTGGCACTGCAGCTCGCCGATGTCGGTAAACGCGGCAAGCTGCTGGGCGTTGCTGTCCCAGCCGGAGTTGAAGGTGAGCATGTTCTGCTCGAACATCCCTTGAAACAGCCCGATGACGTGATCACCGTTCTTCAAAATCAGCCAGTTCTGTGCAGCATTCCCTCCAAAGACCTGGAAACCGAACGCCTCGTAAAACCTCCGTGAGGCCTCAATATCTTTGACCGCCAGGCTGATCGAAAACGCGCCGAGTTCCATGGGTAAGTTCCTCCTCGACTGATGCGTGCGTTCCAAGACGCTCCCAGGAGTCTAGCACAAGCATTCTGATCTGTCTATCTGCTTCAAAGGTTGTACGGATTGAGGGTGGCCTAACGCTGATCGCGCGGCTGGAGGCACGCCCCGACGAGTAAGAAGGGCGGACGATGTAGCTCGTCGGCCCACTCGGGATGCTCCGCGATCTGCGCGGCATTCGGCCCCCACTCTTCAAGATGGGTGAGCTGGAAGCCATGCTCAAGCAGGCCGCTCACATAGCTGGCAATCGTGCGGTGCTGCTTGACCACCCCCGTCGTAAGCCAGTCCGTCACGCGCGGGCCTTCACGCAGATAATTATTGAGCGGCCATATCGTCGCGCCGCTCGGATCTGTCTGCCAGGCTGGATTGCTGGGCGCGGTGAAGATCGGGTGCTCGACCGAAAAGACGAAATATCCCCCTGGAGTGAGCAGGCGTTGAACGGTCGCGCAGACCGCAGCAAAGGACTCGACGTAGTGGAGCGCCAGCGAGCTATAGACCAGATCGAAGGTGGAATCGGCAAGCTGAAGCTGCTCGATGTCCCCCTGGAGGTAGGTCACCGCCGGGTCGTGCGTCTCGGCGCGGGCGCGATCGAGCATGTTCTGCGAGAGATCGACTCCCAGCACCCGCTCGGCGCCCATCACGCGTGCCCAGCGCGCAAAGGCGCCAAAGCCACAGCCCAGATCGAGCACACGCAGCCCGGCAATCGGGGGCAGCATATCTCGCAGGGTAGGCCACTCCGGTGCGCCCGCCAGTCCTTCACGCGAGCGGCGAAACTGGCTGTACCCCGCAAAGAAGTCGGGCTGATCATAGATATTCTGCGGCACAGGGATGCACTCCATTGGGTTCGGTGGGACAAGGATTAGCTGTCGACACGCGCAGCGCCGGAACATTCTGCGCGCCCAGCGTAATGACATTGGCGATCGGTACAGGGGATGTGTCCATGAAATCGCTCCTCTCATCCCGTGCTGCATGGGGTGAGCGCTATGCAGCCAGCATAGGCGCGTAGCGCAGCTCAACGATGCCGCTGCGAAAGATGCGCGTGCCGAGCAGCCGGAGCTCACGGCGACCCGCGTGCGGCTTGAAGAGTGGCGTGCCTTCCCCCAGCACGACGGGGTTGACCGCGATGCGGTACTCGTCAATCAGGCCGTGCTGCGTGAGCGTGGCGGCGAAGTCGGCACTGCCAAACACGAGGATGTCCTTGCCGGACTGGGCTTTGAGTTCCGCGATGGCCTCTGGAACATGCTCGCGTACCAGCCGCGTACCCTGCCAGGTGGCCTCGGTTAGCGTGGTCGAAATGACGACTTTGTCGATCGCATTGAGCAGGCCAGCGACCTCACCCTCTTGCGACGGCCAGAAGGAGGCAAAGCCCTCGTAGGTTTTGCGTCCAAACAGCAGCGTGTCGGCCCCACGCAAGATTTCAACCGAATACTCTTCCCACTCCTCGTCTGCGTGATGCCAGTCGATCTTCTCCAGACCCTCACCGGAGCCGTCAAAGAAGCCATCGAGGGTCACCATCACCAGCAGAATCACCTTGCGCATTGCTCATCTCCTTGCAGACGGGCATGCACCGATACTGACCGTTCCGACGTATTGATGCCTGCCCTGCGACTCCGTCTTTTCGCAGCTTGTGATCGCGCCAGGGCTAGCATATACTCGGACGCACCGAAATGCAAGCACCTTCCTGATGCGTGGCGCAAACCTGGGTGCCACAAGAGGAGGTCGTATGAACGCCACGACTGCCCGCCAGCCACGACGTGTCACCCTCGCATCGATACTGCTCCTTGGCATCGCCGTGCTCTTCGCGCTGCTATTCTACGCTGTCCTGCGCTATCCCGCCAGCCTGAGCCAGGGTGGGCAACTCAGCTTGCTGCTCATCGCCGGTGCATTGCTGGTCTATGGCGCCGCTGCCCTGTGGCTGCGACACGCATCTTCAGCTTCGCTTCAGTTGGCCCCCGTCTGTAACGGTCGGACAGGAACCAGACGAGTAGGACATCTGCGCGCACCTATTCTAGCTAGCTGCATGTGACCACGCTGATGCGCAGGCATATGCGTCAGGCGGACAAACAGGAGACCACCATGTTCAAATCGAAACAGCGCCGGATTGCGATCTCCCAGTGGGAGCACCAGAAGCTCGCGGGGACGCTGGCGCTGCTCTGGGGCAACGCCACCTTTGAGCGACCGCCCATACCGTTCGAGTCGTTCCTCACGGGGATCGGCCTGCACGACCGCGCCTATGGCCCGCTGGACAATCTGCCGATTGGCGAACTGCCCGAGGAGGAGTGGCTGGCGCTTACCCGCACAGGCTTCGAGATGACCTGGGCAGATACCCTCGCGGACCTGATTACCAAAATGCATCTCAAGCGCCTGACCAGCTATGGGAGCGCGCCTGCTCGTCAGGCACAGACCGCCGAGATGGCGCAGCTGATTTGCGAGCAGCTTCGGCGTGATGGCCTGGATGCGCCTATCTTCGAGCGGATCGACCGCATCACAGAGCTGTGCGACCGCATCGCGTTCGACTTCTGCTTTGAGGCGCCTGCAGAAGGCGAGGTGCACATCTTTCCCAGGAATGATCGCCACGAGGAGGTCGCGGTGAGCTATCGCATTGAAGGCGGTACGATCCAGGTCGACCCCTGGCCGTTTGGCGTGGCCAGCTACACCGGCTACCTGGTCGGCTATCAGCTCGACGGCTACCCAACCGTGCTGGAGCCGGCGATGCTACCGTACTTGTTAGTGGCGCTTGTAGATTGAATTGGTGTCAGCCTTGGTTCTGACAGTGCGCTGAATGGCTACTCCACACGGGAACTGTGCATGTAGCCTAGCGGATTGATCGGGAGCGCCAGGCCGACGATTCGGCAGTCCAGGTCGGGACGATGGAGTGGTTGTGCTCGCAGGGTTGGCATTGATGGGTCTCCGTTTTCTACTAGTCGTGGCACGGGTATGGTGCTCGCACCAGCAGTGATCTCGTCGCGCGAGCACACGCGGCGCGAGTGCTTCGGAGCAGGCATACTGGCACGCGTGCTCCTTACAGACACACAGCCGATCGTTGCTACCAGCATGCGTTCGCGGCACCATTTTCCCGCAGACGGGGAGGCGGGGACCAGAGCTCAACGCTCGTCTGTCCCCCTTCCGCCCTCCTCGCTGCGCCCTCTGCCCTCAGGCTATTGTCCCGAGACCGTGTCCACGCGCGCAAACAGTTCGACGAGGCGCGCTCGGACATTGTCCGGCAGCGGCGGGCGGAGGATGGAGGCGACATTCGCTTCCAGATGCTCGACGCTCCCGGTGCCGCTGAGCACCACGTGGATGCCGGGCTCCGCGCGGCAGAAGCGGTAGGCCGCGTCGGGGAGGCTCTCTGCCGCTGAGCGGACAAAGCCGAAGGGATTGTCTGCATCCACCGCATCGCGGTCGATGAGGCCGTGCCCCAGGAGTTCGCCGATCGTCTCGCGCAGCTTATCGGGCCGGCTCAACGCATCTCGCACCGCAAACATGCAGAGCACGCCGGTCCCACGCCGCCTGGTCTCGGCCAGCACGCGTTCGCGGGCCGATTGGTTGAGCATGTTGAAGCCGACCATCATCACGTCCCAGCAGTCGTCACGGACGGCACGCGAGAGCATCTGGTGGCCGGGATCGGCGGCAAACGCCTCGGTGATGCCCAGGAAGCGGATCTTGCCCGCCTCGCGCAGCTTGTACATCGCCGGAACAAGCTCTGTGACCGCGTGATTGTACTGATCGGCCCGCACGCCGTGCAGGTGGTAGATGTCAACATAGTCGGTGCGGAGGCGTGTCAGGCTGGTGTCGAGGCCGCTGCTCAGCTCCGCCGCCGTGATCAGCCGCCCATCCACCCTGAGGGACTTTTTGGTCGAGAGGACCACGTCTTCCCGGCGCGCGGCCGAAAGCGCGCCGCCGATGATCGCCTCGGTGCCGTAGGCCTCCGCCGTGTCGACGAAGGTGACGCCAAGGGCAAGGGCGCGCCTCACGATCGCCGCCGACTCGTCCTCGGTCGCGCCCGTCCGCTGACCCAGGCGGCTGTGCCCGCCGCCGCCCAGCCCGAGGACGCTGACTCGCAGACCTGTCCTGCCGAGGGTGACATAGTCCATGCTCAGAGTTTCTCCTCATTTGTATCGACCGGATGCGATGCGGGTCGCTACAGCCTGGGACCATACATGTCGCGTCCACGAGCGTCACGGCCAACTGCATCATTATATGCCCATCGCAGGACAGATAGCAGCTTGTCGTGTTTCAGTTGTCTCAGCACCTTCGTCCGTCGAAACCACCCGTTTTGAGACTGCTGAAAAAGTCCCTTGAGTACACAACCTGTAGTCGATCAGGTTCGCCACGACCCTACATATTGTGGTGTCATGGTAGTTTTTCAGCAGTCTCATTTTCGGGTGGTTTCACTATGCGTGGGTTAACGCATCCGTAGCGTGTCAGGGATGCCGACCATGCGCCGCTTCCGCCCTCAGTCCTCAATCCCGGAAGTGGTGCGCGGTGTCGATGGCGGCCTTCAGGTGCTCCCAGGGCGTGTTGCTGGGAACCGTGCAGTCCGCCGCCAGGATGAAGAGCTCGGGGGCCTCCGCCAGCACGCCTGCCGCGGCCTGGCGGATCTCGTCCAGGCTGCCGGTGGCGATCACCCCTTTGCGCTCCAGCCCGCCCATGAACGGCCGCGCGAACATCTCGGCCACCTCGGTGGGCCGCATGGTTCTCTCGCCGAGCGCCAAGCTGCAGTTGACCACGTGGCCGCCATAGTCCAGGAAGGGAGTCAGGTCATCATACGCACCCGCATAGTCGCAGATGTGCAGGATAGTAAAAACACAGGATTGGACCGCATCCCACACCGCCAGATCGGTCGGCTTGATGTACTTCTGAAATAGATCCGTGCCGGGAAAGCGGAAGGCTTCCCCGCCCTGGGATGAGACATAAAAGCCGTCCACGCCGACCCGCCTGCAGCCACGCACCAGGGTCAGCACGTTGTCGGTCATGACCTCCAGCCCTCTACGCATAGCGTCCGGGTTGTCCCTCAAGTGTTCGGCCAGCGTCTCCGCGCCGGCGAGCTGGGAGGCCCACATAAACGGCGAATAGATGGTCATGATCACCAGCATCCCTCTCCCCACCGCACTCTGCATCACGTCAGCGATATGCTCTTTGGTGAGACAACCACCAAGTCATTCAGGTTCTTCAGAAATTGCCGTCAACAGCACTAGATAGAGACAGGGCCGCGCGCGAGGGCCTAAACCTACGGCAAGTCCTAGAGAACCAAGGTATTTCACTAGCCTAGAATTCGTAGTTTCTTTCACAAGCGCTACTGGTCTGTGTCTCTCGAAAATCCGTGCGTAATCAGGATCAATTTCAACCGCATTCGCTGCTATACTGCGACTCGCACTGCAACCATAAGAGGAGACACCATGAGCGCCGGGCGGATGAGCGTCTGTCTACTCCACCGTATGAGAGCAATATCCCCATACGCATCGGCCTCGTGTAGGCCAGGGAGGCGAATTCGGCTGACCGAAGTCCAATAGTGACCCTCTATGCCGTCTAATCGCCGAATGCACCGAGGTAGGCCACCAACAGCGTCTTTTCACCAAAGTAAGGAGGAAGGAGCAGATGGCGACCAATCCACCCAAACGGCAAGCCCCGAAGCCAAACAGATCGGTCATACGCTGGCTGCTCGACTCGGACCCGTCGGTCCGCTGGCAAGTGATGCGGGACCTGACCGATGCGCCCGCGGAGGAGGTCGCGGCCGAGCGCGCGCGGGTCGCCACCGAGGGCGCGGGCGCGCGGCTGCTCGCCCTCCAGGGGGCCGACGGCCGCTGGGGCGGCGCGGCGTGGAACCGCGGGTGGGACTCCACGATGCACGTCCTCATGCTGCTGCGGGACCTGGGTCTCGATCCCGCGAGCGGCGAGGCACGCCGCGCGGTGGGCCTCGTCCGCGACCGCGTGACCTGGCAGGGGTGGTGGGAATATGACGGCAATCCCTTCTTCGCCGGCGAGGTGGAGCCCTGCATCAACGGGCAGGTGGCGGCGGTCGGCGCCTACTTCGGCCAGGACGTCCGGGGCATCGTCGACCGGCTGCTCGCCGAGCAGTTGGGCGATGGCGGCTGGAACTGCGAGGCCGCCAACGGCTCGACGCGGTCGTCGTTCAACACCACGATCTGCGTACTGGAAGCCCTACTCGAATATGAACTTGCCGGCGGGAGCAGCGCCGCCGTGACGGAGGCTCGCCTCCGCGGTCAGGAATACCTCCTCGAGCGCCGCCTCTTCAGGCGGCAGACGACCGGTGAGGTCATCGACCCCGACTGGACACGTTTCTCTTTCCCAACTTGGTGGCATTACGATGTGCTGCGGGGACTCGAGTACCTGCGCAAAGCTAACGTCAAGCCGGACCAGCGCGTGGCCGAGGCGATCGAACTGGTCGATTCTAAGCGCGACGGCGACGGCCGGTGGCCGCTCGAGAATCAGCACCCCGGCACGATGGCAGTCGAGGTGGACGAGGGTGAGGGTCGGCCGAGCCGGTGGAACACGCTGCGCGCCTTACGGGTGTTGGACTGGTATTCAGCACGAGACTGACGCAGACACACATGTCTGATTTGCTATGGATTGTTAGGCAATCCAAAAATCACGGCCAGTGCCAGGGTCGTGCCTATAGTGGTATTCGAGTAGATAGAATAGGAGTAAAAATGACCAAGGATTCAAAACGTGAAGCATCCATACCCAATCCCGCCCTCCAACCTTTTACTGTATTGATCGGTGATTGGAATACTGTCGGAACGCACCCTCTTATTCCAGACACGACCTTGCATGGTCGTACCTCTTTTGAGTGGATTGAAGGAGGGGCTTTCCTAATGATGCATTCGGAGATCGATGAACCCAGCGTTCCCACAGGCATTGCCATTATTGGCAGTGATGATGCTAAGGGAGAGTATTTCATGCTCTATTTTGATGAGCGTGGTGTTTCAAGGAAGTATGAAGTTGCTCTGCGTGACAACATTTGGAAATGGTGGAGAAATGTACCAAACTTCTCCCAACGTTACACAGGTACAATTATGGACGATGGCAACACCATAGTTGGCAAGGGAGAGTTATCAAAAGACGGTTTATCTTGGGAGCCAGATCTCGACTTAACCTATGCTCGGGTTAGGTAAGTGGCTGAAATCTTTTGAGGCTGTGCCATGGGATTTTGACGTGTGTTTCGAGTCTTGCATTCCAGGAGTGCGCCTAACCCAGCCCCGTAGCGCGGGATAGCCTGTGGGTACGATATCTACGACGTGCACCCAATCCCCAGCAAACTACGCTCAGGCAGGCCGCAAATTGTTAGTCTGCTTCACCAGTATAGAAGGCTTCCCTCTATTTATCCTTAAACGTTCTTGACGCACATCATTCCCTCGTATAAAATAAAAGCACTGTTCCCGAACAATGAAAGGAGGCACGAAAAAATGACAACCATCAACTCACCTAAAAATTCTGTTTTGAGCGCGCCTCCCGAAGTTGGATTTTAGGAACGATTTTATTCGTTCACTTTGATCATTCAACCGCAAGCGTGGCTCACCCTGCGGTTTTTGATTCTTTCCTGATCGCAGGGCGCAACCCTGCGATTTTATTTGCCGCTTTTGCATAACAAGTAGGCTTTTAGGTGGATATGCGGTTTGACGTCATAAAGTTTAGTTAATTATGCGGCACTTCGTAATGCAGGATGACCTATTTAGGAACATAAATAATGAAAATTGCTTTAAACAAGTTGGATGCACAAGATTTGGAAGTACAAAATTTCGTGAAGTTCAAAAGCAAAAAGCACAAGCTGAAAGGCAAACAATCGGTTACCCAGCTCGTTTCCCGCACTGAAAATCATTCAGACCCGAATTCAAAATTTGAGAACTCCGATTTAAACGAACTCTCCCGGCTGGGCTTTCTTGATGAGTTGATTTCCGGTATTCAGACGGGAAAAGAGGTTGCGGTCTTTCTCGGCAAAAATTCAGATGGGTTTGTTGCGGTAAAAGTGTATACCGATTTGAGGGTGCGGTCATTCAAACGTGATGCATCTTACAGAGAAGGCAGATTTATCGGTGATTCAAGGATCGCAAAGGCAATCGAACAGGGGAGTCAGAAAGGTCTCGACGCTCATCAAATACTCTGGGTGCAGGAAGAGTTCAGGCAGATGAAACATCTTTATGGGCACGGTGTCGACGTACCGAAGGCAATTGCCGTCAACAGGATTTCGCTCATTATGGAATTTATCGGGGATGAAAACGGAAATCCCGCGCCGCGCATCTCCGACCTGAAAATGGAAAAGGAAGAAGCGGATGAAGCTTTTAGCCAATCGGTTCAGAAGCGGTGGACCGGTAGCGCGGCCGTTAACCGAGGCCGTTGGGCCGCCGATCGAGGCTGTCGTGCTTGGCAAGCCAGAACCCGAGCACTTATAA
>WNFZ01004597.1_pt1 | contig 15987 bp, 12 predicted proteins | sample 5400081 | NCBI WGS metagenome assembly WNFZ01 (sample SAMN13153365, study PRJNA577476) | soil metagenome | isolation source: 80 cm soil or saprolite under grassland replicate 1 | place: USA:California | collected 2016-06-15 | reverse complement strand
CATGATTTCCAGGAGTACCTGACGTTCCATTTCGGTTTGTTTTCGTTGAGTAATGTCCTGGGCTGTCCCAAAGAGACTGGTGATCTTTCCGTCGCTGTTTGTTACGGCGTCGCCAATCTCACTGATATACTTTAATTCGCCACCCGGGGTAATAATCCGGTATTCGATATCAAATGATTTTCCCTTTTCAAGAGCATCTTTATTCTTTAGGTTTACTCCAAACCGGTCTTCGGGGTGGATTAAATCAACAAAGGTCTCATATGTGTGAACAAATCCTTCTCGTTCAATTCCAAAAATTCGATAAAGTTCATCAGACCAATGAACCTCGTTTTTGACCGGATCAAAACTCCAACTGCCAATCTTTGCTACACGTTGCGCCTCGGTAAGTTCCTGTTGACTGCGGAGAAGTTTTTCCTCTGCCCGTTTGCGTTCGGTGATGTCTCTGCCGGTGCTCACCAGACCAATAACTTTTCCTTCCTCAGCGCGGAGTGGTATTTTTGTAGTCAGGAGGGAAACTAGGTTGCCCTCGGAATCAAGCCCTGGCTCTTCGTAATTGACAATAGGTTGTCCAGATTCAAGAACTGTCTTATCCACTTGCCAGAATGGTTCTGCCAATTCTGGAGGATACATGTCGAAATCTGTTTTTCCGATCACATCTTCCCTCGTTTTTCCGCCGGATGCTTTCCAGTCTGCTATGTTTGACAATGTTTTTCGACCCTGCATATCCATTGCGTAAATGCGGTCAGGCAGGTTATCAATTAACGTCCGAAGTAAATTGCGCTCATCCCGAAGGACCTCTTCCACTCGTTTACGTAAGGTAATGTCATGTGAGCTTCCGGTAACACCTGTCATATTACCATTCTCGTCCTGCATCACAATCGAGTTTGCGCTCAGAATAATTTGCCTACCATCTCGGTGCCGAACGTAAATTTCATTCCCCTGATATTCATTTCGACTGGCTATCGTTTCCTTGAAATTTTCTGTATTGGTGTGATGGTGTTCAGGATCTAGGAGGTCGAAGTAGAAACGTCCAATCAATTCTTCCGGTTCATAACCATAAATATCCTTTGCTGCACCGTTCAGAAACGTGATTCGTCCATCCGTGTCCACAGACCAGATGAGATCATGGGATGTTTCAACCAAATTCTGATATTTGATCTGACTCTCGCGTAGGGCATCTGCTGCTTCCTTGCGCTCGGTGATATCGCGATAATTAATAACAATCGCTTTAACACTTGGTTCGTTCAGCATATTCGTGGCAATCGCTTCCATCCAGCGCCATGTGCCATTAGAATGTCGCAAGCGGAACATACCTTGCTCGCGACTTCCAGCCTCTTGAGCGAGCTTTTGATACAATTTCTGAGACCACTCCAAGTCATCAGGATGCATAAGTTCAAAGATGTTATGACCCGTAAACGTGTCCGGTGGATAGCCTAGGTTACGAACAGTAGATGGACTTTCCCACAATAGAGTACCATCCGGGGCCAGAAGAGAAATATCATCCAACCCATTCTCGATCAGGGCGCGAAAACGTTTCTCACTCTTTGCAAGTTCCTCTTCCACCTTCTTACGCTCAGTGATATTGGACATTGCTCCAATCATGCGAATCGTCTGACCAGCGGAATCACGCTCGATATAAGCGTGGTCATTGATGTAGGCATAGGAACCATTCTTGAGCAGGAAGCGGTACTCATCCGACCAAACTGATTCACCGCCCACGGTAGCTGCGAGTGTGTTCAATTTCGAAGTGACACGTTCACGATCTTCAGAGTGAATATGCTCATCCCACCAGCTCGCATCTGGACCAATTTCTTCCGGCGAATATCCAAAAACAATCTGCGCATTCTCGTTCCATGTGAGCTGGTTAGTCTCAGGGCTCCATTCCCAGATCACATCATTCGTTGCCTGAGTGGCAAGACGATAACGGGATTCGCTCGTCTGCAATCTTTCCTCGACCCGTTTCCGCTGAGTGATGTCGCGCACCAGGGAGATTCCGAGATGTTGTCCATTCTCCTCGAATGAGCGTATGCGGACCTCCACCGGGAACGTAGTCCCATCCTTCCGACGGTAACGAGTGTCGAATGTGATCATCTCGCCAGCATTGAGATGTGCTCCGATCTGTTTGACGAAGCCTGGTGTTGCATCCGCGTCGAAGTCAAATGGAGTCATCCCAATCAATTCTTCCCGAGTGTAGCCAAGGCTTTCACATGCCTGATGGTTCACATCCAAGATGATGCCTTTGTCATCATGCAGGAAGAATGCATCAGATGCATAATTCACAAAGGTACGAAAGCGGGCTTCACTGGCGCGGAGTTCATCCTCCACCTGCTTGCGTTCGATGAATAAGCGTCTCTCCTCCAGCGCATGGACAACTGCTGGTGCCAGTCGTTTGATGTTCTCCTTCAGAACGTAATTTACTGCCCCAGCTTTCATACAATCCACGGCAGTATCTTCACTGATGGAACCCGTCCATATGACAAGCGGAGTAAGGGGTGCGCGTTCCGTTGCCAGCTTCAGTGCTTGCATGCCATTGAAATTGGGTAGCGAATAATCTGATAAGATCAGGTCAGGCTCGAAGGTCTTCAAAGCCTTGAGGTACTCTTTGCGTGTTTCCACCCGTTGAAATACGCAATTTTTTAATGCCTTGCGAACTTCTCTCTGGGCCAGTTCGTAGTCATCGGATTGATCTTCAACGATAAGGATGCGGGGTACGTCGTTCATTGTTTCTTTCCTTGAACAAGCCGTTTTAACGGCCATAGGCTGCGGGTCAGGTTGCAGGCGCAGCGTATCTTAATCTATTCCAATGGATGATTTACCATCAGCCAATAAATCCCTACTTTAACCATGGCTTCAATAAATGAGTCAAATTGCACAGGCTTAAGCACATAACTATTTGCTCCAAGCTGGTATGCTGTCTTTACATCGGGATCTTCAACAGAAGAGGTTACGATCACCACAGGGATGCGTTGTGTGCGTTCATCAGCTTTGATTTCCTTCAAAACCTCTAGTCCGTTGATACGAGGGAGTTTCAGATCGAGCAACACCACTTTTGGCGTATCATTGATATTGCGTTCACTAAATTTGCCGCGCGCAAAGAGGTAATCCAGCGCTTCTACGCCATCCTCCACATGAAAAAGATTGTTGGCGAGGTTTTTCTTTTTTAGCGCCCGGATCGTTAATTCGGCGTCACGCGGGTTATCTTCCACAAGCAAAATTTCAACAACATTCAGATCATTCATGGTTTTCTCCTCGAGGCAGGGCAAAATAAAAAGTGGCGCCTTTGCCTGTTTCTCCTTCAGCCCAAACTCGCCCACCATGGCGCTGAATGATTCGCTGGACGATTGCTAGACCCACGCCGGTCCCTTCGAACTCATCCTCACTGTGCAAACGCTGGAAGACGCCGAACAACTTGTCCACATATTGGATGTCGAACCCCGCGCCATTGTCGCGAATGCAATAAATATTCTCCGCGTCACTTTTTTTTGTCCCCACTTCAATGACAGCCCGTTCCTTCTGGGACGTGAACTTGATCGCGTTGGCAATCAGGTTGGCCCATACCTGATGGAGGAGAGAAGGGTCTCCCTCGGCGGGGGGAAGCTTTCCGATCTTGAAATCGATCCGTTCCCGATCCGGTTCGCGCGTTAACTCCCCGTAGACCGAGGATGCCAGAGATTTCATGTCGACCGTCGTCGGTATGATCTCCTTACGGCTCAGGCGTGAGAAGGACAGGAGATCATCAATTAGGTCGCCCATACGTTGCGCTTCAGTAGTGATGATGTTGCAGATGCGTTTGCCCTCTTCATTCAATATCGATGAGTAATCCTCCACTAGGATGCGCGTATAGCCATTGATCGCTCGCAGCGGCGCGCGCAGGTCATGCGATACCGAATAGGAGAAGGCTTCGAGTTCCTTGTTGGCAGCATGCAGCTGGGACGTGCGGGCGATTACGCGCTGTTCCAATCGTTCATTCAATTGGCGTACTTCCTCCTCGGCCTTTTTGCGTTCGGTAATATCGCGATTCACGCTGATCACATTGCTAAGTTTGCCATCTTCATTTTGCACGGCGACTGTGCGCACATCCATATGGATTTTTGTTCCATCCTTGCACGCCTGGATCACTTCTGCGGCAAATTCGCCGGCCTGCAATAGGCGCCGGGTCATTTCTGCGCGCGTGGTCTGGCTAAACTCTGTTTGCAATATTTCCGCAGCTTTCCGGCCAATGACCTCTTCCGCCTTCCAGCCGTAGATGTGTTCGGCAGCAGAGTTCCAGGACTTAATAATAAGATTTTCGTCTGTAGTGATGACTGCGTCATTGAGGTAGGTAAAAATATTTGCCTGGTACGCCAGCTCTTTTTCGGCTTTCTTGCGTTCCGTGATGTCGCGGTTGACGCTGACAAAACTGGCGGCTTCACCGTTGGCATCATAAATGGCAACGCTGCGGGTCTCCACATACATGCTGGTTCCATCCTTGCGCAGTTGAGAAACCTCCGCGGAAAACTCACCTGTCTCTCTAAATTCCTGAATTACTTCTGGCCGGGTTGTGTTGAAAAACTCTGTCTTAAAAACTTCCTCCCCTTTTCTGCCAATGACTTCTTCCTCGGTCCACCCGTACATTTGTTCGGCAGCCGAATTCAAGCCTGTGATAACGAAGTCCTTGTCAGAGGTAATGACCGCATCATTGAGATGCTGGATGATGTTTGCCTGGTACAGGGCTTTTTCCTCGGCTTTTTTCCGCTCGCTGATATCCTGTGCCGTCACCACTCGATATAACAAATCCCCATCATCGCCATGGACGCTGACCAGATCCATTTGGACCGGGAGGATCGAGCCATCGCGGCGGATCATATTCGCCTCGAATTGAGCATGCCCAATCTGATCCGATCGGTTTGCGTTATGGCGTACATGATCGTGATCTGACGGCGCATACAGGCTGAGGATCGACGAGCCAACAACATTCTCGATCCTTGATTTGTGTAGCGCGGCGAAGGCAGAATTACACACCACGATGCGGTTGGTATCCGAGTCACCGATCGCAATGCCATGGGCGCAATGTTCGAAGGCATCTGCCCATTGGCGCCGTTCCTGTTCTGCCTCTTTGCGGTCGGTGATATCTTGCCCCAGAACGAAGAATCCACGGATGCTTCCATTTGTTAATTTATCAGCTACGTATGATGCATCTATAAAACGGGTTCCACCATCTGGACGTTGGAATTCCATTTCATAGTTGACTTTTTCGCCTCTGAATACTGAGTCAACATATCCTGAGACTACTTGGTAGTTGGCAGTTCCCAGGACCTCTTCAACTTTCTTTCCATCCACCGTGTACCCGAACCAATCTTCATATGCCTGGTTGGTAAACTGATAACGTTTGTCTGAATCCACATAAGAGATCAGTGCAGGGACTGAGTCGATCACTAGACGCAATTTTTCTTCACTCTCGCTTAATGTTGCAGTATGCCGCTGAATGAGCCAGTAAAGCAATAGTGCTGTAACAACAATAAAAGCCCAACCTTTATAAATACTAATCTGGGTCAACACTTCTCGATTAGGCGCAAGCCGCTCAGCAAGCTTATCTGAAAACAAGATCCAAAGCACGCCAATCAGGAGGTATATTCCAGAGATTTTCAGGGAACCAGGGCTATAAAGGATCAATTTTGTAAAAAATTTGCGATTAACCATAAAAATTCCTTCGTTGAAAATACATTTTTGGCAGCAAAGCACTCGGTAAAATCATGCGCTGGATGACATAAAAAGTATAAAAACAGAATGGTAATTACCTGTTGGAAAATTTTCCTATTACTATAGGAATGTGCACATGGGGGGATCCCCTACCGTTGAAGTAGGGGAAATAAATGGCAAATTCATGGATTTCCTTGGTCGCTAAGTGGAAAATCATAAGCCAGCCACATCTATTATAGCTTCTACTCGGAGAGAAACCGGAGGCAGGTACACATCAGTTTTGTTAGCTATACTATTGCCCCTGAAAATGCAATTGCTTCTTATTTGGGATTGTTACTTTTCTTGTCTATTAGGGTGGATTGTTATTGGGATCTGGATAACCGATGCTTACGCAACTGGTCAGCCTGCTGCAAACCAAAGAGAACGGACTGAGTCTTTCCGAGAATCAGCCACGCGACAAACGCCCAACCATGAGCGGTTCTGTCTATGATTGGTTTACTCATCCAAAAAGGTAAGTTCATCGAAATTGGTCCCGATGGCAAATGCTGCACTACCTGTGGCTTTGAATCGGAATATAATTTATTAGCTGCGCGGGGGAAACGATATTTAACTGCGTCGCAAAAACATTGAGGCAAGTCGGGGTGAGTCGTCCTGCTGGGCGCGTTGACTTCTTTTTACAAGATGTGAGAGAGGCAAGGTTGCCTCACGGATAGGCGAGACTCGCCCCACATATCCATTCCTTTCTTTTCAGGAATCGCTAATGACAAAAACCCCGCAGTGCGGGGCTCTTGCTTTCGAAGGGAAAATTAGACAGCGTCTTTAAGAGCTTTGAGTGGACGAGGTTTGATCACTTTGCGCGCTGGCTTGGCTTTGAACATCGTCTTCTCTTTTGTAAAGGGGTTGATTCCTTCACGAGCGGGCACCGCATCTTTGGTGACCGTGCTTATTTTAAGCAAGCCTGGGATCACAACTTCATGCTGTGCTTTAAGCTCTTTGTAAACAAGATCATTTAAACTATCCAGAACGGCATTCACTTGCTTCTTTTCTACTCCGCTCTGTGTAGCAAGAGCTTCGACAAATTCAGATTTGCTCAACCGGTTTCCTGCCATGGCATCCTCCTTTGGGATTCACTACTATTTTCAAAATTTAGGGGATTAAAAGCCTATTTTTCAGGCTGTTTTATACTCAAACGAAACGGCAAATTTTCAGTTATGGGAGATTCGTGGGGATTGGGCACGTGATTGTCGATGAATTGCGGCGCGAAGAAGACTTGTGGCTGCTCGCGAAGCTATGCCATTACTTCCTTTTTCCGACGATCATACCCATGGCCCGCAGCCAGGCGTCTCCTTCCTTGCCAAAGCCCTCCTTGACTGCCTGATAATCATTCTTACGAATGAACTCTGCCAGTTCCGTTCTGAGGACCTCAAGCTTTTCGCGCTGGATGTTGAGAAGCTGTTCGCTGGCAGAAGCGTCCCGGACATGTTCCAACGTCAGTCGAAGGTGGGGCAAGCAGAGACCCTCTGAAGCTTGCAAAGCAAGGATCATCTCTGGCGTGTCCAACTCCTCCACCAACACAGAGATAAGGTTGCGAGTGGCATGGTCTCGCTGCTCACAAACGGGACAGCGTTTGCGAGGAGTGAGGGCAGTAAGTATCTTCTCAATCCGGTTTCGTGCAGGCTCAGGAAGCTGTCGGAGCAAGGAGGTACGACGACGCGCAGTATGCGCCAGACCAGTTTGATCATCGAATTGATTGAGTAGGGAGTTAATAATATCGCGGTAAATAATCGAATAACCCAGGGCGTCACCCAGTCGTTGATTCACGCTTAACCAGGCATGCTCATGACAGAAACCGAGACTCGCCCGCAGTGCGTCACGCCATTTCGGAGAATTGACATTCTCATAGAATTGGTTATCCAAATAACGTTCCACGCTTTGCTGTTCCAATCGGCAAATGGGACAGCCCGCTTCGCGGCAAGCCTCCAAGATGTTGAAAACCGTAGAACTTGGCAAAAGACAATCATTCCTTTCCCAGGAAAATTCAGATCACAACCTCATGCGGTACGATCAAAGTGTACTCGCTTTTCTTCTTTCGCTGATCCTGGATTTGCTTCCTGGGGACCGCGCAGAGACGAGCCGTTCTATTGAGCACATTTTCTTTATTTTATGAATACAGTGCTAGTCACTTTTGCGACGACAAAAGTCAGCTTACCGAATGAATATATCTCGTTCGATTTGGATATGCTATACTCTTAATGATCTTCCACTCTTTCCTTGCCGTATAAATGTGTAAGCAAGAGTCCGGCGTGCGTGATTTACGCGACGTTTTATTAGTATTTGCCAAGTTTGGAGAAGATATGGAAATAGAAGAGAGTGAATTATATAACGAGAACGAAGAACGCAAACGACCCGGCGTGGAACGAGTGTATCGCAATGAGGACATCGCTGTCTTGTGGGAGCCGAAGCTCTGTATTCACGCCGGATATTGCTTCCGCGGTTTACCGGAAGTCTTCCAACCTGAGAATCGACCGTGGGTTAAAGTGGATGCAGCGACAGCCGATAAAATTGCCGAAGTAGTCATGACTTGCCCAACTGGAGCCTTGCACTTCGAGCGGCTGGATGGGGGTCCACAGGAGCCACAACCAGAAGAAACAACCATCAACGCCCGTATCAATGGTCCGCTTTACGTTCGCGGTCCACTCCGAATTCTAGGGCCTGGTGGTCAATTTATTCGGAAAGACACTCGTGTTGCGCTTTGTCGATGTGGGTACTCCGAGAACAAACCCTTTTGTGATGGGAGTCATCGGCGGGTCGGATTCCGCACAACAAAACCACCAGAAAATTCAGCTTAAGTAAGGTCAGTGAGGTGACAATCCTCTCAATGCTGACGAACAAGGAACTGGGCGATGAATATGCCCACGTCAATCAGCTTCGATCGGGCTGGCATGAAGATGAAACTCAGCGTACTTAAATAGCAACGGCTCGGACTTACAGAATGTCCGAGCCGCAATTGAATTCAAAGCCACTACTTATTGGTAGATCCGCACATAATCAATATAGTAATTCTGTGGGAACGTTGTATATTGATCCGGGTATCCAGGCCAGACTCCTCCGACTGCCAGGTTCAGGAGAATAAAGTGCTTCTTATGGAACTCATCATATCGATCAGCACTGGTAATCTCCTGCGCGCCGTATTGAACTCCATCCAGGAAGTAGTAAATGTAATTCGCATCCCAGACCATGCTGACAGTATGGAAACCATCGGCAAAGATGCCTGTGGGGAGAGTGTCAACATTGCCCTTGTTCATGTGTGACCCGTCCACCTGTTTGTAGTGAACGGAGCTGACGATGCTATCGTCACGCAGCTCGCTCGAGTCCCCGCCCGAACCGCCACCCACCATCTCCAGTATATCTATTTCCCCGGAGGCTGGCCAACTGACGGTATCGATGTCATATCCCAAAGTCCAGAAGGCAGGCCAGATTCCCTGACCATAGGGGAGCTTCACCCGCGCTTCGAAGCGTCCATACTGAAATTCCCGTTTTGCTTGAGTCTTCATCCGAGCAGATGTATAGTTTGAGCCCCGATAATTTTCTTTCTTGGCTTGGATGAGTAGCATACCACCCGAGACGGTTGCATTCTGGCTTCGATAATATTCCAACTCCTGATTTCCCCAGCCATTCATGCCGATGCCCGTTTCAAATGTCCAGTTGGATGTGTCCACCGATGTCCCATTAAACTCATCGCTCCAGACCAATGTGTTATAGCTGACGCTCGGCGTGGGCATGGGCGAAGGCGTGGGAATGACTCCGCCGGTCAGATCATACAAGGCGACGTTATCCAGATAAACACCCGGTTTGAGTGTCGCGCTGGGGTCGCCTAATTGGAACGACACCTGCGACAGGAACTGTGTGGGCTGAGCCATCGTGAACGTAAAGGAGTAACGTTGCTGGGTCGTGTTAATGTTGAAGGTCTGAGTCCCAAACGTCGTCCAGGGGTTTTCCATCATGCTGACATTGGCGATGATATTGCGGGTACTACTTGCAGAGCGCGCATCAAAATACAACGCATATTGTCGTCCATTGACCAACGTGAGATTCGGTTTATTTACTTGGATGTGTGAGGTTGCGTCCCCGTCATCGGGTATCTGCACATAGATTTCCCCATTAACGATGCTGCGATATGCCATGGCGTTCGGAGCCAGATACCAGCCCCAACCGGTCATTCCCCCGGAAAAATCTCCGTTCGACACTAAATTGCCTGTGGTTGGTTCCGCTGCGGGTACTCGTGGTGCGTGTGCCTGCGGCACAAATGCCAATACGCCAACCAGCAGAAGTATCCATACGAACGTCAACATCAGTGATACCTTTCTTGTCTTTCTCATGCAAGCCTCCTTTGGGATTACTTAACTTGAAACACTACATTTTTAAAGACTCTGCCCGGATATAGATTTACCAGTTGCAGAGAACATTTAAAGGCAGGATGAAGAGATTGGGAAGAAACACTCAGTTGCCGTTTTGCCTCACATCAGTTTTCAAAAGCAAGACTTCAGAAATCTTCTACTTACAAAGTGGACCGAATTGAAGGTGTAAATACAGTGTAGCCATTTTTATGCAAATGTCAATTGTTGACAGGTGGAAACAGTTTTGTTTGATACGAGTAACCCCGCTTCCATTCACTTGTATTAATCAGTTATTTTTTACTTGACTTTCATATATACATATATATAATTTATGTAGTTTTTGGTGAAACCGAATAGACGGTAAAATAGTTTCACACCTTACGCCATAGTCGTTGTCACTATAGCCCTACTTCCGAACAAGGTGGGGTTTTCTTTTTCAAATTCCCTATCATCAAAGTACACATCCATTCGTGGCAATATCCTAAGTTTTATTTATGATTTGAGAGGTGTCTATGGAAAATTTGTGTCACAAAATGTTTTTCTCCCTCCACAGCATTTTTATTTGAGTCATGTCATTCCCACTAGAAAATTTACGCTCTTCCAAAGTCATTCATATTGAACATCTTAAGAGTCAGATTGAACATTTACGATTGTTGCAGTCGTATCACTTGTTGCAGATGAGACTGACCAAACATCGTCAATTATCCGAAAGTTATCGCAATGTCGCACATACAATATCCACAGTAATTTCTTAATATGAGGATCTGTTGGCGAAATTACAATCCAAATAGATCAATCAACAGCTTCGTTGAAAATTCTCAAGAAGACCTTATACACCAGTTCATCCACAGTTTCCTAGATACTTTTTCAACATTGACCATGATGAAGAAATCAAGTAATGCTACTTCTCCACTACGATATTAACCAGGGTTTGCGAAGCAATATCGCCGTTGCCGTTGATACCATCCATGTTCTTCGGCTGCTGATTCACCTCGATTACTCGATAGGGTCCCTTGTACTGCACGCTCTTTTGATTCTTGTTTTCTGTGGAGATGAATTCCCATGGGTTGAGTAAGCTGCCAATTTCTGGCGGGATTGCATCGCTGTAGTAGATAGCGATGTCATCCCCATCCAGACTAACGATATATTCGTAAACAAATTCTTCAGGTAACTTGTTCAACACGTTTGCCTCCTCAACAAAACAGTAATTTTATGATATCAGGTGCGGTCATGATTCTCCCGCTGTACCCAAGTGACCATGATCTTAAAATTGATGCCCACCTAAGTATACAGGAAAAAGCAGCAGCTATGCTGGGAAAGATTAGAAAACTTTCCCAGCCAGACTCACCCACAGTTTCTCAAAAACGTTGATCGTTGCAGGAGCCAGGGCGCTCTTGAAATCCTCCTGATCACCAGTTTGAATGAGAAAGGCGATGTGCCGCATGTCATGCGAGATCACTTTCTTTTCCAGCTTGGTGCGGGAGCGCGGCTTGTGGCTCTTTTTGGTGATCATCTTCAGCTTCGACAGGGGCAAACGATCGAATTTGCCCTTCTCGAACTCCAGTTCATCGGAGTAGGCGATATAGGTTAGCATGACTTTGTCTGGCTTTGTATAGCACCAACTCGTCGAATGGACGATAAACTCTTTCTCTTCAACCTCTCCGGATTCAGCGCGTCGCTTCTCTTGGATGAGGGAGCGAATTATGCGATTAGGATTGCCGTCCTTCCTGCTGAGATTTGCCAGTTTGCGCTGATAGTGCATGCTCTTCCCCACAATCCGCAGATAGAAAATTTCCAAAATTGTTTTCATAATTTCCTCGATAAAAGTCTTTTTGCCATAGAGAACATCAAGTACTCAACGCTTTTCTCAGAGTCTCTGTGCGCTCTGTGGCTAAACAAAGCATCATTTATATAGGAGGTCAACTCATTTTAACAAAGGCGTCGTCAAACTGCATATTATATAAACGTGCATAAGTTCCATGCAAACCCAGCAATTCTTCATGGGTTCCTTGCTCCTCAATGCCTCGATCGGTTAATACAACGATCCGTTTTGCATTCCGTATGGTGGACAAACGATGCGCGATGACAAAGGTCGTGCGATCCTTCGCCAACTCTTCCAAGGAATCCCGGACAACTTTTTCACTTTCATTATCCAAAGAACTGGTGGCTTCATCGAAAATGAGCACGGGTGGATTCTTTAGGAAAACCCGCGCAATACTCAGCCGTTGCTTTTGTCCGCCCGATAATTTCACTCCACGCTGACCAATATCGGTTTGATATCCATCTGGCAGCGACAGAATAAAATCATGGGCATTGGCTTTTTTAGCAGCTTCGATGATCTCTGCCTCACTGGCATTTGGCTTCCCATAGCGGATATTATCGATGACCGTTCCGGCAAACAAATACACATCCTGTTGGACTACTCCCACATTCCTCCGCAAAGAACGAAGGGTAATATCTTTGATGTTGATTCCGTCCAGAAATACTTCTCCTTCGCTGACCTCATAAAAGCGAGGGAGCAGAGAATGGTTCGATCTCCAAGATTTCCATAAATCGTTCGAACCCGGTAATGCCTTCCTGGAATTGCTCTGTCATATGCATCATTTTTTGGATGGGCTCAATGAAATTACCGATATAGAGCAAGAATGTGATTAGATCTGCTAAATCTAAAGATGCACGAGTAATACTAATGCCGCCAAAAACGATCACAGTTACTGTGATGAGTTGCGTAATTAACCCTACTCCTTGATATAAGTACGCCTCATTTCTGTATGTACTTTTTCTACTTTCCAGAAAGCGGTTGTTTTCGTATGCAAATTTCTTCTTTTCCGTTTCCTCATTGACAAAGGATTTCACCACGCGGATACCAGAAAGAGTATCTTCGACCTGCGCGTTGACATCTCCAATTCGTTCCCTATTTCTTTTGAATGCGATATTCATTCGCTTATTGAGATAGAGCGAAAAAATTGCCAGTATGGGTAGAAAGAGAAAGACGGCCACGGTTAATGGAACATTGATCTTGAACAAAATAATCAATGCACCAATAAACTTTACTGCATAGATCAGGTAATCTTCAGGACCGTGATGATATAACTCTGCCAACGAAAACAGATCATTGGTGATTCGAGACATCAACTGTCCCGTTCGTTGTTCATCATAAAAGCGGAACGATAATTTTTGATAATGGTCAAATAGCTCGCTCCGCATGTCGCTTTCCATCATGGCTCCCATGGCATGACCGCGATAGTCAACGTAAAAGTTACATACCGTGTGGATGATGATGAGTACCACCATCAACGCTCCCACCCGGTAGATTTGATCGAGCATATTTGGCAGGTGACCCTGTAGCACCGTCTTTGTAATGTATCGAGTGCATAGGGGCAGCAGCAGCGTAACACCAGCGACAACGAACGCGCAGCTCATCACGGAAAGAAACAAACCTAAATAGGGTTTGTAATAGGACAAAAACTTTTTCGTACGGGCATTCATAAATCTTTGATCTCCAATTGATAGATTAACGAAAAAAGCCTCGATCTCACCGAGGCTGGGGCTGGGTTCCCTTCTGGCGTGCAAGCGGGAAGAGAAACAAAAACCACGGGACGCTACGCAAAGCGCAGCCGTGGTCAGGGATTCAGGTCAACTGGAAATCGAAGAGATAAGGCAGTCTACGGATGCACTCACATAACAGACAATATTCTGTTGAAATGGGTTGTCATGTGAGGTACTCCTTTCTGCTCCACAAGAAATTCGATGGCCTTCTTAGGGAAGATCGATCGTACGATTAATTTAACTGTAACGGTACAGTTTGTCAAGTATGAATAACTCTCTTCGATAAGCCATTTTCGTCGAAAAGGAGATTGCTTCGCGGAGTTTAGACTGAGCCTGCCGAAGTGCTCGCAACAATATGCCTCACGGACGATATACAACCCTCCAAAGATTCACCGCTCCATTGTTGCTGCCGGTGGCGAGCAGCCCACCATCCGGGGAAAGCGTCAAAGCACTGATCCCGCCCGGAGAAGTCGTCTCGAACTTGGATTGATAATCGGATGTGGTATAGAAGCGCAAGATCCCACTACGAGACGCAGCGATCAAAATTGAACCGTCCGCAGAGAAGGCTACATTCTCAACGATATCAGGAAAGCCAGCCAGCTTCTTGATCAGTTTCCCGCTGGGAAGATCCCACAGCCACACGCCGCCTTCTGTACATTCCGAGTTCGCAACAGTCTGGCAGGTCGCCGTTGCCACAGTAGAACCATCAGGAGAGATGGCAGCTTTTGAAACCTGATGGGCATGGCTGAGGGTAAAGACGGGAGCGCCATCGCTCGCTCTCCATACTTGCACGTTACGCGAGGTTCCACCACCAATCAGAGTACCGCCCTTGGGCGAATATGCCAGGGCTGCGATGTCCAAAAACTCAGGGAATTTCACCTGAGCTGCCCAGGAGTCCACGGAATAGGTCCAGATGGCGGCGTTCTGTACCTGGTTCTGCGGCTCGTCGACGCCACCCACGGCCAGATTCTGACCATCGGGCGAAAAGCTTACACTGACAACCTCGCCGGGGAAATCTAATGACTTGATGACAGTTCCAGTGCGCCAATCCCAGACCTTCGCCGTCTTGTCGCTCGAAACAGACGCCAGCAGCTTACCATCGAGCGAGAATGCTACGCCCCAAACGATTCCAGTATGTCCATTGAGTGTCCCAAGGGACTGTCCACTTGCCACATCCCATAAATGGATAGCGAAGTCTTCGGTGTTGCCTCCTGCCGCGGCGAGGACCGTTCCATCTGGTGTGAATGCCACACTGCGCACAATATCGTTTAACGCAAAGCTTTTGAAAACCTCGAGCATATAAATCGTATCGCTTCGAATCAGTATAAGTGTCGGAGTCGTAAAGGGAGCGATAAGGGTGAATGGAACCGGAGTCGGCGAAGCGCTGGAGGGAACGGATGTAAAAGTCGCTGGAGCCGTGGGACCTGGCGTCATGACTTCCACTGAAAAGCTACAAGCATCAAGCAATAGTGCGCTCAATATAAAAACAATAATAGATAGGTACCACTTACGTTGTTTCATTGCATTCTCTCTTTCCACTCTGGCGAATAGGATGATATATGACGACGCGTGATCCCGGCTGGAATCCGTCGCTGGCAGTCTAAATAACGAATGATTATAAAACGCTTGCCTCCAGTTTCTGGTTCCATCTACTATCCACTTGACTAGGCAAAAACTCTCCCAGCGATGGGGAAGTCTTTGTTGAAGAGGATTACACTATCAGGAGTAAAAATCCAATCTGGAGGTCCTATGACTCTTGCAATCGAAGTTCAAAACTTACAAAAATCCTTCGGCGATTTTCATGCCGTACAAGGCGCGTCTTTTGAGACATATGCTGGAGAAATATTGAGTCTCCTCGGCCCCAACGGGGCGGGAAAGAGCACAACGATATCCATGCTTTCGGGCTTGCTGGCGCCAACCAGTGGCGATGCCTACATTATGGGGCATTCCGTGATCAGGGAACCTGAAGCTGCAAAGAAGAGTCTCGGCGTGGTGCCGCAGGATATTGCGTTATATCCCGATCTTTCGGCGCGCGAGAATCTGGTCTTTTGGGGAAAGATGTATGGCTTGCGCGGCGCGGAATTGAAATCAAGCGTGGATGAAGTGCTCGAAGTGATTGGCTTAACGGATCGACAGAAGGATCATGTTGGCAAGTTTTCAGGTGGGATGAAGCGACGTGTCAATATTGGCGCGGCGCTGCTCCATAAACCGGATGTTGTCATTATGGATGAACCGACTGTCGGTATCGATCCGCAGTCGCGGCGCCATATTTTGGATAACGTCAAAGAGCTCAATCAAAAAGGAATGACTGTCCTCTATACGACGCACTACATGGAAGAAGCTGCTGAGCTTTCTCATCACA
>WNFZ01006393.1_pt1 | contig 16027 bp, 11 predicted proteins | sample 5400081 | NCBI WGS metagenome assembly WNFZ01 (sample SAMN13153365, study PRJNA577476) | soil metagenome | isolation source: 80 cm soil or saprolite under grassland replicate 1 | place: USA:California | collected 2016-06-15 | reverse complement strand
TCCGGGCAGCCGCTCGGTGACGAGCGCGTTCACCTTCATGAGCCCGATCGGAACGTGCAGGCTCGGGCGGCGGATTCCGCGCCCGCGCTTCAGCCGTTCCCAGAACTCGTTCCAGCTGACGGCTTCGGGGCCGCCGACCTCGAAGGTGCGGTCGACGGCCGCCTCCACTTCGACGGCCTTCGCGAAGTACGCGCCGACGTCGTCGGCCCAGATCGGCTGGATGCGCTGCGTCCCGCGGCCGACGATCGGGGTCACGGGCGCGAGCCGCGCCAGCTTCGCGAACGTCGGCAGGATGCCTCCGTCCTTGCCGAAGACGAAGCTCGGGCGAAAGACGACGTAGGGAATACCGGCCGACTTCACGTCCTGCTCCATTTCCCATTTCGCGTTGTAGTACGGGACCAGGTCCTTCGTCTCGGCCGTCGTCCCGAGCGCGCTCATGTGGACGAACCGCTGCACGCCGGCCTCGCGCGCCGCGGCGATGAGGCTCCGCGTGCCGTCGATCATGACCCGCCGGAACTGCTCCGGGCGGCCCTGGCGGATGGCGACGAGGTGGACGACCGTGTCACAGCCTGCGGCGGCGGCCTGGAGGGTCTCGGGGCGGGTCAGGTCCCCTTCGGCGAGCTCGCAGCCCCAGGCCTCGAGCCGCTCGCCGCGGCGCCGGTCGCGGACGAGGCAGCGGACGTCCCGGCCGTCCGCGCGGAGCGCGTGCACGACGTGGCCGCCGACGAAGCCGGTCGCGCCCGTGACGAGGATCACGTGGTCGACTCCCCGGCGAAGTTCTGCCAGTAGCGGGAAGCGGTGGGGCCCTGCTGGCCCTGGTACTTCGAACCGATCTGACCCGACCCGTACGGCGTCTCCGCCGGCTCCGACATCTGCACGAACGAGAGCTGTCCGATCTTCATCCCGTGGTAGATCGTGATCGGAAGGTTCGCGACGTTCGAGAGCTCGAGCGTGACGTGCCCGTCCCAGCCGGGGTCGATGAAGCCCGCAGTGGAGTGGATGAGCAGCCCGAGCCGCCCGAGCGAGCTCTTGCCGTCCAGCCGCCCGACGAGATCGTCCGGAAGCGTCAGCCGCTCGAGCGTCGACCCGAGCACGAACTCGCCGGGGTGGAGGATGAACGGCTGGTCGCCGTCGACCTCCACGAGCTCGGTCAGGTCCTCCTGCGCTTCCTTGACGTTGATGAACGGATAGCGCGAGTTGCGGAACACGCGGAAGTAGCGGTCGACGCGAACGTCCACGCTCGACGGCTGCAGCAATGCCTCGTCGTACGGCTCGATGCCGATGCGCCCCTCGGCCAGCAGTCGCTTGATCGTCCGGTCGGAAAGGACCACGCCCGGATTCTGGCTGAATGCACTAGCGTTCGGCGCTTGTCGGTTTTGACACCAGTGGAGCGGAACGACCGGCGTAGGCGCCGGCGCCGGGCTTCACGACGTCGCTACCTCATCCGCCGCCTGGCGGCGCTCGCGATCCTCGTCGGGATCGGCGGCGGCTTCGCCTTCGGCGCGCACTCACTGAAGACCCGGGGCGCGAAGGAGGTACTTGTGACCCGCGTCGCGCAGGCCAAGGCGAAGCACGGCCCGCGCGCGCTGCCGCGCGAGATGCGCGGCGTGCACGTGACGATGGCGCTCGCCGGCGTCCGCGGCAAGCTCGAGGAGTACGTCGCACTCCGGCGCGCCGGTCTGAACACGATCGAGCTCGACGTGAAGGACGAGAACGGCGAGGTCGCCTTCGTCCGCGGCGCGCCCCCGCTCGCACGTGCGACGGGAGCAGCGAAGCCGTACTACAACGCGAAAGGCGCCGCGCGCAAGGTGCACGCGGCCGGTCTCTACCTGATCGGGCGGATCGTCACGTTCCAGGATCCCGTCGTCTCCGAGCGCCGGCCGAAGCTCGCGCTGCAGAACCCCGACGGCTCGATCTGGCAGACCCGCGCCGGGCTCGGCTGGCTGAACCCGTACGACCGCCGGGTCTGGAACTACGAGGTCGCGATCGCGGCCGCGGTGGCGCGGGCCGGCTTCGACGAGATCCAGTTCGACTACGTCCGCTTCCCGTCCGACGGCGACGTCGCCGCGATCCGCTACCCCGTCCGGGGCGACAGGTCGATGGCGAAGACGATCGCGCAGTTCGTGCGGTACGCCTCCCGCAAGCTGCACAAGCTCGGCGTCCGGGTCTCGGTCGACGTCTTCGGCCTCGCCGCGACCCGCGACCTCGGGATCGGGCAGAAGCCGGAGCGTCTCGCCCGGTACGTCGACGCCGTCTACCCGATGGTCTACCCGTCCCACTTCAACCCCGGCGAGTACGGGCTCGCCGATCCGAACGCGAACCCGGGGCAGACCGTGACCGACGCCCTCCTCTACTTCGAAGCTGCGCTGCGCGGTTCGAAAGCGCGCCTGGTGCCGTGGCTGCAGGACTTCTCGCTGGGACGCACGTACACGACCGCAGACCTGCAGGCGCAGGTCGACGCCGCGCGCTCGCTCGACACGCACGGCTTTCTGCTCTGGAATCCGGTCGGGCTGTACACGCGCGGCGCGCTGTCGCGTCCTTAGCGTCCCGCTCTTTCGATAGCGTGGACGCGATGGCCGTCACGCGCGCAATCCACTTGAAGACGGAGATTCCGGGCCCGAAGTCGCGCGCGATCCTCGACCGGAAGGCGCGCGTCGTCGCCGACCCGCTCTCCATCTACGCGCCGATCGTGATCGCGGAAGCGCACGGCGTCACGCTCACCGACGTCGATGGGAACACCTTCCTCGACTTCACCGGCGGCGTCGGCTGTCTGAACGTCGGTCATTCGCACCCCCGCGTCGTCGAGGCGGCCCAGGCACAACTGGAGCAGTTCGCGCACACGGACTTCACGATCGTGCCGTACGAGGTCTACGTCGAGCTCGCGGAGCGGCTGACGGAGCTCGCGCCGGTCCGCAAGCCGGCCAAGGCCGCGTTCTTCAACGCGGGCACGGAGGCGGTCGAGAACTCGATCAAGTTCGCGCGGGCGTACACGAAGCGCCCCGCGGTGATCGTCTTCGAGGGCGGGTTCCACGGGCGAACGATGCTCTCGCTGTCGATGACGTCGAAGACGCATCCGTACAAGGCGGGGCTGGGGCCGTTCGCGCCCGAGATCTACCGCGTGCCCTTCCCGCAGGAGTACCGCGGGCCGTCGACGGACGAGGCGCTCAGCGCGCTCGAGCGCGCGTTCACGACCGAGGTCGCCGCGGAGAACGTCGCGGCGCTCGTCGTCGAGCCCGTCCAGGGCGAGGCCGGCTTCCTGCCCGCTCCGCACGACTTCCTCGTCGGCCTGCGCCGGATCTGCGACGAGCACGGCATCGTCTTCGTCGTCGACGAGGTGCAGACGGGGTTCGGCCGCACGGGGCGCCTCTTCGCGACGGAGCACTACGGCATCGAGGCCGATCTGATGACCGTCGCGAAGTCGATCGCGGCCGGGCTGCCCCTCTCCGGCGTGATCGGCGCCGCGGAGATCATGGATGCGCCCGGCGACTCCGCGATCGGCGGAACGTACGTCGGCAATCCGGTCGCGCAGGCCGCCGCGCTGGCGGTGCTCGACGTGATCGAAGAGGAGGGCGTCGTCGAGCGCGCCGCGCAACTCGGCGAGACGATGCGTCGGCGGATGCTCTCCTGGCAGGAGCGCTTTCCTGCGCTCGGCGACGTGCGCGGGCTCGGCGCGATGCTCGCGATCGAGCTCGTCGAGGACCGGACGACGAAGCGTCCCGCCCCCGACCTCGCAACCGCGGTCGTGACGGAAGCCGCGAAGCGCGGGCTCCTCCTCTTGAAGGCCGGGATCTACTCGAACTGCATCCGAGTCCTCTCCCCGCTGACCCTCTCCGACGAGGAACTCGACGAGGCGCTTTCCGTCTGGGAAGAGGCTTTGGACGCCGCGCTCGGGGCTTAGCAGCGCCGAGACCGGGAATCCTCGCCTGATGGGCGAAGTAATCGCAGAGCGCTACGAGGTGCAAGAGCTCGTCGGCCGGGGCGGCATGTCGAGCGTCTTCAAGGCGCACGACACGTTGCTGGAGCGGAACGTGGCGCTCAAGATTCTCCACGAGCACCATCTGGAGGACGACGAGTACGTCGAGCGGTTCAAGAGCGAGGCGCGCACGGTTGCACAGCTCTCGCACCCGAACATCGTCACGGTGATCGACCGCGGCGAGACCGACGGCAGGCCGTTCATCGTGTTCGAGTACGTCGACGGCCAGACTCTCGACCAGGTGCTCGCCCGGCGCGGCGCGCTGCCGATCGACGAAGCGCTCGAAATCGCGATCGCGAGCGCGCGCGGGCTCGCGTTCGCGCACCGGCACGGGCTCGTCCACCGGGACGTGAAGCCGCAGAACATCCTGCTCAACGGCGACCGCCAGCCGAAGGTGACCGACTTCGGCATCGCCCGCTCGCTCGACGTGAAGAAGGGCGTCACGCAGACGGGCACCGTGCTCGGCACCTCCAACTACATCGCGCCGGAGCAGGCGAGCGGCGAGCGCGCCGGTGCGGAGAGCGACGTCTATTCGCTCGGCGTCGTGCTGTTCGAGCTGCTCACCGGGCGCGTCCCGTTCGAGGGCGAGAACTTCGTCACCGTCGCGATGAAGCACATCAACGAGCCGGCGCCGAGCGTGACTGCGCGGCGCCGCGATGTGCCGCCGCGACTCGCGGCGGCGGTCAGCCGTGCGCTCGCGAAGGACCCGCGCGACAGGTTCGACTCGATGGACGCCTTCGCAGCCGAGCTGGAAGCGTGCCTGGAAGACGTCAGGTCCGGCGACGCCGATTCGGCGCGCACGGTGGTGAGGGCTCCGTCGCCCGGCCGGCGGACGGTACGCGCGCGACGTCGGGCCTCGCCCGGACCGCTGCTCGTCTCGCTGCTCGCGCTCGCTGCGCTCGCTGTGATCGTCGTCGCGGCGATCGCGGTCCAGCGCGACCACACGGGCCTACCGGGAATCCCCTCGGCAAACGGCGGCGGCGGGAGTCCCGTCAGGCTCAGCGCAGTCAAGGCCTACGACCCGGACGGCGGCGGGGGCGGCGAGCACGACAGCGACGCGTTGTACGCCACCGACGGCAGCTCCACGACGTACTGGACGACCGAGCACTACAACACCCAAGACTTCGGCGGGCTCAAGGACGGCGTCGGCCTGGTGCTGAACACCAGTGGCTCCGAGGCGCTGAAGAAGCTGACCGTCGCGAGCGACACGCCGGGATTCAGCGCCGTCGTCAAGGCGGGAAGCTCCCCGCAGACGGCGCGGATCGATTCGGACGAACAGACGGTGAAGCGCAAGACGACCTTCGACCTGAACGGCTTGTCGGGCTCCGTGTACGTGCTGTGGATCACACGGCTGGCGCCGGAGGGCGCCGCCCACGTCAACGGCGTCCCAGTGTGGCGTTCAGTTGCCCGACGCCGCCCGGTTCTGTCCGGCCTGCGGCGCGCCGGTGGACGTCTTGCCCCCGCCGGTGGACGAGCGGAAGCTCGCGACCGTCCTTTTCGCGGATCTCGTCGGCTCGACGGCACGTGCGGGCCCGCAGGACCCGGAACGCACGCGCGCGACCCTCGATCGCTTCTACGACGCGATGGCGGCGGAGATCGAGCGCGCGGGCGGCACGGTGGAGAAGTTCGCGGGCGATGCGGTGATGGCCGCCTTCGGCGCCCCTGCCGCGCTCGAGGACCACGCGGAGCGCGCGCTCCACTGCGCGCTGGCGATGCGCCGGCGCCTGGAGGCGCTCTTCGACAGCGAGCTCTCGCTCCGGATCGGGATCAACACGGGCGAGGTCGTCGTCGGCCGGCCGCGCGAGGGAAGCTCCTTCGTGAGCGGGGACGCCGTCAACGTCGCGGCGCGCCTCGAGCAGGCTGCGGCGCCCGACGAGATCCTTGCGGGCGAGCGCACGGCTGCGCTCGTCCGCGGCGCGTTCGATCTCGGAACCCCCCGACGCGTCCAGGCGAAGGGCAAGGAGGAGGGCGTGGTCGGCGTGCCGCTCCTCGCTGCGCTGACGCTGATGCGGCCGCGCGGCGTGGGCGGTCTCCAGCCCGCGTTCGTCGGTCGCGACGGCGAGCTCGAGCTCCTGCTCGCGACGTACGGACGCGCGGTCGAGCAGGCCGGGCCGCACCTCGTCACGATCATGGCCGACGCCGGCGTCGGCAAGTCGCGGCTCGTACGGGAGCTCTGGGAACGGCTGGGCCGCGAGGAGCCGGAGCCGCTCCGCCGGACCGGGCGCTGCCTCGCGTACGGACACGGAATCACCTACTGGCCCCTCGGCGAGGTGTTGAAGGAGCACCTCGGCATCCTCGAGAGCGACCCGCCCGACGTCGTGCGCGAACGACTCGGCGGTCGGGCGATCCTCGGCCTCGCGCTGGGGCTCGACACGGGCGGCGAGCTCCACCCGCTGGCGGCGCGTGACCACCTGCACGACGCCTGGGTGGAGCTCCTCACCGAGCTGGTGGCCGAACGGCCCGTCGTCATGCTCCTCGAGGACCTGCACCTGGCCGAGGAACCGCTGCTCGACCTCGTCGAGCGCTTCGTCCGCGAGGTCCGGGGACCGCTCTTCGTGATCGGGACCGCGCGACCGGAGCTGCTCGAGGCTCGCCCTTCGTGGAGCGGCGGGATGCGCAACGCGTCGCAGCTCTGGCTCGAGCCTCTGCGCGCCGACGAGGCCGCAGAGATGGTCGATTCGCTGCTTGCGGCGTCGTTGCCCGGCTCGTTGCGGGACGTCATCGTCGACCGCGCGGAGGGCAACCCCTTCTTCGTCGAGGAGCTCCTCGCGACGCTGATCGACCGCGGCGTGCTGGAGCGCCGTAACGGCGGGTGGACGGTGACCGGGTCGCCGACCGAGTTCGACATCCCGGACACGGTTCACGCTGTCGTCGCCGCGCGGATGGACCTCCTTCCCCCCGTCGAGAAGGCCGCTCTGCAGGCTGCCGCAGTCGCAGGGAGAACCTTCTGGGAGGGCCCGGTCATCGAGCTTCTCGGCGGCACGGAGCCCGATTTCCAGCTGCTGGAGACGCGGGACTTCATCCGTCGCCGCGGCGGCTCGACCATGGAAGGCGAGCGCGAATACGCGATCAAGCACACAGTGACGCGCGAGGTCGCCTACGCGAGCGTCCCCAAAGCGCGGCGGGCGCGCCTGCACGCCGCGTTTGCGAGTTGGCTCGAGCAGCTCGGCGTCGGACGCGACGAGCATGCGCCGCTCCTCGCGCATCACTATGCGCAGGCGGTCCAGCCCGACGACGTCGACCTCGCCTGGCCGGACGAGCCGGCGGAGGTGCAGCGCCTGCGGGCAAAGGCCGCGCTCTGGCAGCGGCGCGCGGGGGAGCTTGCGGTTGCGCGGTACGCGCTCGACGAGGGCATCGTGCTCCTGGAGGGCGCGGTCGAGCTCGAGCCGGACCTGAACGCTCGGGCTGAGATCTGGCGCGAGATCGGCCGCGCCTATGCGCTCGGCTTCCGCGGGGTCGAGTTTTGGGAGGCGATGGAGCGGTCGCTCGAGCTCACCGATGATGTTCCAACGCGAGCGGAGACCTACGCCGAGCTGGGTTTCCAGACCTCGTTTCGCTCGGGCATGTGGACACGCGCCCCCGACCGCGAGCTCGTCTCGTCCTGGATTGCGAAGGGCGTGGAGCTCACGCAGCCCGGGACCGCAGCCCGCGTCAAGGCGCTCTGCGCCAGGGTTTACTGGGACAGGGGGCCGAGTGCCGACGCGGCCCGCGAGGCGAGCGCGACGGCCGAGCAGCTCGGGTCGCCGGACCTGCGCGCGGCCGCGTTCTACGCGCGTTCGCTCGTCGCCTACCACAGCGGTCGTTTCGACGAGGCGCTCGACTGGGTGCAGCGGCCGCTGGACTTCGTCCACGAGCTCACGGACCCGGAGAGGGTCGTCGAGGTGTACGAGGCGACCATTCCCGTCCACGTGACGCTCGGACGCTTCCAGGCGGCGCGAGCCATGTCGGAGCTCCATCAAGCGGCGACCCAGCCGCTTTCTTCTCACCATCGCCTGCACGGTGTCGCCATTAAGGCGGAGCTGGAAGAGCTGGGCGGAGAGTGGGGAGTCGTGCGCGACCTGACACCGCGCATCGAGCGCACGGTTGCCGAGAACCTGAGCACGCCGTGCGTTCGCAACGAGCGCACCTTGCTCCTCTGCGCCACGGCCAGCCGCATCCTCGGCGACCTCGCGGAGTCCGAGCGGCTCGAGGCCGAAGCGGAGTCGCTCGGGATGGAGGGGTACGAGATCGCGCTCTCGGCGCCGCGTCTGCGGCTGGCGCTGCTGAAAGACGATCTCGACGCGGTCGAGCGGCTCGTTTCGTCGCTGCCCAGCCTGCTTGGCAGCCAGCACTCGTACTGGTTCAACCTCGTGGCACAGGCCGAACGGCTGGAGGCGCTGGTACGGCTCGGCGATCGCGCGGCTGTCGAGCAGGACGCGCAGCCGCTGCTCGAGCTCAGGAACACGTACATCGAGCCGTTCGCGCTCCGCGCGCTCGGCCGCGTTCGCGGCGACCGTGCGCTCATCGAGGCGGCGCTCGCGCGCTTCGAGGGGCTTCACCTCGACTGGCACGCGGAGCAGACGCGGACCGCGCTCACGGCGTAAGATCGCGCGGATGCGCCGCCGCAAGGCCTCGAGCAAGATCGACATCCTCAACCGGGTGCCGCTGTTCGCCGGCGTGTCGAAGCGCGGGATGAACGAGATCGCGAAGATCGCCGACGAGATCGACCTCCCCGCCGGGAAGGAGCTGATCCGCGAGGGCGATCCCGGGCGTCAGTTCTTCGTCCTGCTCGACGGCGAAGCCGAGGTACGGCGCCAGGGAAGCAAGGTGAACACGCTCGGCGGCGGTGATTTCTTCGGCGAGATCGCGCTCGTCACCGAGCGGCCGACGACGGCGTCCGTGACGCTCACTGAGCCGTCCAGCGCGCTCGTGATCTCGAGGCCCGCGTTCCGCCGCTTGCTGCTCGCCGAGCCCGGCATCCAGTTGCAGGTGCTGGAAGCCCTTGCAGACCGCGTTCTCGATTAGTACTTGAGCTTCGACCGGCGCTCGTGGCGCTCGACCGCGAGGTCGACGAGCCGGTCGAGCAGCTCCGCGTAAGGGATGCCCGAGGCTTCGAAGAGCTTCGCGTACACGCTCGTCGAAGTGAAGCCGGGGATCGTGTTCAGCTCGTTCACGATCACCTCGCCGCCCTCGCGCACGAAGAAGTCGACGCGCGCCATCCCCTCGCACTCGCTCGCGACGAAGGCGTCGACCGAGAGTTGTTGCACACGCGCGATCGTCTCCTGCGGCAGCTCCGGCGGGATGACGAGATCCATCCCGCCCTCGTCGTACTTCGACGCAAAGTCGTACCACTCGTGCTCGAGCGTGTCGATGCGTCCCGGTAGCGACGCGATCGGCGGCGGCACGCGGTTTCCGAGCACGCCGCACTCGACTTCCATCCCCGCGACGAACTCCTCGACGAGCACCTTCTCGTCGTGTTGTCTCGCGAGCTCGACGGCCGGCGTGAGCTCCGTCTCGTCGTGCACCTTGCTGATCCCGACCGACGAGCCGAGGCGCGCCGGCTTGACGAAGACGGGGTAGCCGAACGGGTTCTGGATCGCGTCGCCGAGGCGCAGCGCGACGTGCTCCGCGACCGGCACACCGCTGTCGCGCATCACCTTCTTGAACAGATCCTTGTCCATGCACAGTGAGGACGCCGCGACACCGGCGCCGACGTAGGGGACGTCCGCGAGCTCGAGCAGCCCCTGCACCGTGCCGTCCTCGCCGAAGGGGCCGTGGAGGATCGGCAGCACGACGTCGACCTCGCCGAGCGTCGCCGTGGCGCTGTCCGTCGTCGGGATCGGCAATGTCTCCACGGGCCTTCTCCCAGGGGCTGTCCCCAGGGCATGGCGCGATTGGCCGGGTCCGAGCTCCCAGCGGCCGTCCCGGCCGATCGCGACCGTCACCGCCTCGTAGCGCTCAGGGTCGAGCGCCTCGAGCACGGAGCGCGCGGACGCGAGCGAGATCTCGTGCTCGCTCGACCTGCCGCCGGCGAGCACGGCAACGCGGATGCGCCGGCTCACGGAACCGGAACTGTGGTGGTCGTGTCTGTCGTCGTCTCTTCCGGAGGCGCCGCCTTGAAGCGGCCGACCACGATCGTCACCTTCGTCTTCGGCTTCGCCTGGGTGCCGGGCGCCGGATCCTGCCGCATCACGATCCCGTCGAGTCCTTCGTCGGTCGTGTCCTCGTGTTCCACCTTCACCTTGAACCCGGACGCCTCCAGCTGGCTCTTCGCCGTCTGCTCGTCGGTGCCCTCGACGCCGGGCACCCCGCTCGTCTGGGGGCCCTTCGAGACCGTGAGCGTGACCGTCGATCCCTTGACGGCGAAGGTGTTCGCCGCCGGGCTCTGGCCGATCACGGTCCCGGCCGTCTGGTCGGAGTCGGCTTCCTGCTTCGCGACCGCGAATCCCAGCGCCTGTAGCTGCGACGCGGCCGACTCGAACGAGCTGCCGCGCACGTCGGGGATCCCGATCGGCCTCGGCCCGTTCGAGACGTTGATCCGCACCTTCGTCTTCTCGTCCACCTTCGTGCCCGCCGCCGGGTCCTGAGCGATGACGGTTCCCTGGGGCTTGCTCGACCGGATGTTGTGAACGTCGGCCTGCAGGTTCCGCCGCGTCAGCGCCGCGACTGCGTCCTCGCTCGTCTCGCCGACCACGCTCGGCACGGTCACCTGCGCCTTGCCCGTCGACACCCACAGCTCGACGGAGCTGCCCTTCGCCACGCGATCGCCCTGGTTCGGGTTCTGGTCGAAGACGTAGCCCTTCGGCTGCGAGTCGTTCGGCTGGCGGTGGATGTGATCCGGATCGGTCTCGAGGCTCTCATCGTGGATCTTGTCAACGGCGTTGGCCTCCTTGATCCCGACGAGATACGGCACTCCGACCGGCTTCGCCTCGTTCAGCTGGTCCTGGATCTGGCGGTAGACGTAGAAGCCCGCAATCACCGCACCGGCGACGAGCAGGATCGCGAGCAGCCACGGCCAGATCGCGCGCGTTCGCGCGGGCTCAACGTAGTCGAAGTAGTCGTCGGCCGGCGGGCGTCCGCGCACCTGCGTCGCCGCCTCCGCCGGCACGATGGTCGTCGGGGCGCCGTCGCCGAACGCAGCGCCGCGCAGAACGGTCGTCGCGGCCTCCTGGGTCTCGCGCGACACGCCCAGTCCGCGGCCGATGCGCTCGAGGTCGGCGTCCATCTCGTCCGCGCTCTGGTAACGGGCTGCGGGATCCTTCGCGAGCGCGCGCAACACGACCTGGTCGAGGGTCTTCGGGACGTCCCGACGCTTCACCACCAACGACGGCGGCGTCGCCGACAGGTGCTTCATCGCGATCTCGACCGGGCTGTCGCCCGTGAACGGAACCGTGCCCGTGAGCATCTCGTAGAGCACGATGCCGAGCGAGTAGAGGTCGGACGTCTGGTCGACCTGCGTCCCGCGCGCCTGCTCGGGCGAGAGGTACTGCGCGGTGCCGATGATCGAGCCCTCTTCGGTCATCTGGCTCGCGCCCGCGCGCGCGATCCCGAAGTCCGTCACCTTGACGTGCCCCTCGGCATCGACGAGGCAGTTGTGCGGCTTGATGTCGCGGTGCACGATGCCGTTTCGGTGCGCGAAGCGGAGCGCGGCGAGAATCTGGCGCGCGTAGTCGACCGCCACCGACACGGGCGCCGGCCCGCGCTCCAGGATCAGCTCCTTCAGCGACTTCCCGGCGAGGTACTCCATCGCGATGTAGTACGTGCCCTCCGCCTCGCCACGGTCGTAGATGGAGACGATGTTCGGGTGGGAGAGGCCGGCGGCGTTCTTCGCCTCGCGTCGGAAGCGCTCGACGAACTGCTCGTCGCCGGCATGGCGATCGTTGAGGATCTTGATCGCGACGCGCCGTCCCAGCTCCTGATCCTCGGCGAGGTAGACGTTCGCCATCCCGCCTGAGCCGAGCTTGCGCACGATGTGGTAGCGCCCGTCGAAGAGCGTATTGAGCAGCTGGTCCGTGGTTGCCATCAGGTCAACCTTAGGTATTCGCCTTCTGGCGTAGGATTGCCTCCACGATTGCCTTCGCGATCGGTCCGGCCGTCGTGGCCCCGAACCCGGTCTGGTTCTCGAGGGCGACCGCCACCGCGATCCTGGGCGCCTCCGCGGGAGCGAACGCGATGAACCACGTGTCGTACTTGTTCTTGACGCCGGTTTCGGCCGTACCGGTCTTGCCGGCCAGGCGGACTCCCGGGATCTGCACGTTGGTCGCGGTACCGCCGGTGACGACGGACTCCATCATCTGCGTCAGTTGCTGCGCGGTCTCCGTGGAGATCACGCGCCGCACCTTGTCCGGACGGACGCGCCGGACGACCGAGCCGTTCGGCGCGAGGACCGAGTCGATGAGGTGCGGCTGCATCAGCACGCCGCCGTTCGCCACCGTCGCGGCGACCATCGCCATCTGCACCGGCGTGACGAGCAGCCGTTCCTGGCCGAACGCGAGCCGGCCGGGGTCGACCTGGTATTCGGGATGCTTCGGCTTGTACACCTTGTGCTTCTTGTACAAGCCGCTCGGGCTCTGGGCGTCCGCGGGGAGCTCGAGGTCGGGCGTCGCGTAGAAGCCGAAGCGCTCGGCGTAGTCGAGGATCTTCCCGGCGCCGATGTGCTTGCCGATGTTGCAGAAGACCGAGTTGATCGAGTGCTGCAGCCCCTGCGCGAACGTCACCGTCCCGAACGTCTCCGGGCTCTCCGGGTTGCCCGCGTTCGACACGCGCTTGCCGTACTCCTCGCAGTAGCCCGGGTCGACGAACGTCGAGTCCGGCTTGTAGGCGCCGCTGTCGAGCGCCGCCGCGGCCGTCACCACCTTGAACGTCGACCCGGGCGGGTAGAGACCCTGCGTCGCCCGGTCGAGCAGCGGTGCGGCCGGCGAGCACGCGGCCGTCCTGATGCGCGTGATCGCCGAGAAATTCTTCTCGACGGCATTCGGGTTGTACGTCGGACTCGATGCGAGCGCGAGGATGCGTCCGGTTTGCGGCTCGATTGCGACCGCCGCGCCGCACTTTCCGGCGAGCTGGCGCACGGCCACCTCCTGCAGGCGCACGTTGAGCGACAGCTCGAGATCGTTGCCCTTGAGCGTGACGCCGGTGAGCTTCTCCAGCTCGTGCTTCGCAACGCTGGTGATGTTGCCGTTGGCTCCGGTGAGATAGTCGTTCTCGGCACGCTCCAACCCCGCGCGCGAGCGGCTCTGGGTCGAGTAGCCGACGACGTGCGGCGCAAGGTACCCGTTGGGGTACTTGCGGAAGTAGTACGTCTGGCCGCTGACCTTTCGCTTCACGTTCGTGGCCAGCAGAACGCGCCCGTGGGCGGCGTAGATCTTGCCGCGGTCGACCGTGAACTGGGCGACGCTCGCGATTTGGTTGTCCTGGCGGTCGGCGAGGCCGGCCACCGCCCAGGTCTGCCAGTAGGTCGTACCGATGATCAGCGCGCTGAGCAGCACGATCGCCGCGACGGCAAGGCGCGTGACCTGGAGGTTCATACCTCGCCTCGCTGCGTGTTCGCGCGGTGCGAGAGGAGCATGAGTCCCGCCAGGAGGACGAAGTTCGCGACGACGCTCGAGCCGCCGTAGCTGACGAAGGGCATCGTGATGCCGGTCAGCGGGATGATCCCGACGATCCCGCCGACGATGATGAACGCCTGCAGCGCGAACGCGAAGGTCAGGCCGACGGCGAGCAGCTTGGAGAATCCGTCATCGGTCAGCAGTGCGACTCGGAAGCCGCGCGCGACGAAGAGCATGTAGACGAGCAGGAGTCCGGCGGCTCCGATCAGCCCGAGCTCCTGCGCAAGCGCGGCGAAGATGAAGTCGGTGTTCAAGTACGGAATGAGCGTTTGTTTCGACCCCGGGAGCGTGAAGGTCCCGTGACCGAGCCCGGTGCCGCCGAAGCCGCCGTGGGCGATCGAGTAGCGGGCCTGGACGATCTGGTAGCCGGCTCCCCGCGAGTATTTGAACGCGTCGAGCCACACGTCGACGCGGTCGCGCACGTGCGGAGAGATCTTGTAGACGCCTGCCGAACCGACGACGAACAGCACGGCCCCCGCGATGACGTACGTGAAGCGCGCCGTCGCGACGTAGAGCATGGCGAGGAAGACGCCGAAGTAGAGGAGGCCACTGCCGAGGTCGTTCGTCTCGACGAGCACGAGCATCGCGCCGCCCCAGATCACGAGCAGCGGCCCGAGATCCTTGAGCCGGCCCTGCGCGATTACCTCGCGCTTCTCTCGGAGGTAGCCGGCAACGAACACGATCAGCGCCAGCTTCGCGAGCTCGCCGGGCTGGAACTGCAACGGTCCGGCCCTCACCCAGAGCCTCGCGCCGTTGACCGTCGTGCCAAAGCCCGGCAGCGCGGGCAGCACGAGCAAGAAGATGGCGCTCAGGCCGAAGAGATACTTGTACGACTCGAGCGCACGGTAATCGCGTCGCAAGACGAGCAACGTCGCGACGAATACGCCGACGCCGATCACGATCCAGAGGCCCTGCTTGAACGCGTTGTCCGGCTCGAGGCGGTAGATCTCGGTCACGCCGATCGCGGTCAAGAGTGCGGCCATCGGCAGGAGGTACGGATCCGCGTTCGGCACCGCGTAGCGCGCGACGAAATGTGCGATCAGATACAGGGCGAAGAAGAACGCCGCATACGAGAGCGAGCCCGTGGACACCTCCGACTGGCGCGCGATGTAGACGGACGCGAAGCCGAGTGCGGTCAGCATCCCGACGACGACCAGGTTCATCAGCTCGCGATTGCGCTCGCTCACGTCCCTGGCCACCTTCGTCCGGCACCATCTCTGAATCCGGACTCGGCCAAGGCGCGGCTTCGCCGCGCCGACGGCTGCTTCAGAAGACGGCGCTTACCTTCCGACAGCCACCAAATGGCACGCGCGCGAAGCGCGCCTGCCAGGTCTTCCCCGGCCGAAGTCCAAAGGACTTCGGCCGGAAGGCGAGGCGTAGCCGAGCCGCTCATCGCACCAGAAACCAGAGGACGATCGCAGCGGCGGCGATGGCGAGGAGCAGCAGGAGCAGCGGCACGAACCGCCGCCAGGCTCGACGTTCCTTCGGCTCGGGCGGCTCGTCCTGCGCCGGCAGGGGCTGCGTCTGCTCCACGGTCTGCTCGAGCGTCTGCTCGTCGGGCTCGGCGGGCTCGTCCGTGATCTCGAAGGCGATCACGGTGATGTTGTCCTGGCCGCCCGCCTTGTTCGCCCGCCTGACGAGCTCGTTCGCAGCTTCGTCGAGGCTTTCGCGCCGGCTGCTGAGCACCTCGCCGATCTCGTCGTCTCCGACCATGTCGGTCAGTCCGTCTGAGCAGAGGACGAACACGTCGCCCTCGCGCGGATCGACGGTGAACGTGTCGACGTCGACGTCGGGATCGGTGCCGAGCGCGCGCGTGATCACCGAGCGTTGTGGATGGTGCTCCGCCTCTTCGGCGGACAGCTTGCCTCCGCGCACGAGCTCGGCAACGAGCGAGTGGTCGTCCGTGAGTTGCTCGAGCGTGCCGTCGCGCAGCACGTACGCACGGGAGTCGCCGACGTGGCCGAACGTCACGCCGACCTCCTCGACGAGCGCGACGGTCATCGTCGTTCCCATGCCGGCGACCTCTGCGTCGCTGCTCGAGCGCTCGTAGACGCTGCGGTTCGCGGCCTGGATCAGCGCAGCGACGCGGTCCTTGCCGTCGCCGTTGGCCTCGCCGGCCTGCACGGCGGCCGCGGCGAGACTCGACGCGACCTCGCCGGCGCGCGCTCCGCCCATCCCGTCCGCGATCGCGAACAACGGCGGCTCGCAGACGTACGCATCCTCGTTATGGCGGCGCTTACGACCCGTATGGGACACGACTGTGGCACGGCGCACCCTCACCTGTCGTACCTCAAGTCGGTCTCGCCGATGCGTACGATGTCGCCCGGCGTGAGCTTCTGTGCGCGAGCAAGGCGCATGCCGTTGACGTACGTCCCGTTCGTCGAGCCGATGTCCTCGACCCACACGCCGTCACGACGCGGTTCGATGCGGGCGTGATGCGAGGAGGCGAACTCGTCGTCGTCCAGCC
>WNFZ01002946.1_pt1 | contig 16027 bp, 15 predicted proteins | sample 5400081 | NCBI WGS metagenome assembly WNFZ01 (sample SAMN13153365, study PRJNA577476) | soil metagenome | isolation source: 80 cm soil or saprolite under grassland replicate 1 | place: USA:California | collected 2016-06-15 | reverse complement strand
TCGAGCGTCTGCACGAAGAGTTCAAGCGACGGATCAAGACGCAGACGGTGCTGCCATCAGCTGAGACAGCCGCGATGCTGTTTTGGGCGTTGCTCGCTTCCGGCCAGATCAACATGCGAAAGGTTGACGGTTGGCGGACACTTGCCAAAACATCCATCGGTCAGCCAATTGACCTCGCGGCCTGACTCGGTACTCTCGAAATGCCGGAGATCGCGTCACCCAATTCCAACACAAATCGCGACAGCACCCCGCGCGGTCCAAATAAGGACAGATGCTCCCGAATTAGGGCAATACTCGGCTCATTGTAAAGAACAGGCCGGAAACAATGGAACGAAGCCGGCGATCATTTCCCACAACCTCAGGTTAGTCCCTCCCGCCACCGCGATTGTCGTCCAAGTGCAGTGAGAGCCCGGATCCATGACACCGGTCGCGATCAATGAGTCCTTGACTTTCGGCGAGGACGACGGGAACGCGAGCCGGTGGGTTGGTTTGGCCGAAATACACCGCGCTACCGCCTTCCGTGCCGCACGCCGCGCGACGCCCGCCTCAATGGGCGATTAGTAGCATGGATACGTTACGTCATCAATATCGTAGTCGCGATGTGGTCATCTAACGTGACGGGCGCGTCATTCTATTACCTAGGGCGAGCTCGCCGCGGCGTCACACAATGCGATGAACGCAGCGATTCGGCCGGCGGTTTGCGGGTCGGTAAGCCGCGGCGCATGGCCCTCGTCCGCCACCTCGACCACGTCCAGGCTGCGACGGCGCGCGCACATGGCCTCAACTGTTGCCGCCGAGAGGATATCCGAGTTGGTGCCGCGCACCACCATGACCGGGAGGCGGGCGAGGGCGTCGAATTCCTTCCAGAGCGGCGGCAGCGGGCGCTCGGGAGTGATCCCGTCGAGAATCGTCGCGAGCTTGGCGTCGTAATCCGCTACGATGCGCCCGTTCGCCTCTTTGAACGTCCGGTGCGCGAAGGCGAGCCAGTCGGCATCGCTCCATTTGGGGAAATGGCTGCCGAAGCGCTGCTGCAGCACATCGGCTGCCTCACGAAAGCTTGCCGGCTGCGGCAGCTTGCCGACGTAGCTCTTGATTCGCATCACGCCGCCGAGCTCGATCACGGGGCCGATGTCGTTGAGCACGCAGCCGGCGATCGCGGTAGGGCGGGCCACAGCGAGCAGCATCGTCAAGATGCCCCCACGCGATGTTCCGATGAATACCGCCGGGCCGATGCCGAAGGCGGTAAGCACCGCGAGCAAATCGGCAAGCTCGACCTGCAGGTTGTAGTTCGCCGGATTGTGGTCGTAGTCCGATTTGCCCCGGCCGCGATAGTCGACGGCGAGAACCTGGCGATCGCTCGACAGGATGGCGGCGAGACTTTCGAAATCGGCGGCGGTGCGTGCCAAGCCGGGCAGGCAGACGACCGGCAGCGCGGCGGATGCGCGCGCGCCGTAGGCGCGAACGTGCAATCGCAGCCCGTCCTGCGCCGTCACGAAAAGGCTCCTGCCGGCAGCCATGCCAGTCTCGGCGCCATCGTTATCGGTCTGCGACATTCGTTGCCTTGCGCTTTGCTGGGCTGGCCACATCAATTGCATTGGGCGACGATTACTTGCGATACTTGGGACATGCGAGACACCGGCCGGCAGGCATCGGTATAGGCGGGAGATGATCCATGCAATTCATACTCATCATGGTGGCGGTGGCAGCGGCACTGCTGCTCGACGTTCGCCCGAGCCAAGCTTACCAAGGTCCATGGTGCGCCGGCACGAATAGGGGCAGCGGGACATTTGTTTACAATTGCAGCATGCGAACCCTCGAACAGTGCATCCCGGAGGTGATTGCCGGTAACCGCGGATTTTGCAGCCCAAACCCGTACTACCGCGGGCCCGAGGCCGCTCCCCCCAGGGGCAAGCGGAAGCGATATTATTATTGATGGGTCCGCACGACGTTGAGCGAAGACTGTCGTTATGGCCGGGCTTGTCACCGCAAGTCGGGTTCACCCGACTTGCGGTACCTAATAGTGCGGAACTCGGGCAAGCCCGAGTTCCGGTGCCATCCACGTCTTCTTCATGCCACGAGGCGGTAAAGACGTGGATGCCCGCGACAAGCGCGGGCATGACGACATTGGACTTGGCTCCGCACATGAAACGACGATGACGGCGTCGCATCGCGGCCCGGACTTCGGACAGATGCTACGCGAGGCCGTGACGCTGCAGCAGCAGGGGCGGCTGCGCGAGGCGGAGAAGATCTACACCCGTGTGCTCAAGGCCGTCCCCGATCAATTCGACGCCCTCAATCTCCTCGGTACCGTCAAAGCGCAGCGCGGACAGGCCGGAGAAGCCTACCGGCTCATCACCGCGGCGCTCAAAATAAATCCTCGCGCGGCAGACGCGTGGGTCAATCTCGGGATCGTGCTGCACGCGCTCAAGCGGGACCAGGAGGCGCTCGAGAGTTTCGACAAAGCTCTGGCATTGAAGCCCGGCGATGTCGACGCGCTGCTCCACCGCGGCAACGCGCTGCTGGCGCTGGGGCGTGCGCAGGACGCGCTTGCGGCATTCGACGAGGTGTTGGCGTTGATCCCTCGCCATGCGCAAGCGAGGCTCAACCGCGGTCTCGCCTTGGCCGCCCTCGAGCGTCATCAGGAGGCGGTTGCCGACTTTGAGGCGGCATTCGCCATCTCGCCCGCCAACCCGGCGGCGCACTACAACTACGGGATAAGCCTATTCAGTCTGGGTCGTTACGTCGAGGCTGTGGCGGCCTACGATCGCGCCCTATCAATCGCTCCCGATCACGTAAAGGCGTGGAACAATCGCGGGCTCGCGCTGCAGGCGCTCAATCGCTTTGATGAGGCGTTGACGAGTTATTCCAAGGCGCTCGAATTACAAAAGGACTACGCCGACGCGCATTTCAACCAGGCGTTGGCGCTCTTGACCGTCGGGGACTTTCGGCGCGGCTTTGAGGAATACGAATGGAGATGGCGGCGAACGGGCATGCCGGCGCAGGGCCGCGGCCGTCCGCTCTGGCTCGGAGAATATCCGCTGCGAGGGCGGACGATTCTGCTGCACGCCGAGCAAGGATTGGGCGATACGGTCCAGTTCGCGCGCTACGTTCGGCTGCTGGTGAGGACTGGCGCCAAGATCGTGCTGGAGGTGCAGCCGCAGCTCAAGGCGCTGCTGGGCCAGATCGACGGCGTGTGCGCTGTTGTGGCGCGTGGGGAGCGGCTTCCTGCCTTCGACGTCCATTGCCCTTTGGGGAGCCTTCCCCTGGCGCTTAAGACCGAGCCCACGACCATCCCGGCCGAAGTGCCATATCTGAGGGCAGATGACGCGCGCATTGCCAAGTGGCGTTCGCGTCTCGAGACGCTCGGCCGCCCCCGGGTGGCGGTTGCTTGGTCCGGAAACGTCCAGCACATGAACGATCGCAATCGGTCGATCCCGCTGTCCGACCTCGCTCCGCTCTGGTCGGCAGGCTCGGTGCGCTTCCTCGCCGTTCAGCGCGACTTACGCGGCGGAGACGCCGAATTGCTGGCAGCCGAACCGCGCGTGGCGCAGATCGGTACGGAGCTCGACGATTTCGCCGATACAGCCGCCGTGCTTGCCCTCGTCGATCTCGTCATTACCGTCGATACCTCGGTTGCGCATCTCGCGGGTGCGATGGGCCGGCCGGTCTGGATCCTTGTCCCGTTCTCGCCCGACTGGCGTTGGACGTTCGCGGGCGAGAGCAGCCAGTGGTATACCACGGCCCGGTTGTTGCGGCAGCCTTCGCTGGGCGATTGGGACAGCGTCATCGAGCGCCTGCGCAGCGAGCTCCAAGGAATATTTTCGCCAGTTCCGGGTTAGCTCCAGTGTGATACATGGGTCTCGGCTGGCCTCGCCGGCAACAGGCGCCATAGTTTCCCGGCGCGGACAGCAACGATGGAGAATTCCATGGTCATTGCCAGCAATAAGATGACAGCTGTCATGCTTGGAGTGTTTGTGTGCGCTCTCGGCATCTCCGTCTCTTCGTCTGCCGATGCTCGAAAGGCGAACAGGCAACCCACGTATGTGAATGGGGGATACCCGAACCCGACGCCGAGCATAACGGTCATGCCGCACAATACGCCGAAAGCTAATATTGTGTGTTGGACCCCCTGCGGGCAGCCTGGAGCGATCGTTATGGGCGCAGATCCCGATCCGTCCATTCGGGCGCAGCTTCTTCGCGATGCAAGTGGCTACTTCGGCGGGGGCGGGCGATAAGGACACGGTCGATTATGTGATCACCGGCCATACCGCGGATCGCCCGTCTAGCGGAAGTGTCGGGCGTCCGGACGCTGCTGCCAGTCTCGCCGACTCGTGCCGCCACGCTCCTGCAAGAGCAAGCCTTTGGTAGCTCACCCCGCGACAAGTGAGCCCGTCGTGTCTCAGTTTGATCAGCGTGCGGAGAAATCCATTGAATCATAAGACGGCCGCTCTTTGCTTCGCCATGGCGTCAGTGGCTGCCTTAAGTCTCATCGCTGAAAGCCCAGGTCAAACAGATCAAATCACGATTCAACCGTCGCATCCGGACATGCCGGATGCGACCCACGGTAAGTTGGGCATCGCACATAAGAGCTTGCTGAGAAGCGATCTCGCCGGAATGACCGGGCAGGAGGTGATTGTTTGGGACACGGAGTACGCACCACGCGCGATTAATCCGCGCCACTATCATCCAGCAGCGATTACCTTCCATATCGTCTCAGGAACGGGCGTTTGGCAGGAAGAAGGTAAGGCCCCGGTCGAGTTGAAGGCAGGCGACAGCTTATTCACCCCGGCCGGCACAACTCACACCCACTGGAATCCGAGCCACACGGAAAGCCTTCGGTTTCTGGAGTTCATTGTGGGCGAGAAGGATAAGGTTCGTCTTGAGCCTGTGCGCTAATCAAACTGAGCCCTGACCGGTCGGACGGCCCGCGCCTGCGATTCAAATAGCGTGGTACAATGGGTCGGCGGAGTGTGTTCGAGTGGATTGCGGTGCAGACAATTCCAATAGTAAATAAACAGCCATGTGCCGCGTGCCGTCATGATAACCGGATCGCCGGGCAAGGTGGCCCTCATCGCCGGCATAACCGGGCAGGACGGCGCCTATCTCGCGCGCTTTCTCCTCGGCAAAGGCTATGTCGTCCACGGCACCTCGCGCGACGCAGCGCTTGCGCGGTTGGGCGGCCTCATCGCGCTCGGCATCTGCGACAAGGTCACGCTCCATTCCATGTCGCCAGTGGACTTCCAGTCAGTGGCCCAGGTGATCGAGGGTGTCGCACCGGATGAGATTTACAATCTCTCGGGCCAGTCCTCGGTTTCCCTTTCCTTCACGCAGCCTGCGGAGACTTTGGCAGGCATAACCCTCGGCACGCTCAATATTCTTGAGACGCTGCGGCGTTTGCGGGGGAGAGTCCGTTTTTACAATGCCGGTTCTTCCGAGTGTTTTGGCGACACCGGAATGCGCGCGGCAAATGAACAGACGGCTTTCCGGCCTAAAAGTCCTTACGGTGTGGCCAAGGCGGCAGCCATCTCGTTGGTGGCGAACTATCGTGAGTCGTACGGACTCTTTGCCTGCTCGGGGCTTCTCTTCAATCACGAATCGCCGCTTCGGGCAAGTCGCTTCGTGACCCGCAAGATTACCGCGGCAGCGGCCAGGATCGCCGCGGGCAGCCCAGAGCGGCTTGCTCTCGGCGACCTCTCGATCCGTCGCGATTGGGGCTGGGCTCCCGATTACGTCGAGGTCATGTGGAGCATGCTTCAGTACGAGCAGCCCGACGACTTCGTCGTCGCTTCGGGCACCGCCCACTCGCTCGAGGAATTCGTAGCGACCGCGTTCGCCGCAGTCGGGCTCAATTGGCGAGATCACGTTGATCATGATTCTTCCCTTGTACGATCAAGCGAGATCATGTGCTCGCTCGGCGATCCTTCAAAGGCAGCACAGGTGCTCAAGTGGCGCCCAACTGTCAAATTGCCTGAGATCGTAGTTCGAATGGTTCGCGCGGAGCGCGAAGGCGCCGACAACCTATAAGGGGGACCTCACAGCCTGAAGCAAAGCCGCTATTAATCGGATTAATCCAGTGTCGGCCTTGTTGACATTTTAGGCTAGGCCATCGATTCTAAGAGGGCTCGTTGACGAGTGCAGCGATCCATTTTGGGGCTCGACCATGGGCCAGATGCGGGTTTGAACTTCGATGCTTCACACTGCTGCCGCGCCTAAAGCGCTTGAACTGACGAAAAAACAGGTCATCATGCTGTTCCCAACTCCATTGTTTACCGGAGTGCTGTCGGACATCAGCGTATGCGACCGCGTCGAGAAAATCGTTCGGGATTTGCAAAATCCGGAAAGGGCAACTCCGCGCCGGAAGGGGCGAGCCGTGTCTTGATGACCGAGGACAATCTTCACACTCTACCGGGGATGAAAGAGTTGGTTGACGTGATCATGATAGAATCCGGAAAGATTCTAGACGCCTACGCCATCAAACGCGACTCGCACTACATCACCGACATGTAGGCGAACATCACTCATCCGAATCACTTTCAACCGGTTCATGTTCATCCGAACTGCTTGCTGAGCGGACTCGTCTATATCAAAACGCCGAAGAACTGCGGTCCCACATCGTTCGCTTCACCGCGCCGGTTCACGAAAAATCTTGAGCCAAGATATCTGCAGAAGAACGATCTCAACTCGGACTTTTTCGTCATGCCAGCGGAGAAAGGGCGCATGTTGATCTGGCCCAGTCACATTCCGCATGCCGTCGAACAGGGTACGGCCGACGAATCCGAGGATCGTATCACCGTTCCCTTTAACATCATGATACGCGGGCTTATTGATCTATACACGGCGAACTTGGACTTGAGATAACCGTTTTAGTTAAGTGCGTTCACGCGCGTCCATAGCCCGCGAACAGGGGCGTGAAATGCCCTAAGGACGTGCGATGGGGCCGCCGTGTGGGGGCTCTGGCCGCGCGGCAAGATGCCCGGGTCGCGCTGCGTTCCATTCAGTCTACAAGCTTGGTTTCAATTGGGCTGAGATGCGTGCGCGCGTACCGCATCTGCAATACGGACAAAAACACCGTGCCACTGGCGCGCGCTCGACTGACGAAACAGCCGCGCCGTGGGGTACCAAGGGCTGTCGTCGCGATCGAGCAGCCAACGCCATTCCGGGACGTGCATGAGCGCCACAAACGTCGGGCGCCCCAGCGCGCCCGCGAGGTGGGCAATCGCATTGCAGGGGGTTACGACCAGGTCGAGATTCATCATCACCGCGGCGGTGTCGAGAAAGGCGCCGCCGCTCGCATCGAAGCTATCGCCCAAGGTCTCGATCCGGTCGCCGAACTCGACTGCTGCGATCTCTTCGACGCCTGTCCCCTTTTGCAGCGAGATGAGGCGCACGCCAGGGATTTCGCACAGTGCGGCGAATTCGCCCAGCGGGATCGATCGAAGCTTGTCCACATGGGAGGCGCCGGCGTTCTGCCAGGCGATCCCGATTTTGAAACCATGCGTGCCGAGACGTTCTCTCCAGGCGGCTACGCGGCCGGCCTCGGCCACCAAAAAGGATCCGTTCCGGGGTACGGTTTCGGGTGTCGTGCCCAGAATGCCAGGCACGCTCATCATCGAGGTCCAGCGGATGTCGGTCGAGCCCTCCAAGACCGCGATGTCGGACACGACGCGTTCCACGCCGGGCACCGTGCTCAGCAGCGGTTCCAAGCTCGGCTTGGTCCATAGCGCGACCCGATATCCCAGCTTGGCGAGATGAGCGCCGAAGCAGGAAAACAGAAGATGGTCGCCAAGCCCCTGTTCTCCTCTGAGAACGAGCAATTTGTCTCGCAAGCTTTCGCCGCGCCAGGTTGGCCATCGGGGAGGAGAAAAGTTTTCCGGAATTCCGACCTTGAGTGCGATGCGCCGCTCGTATTTCGGCCAAGCTCCCAGCCAGCGGCCGTGGAGCAACTCGACCAGTGAGATCGCAAACAGAACTTGGTCGTCATCCGGAGCGACCTCGCTGCAGTATTTCACATCCGCCAGGGCCTCGGTGAAGCGGCCCAGCTGATTGAGCGCCTCGGCGCGATGGGCGTGAAACAGTCCGCGCACGGCCTCGTTGCGGTTGAGTTCGATCGCCCGATCGAAGCACATCACCGCCTGCTCGAAGCGGGTCTGGTCCCTGAACACGATGCCGCGGCCGAACTCCGCTTCCGCCATGTCGGGCCGGATCGCGAGCGCGCGATCATAGCTCGCGAGCGCTTCATCGCGCAGGCCGAGCCGCGTCAGCGAATTGCCGCGGTTGAGATGGACCTCGGCAAAATCGGGTTTGTTCGCAAGCGCGCGATCGAAACTGTCGACCGCGGCCTGGTGACGTCCCAGGACGGCCAATGCATTGCCCCGGTTGGCGTGCGCCGCGGTGAGGTCCGCCCGTAACGCGAGCGCGCGCTCGTAGCTGGCGATGGCCTCCTCGAGGCGGCCCATCCTCTCGAGCGCGACGCCGCGGTTGCACCAGCCTTGAAAAAAGTTCGGCCGAATGGCAAGTGCGCGGTCGTAGGTTTCGACCGCTTCGGCCCAGCGGTTCAACGCCATCAACAATTCCGCACGATTGACGTAGGCCTCCATCAAGTCCGGCTGGTGAGAGATGGCGCGATTGAAGCTCGCCAGCGCCTCCTCGTTGCGACCGGTCTCTTTGAGCGCAGAGCCGAGAAGGTTGTGAGCAGGCGCGTGTTTCGGCGCCAGCTTCACCGCTTTGCGCAACAGATCGACGGCTTCCGCGAAACGCTTGAGCTCGCCGCAGGCCAGTCCGAGCAAGCAGAGAGCGTCGACATTCTTCGGCTCGAATTTCAGAATCTGCGAATAGCGCGCGGCCGCATCCGCGACGGCGCCGCGTCGGTGCATGTCCAGCCCGTCCTGCAGCAGCCGCGATGCCAACGGGTTCATCATCATGCTTGTCGGGTCAACGGCTGACTCTCATTCGTACCCCGCATGAGCGGAGCGAAATGCGGGATAGTCGCACCAGGCGGCTTCATCCCCGGATTTCGCTTCGCTCATCCGGGCTACAACGCAATCTGCTGCGGTGGCCTCAATTCGCCGCCGCACCACGGCGTAAGTCGGCTTCGATCAAGAGCTTGGAGCCGCCGCCGAAGCGCACCCGATAGACTTGCAGATTTTCGATGACGCGTTGCACGTAATTGCGCGTCTCGGAGAACGGGATGCGCTCGACCCAGTCGACCGGATCGACCTTCGGATCGCGCGGGTCACCGTATTTCTCGATCCATTCCTTCACGCGGCCTTTACCGGCATTGTAGCCGGCGAAGGTCAGAATGTGCGAGCCGCGGTAGCCCGCATAAAGATCGCCGAGCTCGGCCGCGCCCAGCTGCACGTTGTAGGTCTGATCGCTCAGCAATCGCTTCTCGTCGAAGGACGCGCCGAACTTCTTGGCCACGTACCGCCCCGCGTCGGGCGTGACCTGCATCAGGCCCATGGCACGCGCGCTGGACACGGTTTTTTGGTTGAAGGTGCTTTCCTGGCGAGCAATGGCGTAGACCACGGCGGGCTCGATCGGCGGACCAATGGGCTGGTAGTCGGGAATCCCCCCGGTCGGAAAGGCATAGTGCTCGAGCGGAAGCCCGCGCCCGAGCGCCGCCTTGCCGAGGAGCAGCATGGCGCGCGGATCCTTGTGACGGCCCGCCGCTTCACCGATCGCGGCGAGCGCAACGGTATCGATCGACCGCTCCCCGAGGTCGGCCAGCGCGCCTGCCACCAGGTCCCGCTCGTCGATGGCGTAGAGAAGCTCGATTGCGCGCACGATCTCGAGCCGTGCGATCGTGTCGCGCCGATCCGGCGGGGGCTCGGGCGCGGGCCGCAGGACGATGTCTTTGTGACCGAGCCGCGCGCGCGCCAGCTGTCCATAGTAGGCCGTGGAATAGCGCGCCCCCGCCTCGTAATACGCGCGCGCGTCCTCCCTTCGCCCCAAGGCTTCCGCCGCGCGCCCCTGCCAGTAGCCGGCGCGCGCCAGCGTGATCGGGTTGCTGTTCCCCTGCGCCACCTTGGCGAAATGCGCGAGCGCGGTTGCGGGATCGTTGAGGAAGCGCAGCGCGATCCACCCGGCGGTGAACTGATGCTCGGCGCGGTAGTTGTCCCGGCTGGGAATCGCGGCATCCCGCGCTACCCGGTACGCGGTTTTGGCGTCGCCGATGTCGAGCAGCTTGCGGGCAACGAGCCGACGCTCGATCCACCACTGGTCGGGATCAAGGGCCTGTCCGTAATCGGATGGCAGCGACAGAATCCACTGCGCGGCCTCGCTTATCTGATCGGCGCGGCGGAGGAACTGGACACGGCTGAAAATGTAGCCGATATCGCGGTGCGCCTCTGGCGGCACGGCATCAAGCAATGCCTTGGTGTTTCCTTCCTTCTTGATGACCGCGATGCGCGCCTTGGCGATCAGCGCAGCATTGCCCCCGGCCCGGTTGGCCGCGCGCAGCGCGCCGTCGACGTCCTCGGCATAGAGCCGCATATCCATGCGCGCCTTGTGATCCGCCGGCGTGATCAAATCCCTGAACACGTCGAGAGCCGGGTTTTCGAGCTCGCTCGAGAAGCTGTCGTAGCGCCACGCTTCACGCACCAAATTTTGTGCGCCGGCGCGGTCGCCCTGCAGCAGCAGGGCGCGGGCGAGTGCGAATTTCCCTTTGGTTGTGGTGGGGCGCTCCTTGCCGAAGAAGGCGCGCACGAAGGCGGGTTCGAGTCGGTCCGCCCACAGCGTCGTCTCGGCACGGCGCCGCAGCAGGGTGAGCGATGGCCAGCTCGGGTTTTCGGTGATGAACGCCATGTAGCGGCTGACGTCGATGCTTTCGGTGTCGTCGCTGCGCAGGATGGCCCATTCGACCAGCTTGCGGGCCACTGGATCACTGATCGTCTTCTGCAGGTCGGCGGCTTGGGCCGTCCTGCCCCGGCGTGCGGCCGCGACCGCATCCCTCAAGGCCGCGACGTCCGCCGCGGAGGTGACCTCGCTGGCGGCGAGAGAGGGGCGGGCAGGCCGGGCCGCGGGCTGCGCGGCTGCGGTCGTACCCGATGGGGTACCAGCTTTCGCGGGCGCGCTCTCGGGCCGCGGCTTTGGCAGCGGGGCCGCGCCTGCGGGATAGGTCGCCAGCGCGACGGCGAAGCCCGTAAGGATGCCGGCCACAAACCCCGTAGGCGTCTGACTGATCAAGGTGGTTTTCCGCTGGTGTCTCGCTGCACTGTGAATACTTATTTGATAGGATATTGATGAAGCGCTAAGCTGCGGACCATCAACCCGGACCGCGGCAAAAAGGCGGCAAGGTTTCATTCGCAGCCGCCCGCGCGAAGCATTTAGAGGATCTTATCATGACCGCCAGGACGAGCTTTCGAGGCTCGTTTACCGCGCTCGTCACCCCTTTTGCAAACGGCGCGGTCGATGAGAAGGCCCTGCGGGACCTGGTGGATTGGCAGGTCGCCGAGGGCACTAACGGGCTCGTCCCGGTGGGCACGACCGGAGAAAGCCCGACGCTCTCGCATGAGGAGCATGGGCGCGTCGTCGAGTGGTGCATCGACCAGGCAAACGGCCGTGTTCCGGTGATCGCAGGAGCGGGTTCCAACTCCACGGCAGAGGCAATTGAATTCGTCCGGCATGCGGAGAAGTCGCGCGCAGATGCGGTGCTGGTGGTGACGCCCTATTACAACAAGCCCACGCAGGAGGGGCTCTATCAACACTTCAAGGCGATCAACGACGCGGCCGGCATTCCGATCATCATCTACAATATTCCGGCACGGTCCGTGATCGACATGTCGGTCGAGACAATGAAACGCCTGTTCGAGCTCGACAACATTGCCGGCGTGAAGGATGCGACCGCCAACGTGATCCGGGTCTCGCAGCAGCGAGCGGCGATGGGGGAGGGCTTCAATCAACTCTCCGGCGAGGACGCAAGCGCGCTGGGCTTCATGGCCCATGGCGGGCACGGCTGCATCTCGGTGACGTCCAACGTGGCTCCGCGGCTGTGTGCCGAATTCCAAAACGCCTGCCTCAAGGGCGACTACGCCACGGCACTCAAGCTGCAGGACAAGCTGATGCCATTGCATATGGGCTTGTTCTTAGAGACCAATCCGGCGCCGGCGAAGTACGCGCTTTCGGTGCTGGGAAAATGCGCGGACACGGTGCGCCTGCCGATGGTGCGGCTGGCAGAGAAGACGAAAGCCGTGGTGCGCGAGGCGATGGTCCACGCCGGGCTGATCAACTAGGCCATTGGGCTGGCCCAACGGGCTACTCGGCCAGTGAGCTCTTAGGCCATTGGCCACCTCGCGATGCGACTGCCGGGCAACCGACGCTGTATTTCGTTATGGCTCGTCATGGCCGGGTCGGGGCACGCCGCCGACCTTGTCGGCGGGGACCCCGTTGGCCCGGCAGCCACGTCTTTTAACCGCATCAAGGAAACAAGACGTGGATGCCCGCGACAAGCGCGGGCATGACGACCGAGAGTTCGGCGTCCTTAACGCGGGAGCGTTGCATGTTCGAGGAATTCAAGAAATTTGCACTGCGGGGAAACGCGGTCGATCTCGCCATCGGCGTCGTCATCGGCGCCGCTTTCGGCTCGATCGTCAACTCGCTGGTCGGCGATATCTTGTCGCCCATCATCGGCGCGCTCACGGCGGCTTCGACTTCTCCAATTACTTCCTCCCGCTCTCATCGAAGGTCACTGCCGATTCGCTGGTCGAAGCCAAGAAGCAGGGCGCCGTTCTGGCGTGGGGAAATTTTGTCACCATCGTCATCAACTTCATCATCATCGCTTGGATCTTGTTCCTCGTGGTCAAGCTGATGAATCGCATGCTGCAGTCGGAGCCGGCGAATGCGCCGGCATTGACGAAGCAGGAGATGCTGCTCACGGAAATTCGCGATCTGCTCAAGCGCGAGCAAGAATGATCGCGCTATCGCGAGATGACGCGTTTCTCGGCAAGCTTCGCGTGATGGGGGAACCCGATGCGGAGCAGGGCGTTCTTCTTCATGTGAAATGATTTCCGGCATGTATTCATCGATCCTGCGCGGGCATTGCTTCTAAGTCCCTCACCTCGCAGCATCTTTGTCGGATACCGCACAGACAGCATGGACGCCGCTGGCTTACCAATGCCAGCGGCAGGACGGGTGCGTCGTCGGAGCGCGGTGCGGTGTCGGCTCGGACGATGAGATTGAGAAAGGCTCAGGGTGGAACTGGATCGCTCTCGCGCGGGCAGGCGCAATCTGCTTTTGGCTTCGCTCCCTGCGAAAGATTTTGCGTTGCTCGCACCGCATCTGAAGGATATCGAGCTCGAGCAGGGCACAGTCCTGCAGGAGCAGGGGGAGCGCATCGAGCAAGTTTATTTTCCTCGCGAAGGCATCGTTTCGCTTTTGGCTGTGATGCGCCAAGGCGAGGCGATCGAGACCGCGACGATCGGCTTCGAAGGTGCGGTGGGTAGCTTTGCCGGTTTCGGATCGCGGCGCGCGCACACGCGCGCCGTCGTTCAGGTGAGGGGATGGGCCTCGCGGATTACGGCGTCGCGCTTTCGCAAGATTGCCGAGGGAAACGAAGCCGTCTGCAGGATCGTCGTTCGCTATGGCGAGATGCTGCTGATCCAAGTTCAGCAAACCGCCGCATGTAACGCCCTGCATCCCGTCGAGGCTCGTCTGAGCCGGTGGCTGCTGCAGGCGCGCGACCGCCTCGAAAGCAACAAGATCAATCTCACTCACGAGTTCCTGTCGCAAATGCTCGGGGTGCGGCGCACGACCGTGACGGTCGTCGCCAATATGCTGCAGCAAGCAGGGCTCATCCGCTATCGCCGTGGGCAGATCGAAATCGTGGATTGGGAAGGCCTCAAGGCGAGATCGTGCGAATGCTACGAGGCCATTCGGCGCAACGTCGAAGAAGTCACGCCGGCAACCGCAAGGTAGCAACCGGCGTTAGACGATGTTTTGATGCGGGCGTCATGGCCGGGCTGCGTTCCCGGTCATCCACGTCTTCAATGCGTTGGGGCGTCGTGAATGCCGCAGGCGGGCCCTGACGGGCGAAACGAGAGAGATTGGCAGCACGAGCTTCGTTCGCTAATCCGATGGTTCGCGCCGGTTTGGGCATGCCTGCCGGCAGCCCCGGTGCCCTTAGGACGCGCGGATGGCCGCCAAATCGGACAGCAAGGTTCGCATCGTCGCCCACAATCGCAAGGCGCGCTTCAACTACCAGATCGGCGAGACGTTCGAGGCCGGCATCGCGCTCACCGGCACCGAGGTGAAGTCGTTGCGCGGCGGCAAGGCATCCATTGCCGAATCCTATGCGGATGCGCGCGGCGGCGAGATCTGGTGGGTCAACGCCAATATTCCGGAATATCTGCAGGGCGGCCGCTTCAACCATGCGCCCAAGCGCGCCCGCAAGCTCCTGCTTCACCGCCGCCAGATCCATAAGCTCATGGGTGCGGTCGAGCGCGAGGGAATGACGCTGGTGCCGCTCAAGCTCTATTTCAACGAAAAGGGCCGCGCCAAGCTCGAGCTTGCGCTTGCGCGGGGCAAGAAGCTGCACGACAAGCGCGAGACGGAGAAGAAGCGTAGCTGGGAGCGGGAGCGCGCACGGCTGCTGCGGGCCAAGGGCTAGGTGTTGGCCTGTCTTTGGTTCTCTGATTCATTGCGGCCTGCGGCAGCACGGAGGCGGCGAGGGCGGACGTGTTCTGGCTCTCGGACGAACAATGGGCGGTGATCGAACCGTTCATGCCCGTTAATCAGCCGAGGCCCGAGCGCAAGGAGGACCGCCGGATCATCTCCGGTATCGCCTCCACGCCGGTGCGGGGACCTATCGCCCCGGTCCGCCGAACCGCTTGTCGAGCTTTGTGAGCTGGCTGCGGAAGCCCTCGGCCGACATCTTCGTCCAGTGCGGGTCGCGGTGAGGGTGGAGCGTGACCACCATCCGAGCGTGGTCGCCCGACGGGTGGAAGTCGACCTCGATCGTGCTCTCGTAGGGCTCGACACCCGGGATGAAGTCGATCACGTGCACGAGCGTCAGCCGCTCGAGCGGCTTGAACTCGGCGAACCGTCCGCGTGTGCCGTGGGACAGCGGTTGGCCCATGCGCTTCATAGCGGCGATCGCATCGGGCGCGTGCGCGATCATGTCGTACTCGAGCGCGCCCCCCGTGCGCGCCTCGAGGGCGTGGACCTCGACGCGAAAACCCTCGGGACCCCACCACGACTCGAAGCCCCCCTTCGTCGTCCACAGCTCCCACAAATCCTCGATCCGCACGCGGTACGTGCGCTCAATGACCACCTTCGCCTGAGGCGCACCGGTTGCTGCGGATGTGCTCGTCTCACTCATCTGTGTGGCTCCTTTCTGGTGGCGCCGCGGCCCTTGCGTTGTTCCTCGAGCGCGGCGCCGAAGCGGTCGAGGCGGGCCTCCCACAGCCGCTGGTAGCCCGCGAGCCACGCCTCCAGCTCGCGAAAGGGCTCCGGCCGGAGCGCGTAGAGCCGGCGTTGCCCGTTCGGTCGCACCGAGACAAAGCCCGAGTCGTGCAGGATCCGGAGGTGGCGAGAGACACCCGACTGGTGAATTCCGGCCTGCCGGACGATGTCATTCACCTGCTGCTCGCCATCGCGCAGCGCCTGGACGATGCGGCGGCGGGTCGGATCGGCGAGCGTTTCGAATACATCTAAGTGCATGTCTGTGTATATGCATATATATGCATATACAATTCGTCAAGCCGCTTGTCCGCCGTCATCGCCCATGAAACGAATCGGCTGAGCTGAGGACGGAAGGAGTGCCGTCGTGAAAATCCGGATTTTCGCTGCGCTCATCCGGCTACGACGCCAGGATGCTTGGATGGCCAGTGGAGCAGCCGCAAAGGAAAGCCCCGGGCGCAAGCCCGGGGCTCTGTAACGTACTTCGTGGTCCGGTCTTACCAGAACTTGTAGTTCATGCCGGCGCGCCAGATGTAGTCCTCGAGCTTGACCTCGCGCGGCGAGACGTTGCCCGCGGCGAAGGGACCGGTCGTGAACGTGTTGTAGTTATCAAACTTGACATACAGAAATTCGC
>WNFZ01007609.1_pt1 | contig 16035 bp, 14 predicted proteins | sample 5400081 | NCBI WGS metagenome assembly WNFZ01 (sample SAMN13153365, study PRJNA577476) | soil metagenome | isolation source: 80 cm soil or saprolite under grassland replicate 1 | place: USA:California | collected 2016-06-15 | reverse complement strand
AATGGTGAGTTCTCTCCTATTTGGAACCCTGAGTTCTTCGGAAACATGATCATGGTCAACGGCAACACTTGGCCGTTCCAGACCGTAGAGCAGCGCCGCTATCGCTTCCGCTTCCTGGACGGTTGCCAATCCCGCTTCTTGATCCTAGACTTCAACCAGATCCCCGGCGTGAAGGTCTGGCAGATCGGCAACGAGGGTGGTTTCCTGGCAGCGCCAGTGAACATCACTGCGGATCATGACAACCGATTGTTAATGGGTCTGGCAGAACGTGCCGACGTGATCGTAGACTTCACCGATGTGGCAGTGGGCAACTATGTGCTTGCTAATGTTGGTCCCGACGAACCGTTTGGCGGGGGTGAACCTGACGAAGACTTCGACGGCGCTGATCCCGAATCGACCGGCCAGATTATGCAATTCCGGGTTGTACCCATGCCAGTTGGAACAACCGATCCCACCACCCCACCTCAGTTCCTGCAGCTACCAGCGATCACGCCTCTACCGCCCGAGACCGTTACCCGTCAATTGGCATTGATCGAAATGGCTGGGACTGGCGAGGATGAGGGCGGCGGTGAAGTGGAGGGTCCTGTTGAAGCCCTGCTTGGCACAGTCGAAGATGGCATCACGGTAGAGAGGAAGTGGATGGATGCCGTGACGGAGAACCCAGCTGTCGGTGCCACTGAGCTCTGGGAAATTTACAATACGACTGCTGATGCCCACCCAATGCATATTCATGAAATAACTTTTGAGGTGGTGAACCGCGAGGGCCTGGTCCTTAGTGATGAAGAGGTTGTACAACCAATTGAACTCGACGGCAATATTACACTCCCTGAACCCTGGGAGACCGGTTTCAAAGATACAGTCATCGCCTATCCGGGACAGGTCACGCGTCTTCGCGCCCAGTTCAACAACCCTGGACAATTCGTCTGGCACTGTCATATCGTCGAGCATGAAGATAACGAGATGATGCGTCCCTACCGCATTGGACCTGCTGATCCAAATGCGCCGGGTGGCGGCATGTAAATTGAAGTGATACGTTTAAGATGAGGAAGAGAGACTGGCGAAAGCCAGTCTCTTGTTATCTTAGAACTCTACTTTCGCATTTTGCGTCCGATATTTCTTCAACGCGTTCCAGCCTACCAGCATTTTTTCCTTTTCATCCCACAAACGATAGAACAGCGACTGCAAACTTCTTTTGAACGTCAGCGGCTCGATCTGAAAAACAGGATTCTCTTTATGGCATTGTTCCAATTTGTAGTTGGGAATCTTCGGACTAAGGTGATGGATGTGATGGAATCCGATATTCCCTGTAAACCACTGGATAAGCTTGGGCAGCTTATAGAACGAGCTGCCATCCATGCCGGCGTTGAAGAATTCCCACTCTTTGTGGCGTTCCCAGTATGTGGGATCAAAATTATGCTGCACATAGAAAAGCCACACACCCGCGCCACACGCAACTAGCAAAATGGGAACTTCCACTAGCAGGAACGCCGCCCAGCCAATTTCGATCATGATCCAGCCTACGACCGCGGCAATCGCGATATTCGTCCAGATCACACTACTTCGTTCGCGCTTACCTGCGCTCTTTTCGAAGAAGCGATGTGTGACTGTAAAGACCAGAAATGATCCGATCGTGAACAGGATCCACGGACTGCGCATGATCCGATAGCCAACTTTCTTGTACCACGCTGCGGCGAGATATTCATCCACCGTCATTGTGTATACGTCTCCGACCCCGCGCCGGTCCAAATCGCCTGCCGTCGCGTGGTGGATGGCGTGACTATGCTTCCACTGATAAAACGGCGTGAGCACCAGTACACCCAACACAAGTCCAAGACGATCATTGGCTTTCATTGTTCGGAAGAAGGAGCCGTGACAACAATCATGGAAGATAATAAACATCCTCGTCATGAATCCTGCGGTGGGCACAGCCAGGAGCAAGGTCAGCCAATACCCAATTGCAAGACTGCGGTACATGATGTACCACATCAGCATGAATGGGATAACTGAGTTAGCTACCTGCCATGCGCTTCGCCATGTTTCGGGATATGCATACTTCGATACAATCCCCTGCCATCTAAATTTTTCAGTACTCATAGGGACCTCCAATGTTTGGACTTCTATTTTACTTTATCCATCAACTGAGATAACGACAGATCGGTCAGCGACTTCAGAATCAAATCCGCGCCTTCGAAGAATAAGGCAGAGGTGGCAGTGTTAGGGACTGCTACAGCGAAAATCCCTGCGCGTTTCGCAGCTTTGATTCCATTCGGTGAATCTTCGAAGACAACCGCCGCCTCTTTCGGGACCTTGAGCCGACTCAGCGCTAATAAAAATAAGTCCGGGTTCGGCTTGACCCTGCCAAAACCAACCTCATCCGCAGTGATGACATGATCGAAATAATCAAGGACACCGATCCGTTTCGCGTGTGAGTCCACCCATGAATGGGGCGAACTGGAGGCGATGGCAAGCTTGAGTCCGAGCCGCTTGGCATCCTCAAGATATTCTAGTACCCCTGGCAGCGGACCTTGCCCCATGATGATATTGTGACACTCAAGGCGGTTGCGAGCGCGCAGGGAACCAGAATCCACCTGTCCCTGCGTAAGAAGTGAAAGATATTCCGCCGCGTCGAAATCCGAATGGCCATTCCCGCCGATGATCGATCCCCATTGTTCAGGCGGAAGTTCAAATCCATATTCGCGATAAATGTTTTGCCAACACTGAAATTCGGGGGTCTCTGTATCAAGAATGAGACCGTCCAAATCAAATATCAAAGCCTGTATCATATCCAAATTTTAACCCATGCTATACTCGTTGCAACCTGTCATTGCGAGGAGGAGCACAGCGACGACGAAGCAATCTCCGCTCGAACAGAGTATTGCACTCGATAAGACTCTCCCTTATAACGGGAGATTGCTCACCTGCACTGCACCAAACGCAGTGCGGTGCAAGTGTCGCTTCGCTCGCAATGACGATGCAACAAGAAGGAGATAATCATGGACGATCTATATTATTCCGATTACATCGAACTCGACAAAATTCTGAACAGCCAGCATCCCAAAAGTTTTTCTTCGATGGAAGATGGAAACGATGAGATGCTTTTTATTATCATTCATCAGGCATATGAACTGTGGTTCAAGCAGATCCTTTTCGAGCTTGACCTGGTGCGGAATATTTTTATCCGTGACAGGATTAATGATAACGCAGACGATATGAGTCGCTCCGTGCTGCGATTGAAGCGGATTGTAAAAATCCTGGAACTGATCAACCAGCAGGTCAGCGTATTGGAGACCATGACCGCCCTCGACTTTCTGGAATTCAGAAATTTCCTTTTGCCTGCTTCAGGTTTTCAGAGCAAACAGTTCCGCTTGATCGAAGCAAAGCTCGGTTTGAAGATGGAGCAACGCTACAAGGCAGAATATTACAAGCACACGCGCCGCGGCAGCTTATCAGAAGCGGATTTACGAGAGGTCAATCAAGCGGAGGGCGAAAGCACATTGAAAGAACTCATCGTCGGATGGCTAGAGCGGATGCCGTTCTTCGCTGAGGGATATTGGAAAGACTACAAGCGCAGCAGTCCCGTGGACAAGCCAGCCACTGCGTCAAACGATAAGGATAGGCACCAGTTCTGGGTGGATTATCGCAACGCCTATCAAACCAGTCTTTCGGAAAACGAGAGAGGCAGATTATCTGAGTTCGACAAGGTTTTCTTTGAGGAAGGCAGAGGCAATGTCTCTCCTGCTGCGATGCGCGCCGCGCTCTTTATCACAATCTATCGCAATTTGCCGATCTTTCATTTGCCGTTCGAGTTGTTGAACACTTTATCCGAAATTGACGAGTTACTCTCGAACTGGCGCTACCGGCATTTTATGATGGTACGGCGTATGATCGGCGTCCGTGCAGGGACAGGCGGCACGAGTGGCGCGGGTTACCTCGAAGGGACATTGAGTCAGCATTATGCATTCCGCGAGATTACGGAAGTAGCGACATTTTTGATCGAGAGAAGCAAACGTCCTGCGCTGCCGAATGCGTTGAAAGAGAAGGTAAGTTTCAATGTATAGGAGTCTAGCCACAGATTACACAGATTATCACGGATTTTGTTTTTTGTTTCAGGAGTTACGGACATATAATTCCACTCATAAGGAATTGTATACTGAAAGCGGGCACAAATTCTGCTTTTGCAAAACAGAGCGGACTTAAGTCCTGCCTCAGTTCGTGAAAGTCGGTTGAAACCGACTCGTTGCGCCAGCCCGAAGGGCTTCCACGGACTGAGCAGGTGGCTTTAGCCCCGCGAAACAGGCAACAGAAAACCGCAATTTATGACCGTGCTTGGTATATATAGATCATGAACCGAGAAATACAGATGGACGCGATTTTGATTCACGGGATGGGACGCACGCCAATTGCCATGTCGATTTTGGCGGCGCGCTTGCAGGCTTCGAATATCCGCCCTCATCTTTTTGGCTATTCCGTTACCTTTGAGCGCTGGGATGCCTGTGTGCAAAGGTTCGAACGATTTATAACGAAGCGCGTCAAAACAAATGAATACATTATCGTCGGTCATTCGCTAGGCACGGTCTTGACACGCGCAACGTTACCGCGCTTGATCCATAAACCGTCAGCCTGTTTCCTTTTGGCACCTCCGACGCAGGCTTGCAAGGCGGCGCGTCATTTTGCGCCCTACCGTTTCGCCAGACTCCTTGGGGGTGAAATGGCACAACTCCTCGCAGATCAAGGATTTATGGAGTCCATTCCTCCGACTGGTGTGCCCACCAAAATCTATGCTGGAACCGCGGGTCCACGTGGACGTTACTCACCTTTCGGGAATGAACCAAATGACAGCGTGTTGACCGTGAAAGAGATGATGTTACCCAATATTCCTATGCAAATGGTCCCGATTCTCCATACGTTCATTATGAATTCAAAGGTCGTAACACAGGATATTGTGAATATTGCGAAACAGATTTATTCTTCATAAAATATAGTTAGTTTGTTTCGCAGATGGCAATCATCATTCAACAAAAAGGAGTTTCATGGAAGCTCAAAACTCTGAAAACCTTGTAAGCCCGCGCATTTTTGCCCTGAAACAAGAGCTTGAATCTGGCAAAGTTGAAGCTTTGGATATATTCTGGCAAAACGTTATTGACGAGGGAACACCTCTAGTCGAATCGATTCCTAATGATGATGACTATGCATTAGTGACATTCCTTTGGCGTGCCGATGAATCCGTTGAACATGTTGTCTTCTACAGCGAACTTTTGCGGGGAATGTGGTGGAACAATTGGGCAGACGCGTTGCTTAGCCGCCTATTGCAAACCAATCTCTATTACCGAACTTACAAGGTCCGGACAGACCTACGCTTTGTCTATTGGCTCTCTCCAAACCATCCGCTTATTCATCCCAGAGATGTAAGAGATTGGGACGAGTACATGGCGCACTGCCAAGTCGACCCCTTGAACCCAAGGGTATTTGTCCAGGATAAAGACCGCTCGTATGTCGAGATGCCAGCAGCAAAACCACAGCGATGGCATGTATACCAACCAGAGATCGCACAAGGGCGTGTCGAATGCTTGGCCTGGCATAGTGAGCTTCTCAACAATGATCGGAATGTGTGGGTTTATACTCCACCTTCCTACAGCGTGGAAAATGAACCTTATCATTTGCTTTTGTTGTTTGATGGAGATGTCTTCACACAGGCTGTGTCTGCCCCAACTATCTTTGATAATTTGATCGCTGCCAGACGTATTCCTCCTCTCGTTGCTGTGATGTTAGACAGCCCAGACCGTCAGCGCGAATTATATTGCGATAGACCGTTCGCAGAATTCATCGCTAATGAGATCATTCCCTGGGTGCATCAGAAATACCATGTCTCAACCCATCCTCATCAAGCTACCGTAGCAGGTGTCAGCGCGGGCGGATTAGCAGCTGCCTTTATGGGACTTCAATACTCTGAATTTTTTGGAAATGTTTTATCCAACTCTGGTGCTTTCAATTGGTCTCCCGAACAAAGGACAGATGATTTTTGGCATTGCGAAATCCCACCGGAAGGGGAATGGTTGATCCGTCAGTTTGTAGAGTGTGAGAAACTGCCTCTACGTTTCCACCTGGATGCTGGGCTGCTGGAAGATCAACGAGATAATCCAACGACGACGATTCTTCAGTCCAATCGGCATATGCGGGATGTCTTAAGAGCCAAAAGATATTGGCTTCATTATTCCGAATTTTGCGGAGGACATCAATATATCAATTTTCGGCAGACATTGGCAGAAGGATTAATTGCACTCTTAGGAACATAGACCTACCAACCCAAATATAAAATGATACGTTTGGAATAGCGAACAGGCGTTCTGCTATACTATAGTTTGCATATGTTGACGGAGACTCAACCCTTTCAGGAATATTCTGACTGCATCGAAGATGTGATGCGCTACATTCGCGAGCACATTACCGAACCACTCGATCGAGAAACGCTCGCATCGGTCGCCGGGTTTTCCATCCCTCACTTTCATCGTGTGTTTCGAGCACATGTTGGCGAGAGCGCGATTGGCTATGTTCGCCGGTTGCGCTTGGAACGCGCCGCGCGCAAGCTACGCATGGGCGCAGTGGATATCACCGAAGTGGCGCTGGCGGCAGGATACGATTCGCATGCCGCCTTTAGCAAGGCATTCAAACAGCAGTTCGGTGTCAGCCCGAGTGAGTTCCGTCAATTAGGCTGTTTAGCCGCAACTCAACTTCTTAGAAAAGGATAGCGGACCATGAAAATCAAACTTACCAGTGTATCGATCGATGACTACGATAAAGCTTTGAAGTTTTATACAGACATAATGGGTTTTGTGAAAAAGCATGATATTCCTCTTGGGGAAGGCGTGCGCTGGATCACAGTTGTCTCACCTGAGGAGCCTGACGGCACCGAGTTGCTTCTTGAACCGAATGCAGGGTATCCTGCCATGAAGGCACTTAAGGAGTCTCTGGTCAAAGACGGGATCCCATTTACTGCATTCGAGGTGAAAGATATTCAAACGGAATATGAGCGAATGAAAAATCTCGGCGTGGAATTTACAATGGAACCGACCAATATGGGAATGACCACTGCGGCTGTGTTTGATGATACCTGTGGGAATCTGATTCAGATCTATCAGGTAACAGGGTAATAACAAGAGTAGAGACAAAAAACTGCGGAGATGTCGTCCGCAGTTTTTGTTACTTTGGAAGTCCCCGACGTATAATTCCATATCCTTACCGCTTGTCTCACGCATGTTCTTCATGCGCAAGTAAACTTTTTGAATGGATTTATAGCCTAAAATTCAAGCTGAAAGTTTACCTAATTCTGCGGCACTCTGTAGGAGCGACGATCAGGAATTCTATGCAATACAAATATGAAAAAGAACTCGTGGATTATTCCGACCTTGCCAGCGGTCGAGTGTTCTATAGTTCTCACGGATACCCTGCATTTCCCGTTCGACTGGCGAGCGAAATATTCCAACGTTGTATGGCGAGCCGCGAAACGATCTATGGAAATGCAACGCCGTGCACTCTCTATGATCCCTGTTGTGGTGCCGCCTATCATCTGAGTATATTAGGTTACTTACACGGAAGGCATATTCAAGAGATCATTGGTTCGGATATAGATGAAAAAGCAGCCGCTTTGGCAAAAGCAAATCTTGGATTGCTGAGTATTGCGGGATTAGATCAACGCATCGGCGAGATCACTAAAATGATTGAACAGTACAATAAAGATTCTCACAAAGACGCCTTGAAGAGTGCACAACTCCTAAAGAATAAAATCACTTCCTTAAATCAGGAACACCCGCTGGTGACAAGGGTATTTCAGGCAAGCGCTACAGACAGCGAGACAATTATGGAAAACGTAAAAGCCAAATCAGTGGATATTGTTTTTACAGATGTCCCTTATGGACAGCACTCGCAGTGGCAGGGTTTGAATTCCAAGGAAGAGTTATCCAACCCAACCTGGTTAATACTGGACGCGCTTCTCGGCATCCTGTCTCCGTCAAGTATCCTGGCAATCGTTTCTGATAAACAGCAAAAGGTATCCCATGAACATTATCAGCGCCTTGAAAAATTTCGAATTGGAAAACGACAAGTGGTTATTTTGAAACCCACTAAAAAGTAGGTCGGGCTTATAGCCCGACATTTTTGGAAATTTAAATTGGCGGGTTGACCCTTACAGGATGCTCATCTGCACTGCACCACACCTGCCTGATTTGCTATGAATTGCCAAGCAATTCAAAAATCACGGGCGGTGCCAGGGAACGCACGATTTGCCATGAAATGCTAACGCATTTCAAAAATCGGGTGCAAGTGTCGCAAAACCCGTCCTACGAATCCTGAAACAAAAGGAGACAGTGCATTCTGCTGTCTCCTTTTTATTATATGAGATTGCTTTATTGCGTGCAGGTTTCGATACGCCCTTCGGGCTACTCAACCAGCGGTGATTGAATATAAATCTAAAACAATTTCAAAACAGCACTACTCGCCCAGGCAAATAAATATTGTGGAACAAGGCTGATCACTACAGTGGCAATTGCCGTGAACGCGGTCGTGAGATCGAGGAAGGATTCACGCGACCGTTCGGGATCCCCTTCCTGCATATACATGACGACAACCACGCGCAGATAGTAGTATGCGGAGACGAGAGAGGTCAGCACGCCGATGATAGCAAGGCCGGTGAACCCGCCTGCCATCACCGCGCGGAAAAGGTAGAACTTTCCGACGAGGCCGAGCGTGGGCGGCAGACCAATCAGCGAGAGCATGAAAATCGTCATTGCGGCGGCAAGGGCAGGATATTTCTTCCCAAGACCTGCATAATCACTGATCTGGAGTCCCCTGCCTTCGGCTCTTTCGAGCGCAATCACCACGCCCCATGTGCCGAAGTTGGTGATCGCGTACGAGACGAGATAAAAGAGTCCAGCCGCAATCGAAGTATTTCTTATCGCTGGATCCGGGTTTCCATACGGAACAAATGCCATGAGGATGTAGCCCGCGTGAGCGATACTGGAGTATGCCAGCAGACGTTTGATGTTGCTTTGCGAGATGGCGATCAGATTGCCGAGGATCATTGTCAACGCGGCGATCGCCCAGAGCACACCCGTCATGTCCACGGCGATGGAAGGGAATGCAGTCGCAAACACGCGCAGCAATGCCGCAAAACCCGCGATCTTCGCGCCGGATGCCATGAACGCTGTCACCGCGGAAGGCGAGCCCTGATATACGTCGGGAGTCCACATGTGGAAGGGAACTGCAGCGATCTTGAAGCCGAGTCCCACAAGGATGAGAGCCGCGCCAATGGTCAGCAGCAAACCCGGGTTTCCGTTGGAACCGAGGAACGTCACGATCCCATTCAGAGATGTGGTGCCCGTCGCGCCGAAGACGAGCGTGGTCCCGTAGACGACAAATCCCGTGGCGAACGCACCGAGCAAAAAGTATTTGAGTCCCGCTTCTTCTGATTCCACTTTGGGGCGGTCAAACGCGGCGAGTACATACAGCGGGATGGAAAGAATATTCGCCGCGCTCCAAATTCATGCGCTTAATGTAACCGAATGAAAGCGCGATGCCGAGTAAACCACTGACGAGAAGAAGCGCATTGACAAAAACCGAGAAGCCATCGAGCATGACCATGCCACTGAAGCCAGTCATCTCCTGACCGATTTGTATAAGAGTGAATCCAAGCGTAAGAGCTAATCCAAGCGCAGCGAGTAAAGCCGTGATGCTCTTGCGATCCTTTGGGATGAAGAGGTCAACCAGCAAAAGCGCACATGCCCAAGTGACCAACAATGTGAATGGAAGAATTGTAGAAAAATCGAGTTGAGTCATAGATAGCTTTCAGCTATTAATGCATCGCCAGCGCAGCGGTCTGGAGTGCCGAAACGAGCTTGTCAACAGAGGGAGCCATGAGGGCAAAGAATGGTTTGGGATATAAACCGATCCAAAAGATAAAGAGAAGAAGCGGGGCGACAGTAACGATCTCGCGCCAGTTGAGGTCGCGGATGCTATGTCCATGCCCTTTGACTTCATCCACAACCGTACCCTGCGGACCGAGGAACATTTTCTGGAACATGTAGAGGACATAGACCGCAGCCATGATCACACCGAGGGCGGAGATCCCGGCAAACCATGGATTATTGATGGCTTGCGAACCGAACGCGCCAAGCAAAATCGTCTCGCGCGTGTGGGTCTGTTCGTAGATCATGCCAACCAGCAGGAACAACGCGCCTGTGCTCAGACCGTGATTGACCATTTGTAAAATCGCGCCCTGCATGCCCTGTGAGTTTAGTGCAAACATACCGAGCATCACAAAGCCTAAGTGGCTCACAGAGGAGTAAGCAACCAGTTTCTTCACATCTGCTTGAGCGTAGGAAACTGCTGCACCATAAATAATGCCAATCGTTGCAAAGAGCGCAATCCACGGGGCAGCTTGTATGGAAGCCTGTGGGAACAGAGGAATATTGAAGCGCAGGAAACCATACGTACCCATCTTCAACAACACGCCTGCCAGAATGATGGAACCAGCAGTTGGTGCTTCCACGTGTGCGTCAGGCAACCATGAATGAAGGGGCCACATCGGAACCTTAATGGCAAACGCAGCAGTGAATGCAAGGAAGAGCCACATCTGCACATTTGCGGGAATGTTGCCTTGTGCAATCAGATCCGGCACGGAGAAGGTCTTGCCATAAATGCCGAGCCAAAGAATGGCAAGCAACATCAAAATGGAACCAGCCATCGTATACAGAAAAAACTTGATGGCAGCATAGATGCGCCGCGGTCCGCCCCAGATGCCAATCAGGAAGTACATCGGCACGAGCGTGAATTCCCAGAAGATATAGAACAGGAAAAGGTCCTGAGCCATGAAGACACCGATCATTCCCACTTCGAGCAAAAGGAAGAAGATCATGAAATCTTTGACGCGATCTTCCACCGCTGTCCATGTAGAGAGAATCGAGATGGGTGTCAGGAATGTGGTCAGTAGAACCAACAGAATGCTCAAACCATCCACAGCGAGATAATATTGGATGTTCCATCCAGCCACTGTGATCCAGTTGTATTGCGCCTTCAATTGCAAGTCAGGGTTGGATGCATCGAACATTCTCAAAACCCACAGGGAGAGTAGGAAGATCACCAGCGTGGTGCCGAGCGCGACCCAGCGCAAGAAACTCTTCCGATCAGCAGGGATAAATAATAAGATCAATACACCCACCAGCGGGAAGAAGGTCAGCAATGTAAGCGGTTGTAGGAAAAAATTCATGTTCTAGCCTCAATTACAAGATCGTTGAAAGTCGAAGGTCAAATGTCGCGACGTTCGACTTTTGACGTTTAACTATTTGAGTATCAAATACCCAAGAATAAGGACAACACCTAATAATACGGATAGCGCGTACGAGCGCACGAATCCGTTCTGGACCTTGCGCGCGATCGCCGATAACCATTGGGTTACGTCGCCCAAGCCGTTCGCGAAGCGGTCAATGCCCTGCTGATCGGCGTAACGGTTGAGGGCGACATTGCTCAGCCAGTTATACGTCCCAGCAATAACTTTTTCGTGGAACCAGTCATGCCAGAAGCGCCAGTCGATCACATCTGCGAGGAACTGGGAAATTTTTACATAGGGAGTAATGATGATCGCCTGATAAATCTCATCGATATACCACTTGTGTTCCATGCCTGTGAAGAGGAATCCCAACGGTCGCTTCAATGGATCGATCTGACCTGTCTTCAGCGGATTACGTCCATAGATGTACCAGGCGGCCAGAATTGCTAACAAAGCCAGGATGGTTGAAATGCCCGCGACCTGAACGTTAAAGTCAAAGGCTTCCAGCTTTCCAAGAGTATGTTCAAGCCAACCAGTCAATAGATGCTGACCGGGCAAGTTAATCAAGCCACCCAGCACGGAGAGCGCTGCAAGCACCATCAGCGGTACAGTCATCACGAGTGGACTTTCTTCGGCGTGCCCGGCAGCTTCCGAACGAGATTCGCCAAAGAAAACCAGCCAAATCTGCCGTCCCATATAGAATGCAGTTAGGAACGCAGCGATGCTCAAAAGAATATAAATCAGGAAATAACGTTTGCTTGCATCCAACAAAATTTCATCTTTCGACCAGAACCCTGCGAACGGGATAATGCCTGCCAACGCAAGCGTACCAATCATGTATACCCAAAATGTCACTGGCATCGTCTTGCGCAGCCCGCCCATATTGCGCATGTCATTCGCATCAAACACTTCGCCATGTGGTTCTTCGTGATGCTCTTCTTTCCTCTGCTTATTCTTGCCCTTTGGCTTTTGTCGAGCATGTTCAAGGTGATGATGTCCACGCTCAACACCAAGAATGACGGAGCCAGCCGAGAGGAACAACAATGCTTTGAAGAAAGCATGTGTAATCAGATGGAACATCCCAGCCACGAAGGCACCCATTCCCACCGCGGCAACCATGAAACCGAGTTGTGAAATCGTCGAATATGCCAAAACTTTCTTGATGTCATATTGACCGACAGCAATCGTCGCGGCAAAGAGCGCCGTGATCGCGCCCGTCAGTGCAACAATGTATTGAGCCTGAGGCGCCATCGTATACAGCGGCGCAGAACGTGTGACGAGATATACGCCCGCAGTCACCATCGTCGCGGCGTGGATCAATGCCGAGACAGGAGTCGGGCCCGCCATCGCATCGGGGAGCCAGACGTATAGTGGAATCTGTGCTGATTTACCGGCAACACCAAGCAAGAGAAAGAGTGTGATGGCAACAATAAGGGGAGAGTTCATCGCAGACATCGTCTGCACTTGTCGAAAGATGTCGTCAAACTGAAGACTCTTAAAAGTCCAGAACATCAAGAACGCTGCGATCAGAAAACCAAAGTCACCGACGCGGTTGACAATGAACGCTTTCTTCGCGGCATCCGAGTTCGCCCAGGAGGCACGCCCAAGCGTATCCAATTCGAACCAAAAGCCGATGAGCAGGAACGAGCAAAGTCCCACACCTTCCCAGCCGACGAAGAGCATCAAATACGAATCGCCCGAGACGAGGATCATCATCATGGCGATGAACAGGTTCAGGTAAACGAAGAAGCGACTGAAGCGTTCTTCCTGGTGCTTGAAACGGACATCCTCGTGCATATAACCGATCGCGTAGATGTGGATGAGAGTTCCCACGCCAGAGACGACCAGCATCATTGTCGTGGATAATGAATCGACGCGGAACGTCCAATCCAGATTCAGGGTGCCAACGTGAATCCACTCAGCGAGTTGCCAGCGGATCGCTTCGCCACCATTGGCAGATACCGTGTACGCCAGCAAAACTGAGATAACGAAGGTCGCGCCCGAGGCAAGGCTGGCAATTATGCCGACCATTGCTTCGCTTAATCGCCTGCCGAAACTGAGATTGATCAGCAGACCGATAACAGGCGCAAAGACCAGCCACGGAGCAAGAAAGGCAAAACCTGTATTTAATGATTCGACTAAGTGCATAATTTCTCTTTTACCGGTGGTCGAGTAGCCGTTCTCCCGCACGATTTGCTAAGCAAATCGTGCGGGAGAAACGTGGCATGTTGAGACCACCACATTTCAAGAAAATTTTTATTTCACATTCAACATGTTGGTCTCGATACAGACAAGACGCCCCGACTTGCACTCGGCACTCCGCTCAGAGCGGCTCTTGCCCTCTCGACCAATGGTAACTCTATCCCTTCATACTGTTCATCTGGTCCACATCAATACTGCGCTTGGACTTGAAGATCTCAACGATTAACGCGAGTCCGACGGCTACTTCCGCAGCGGCCACGGCGATCACGAAAAACACGAATATCTGTCCGCTGAAACTTTTGAGCACACTGCTAAACGCGACCATCGCCAGATTGGCGGCATTCAACATCAACTCCACAGACATGAAGATGATCAGCGCATTTCGCCGAACAAGAACACCCAGAGCGCCGATGCTGAACAGAATTGCAGAAAGAATAATGTAATAATTAATGGGAACCATGATTTAGCCCACCCTTTTATCTTTTCGGATCAACACAATCGCGCCGACCATCGACACCAATAACAGAATCGATGTAACTTCAAATGGCAAAAGATACTGATTGAAAAGTGACATCCCCAGCTGACGGAGATTTTCCATGGTATTGACGGTCGCTTCGGGTGGAAGGATATCTCCTACTGGACGCGCTCGCGTGACGAGAAGATATGCCGCCTCCCCTACAAGAAGGATAGCCAGCGTGATCGCAAGCGGTCTTTGCCAGGGCAGCACTTCCGCCTGGGGCAAGCTCTCTGCACCAAGCAACATGATCACGAACAGGAACAACACCATGATCGCGCCTGCGTACACGGTCACTTGTGACATGGCAATGAACGGCGCACCGAGCAATAGATAGAACACTGCCACCGTGACAAAGTTCAGGACGAGAAACAACGCAGAATAGATTGCATTGCGGCTCATCAACATCCCCAGCGCTGTCGAAATGGAAATGAGGGCGAGGATGAGAAAAAGAATGAGGTTGAGGGTCATAGTTACTTTGCGGTAATTGGTAAATAGTAATTACTATTTACCAATTACCATCTCCCAATTTCTAATCGATTGAATCTTTCATTTCCGGCACGGACCGTCTGTCGTATTTTCCAGGTTCTACTTTTTGGGGTGTCGTCATATCTTGTGTAGGAACAGATTCCAGTAACATTTCCTTTGTATAAATAGCAGAACGGCGGTCATAGAAGGAAAGTTCATAATTGTCGCCGAGCACAATTGCTTCGGTGGGACAAGCATCTTCGCAATATCCGCAGAAGATGCAGCGGATCATGTTGATTTCATAGGTGGAGGCGTAGCGTTCTCCAGGTGAGAAACGCTTCTCATCCGTGTTTTCAGAAGCTTCCACGAAGATTGCGTCCGCCGGGCAGGCTGCTGCGCAGAGCGAGCATCCAATGCATTTTTCAAGACCATTGTCATAGCGCTTCAATACATGACGACCGCGGAAACGCGGACGCACCTCGCGCTTTTCTTCGGGATATTGAACGGTCACGGGGCGTTCAAACATCATCTTAAGCGTGGTCCATAGACCATTCGCTAATTGAACAACTGGATCAAGCACGCTCATAGGCTTTTCTCCTCAATTCACGGTAAATCATCACAACAGTAAACAGACCAACTACAATCGAAACTACGGGGATCGCCCAGTAATACAGGACATTGTCATATGTCTCATAAAGCAAAATTCCGGTTGCCGTGATGAACGTAATCGCAAGCGACAACGGCAGCATCACCTTCCAACCGAACGACATCAGGCGATCATAGCGAATACGAGGCCACGTCGCACGCACCCAAATCATTCCGAACAATAGCGCGATCACCTTTAGCAAAAGATATAAGGGGCCAAGGAACCAGTTCGTGATCTGCCACGAGCCAAGCATCCATGTGTGGTCAACACTAAAGATTGTATCCTTCAGGAACCAGAACTCACGGAAACCACCAAAGTACAAGGTCACGGCGATGGCACAGATGACAATCATTTTCTGGTATTCCGCCATAAAGAATAAGGCGAACTTCATACCCGAGTATTCGCTATGATAACCAGCGGTCAATTCCTGCTCGGCTTCGGGCATATCAAAGGGAGCGCGGTTCACTTCCGCGAGAGTCGCGATCCAAAAGATCACAGCTCCCACAGGCTGCACCACCACAAACCACAATTGTTTTTGTACTTCGATGATATCAAGCAAGCGCATCGAGTTCGCGAGAATGATGCTTGTTACAAACGAAAGTCCCAGCGCAAGTTCATACGAGATCATCTGAGCAGAGGAACGCAATCCGCCGAGCATGGCGTATTTATTATTTGATGACCAGCCCGCCAGCACGATGCCATACACGGCAATCGAAGCAATGGACATCAAATACAGCACACCGACGTTGATGTCAGCCACATACAATGTGATCGTGCGTCCAAACGCAGTGAACGAGGTTCCCCATGGGATGACCGCTGCGATAATGATCGAAGGCACCAGCGTGATGACGGGAGCCCAGAAGAAGATAATCCTATCCGCCTTGGAAG
>WNFZ01005667.1_pt1 | contig 16039 bp, 18 predicted proteins | sample 5400081 | NCBI WGS metagenome assembly WNFZ01 (sample SAMN13153365, study PRJNA577476) | soil metagenome | isolation source: 80 cm soil or saprolite under grassland replicate 1 | place: USA:California | collected 2016-06-15 | reverse complement strand
GGCTGGACAATCAGATCCGGCGTCAGTTCCTGATACGAGAGGACGGCGAGATACGGGAATTCCATCTCGACCATCTTCTTGACGAAGCGCCGGATTTCCATATCGGTCAAGATCACCGGTTTCTGAGCCGCGGCCGGTGGAGGGCTGATCTCGCGGCGGAAGGCGCCGAGAATCTCCTGCGACAGCGCCGGATCTAGCGAAAGGAAAGAGCCGGTCGGCGTGCGACGGATCGCTCCGCTAATAACGTCCTCGATCTCCGGGTCCAGCAGGTAGACGTAAAGCGTCTGGCGCCCGGCGGCGTAGCGATAGGTGATGTAGCGTTTGAGCGACGAACGCACGTATTCCGTCAGCATCACCGGATCCTTTTCGATCCGTCCCCAATCGTTGAGCGCATCGAGGATCGATTTAATATCCCGGATCGAGATTCCTTCCTGCGCCAGCCGCTGCAATACGTCGGTGAACTGATGCAGTGGGACGGCCTTGGGAACCACCTCCGCCACCAACGCCGGCATACTTGACGCCAGCGAATTTAGATAGGATTGAGCTTCTTGAAGACCGATAAATTCGTAGGCGCACCGCTTCAAGATTCTGGAAAGATGCAGTGGGATGAGCTCTCCGGGCTCCCAGATCTTGAGTCCGGCAGCTTCGGCGAGGTGGCGCTGGTGAGCCGGGATCCAGGCGCCCGGGCGAAGATCGGCCGGGTTGGAGACATCTTCGCCTTCGATCCCGAAAATCCGGACGTTCTCGGCCGAATCGTTGATGAACAAACAGTCGGGTCTGATCATCCCTTGATCGACGAGCACCTCCTTGATCAGGATGAGGTACGCGTTGGGCTGTATCGGCGGGCTAATGAAAGCGTAAGCCTGCGGCAGCAACACTCCGAGGTCGTAATACGAGGACGAACGCAACTGTGTCAACTCTGACTGCAACTTTGCGCCCTCCGGAGTGCCGGAGTCTATCAGCGGAGCCAGTTGAGGGCTCACGGCGACGGCGATTGGAACAATCGGCGTGATGCCTATTTCTGCGGCGGGAGTTGGAGCGGCGGCGACCCCTTTCTCTTTCTCCTCGACCTCGGCGGGCGCGGCCCCGGTCTGCGAGCGATAGATCCCATAACCGGCCGCCCCCAGGCTGCCCCCGACTACTAATAAGAGGAAGGTTGGCGCTCCGGGAATCAATCCCATGGCCAGCAGTGCGCCGCACGTCAACCAAAGCGGTTTGGGATCGCTAAAGAACTGTTTAACGAGGTCCGAACCGACGTCCGCCTGCTCTTCTTCGGAGTTGACGCGGGTGATGACGAAGCCCGCCGCCGTGGCCACCATCATCGACGTGATGATGGCGGCCAAACCGTCGCCGACCGTCAGGATCGTATATTTTTGCGCCGCCTGGCTGACACTCATCCCTCGCTGAATGACGCCGACAACCAATCCGCCAACCAGGTTGACGAGGGCCAGGACAATAGTCGCCACGGAGTCACCTTTGACGAACTTCATCGCTCCATCCATCGCGCCGTAGAGTTGCGATTCCCGTTGCAACGCCCCACGCAGCCGGCGCGCATGGTCCTGTTGAATCAGTCCCGATCGCAAGTCGGCGTCGATCGCCATCTGCTTACCGGGCATGGCGTCCAGAGTGAACCGCGCCGCGACCTCGGCGACCCGTTCCGCGCCTTTCGTCACGACGATGAACTGAACGAAGAGGATCATGACGAAGGTGACAAAGGCGACGACCAGATTTCCGCGCGCGGAGAAGGACCCGATCATGGAGATGACCTCTCCGGCGTGCCCCGTCTCCAAAATGCTGCGTGTGACAGCCAGACTCAGGCAGAGGCGGAAGATCGGCGTAATCAAGAGAATCGTCGGATAAGAAGTTAGTTGCAGCGGCGTGGAGATCGAAAGCGACTTCATGACGACGATAAAGGTCAGAGCCAGATTCATGCATATCAAGACGTCGATGAAGAGCGGCGGCAGCGGGATGAAAAACGTCAGCATCACCAGGATCGCGCCGACAGGAAAGAACACGCCGCGATTCCGTTTGAGCAAGGCGAGGACGACGGCGCCCTTGCCGCTGCCCTGTTTGTCGGGATCCGCGAGATTTTTACTCATGGCAAATCTTTACCGGAAGGCCTTTCACTCGTTTAATCATTAACAGCTCGCGTCATATAGAGCAAAGCCAGAAACATGATCAAGCTGAGGATCAATGTGCCGAACGTCATCAACGACAGATCATTGAGTGTGAAATATCCTAAGTATCTCTGCTGGCTGTCCCCGGACGCAGTCTCCGGCTGAGCCTCACCTTGTGATGATGCGAGAACTCTCGCCTCGCCGGTAGCGGCTTTTTCCGTGACCTTGTCTTCGGCCGGTTCCACGGGTGGTGTGACACTCGCCGGCTTGCTCTTCGGTTCGTCGGCCGGTTCAGAAGGTAGGGATTTCGGCGGCGACATCGCGTCGAGGATGGAGAGCGATACCGGTTCTTGAAAGAGTAACTGAATATAGCTGGCTTGAGGCTGGACGCCATTGCCGTTTGCGGCCCCGGTCTCTGCGACGGAAAGTCTCAAGCGGTCGCCATGGCGCAGCCGCTGGCTTTCCTTCATTACGCTTCCATTGACCAGGATCTCTCTCTGGCCCGTCGCCGCGATCTCAATCCCGCTCCAATCTTTGGAGACGACCAGGCATGGAACCTGAATCTGCGCGGGCTCCCAGGCGATCCGCCGTTCGGATCGATCCAAACCTATCAACAGCTTAGAATCAGCCATCGGAATCCGCTCGCCATCTTGCTCCCCTCCATCAATGGTAAATGAGAAGCTGTCATCGACTGTTCGCAAGCTATCCAGAATACTGGCAAACCCCTGTTTGGTGGCCATCTCGCTCCTCCGATTTAAAGGATGAAGGAGAACACGAAACTAGCGAAAATAACGAAAACACGGAACCACGGTATTCTTCCGGGTGTTTCGTTATTTTCGTCTGTTTCATATTCTCTTTTCACTTTTCTATTTTGTGACCTGTAAGAACACTCGGTAACCAGGCTCTTCACTTTATCTGCGAGGTAATGGGCTGTCTCCGAACCAGGCAACATTGGGACACGCGGCGGTACGGTACGGGGAGCGTCAGCGACCTGAGCATCGATCAATAGGCCTATTGATCGATGCTCAGGTCGCTGACGCTCCCCGTACCGTACCAATCTTGCCTGGTTCGATTTAGTAAGCGCTCAGGCAAGGCTGGATTGACCGTGAACCTGTCGGCTGAGCAGTTCCCCAAAAACACATTTGCTACTTCTACCTGGAGGGTTATGGAGGTATTCATGATCGGAACCGGCCGTGGGCGAACGACCGGCCCGCGAAGAACAGATAACGGTGAACCGGACCGAACCAGCTCATCGGGTTTCCCGTCGCTGGACCGGCTGCTGGGAGAGAACAACCGAAGTTCCGCATCGGCGATGCGCGCCAAGTTGACCGATACCATCCAGCTCTTGGAACGCGTAATACGCCAGGGAACGAAGACCGATGTGATGCGAGCTCAGCGGGCCCTCGAGGCCTGGAAACTGGCGCTGACTTTTCTCGACCAACTGGAATCCTGAATACTGATGGCCCGTCTTCCACGATACCACCCGAGTAAGGCGGCCGCAGATGCATAACTAAGATGCATAACTAACGCTATCTCCTGATAAGTTTTCCGGCCGCCATTAATTTTTTTCTATTTCCCGCAACCCGCGCCGCTCACCAACGATAATTGAGTCGGCTGGAGATCGAGTGCGGCGCCAGTCGGTTGAGGATCGCCCGATCTCAGCGATCCGATCGAAGAACGCTGTATTGACCTAATCATTTCAAGATTGAGGAGGAAATATGCCAGATGGAGTAACCGGCGCCGGCGGGACCAGACCGGTCGGCGAGAATTCAATTCCTAATGAAAAGCCTCAGAAAGACCCGGGCGAGAAGAGCGGATGGGAGAAGGTCTTCGGCACCGTCTTGGGCGGCGCGGCCAATATCCTGGTCCCCAACGGGGGAAGTATCCTGGGAACGATCATCAGACGCAGTCAGGACACCGAGCAAGTAAATCAATATAACCGATTGATCGATACCCAAGGCAGGCAGATGGCCAACCTGGTCAACGTCCAGATGCGAGTTCAGGATCAGGGGCTCACCATGAATATGATCACCAATCTGCTGAAGTCGAAGCACGATGGCCAGATGGCCGCCGTCCAGAATATGAAATCCTGAAGGATGGCATGAGATTGAGCCAGATCCAGCCGGATGATGATCAATTACGCGTCGTCATGGAGACCGGCTTCGCGCTGTGCGGAATGGGCCGCCTCGGCGAAGCGGAGAGTCTGTTCCGTGGGGTGGCAGAGATGCTCCCCACCTCTCCGGTTCCGCGCGTGGCTCTGGGAAGCGTGCTTCTATGGCGCGGGCTTTTCGCCGAGGCGCAGACCGCTTGTGAAGACGCCCTACGCCTGTCTCCTGACAGTTTGTATGCGCGCGTTCAGTATGCCGAGACACTGCTCTTCCAACAGCGGCGCGCCGAAGCCGAGGAAGAACTGCATCAGGTGATCCTGACTGATCCGGCCTCTCCACATAGCCGGACAGCGAGATCTCTGCTCAATGCCGCCAATCTTATCTGCTGGACTATTTGATTCTATGAAAATCAATAATTCTGACTTATTAAATTTCGAGAGCCGTCCTTCCCCGAACCCGGGGAGCGGAACCGGCAGAACGCAGAATCGGTCGTTCGCCGACGCTCTGCGCCCGACCGGATCCGCTAATGAGGCGACGGCGACTCGTCAACCTCCGTCAGTTCAAGAGAGCGCCGGGGCCGAAGGACTGAGGCCGGCTTCGCGGGCGAGGGTCACTCGCGGTGCGGACCTGTCCGCCGCCGGTCAACGCCCTGACGCCGCGCTCGAAGCGACGCGATCCCTCATCCGATCGCGTCTAGGGGAGGAACTTCAACAACACGTGCTGGCGCAACGCCTGGTTGAAGAGGTGAGCCAGATGGTGTTCAGAGATCCTGCGCTGAACCGCAACCTGGCCTCCCTCCCTCCCCAATTTAAAGACGAGAGCTGAAATGGTCTAAACGAAACCGCAACAGACCGGTGTTCTATGTCAGATAGCGGGGAAAAGACTGAAAAAGCGACACCCAAGCGAATCCGTGACGCTCGCCGCAAAGGACAAGTCGCCAAGAGTCAGGATCTGACTGCGGCGCTCGTTCTCGCCGCAGCCGTGGCGGCGATGGCCATTGCGGGGCGAATTGTCGGGTCCGTCTTGACCGAGGCCATGCGTCAGTGGACCGCCAGGGCGGCAGCTTTCCGGGGCAGCCTCGATCTGGAGACAGCCGTCAGCGCCCTCCACTCCGTGGGCGTGACGCTGGGGCTGGCGGTGGCCCCGCTATTGATTACGCTCCTGGTGATCTCGCTGCTGGCGGGCTATGTACAGGTCGGGTCATTGTTCAGCGCCGAGGCGATCAAACCCGACATCAAAAAACTGAATCCGATCGAAGCTCTCAAGGGAAAGTTTTTCAAACTCCGCCCTTATATCGAGATGGGCAAGACGCTGCTCAAGTTAACGGTCACAGCCGCGGTCATCGTGACTGTGTTGCGGTCCAATTACGGCCCGGTCGTGCGATTGGTACATCAGCCAATTCGGTCGGGCCTGGAGTTCGTCATGGCGTTGATCCTCGAGACCGGCTGGAAAATCGTGATCGCCTTTCTGGTAATCGGAGGGGCCGACGCTTTGTTGCAGCGATTCCTGCACGGCCGGGACTTGCGAATGTCCAAGCAAGAGCTAAAAGATGAATACAAGGAGACAGAGGGCAAGCCTGAACACAAACACGCGCTACGCCATCGTCATCAGGAAATACTGATGCAGAACATGTCGGCGGCCGTCAAAAAGGCCGATGCCGTGATCGTCAACCCCACTCACATCGCGGTCGCGCTGAGATATGATGAAAAGACAATGAATGCGCCGACGGTTGTAGCCAAAGGCGCCGAGTTGATGGCCGCGCAGATCCGCGAACTCGCGCGGGAAGCCGGGGTCCCGGTTTGTCGTGATGCGCCGTTGGCGCGCGCCCTCTATCATCTGGAGATTGATGAAGAAATTCCGGAAGAACTCTACGAAGCAGTGGCGGTCATCCTGCGCTGGGTATACGAACTAGAAGAGTCCGGGAAAGTCTGAGATATGATGTCAGATCTAAGAAGCGTCAATCGTTCCCTGGTGGTCCCCGAACCCAATCAGAATCTCTCATGGGACAACTTCCCTCTGCGTCCGGAGATGCCGGCGCCGTGGGTAGGGCCGCTTTCGCCCGGTGGCGATGAAGGACTTCCGCAGACCTGGCTGGAGCCGGCGCACGTCCCCGGCCAGGCGACGGCAACCGAGGTCTTGCTGGAATTACACCTCGAACCGACGAGATGCGGCGCGTTCCCTCCGCCACCCGGCAACCATGAGGCGCTGCGCCACCTGACCTCGCCCGCCCGCCGCGCTATCCTTCGGGCGATTCTGCTCAAGCGCCCGCGCCTGCGTTCCCTGGCGGCGTTCTTGTTTCGCGATCCTGAAGAAGATAATGACGACGCGACCGGCCCCCTACGAAATGGATCTTCCGGCCCGGAGGCTTCAATGGACGAACGGCTGAAGGCTCGCGCCCGCTATGAACTGACGGCGGCGGCGAATCTGATCAATCTGCTCGACCAGTTGCAGGAGATGCAGGACTACACTCTGAGCAGAATGGGCATGTTCTCCAAAGGATAGCCGGCCGGTAACCGATTCAAAGACATAGCGTCCGCGACCATCCGGCAAAAGCCCCGTTACCACTAAGATCTTTCGCTTTTCTGAAGTATCATTCCGGTACCTCGACTGGCGGCGACATTTGCAATCGTTTAGAAAGAGGGATGAGACTTGGAAAAGAAGACGCCCATTCGAATCATGATAGTGGATGATCACTTCGTCGTCCGCATTGGATTAACGGCGGCCCTCAATACTGAGCCCGATATGCTGGTGGTGGCGGAGGCCGAAGACGGTCCCCAGGCGATCGAACGGTTCCGCCAATATCGGCCTGATGTGGCGCTCATGGACCTGCGTCTTCCGGGTCTGAGCGGGGTGGAAACGACCCGGGTCATCTGTCGGGAATTCGATTCGGCGTCGATTATCATCCTGTCGACCTATGGCGGGGATGAATCGATTCACCGGGCTCTGCAGGCTGGAGCCAAAGCTTACCTCCTCAAGACTACATCCCACGACGATCTGTTGACCGCGATTCGGGTCGTTTACAACGGCCGCAAATATCTGCCGCCCGAAGTTGCCGCCCAGTTGGCGGAGCGCTTGCCGAATTCCGAACTCTCCGCCCGTGAAATGGAGGTTCTACAGTTGATCGCCAAAGGACTCAGTAACAGAGAAATTGCCAATGCCCTGTTCGTCACCGAAGGTACCATCAAATTTCACGTCATCAACATTCTCAACAAGCTGGGGGCTAAAGACCGCACGATGGCCGTCACCATCGCTCTCCAACGCGGAATCATCCCTTTTTTCTAATCATTCGCGATCTCCGAACCCCGGCTGGAATTGAGATCAAAAACCTATCTTTCGACTAGTGACTGAAAAAGGCGGGGGTACTAGAATCAAGCTGACGATCGACGAGTCAATACCGCTCATTATCTGCGCCCACCGACCCCGTACGTTGAAGGAGGTGCGATGAACAAACAGATTAAAATCATGGTGGTCGACGATCATCAGATTGTACGTAGCGGATTGGTTGCGGTTCTCAACGCGGAACGCGACCTGACAGTCGTTGCGGAAGCCTCGAGCGGTCGCGAAGCGATCGAAATCTTCCCGCGTCATCTACCTGATGTCACAGTCATTGATATGAGGCTGCCGGAAATGGATGGTCCGGAGACGATCACCACCATCCGGAGGCAATTTCCATCCAGTAAGTTCGTGGTGCTGTCGAGCTATGACCTCGATACCGATATCTATCGCGCTACCCAGGCTGGCGCTTCCGGATACTTGCTCAAGGGCATGTTCAATAGCGAATTCATTCAGGCCATTCGCCTGGTCTCTGGAGGGTTGCGTTACTTCCCGGCGAGGATCGCCGAACGCCTGAGTTCGTGCCGGATACAGTCCGAACTAACCAATCGTGAACTTGAGGTGCTCACGCTGCTCGCCCAGGGCAAGAGCAACAAAGAGATCGGCGCCACACTGAAGATTGCCGAGAGTACCGTGAGATGGTTTCTGACCATCATCTACGGCAAGCTCGAAGTGCGGGATCGCGCTCAGGCCATTACCGGCGCCTTGCGGAGGGGGTTGGTCAATCTGGAAGGCGCCTCTCTGGTGTAATCGCCTTTCGCCAATTCTGAAGAGAGAAGCCGAAGCAGACAAAAATAACGAAACAAACGAAAAGTCTGTCTCTTTCGTTTGTTTCGTTACTTTTCGTTTGTTTCGTCTTCTCATCTAACCAGGCAAGAGAACTTACTTTCCGAAATACTCAGAATAAGCTTTGCAACTGTTGGATAGACTGTTCGGCTGGCGCGGCTTCGTGTGTGCCCTGGCGCAGGAAGGCGTTGACCGCATCGAGTTTCGAGATGGCATAATCGGTGCGCGGGTCGCTGCCTTTTTTGTAGGCCCCGATCAGAATGAAATCTTTCTGCGCTTCGTAATTGGCCAGGACCTCGCGCAGTCTACCGGCAGCCTCGAGATGCGGGCGGCCGGCCACCACCGACATGACGCGCGAGACCGACTGGCTGACATCGATCGCCGGATAGTGATTGCCGGCCGCCAGGGCGCGCGCGAGGATGAGATGCCCGTCGAGGATCGATCGCGTCTCGTCCGCAATGGGTTCGGTCATATCATCGCCCTCAACCAGCACCGTGTAGAAGGCAGTGATCGATCCGCGATCCGAGTTGCCGGTCCGTTCGAGCAGGCGGGGAAGTTCGCTGAAGACTGAAGGCGGGAATCCGGCGCGCGCCGGCGGTTCACCGGCCGCCAGACCGACCTCGCGCAAGGCGCGCGCAAAGCGGGTCACGGAGTCCATCATGAGCAGCACGCGCTTGCCCTGATCGCGAAAATATTCTGCAATCGCCGTCGCCACGTAAGCGGCTTTCAGACGTACCAGAGACGGCTCATTGGAGGTCGCGATCACGACGGCCGAACGACGCAGCCCCTCTTCGCCCAGATCCTGTTCGAGAAAATCACGAACTTCGCGCCCGCGTTCGCCGATCAGGGCAATGACGTTGACCTCCGCTTCCGTGTTGCGCGCCAACATTCCGAGCAATGTCGACTTACCGACACCAGCCGCCGCAAAGACCCCGACGCGCTGGCCCAACCCGACCGTCAACAAGCCGTCGATCGCCCGGACTCCGGTCGCGAGCATCTGCTTGACGCGCTGGCGGCGCAGCGGATCGGGCGGGCGGGCCATCACCGGGTAAGTTCGATACTTCCTAATCGGCTCTTTGCCGTCGCTCGGTTCTCCCAGTCCGTCTAGCACACGTCCGAGCAGCCCGTCTCCCACGCGCACCTGCAACGACGCGCCTGTCGGAATCACGTCGTCCCCCATGGTTATGCCCTGAATCTCTCCCAGCGGCATGAGGACCACCTCTCCGTCTTTAAATCCGACGACCTCCGCCTTCAGATCCTGGGGCCGGCGTGGCGAACGAATGAGACATAGTTCACCTACCCGCCCTTCCGGTATCGCGGCGCGGATCCGCAGACCGGTCAATTCCGTAACCCGCCCGCGCGTCGCGAAGGGCGAGATCGATTCGATAGCGTCGATGTATTGATCAAATTTCAGTGTCATGGATCGATGTTTAGGGAGATTTCGTTTCGAGTAGAGAGAGGAGGGCGTCTTCGAGGATCCGAAACTGCGTTTCGAGCCGGGCATCGATAGATCCCGACTCTGTCTCAATCACGCACCCTCCGCTGCCGATTTGCGAATCCGCGACCAGTTCGACGAACCGGTTCGGATCTGACCGATCCAATCGATCGCGACCAGCCTGGATCACCGGCAAGTCGGCCGGGTTGAAGCGAATCGTTACGGTCCGGCTCTGCTGCGCCTGTCGCAATGCAGTCTTCACTATGTCCACGATCGCCTGGTTCCGTTCGAGTTCACGCCCAATGATCTTTTCCGCGATCCTGACGGCTAACCGAAGAATCTCAGGTTCGGCCTCGGCCAGCAAGCGATCTCGGCACACGCGGGCATCCAATAAGTGCCGATTCAATTCGGCGAGGCCCGTAGAATAACCTTCCTGATAAGCGTTCTCGCGAACCTCATGCGCTGCGCGCTCAGCCTCCCGGCGGATCGCTTCGGCCTCGGCCGCAGCTCTGGCTACTATCTCTTTCGCCTCGGCCCCGGCGGTTATCAGCGGTTGCTTAACGATGCCTCCGGAAGTCAAGCTCCGATGTGGCAGCTTCGCTTGTTTGATGAGATTCTCAGGGTTCATAGGCGTACAACTTCCTCGCCAGACTTTCGGCTTCATCCAGAGCGGAAAGAGAGAGTTCCCGGTCGCCCCGAGAGCGATGCTCAGAGACCATGGCCAGCAGCGATTGTGCGATATCGAGCGGAAACTTCTGCGCGGTATATCGGACCCGTTCCAGATCGCCCTCCGCCATCGCCAGCGCCAGCAGACCGAGCCCGACCCGATCGAGCAGAGCGGTTGACCTGAATCGATGGTCGAGCGCCTCTCGTACCGCTCTTTCAGCCCGGGCGATGTGTGGAACCGTTACTGATCGTAGCCATGAGATCTGCCGCACGATCGCACAGGTATCTTCTACGGCGAACTGGCGCAAAAAAGCGGTCAGGGTGTCGGGAGCGGCAACATTGCAGCAGGCGGTTGCTGTCTCCCGGATGCCGAGCATCCGCACCAATCGCGTCAATTGAACGATCGAGAGCAGATCCAGAGATGTGCGACGCGGCAACGCTTCGGCGGAGACGAACCGCGCGAGGAAATGACGCCTGATGACGGCGACAATCTCCTCATCGACCGCCTCCTGCTCTGCCCGGCTGTCAATGATCTGACCTCGCTGCTGATCACGCCGCGAATCCAAGCCGAGTGTGACCGCCACAGACGCCGCCATCATCCGTGGCAAGTATCGCAATACCAGGCTTCGAATCCGCAGCGGCTCGGCCTGCAACACCGCCGCCACGTGCGAGTGGTGCAGATGCTGATCGAGACTCGCGAGCCGATCGCGCGAGCCGGAGCGGGCCCGGCTCAACGTGCTCGCCAGCCACCGGGCCCGCTCCGAAGCAGAGAGCCCGGCATACCCGGCGGCACGCTGCTCGAGCAAGCGCCGGTCATCGACCGAGAGCGAAGACAACCAGGCCGATGACGGCTGAGACTCGCTCTCTGTCTGGGCAAATGCCTGAGTCAATGCGAGCAGCATGTCGATGCGTTCCAGGTCCCCCCGGCCGGCTCTCGCTACGAACTCTGTCTCTGGCGTAGCCATCCTTGTTGCCTGGCGAAGTTTAATGAGATTAACCCGGCAAGCGTCAGCCCCAGAATCAGGATGACTCCAATGATCATCCTGTGAGCGCCAGATCGATCCCCCCCCGGATCGCGCACCAACTGTGCCCGCGGCAGTTCGGTGGCAATCGCGACGTTGACATTCTCGGGTTTGAGTTTGGGAACGCTACCCGCTACCAGTTCGCGCACATGTTCGATAGAGAAGGCCGGTTGTTTCTGTTGGCAGACGATAACGACCGAAGCGGTGGCTGGAGACGGATTGAATTCGAGAATATCTCCACTTCCAGGCGAGACGATCACCTTCACCCGCAAGACTCCGGGTAAGAGCCAGAGCTGTCTTTCGATCTCGGTCTCCAACCCCCGAAGATGTCGCTGTTTGACCTCATCCGGCGATGGAAAAAGACTATCGCCGCTTTCCGCCTCGCGCCCGACTTTGCCGGGGCGCGGCAGGCCATGGTCTTTGAGGATGCGATTGGCTTGAGCCACGTTTTGCGCATCCACGGCCACCTTCCACTGTTTCTCCTGCTCACCGGCCTCGGTCTTGACCGCTTCGATCTTGAATTCATTCAACAGGCTTAGAATTTCGATTGCCTCGATCTCCGTCGACACCGTCGCCACCTCTTCCTTGCCGCCACAACTCGCCATAGTCAAGGCGATGGCGAGCAAGTAACACCACCTTAACATTCGTCTCGACCTCGCCGGCTGACTCTCTCGATTGATCGGTTTCATACTAAGTCCGCGGAAAAAATAACAAGCCTCACACAATAGACTGGGTGATCGTCGCCGCGATGCGGCACGCCCCCTCTGCCACTTGAGAATCCGGATGAAAAATAACTTCAAAGCCGGGGGCCGTCGCCAAACAAATGTCGGGGTGATCCGGCGCCGCCAGGAAGAGAATGCGTAATGAGCGAAACCTGTAAAGATCAACTTATGGGTGTCTGGCTCGCGGATCTTGCCCTCAGGGTCGATTCTGAGTTCAGCTCAGGTCAAAGATCGCTTTAACAAAATATTTGAAATTACTGCGGGACCGACTCAAGAAGTATTGGGATGAAACCGCTCTCAACCGGTCATCGATTTCCAAAGAGAGATACACTTTGACAATCCCGTTCGGCCCGACCCTGAATCGGTCGCGCTCATCGCTACTCGCCGGTTGTCTCTCGGCTCTGGCATATTTTACATCTGGCGCCCAACGCTCCAGCCACCGGCTAACCTTCGGGTGTAATAGGTCCAGGCCGTAATGTTGCCACAACAGCTCCCTCACAAGGGCGCTTGCCGAAACCGACTCTCCCTCAGACCACCCAGGCGTCTCCAGCGTGAACGGCAGGCGAGGTCCTGGTTCTTTCGTGTGCAAACTGTCGGTTGTTTGATCCGTCTCCCGCTTTTTGAGAGCCGGAGAATCTTGGCTGCGGTCAAATTCGGCTCCAATTCGGCCAATCGGCCACACTCGCAGGCCACGGTAATCAGTATCAGTTCTCGGCTGCGTCAGTAAAATAATAGATAACATCTGAAAACTCCTTCCTAAGATGTTATCGCGGTCTCCAGTAAAAAGTTGTTACCCGGTTCTGAACGACGGCGGAAGAGGTGTAATAAACAATTCTCTTTTCGGCGATATTGTAAGTATGATAAGGTTAGTCGGTCTTCTTCGGCAGTAATTGGTAATACGTTGGTAACACACTGGTAAAGGAGGCTATGATGTCGACACAACCTGAAGAGAACTGGCTGGAGGGGCGTGCTTCACTGGGGGCGGTGACCGGGTGGAAGTCAGAAGAGATCCGGCTCGTCGCCGAACTCGGTTATGCGCTGGCCGAGTTGGGGCGTCATGCAGAGGCCATTACAGTTTTTGAAGGGCTGGCGGCGCTGGCTCCCGGGACGGCCTATTTTCAATCGGCGCTGGGTGCGCTCAAGTTGCGGGTCGGAAACCCGGAACAGGCATTGGCGCATCTCAATGCCGTGCTCTCGGTTGATCCGTCAAATCTCGCCGCGCTCGTCAATCGTGGCGAAGCGTATCTCAATCTGGGTCATGGCGCAGCCGCCGTCAACAGTCTCCAGGCGGCCTTGAAGATTTCCCCTCTGCGGCAGGAAGAGACCAAGACCGTCATCCGCGCGCGCGCGTTGCTCGCCCATCTCGCGTAAAGTTTCTCCTTCCCGAGAGTGAACCCGGCATTGCTCAGACCGCCCCGCAACATCTCGCGCTCGTCACCGATAACCTCATTGAGGTTTGAGTTTGAAATTTGTGGATGAGCTTCGGAGGGATTGAACCTGACGCGCCGCCACAAAATCCGTTAGCAAGAGGAACGATGAACCCTGTTTTCCGAAGAGGAAGAGCATGGACTATTTCAATTACGGCCTGATGAATCGCTTCATACGGCTCCCCGATGCGGCTGCGGCGATGGAACCGACACAGCCGTCCGGCAAAGGGACTTTTGCTCAAGTGCTTCGACAAGTCGAGAAAGACCAGGAGATTAATCAAAGACCAATCGATATTCCAGCCGAGCAGGTTGCGCCGTCGACGGCTCCCCCCCTCTCAACCGAGGTCTCCGCAACGCAAACTGCAGGGACCGCACAGGACCTGATCCAACCGGTTAAGCGGGCTCAGAGCGAGGAGTATCTCTCCAACGCGCTGGTGCGGGAGTTGATCAAAGGTCCCACCCGACGCTCACAACTGCTGCGCGAAGCCCTGCAAGGGGCGGGTCGCACGCCCACTGGAACAGACCTCAAAAAGAGCTTTGGGAGAGTCGAGAGTGATGTGAGATACTTAACCGGCGCGGCGGTTGCCCCCGCGCGCTTCTCTTACCTGGTATCACGCACGCTTCTCTTATCTGAGATCAAATAACCAATAAAAAAGCGCAACTCCATGTTGCGGCGATCGCTCGAAACTACAATTTCCAATTCTCCCTCCAAGTTTCGAACCAAGGCCGCACAAGCGGAGTTGCACACAAAATCTCAATCCATCGCTGTTACAGCCTTTTCGGAATGGGTATGCAGCGCGTCGACGCGGAGCGTTTGGAGTGCGGCGAGCCCTCGCCGCTTTGCATTGTGTGAAAACTAAAGCGGCGAGGGCTCGCCGCACTCCAAACGCTCCGCGCTCCTGAACACGCAACCTAAGTACCGTACATTCCACCTAAGATCACGACTATCAGTTTCAGATACCTCCCGTTCCACCGCACGGTAAGTACCCGCCGGTACCTGGGACCAATGATATGCGAAAATGGCAGGACTGTTACCCGACAAATATCGAGGCCTGCGCTTTCATCTTGAGCGTGGCCGGCGACCGGCATCTCTTTTAGAGAATACCGGCTATTTATAGGGCTTCCAGTCGACGCTCACGTGTTACAGTCCAGCCTGGATACGATCACGACGTTTCACCACAAAGAGTAAACTGGGCGGCAGAGCCGACACATTCGAGGGCGCCGCCAAACCGGAGAACTACCTTGTCGATGAGCGCTTTACTACACGTAACTCACAATCGTGATCTGCTGATCGAGCAGCACCGATCATATGTCCGCGCACTGGCGATAGATATCGCGAAGACGTTACCGCGACATATCGACCTGGAAGAGTTAGTGGCTTATGGTAATCTTGGTTTGATCGAAGCGGCTGAGCGTTACGACCCGCGCTACCGCGCCAGTTTTAAAACCTTCGCTTGGTACCGCATCCGGGGAGCGATTTTCGATGCGGTCCGGCAGATGGGGCCATTTTCACGCGCCAGTCACTCGAATTTAAGGCGCGCAGCCTACGCCAATGACATTTTGCAAACCATGGCCGAGGGTGAACTATCACCTGATGCTGTCTCGGCCCAGAGCGTTCCTGATAAAGCCAAACAGACACAAGCGGCCATTGATTCATTAATCCCAGTCTACCTCTTATCGTTGGACAGCGGTGAGGTAGAGAGAGTTGCTGGACGTGGTCAGAGTGCTGGTCGCAGAGTTGCCGGAAGACGATCGGCGCTTGATTGAAGCCGTCTACTTCAAACAATGCAGCCTCGTTGAATATGCCGCCAGCATCGGCGTCACCAAGTCCTGGACCTCACGGTTGCATGCCCGCGCAATCAAACGGCTGCGCGAGCTGATGGTCAAACGTGGACTGCTTAAGGCCTAGCTCGATCCTGGCAATTATTTTGAAAGCCGGCGGAGAATGCGAAACACGCGAAATACACGAAAATTCAGTTGATTTAGCGTATTTCGCGCGCTTCGCGGTTAATATACAACTTCAAACCTCGACTTTGTCCATTCTGAGATCGGCGCTACGCGCCGATCTCAGAATGGACAAAGTCCCGTTTAACTGTTAACCGCGTGGCGAATGACCTATCTGCGTAGGTCTCAAGCGCTTAATTTCAGGCTAAGTGAGTGGTTAACCGTAGGTTAACCGTAGGTTAACCGGCAATGTTCGGCGCTTGATGTTTTTCAACGTCATTATAGGGTTATGACATCGAAAAATGGCGCTGACTTTGTCCTTTTTGTGAAGCCGGCGCTCGCGCCGGCTTCACAAAAAGGACAAAGTCGAGCAAACAACGTGCTTTCCAAAGTACCTAGTGATTGGTGTCGTCTCGGTGCGCCGCCGTGGAGATCTCGTCTAACAATTTCTGGTCGCGCTGTTCGGCGGCCCGCTGCAT
>WNFZ01002941.1_pt1 | contig 16039 bp, 16 predicted proteins | sample 5400081 | NCBI WGS metagenome assembly WNFZ01 (sample SAMN13153365, study PRJNA577476) | soil metagenome | isolation source: 80 cm soil or saprolite under grassland replicate 1 | place: USA:California | collected 2016-06-15 | reverse complement strand
AGGCCAATCTGCTCGTGCCCCTCTACGCGGTGGTCGCGGGTGCCGCGCTCCTGCTCGCCTGGGAGCTCGTGCGCGGACCGCCGCGCGCGCGCGAGCTCGGGCCGCTCGCGTGGCCGCTGGCGGCGTACGTCGCGTGGACCGGGATGTCGCTCCTGTGGTCGGGCGATCCGCACCAGGGTGCGATCGCGGTGTTCTTCTTCTACCTCCCCTTCGGACTGCTCGCGGTGTCGCTTGCCCGGCTGCCGTGGAATCCGCGGCTGCTCGCGTGGCTCTTCGCGGAGCTCGTCGCGATGGCGGTCGTCTTTGCGGCGATCGGCGTCTACCAGTGGGCGACGCGCGACATCTTCTGGAATCCCAAGGTGATCGTCGGAAACGCGTACGCGCCGTTCTTCCGCGTCAACTCGGTCTTCTACGACCCTTCGGTGTACGGGCGCTTTCTCGTCGTCGCGATCGCGGCGTGCCTCGTCGTCGTCCTCTACTCGAAGTCGCCGCGCGTCGCCTACGCGGCCGCTGGGGCGATCGCGGCGGCGTGGATCGGCCTGCTGTTCTCGTTCTCGCAGTCGAGCTTCGCCGCCCTCGCCGCAGTGGCGCTGCTGCTCGCGGCGCTGGCCTGGCGCTGGCGGGCGGCGCTTGCGATCGCGCTGGTCGCGCTGGTCGTCATCGCTGCGGGCGTCTCGGCGCCGCGCATCCGGAGCTCTTTCGTGAAGCACTCGCACTCGGGGTTGAACCACGCCACGAGCGGACGCTGGAAGCTCGTCACGAACGGGATCAAGCTGGCTGCGCACCACCCTGTCGCGGGAGTCGGCATCGGAGATTTCAAGCACGCGTACGCGAAGCAGGTCGGGCTGCGCGGCCGCGAGCCGAGCGGCGCCGCGTCGCACGACACGCCTGTGACGGTCGCGGCCGAGCTGGGCCTTCCGGGTCTCGCGCTGCTCGCCTGGCTCGTGACGACGATTGTTCTTCTGACGCTCCGGCGGGTTTCCACCTCGGTAGCGGGGAGAACGGTGCTGATCTGCGGCGTCGCACTGACCGCGATCGCGGTGCACAGCCTCTTCTACAACGCCTTCTTCGAGGATCCGACGACGTGGGGGCTGCTCGGCCTTGCGGCGCTCGCGGCGCGCGTGAAAGAGGCGTGAGTCCACCGACGGGTTCGCGCATCGCCAGCGGCGCTCCGCTGCTCGAAAGAATGAAGTTGCCGATGGCCGCTCTCCGTCAGTCGAGCCGCACGTCCACCTCGCCGTCGAGGTCGACGACGGCGTAGTGGCCCGCCGTGACCGGACCCGGATTGACGATGCGACTGCGGCCGATCGCGTCGGCACCCCGGGATTCGTGGATGTGACCGCAGAGCACGACGTCGGGCTGTTCGCGCTCGACGAATGTGCGGATGACGGCGCTGCCGACGTGCTCGCCGCTGGGGAGGAGATCGCATGCAGTTCCTCGAGGCGGGGCGTGCGGGCAAAACACCTTCACCCGGCACACCTCGACCGCAGTGAACCCGCGCGCTATCCGCCGTTCAAGCTCCTCATCGGGCAGCTCGTACGGCGTCCGGAGCGGTGAGATCGGCGCGGCGGAGACGCCGAAGAGGCCGACGCCGTCGAGCCTGACGCCGCGCCCGTCCAGCGTGATCCCGAGCTCGGCGAGGCGGTCGTCGATCTCCGGGGAGTCCATGTTCCCCGCGATCGCGAGCACTCGCGGTGCGAGGGGCCGCCACGAATCGATTGCCTCCTCCGCCTCGTCCGGTGTGCCGCCGGTAGTGATGTCGCCCCCGACGATCAGCAGGTCGATCTCGCCGATCGCGGTTACCGCGTCGGGTACGGACTGCGGACGACCGTGTACGTCGACGACGTAGGCGATCCTCATTGCACATCACCTCGCCGGTTCCGGAGCGACGGAAACCCCATGCCCGGTAGTCCCGTCGTGAGCGCCGCTCGATCTCCCGCGCGTGCCGAGGAAGCGCAACGTCACGGCCGCAGGGAGACGACGAGGCGACCTCGCTCCTCGGTCACGTGGGTGCCCAGGACGCGGCAGGCCTCGGTGAAACGGTTGCGGATCCACGCCGCCTCGTCGCCGGCGGCGAGACGCGTGTGGCAGAACTCGAGCTTCAGCGGCACCGCCTCGAGCCGTACCGGCTCTGAATCCTCGAGCCCGACGAGGAAGAGCAGCCCGAGATCGTTGCGCAGAACGGGGTCGACGGCGTAGTCGTCGAGGAAGTCGCCAAGGTCGTACAGGATCCCCGGACCGACTCCGTGGAAGACGTGCGCCGAGTGGCCGGCGACGAGCGTTGCCCCGGCTGCACGCAGCCGCGACGCCGCGCGGCGGATGCGTGACAGCGGAGCGGCGACCATGTTCGGGCCCCAGTGCGGCGTCACGACGGTCGCATCTGCGTCAGCCTGCGCGATCGCGTCGGGAAGCCACTCGAGCCCATGCGCGATCCCGGGCGTCGCCGTTCCTGCCTCGTACTCCGCCGGATGGTCGGCGCAGCCGAGGACCGCGAGCCGGAATCCGTCCGCCTGCAGCAGCGCCGGCGCCCGGGCCGCGTCGCTATCGGCCCCGGCGCCGACCCACGCGACCCCGGCCGCGCGCAAATGAGTGAACGTATCGAGCAACGCCTCGGGGCCGTAGTCGAGCGCGTGGTTGTTCGCGAGAGTGACGCAGTCGACGCCGAGCCAGGTCAGTAGCCCGGTGGCCTCGGGCGGTGCACGGAAGAAGAATGGCTTATCCGGATCTCGCCGGCGTTCGCCCCGCTCCGAGATGCAGCACTCGAGGTTGAGCACAAAGACGTCCGCTTCGTGCGCAACCGCGACAACCTCCTCGGCCACCAGCGCCGCAGGCCCGTGCTCGGCGACCGCCTCGGCCACCTTGCGGCCGAGCATCGTGTCGCCGGCCAGCGCGATCTTCACCGCTCAACTAGTGGACCAGCAGAACGTCGCGCACCGCCTTGCGCGCGATTTCCTCGTCGACCGGCCGAGCCAGCAGGCGCTCGATGAAGCCGTGCTCGCGGGTACCGACGACGATCAAGTCGGCGTCGTGCTCGTCCGCGATCTCGAGCAGCCGCTCCGCGGGTGCGCCGATCTCGGCGACGTACTCGGCCTCGACGCTACGGCGCGTTAGCGCCGCTCGCGCCTGCTCGAGCACGCGCTGCGCGAGCTCCTCCGGCTCGGGCGCCCGGTCCCGCTCGAGGTTGGGAAGCGGCACGGTCCCACCCGGCGCGACCACGCCGCCTCGTACGAGCAGCGGATCGGCCGGCTCCGGCACGGGCGTCATGACCGGCAGGCGCGGCGCTGGCGAGACGCTGACGACCACCAACCGAGCCGACAAACCGGCGGCGAACTCGGCCGCCCGCGCGAGCGCACGTTCCGCCGCTTCGGAGCCGTCGTAGCCGACAACGATTGTGTCCACACTGATCACATACCCACCCCCGCTTGTTTGACGCTTGCGAGGTCGGTGATGCCACCTTGTGTACACATGGGTAGAGCACACAAGCCAGCTCGAGCCTGCGATCGAGGCGCCGACCGAGGCGGCCGTGTTTACGGACGCGCTGGCCGCCTCTGCGGAGGTCGTGCGAGGAATCGACTGCTCGCGCAGTGGGTCGCGGGAGTGCTCGCACTATCGGGGCTGACGGGTGCAGCAGCCGCGAGCCCGGATCGGATTCCACCGACGTTCGCCGGACTCGCGTCGGCGACGACCTGTGTGCCCGGTCCGGTCGGCGGGCAGACAGCCAGCTATCACCTCAGGTGGGACCCCGCGACAGACGACGTTACGCCCTCGGCGCAGATCGTCTACGACATCTACCAGGCGACCAAGTCTGGCGGCGAGGACTTCTCCTCCGCGACGTACACCGTTCGGCACGGCGCCACGACTTTTGACACGCCGCCACTGTCGGCGGAGACGCGCTATTACTTCGTTGTCCGCGCGAGAGATCGCGCAGGCAATCGCGATTCCAATCAGGTTGAACGCGAGGGTGTGAACCTCTGCGTCTGAACTGAGAGGACGCTGTCGAGGCGGTCGCTAGCGCCGCACCGTCTCGCGCGGGTTCGGCAGCGGCGTCAGCAGCGGCTCCACCTGGTTGCGCAGTTCTTCGAAATCCGGCGGCAGCGAGAGGCGCTCGCCGAGGTGCTCCGCCGGCTCGTCCACCGTGAACCCTGGGCCGAGGGTCGCGATCTCGAACAGCACGCCGCTCGGCTCGCGGAAGTAGATCGACTTGAAGTAGAAGCGGTCGATTACCGGCGTGGGGCGCGCGCCGGCTTGCTCGACCGCGGCGCGCCACGCCTCGTGTTCCTCCTGCGTCGACGCCCAGGCGACGTGGTGCACCGTCCCCGCGCCCTGCACGCCGCGCCGGTCGGTGACGTCGTAGACGTAGAAGCCGCTGCGCCGCTCGCCCCTCGCGACGAAGCCGGGCTCGAAGCCGAGCGTGCCTTCGAGGAGGCCGCGGCTCTTCTCCGGATCCAACGTGAACGCGCGCACGCCTGCGAAACCGCGCAGCGCGTGCTCCTCTGGAATCTCCGGATGGCGCGCGATCAGCGGCTCCTCACCGCTGTCGTCGATCACGAGCTCGAGCGCGAGCCCCTCGGGATCCTCGAAGAGCAATGAGCCGTCGTTGCGCTCGCCGCCGACGCGCTCCTGCCAGAAGTCGAGCGACTCGTCTGACGCGACGCGGAACGCGACCCTGTGCACCATCCCGCCGCCGGCGCGGCCGCGCGGCGTGTCGGGATACTCGAAGAACGTGATGTCGGCCCCGGCCGAGCCTCGCTCGTCGGCGTAGAAGAGGTGGTAGACGGTCGGGTCGTCCTGGTTGACGGTCTTCTTGACGAGACGCAGGCCGAGCACGCGCGCGTAGAAGTCGACGTTGCCCGGTGCGTCGGCCGTGATGCACGTCACGTGGTGGATCCCTTCGAGCTTCATCGGCGCATTGTACGAACGCGCCAGCGGTAGCCGTGCTTGGCGAAGAGCGCGTTGAGCTCCCGGGTATAGGTCTCCCACAGCGGCGACGCCGCCCGAGGCCCGGAGAAGCCGACGACGCGCCATCTCTGGGCCTGTGCGATGGCCAGCGCTCGATCGAGCTGGGTCAGCCTCCTCCAGGCGAACCGGCGCGGAGTCGAGCCGCGCTCGCCTGCCGCTGCGCCGACGAGGGTGCCGTCGAGACGCCACGCGGGGTAAGGCGAGCCGCGGTCGACGACGCAGGCTCGGCCGGCGTGCTCTTTCTCCCAGCCGGTGAACGCAAGTGTCCGCGAGCGGCGCATCAGGTCGAGGCTCGACTTCAGCGTCCAGGGACTGAACAGGTAGAGCAGCGTCGAAGCCCACGACTTGTGGAACGCGTCGAGCCGTGCCTGCGCGTCGAACCACGAGACGTCGGTCTGGAGATAGATCGTGAATTGCCCGCGCGGCGCGGCGTGCGCGAGGAAGCGCATCGCGTCGAGCAGCGGACCGGGGCCGTAGCCGGGGAAGCCGAGGTTGACGCCGCGTCCGGCCGTCACGTTGGAACCCAGAACGACAGCCGTGGGCCGGCGCCGGCTGAACAAGTCCTGCTTGAACTCCGGGTAGGACCGCGCGTGCACCACGTCGTCCGCGAGCAGGCACCCCGACTCGAGCGCGGCCGTCAGCGGCGCGCCGGAATAGAACTCGTTCCTCGGATCGACGAGTCTGTTGATCGCCACGATCGCGGCGCCGACCGCGATGACGATCCCGGCCACAAGCAGCGGCCTTTGCACGTCAACTGAGGCGCAGGCGGCGAAGCTCTGCGGGCAGGTAGAAGCGCAGCGGCAGCAGCACGACCGGGTAGACGAGGCAGAGCGCGATCGCGAGCGGCAGTGACGCCTGCACCGACTTGCCGAGCACGAGCAGGCCGACCGCGGCGAGCGACAGCGTGAGCACGCGTCGCCACTGGTAGGGAACAGGCCACACGCGTTGAGCGTTCAGCGTCATCCCGACGAACATCGCGACGTACGCCGCCGCGGTTGCAATCGCGGCACCGATCATCCCGTACGGCGGGATCAGCGCGAAGTTCAGCGCCACGTTGAGAAGCGCGGCCGCGCCGGTGACGATCCAGTTGAACTGCGTGCGGCGCGCACGCCCGACGCCGATCGCGAGCACGGTGTAGCCCGCATACGCCGTTCCGGCGAAGGCGAGGAGGCCGACCGCCTCGGACGCGCGGTAGAACTCGGGCTTCGTGGGTGCGAGCACCTGCACGATCCACGGTGAGAGCAGGCCGAGCACGAGCGACACCCAGGAGCAGAGGAGGAGCAGGTACGTGAGCACGAAGGCATACGTTCGCTTCGCCACCGACTCGTCCTCGATCGAATACGCGAACGCGGGCCATGCGAGCCGGAACGCGACCATCAGAAAGACGATCACCGACGAGGTACGTACCGCCAGCGAGTAGACGCCGACCTCAGACAGATCCTTGAAACGGGCGAGGAAAAGACGGTCGATGAAATTGATCGCCCAGAGCGCAAGCGCCGACGGCACGAGCGGCATTCCGAACCGGTTCATCGCGCGGAGCAGGCCGCGGTCGAACTCGAGCCCGAGCTGGTAGCGGCGATACGCGAGCAGCACGAAGTACACGGTCAGCGTGCCCAGGAAGTTGCCGACGATTGCGCCGGTCGGTCCCTTGTGCAGCCCGACCACAAGCAGCACGGTCGCCCCGACGGTGATGAAGATGTTCGCGATGCTCGCGCTCACGAACGCGACCGGGCGCTCCTCGACGCGGAAGAGCGACGTCAGCTGCTCGTAGTTCATCTGCGCCCAAAGGCCGACGAAGGCGGCGCGCACGAGCCACGGGTCGTCGCCGAGCCGCAGGAGGTGCGCGAGCGGCGTGGCGAGGATGAAGCCGGCGACGAGCCCGGCGGTCGCCATCGTCATCGTGAACCAGAACGAGGTGCGAACGACGAGCGTGCGCCGCTCGGGGTCGGTCGAGTCGAAGTAGAAGCGGAAGAACGCGCTCGAGATGCCCATTCGCAGCACGACGACGAGCACCGTCGTCAGCGCGACGATCGTCTCGATCTTGCCGAAGCCTGCCGTGCCGAGATAGCTCGTGTACAGCGGCAGCAGCAGCACCGCGAGCAGGCGCGAGACGATCCCGCCGAGGCCGTAGATCGCGGACTGCGTCGCCAGCCGCTTGATCTGCGCGCCAAGCATCAGAGTCTCTCGTAGAGCGCGACCAGGCGGTCGGCGATCCGGTCGATGTCGTGCACCTTCTCGACGTACGCGCGGCTCGCCGCGCCGATCTCACGTCGCAGCTCCGGCGACTGCACGAGTGGGCGCAGCGCGTCCACGAGCGACTCGTTCGTCGCGGGCACGAGCGGCACCTTCGTTCCGTATGCACGCTCCGCCTGCTCCACGACTTCGGGCTTCAGGTGGACGACGACCGGTTTCCCGAGTGCCATCGCCTCCAGCGCGAAGACGCCGTGCCAGCCAGCGTTCAGCTGGTCGACGACGATGTCGGCGCGCGCATAACGCTCGCGTGCCTGCTCGTGCGGCAGCCCCTCGACGATGTCGAGGTCCACCGGCAGTTGCTCGCATGCCGCGATCACGTAGTCGGTTCCCTTCTTCCCTCGGTCGGACGGCGCGTGGACGACGAGCGGGCGCTCGCGGTCACTCGGCGGAACGGGCGTGAACGGGCGCAGGTCGAGGCCGGGCGGGATCAGCTCCGCCTCGGGAACCCAGCGCAGCGCGTCGAACGAGCCGACGATCTGCGCGTTCGCGCGCTTGCCGTAGGCGAGCTGCTCAGGCGTCTTGCCGCGGATGTCCGAACCGACGTAGTGGAAGACGGACTTCTTGCCGGTCGCGCGCAGGATCGGAAACTGCACCGACTTCGGCACGAGCGTCAGGCCGAAGTAGAAGTGGAAGACATCGGTGCGCGGAAGCAGCCGCGCGAGCGCGCGCCACTGCGCGAGCTGCTGCCGGGCAAAGCCGCCGCGGCGGTCGAGCGACCAGTCGGCCTCGGGGTGGCGCAGCTCGCGGTTGAAGACGACGAGGCGCGCGTCGACGCCTTTGCGCCGGAGCGCGAGCACGTTCTGCCACGGAATCCCGGCGAAGTTGACGGGACAGTGGACGACTCTCAGCTGTCCCACTCGAGCTGGTCGAAGTAGCGGAGCGCCGTGCGTGCTGGACGTATCCGCGACGCGTAGCTCGCGAGCTCGTCGTCGGAGAGCTCGCCGAGCGCGCGCTTCACGCCGAGGTACGGGATGTTCAAGTCCTCCTGGTAGACGATCGTCGAGATGCGCGGGTTGACCTCGATCACGTGGTCGCCGACGAGCTGGATGTTGAAGAAGTGCTCGATCTCGAGAGCCGCGACGATCCGCTTCGCGAGGTCCATCAGCGCGTCGTCCGCCAGCGTGACAAAGTACATCGCGAGACCCGCGCGCATCGACTCGCGCGTCTTCGGGTGGCCGAGCACGATGCGCCGGCCGTCGGCGATGCCGTCGATCGTCCGCTCGCCGCCTTCGGCGAGCTCCATCACGAGCAGCTCCGTCTCGTCGTCGCCGAGCAGCTCGACGAGCTCCTCGAGGCGGAGCGCCTCCGCGACTCCGGGGCGATTCGCGAGCAGCTGCTCGTGTCGGTCCGCGCCGGCGGAAAGGATCCTGAAGCCGCGCGATCCCGACGAGAAGATCGGCTTCACGGCCACGTCGCGGTCGGGGTAGCCGAGCTCGCGCGCCGCAGCTTCCACGGCCGGGCCCCCGCGCGCGCGGCGGAAGTCCGGCGCCGTCACGCCCAGGTAGCGAAGCAGCGAGTACGTCTCCGCCTTGTCGTTCGAGCGGCGCACCGTCTCGCGCGACGAGACGAGGACGGGCACGGGAAAATTCTCGCGGGCGGCGGCCAGCGGCGGCAGGTCGTACGAGGTCTGCGGGAGCACGAGATCGACTTGCTCCTGCTCGATTATCTCGAGCAGCGATGGTACGAACAACGGGTCTCCCGAAGGAGCGACGACGCGAAAGGCGTCGCAGAGATGCCGTCCGACGGAGCGCTCGCTCATGTCGACGCCGACGAGCCGCACGTCGCGCTCCCCGTTGCCCTTGAGGGCGCGCACGAGCGCGGCGGTTCCCGGGGACCCCGAAGCGGTCAGCAGGACGGTGATCGCCCTCACGAGAGGTCGATCCGGTCTTCGGCGAGCCGTTCCCAGCGTTCCTCGCGCTCTGCGGCGAGCATCGACTCCATCGTCTCTCGCATCGTCGTACCGTCGAACGCCCAGATCTCCGGATGTGTCAGCAGCTGCAGCCACTCGAACTCGCGCGCGGCGAGCGCCGACGTGGGATCGCCGCTGCGCCAATGTTGATTCGAGTCCGAGCGGTAATGCGCGACGTCGAACCACGGTGGCGACATCACGTTCACGAGACCGTCGACCGGCGCGTTCATGAATTCAGGATCCGGGTTGTGCCACGCGAGGACCGGGTCGAACCGCTCGTCGAAGTCGACGTGCGGATAGACGGCGTGCAGGCCGACGCGATGGCCCAGCTCGCGCAGACGCCGTAACGCCGCCTCGCCCTCGTGCGACGCGAGGTTGTAGAAGACGCTGCGCGTCATCAGGAAGTACGTCGCCGACACGCCGCGCGCGGCTTCGAGCTCGGCCATCCGGACGGCCGCTGCGAGCGAGAGATCGACATCGTGGCGCAGGAAGAGCTCGCCCGCCTCCGGCTCGTGGTCGAAGTGAACGAAGCGATAGCCGCGCGCGCAGTCGAGCATTGCGCCGTACGAATCGAGGTCCCAGGTCATTCGACGATCACGTCCACGAGCGTCGCGGCGGCCTCGGCGCGCTCGAGCGCCTCGAGATTCGTGTCCGCGACCGCGATCACGTAGCCGCGGCGGTCGCCGTCGAGCCGCACGGGCCGGATCGTCTCGCCGGGCTGGAGATAGAGCTCGGCCTGCACAACGCCTGGGAATGCGAGCATCTTCTCGAGCGAACCGACGCTCTGGATCCTGCCCGTCGGCAGCGGCCCCGGCGCCGCCGTGAGGAACTTGATCGCCAGCGGTTGCGAGAAATGCGGCTTCACGAGCTCGTCCGGGACGTCGAGCCCGAGCGCCTGCCGCAGGGCGACCTCGACGAGGTCGACGCCGACGGCATGCCGCGCGAGGTCGGCCATCTGCCCGCCGGGAATCCGAGCGGCAACCTCGACGACGCGGCACTCGCCGTCGGCGGAAACGATCACCTGCGGGAACGCGATCCCGTTACGCAGGCCGAGCGCGTGAATCGCATTGACGGCCGTTTCCTCTGCGCGCGCGAGCGGGTCGCCGAACAGCGTCGACGGGTAGAGGTGCGCCCAGCCGACGCCGAAGCCGATCCCCGGTGGGCGCAGACGGTCGGAGAGGGTCAGGAGCTCGACCTCGCCGTTGCGGGCGACCGCGAGGCCGTTCAGCTCGAGACCGTCATGAAAGGACTCGACGATTGCTTCGCCGCTCCTCGACTCGGCCAGAGCCGCATGGAGGTGCGCCTCGAGGTCGTCCATCGACTCGAGCCGGAAGACGCCACGCTGACCGCCCGAGTCGACCGGCTTCAACACCGCCGGCAGGCCGGTCTCCTCGAGCGCCGCGTGCCGCTCGCTCAGGCGGCGCAGCGCGGCGAACGCGGGCTGCGAGACGCCGCGCTCGGCGAACAGCCTCCGCATCGCGACCTTGTGCGTCATCAGATGCGCGGTCTCGACGCCTATGCCGGGGAGGCCGAGCCCCTCGGCGACCGCGGCGACGATCGGTACGGCCCGGTCGGCCGAGACCGTGAGCACGCCGTCGACGTTGTGGCGGCGGCCGGCGTCGGTGACGGCATCGACGTCCGTGAAGTCGACGACCGCCGCGTCGTCGGCCGCGGCGAGCCCCGGCGCCTCGGGATTGCGGTCGACGGCAACGACGCGGAGCCCCAGCTCACGTGCGCGCTCGATCGCACGCCGCTGGTGCCTTCCGGCGCCGACCATGAGGATGGTTCCGTCCACTGCGCGGCGATGTTAGTGGTCGCGGCCGCAAGCACAGTTGTCCGCCTGGCCGGCTGCAAACCGGCGTATGCCCGCGTCCTCGGTCTGCCGAATACAAAAGAGTATTCGGCCTCCCCGCGTCCTTGGCCTACTTGGTTTTCACCGGCCAGACGGGAACGTACTTACGGCCGCGACCACATCCCGCGGGTAGGCTCGGAGCCGTGTCCTTGAGCGGAAAACGAATCTTCATCACCGGCGGGGCGGGGTTCATCGGCACGACGCTCGCGCAGCGGCTCGTCGACGACAACGAGATCGTCGCGCTCGACAACCTCCATCGCGACGCGCTGTCGGGCACGTCGCTCGCGGAGCATCCGAACTTCACCTTCCGTCAGGCGGACGTGCTCGATCTCGAAGCGGTGAAGGAGCACGCGCGTGGCGCCACGCACATCGTCCACTGCGCGGCGATCGCCGGCGTCGACACCGTTCGCGAGAGCCCGGTGCGCACCATGCGCGTCAACGTCGTCGGCACGTACCACACGCTCGAAGCCGCGCTCGCGACGCTCGAGACGCTCGAGCGCTTCGTGGACTTCTCGACCAGCGAAGTATTCGGGACGCATGCGTTCAACGTCAGCGAGGGGCAGGTGTCGACGATCGGCAGCGTCGGTGAGGCCCGCTGGACGTACGCGGTGTCGAAGCTCGCCGGCGAGCACATGGCGCACGCCTATCACGATGAACTGGGCCTGCCCGCCGTGACCGTTCACCCCTTCAACGTCTACGGGCCGGGACAGATCGGCGGCGGCGCCATCCGCGCCTTCATCGAGGCCGCGCTCGCCGGGCGGGACCTCGTCATCCACGGCGACGGCTCGCAGATCCGCGCGTGGTGCTACGTGGATGACATGGTCGAGGGCGTGCTGATCTGCCTCGAGCATCCCGGCGCGGTCGGGCAGGCGTTCAACATCGGCAATCCGCGCTCGACCGTGACGATCAACGAGCTGGCGGAGCGGATCAAACGCCTGACCGCGTGTCCGGGCCAGCTGGTGTTCCAGGAGCTGCATTACGCGGACGTCGAGCTTCGGATTCCGAACGTCCAGAAAGCGCGCGAGGTGCTCGGTTTCGAGGCGAAGGTCGACCTGGACGAAGGCCTCGCCAAGACGATCGCGTGGTACAGGGAACGGACGCTGGAATCCGTCTAGCCTGGCCCGACGTCGGCGCGGACGAGCTCGCGGAAGTCGCCGACGTGCTCGCGTCCGGACAGCTGACGATGGGGCCGAAGGTGGCGGAGCTCGAAGGCGAGGTCGCGCGCGCGTGCGAGGTCGAGCATGCCGTCGCCGTCTCGTCCGGAACCGCCGCGCTGCATCTTGCGCTGCTGGCGCTCGGAATCGGGCCGGGCGACGAAGTCGTCGTGCCCGCCTACACGTTTCCGGCTACCGCGAACGTTGTCACGCTGGTCGGGGCGCGACCCGTGCTCGTCGACGTCGATCCGGAGACGATGAATCTCGATCCGGCGAAGGTCGAGGTCACGCCTCGAACGAAGGCGGTTCTGGCGGTGCACCTGTTCGGCCGCCCCGCGCCGCTCGAGCAGCTCCCGGACGTGAGCGTGATCGAGGATGCCGCCGGCGCACTCGGAGCGCGGCGCGCCGGCCGTGCATGCGGCGGTCTCGGCGCGCTCGGCTGCCTCTCCTTCCACCCGCGCAAGATCGTCACGACCGGCGAGGGCGGCGCGGTGACCACGCCCTCCGCGGAGCTGGCAGAGCGGGTGCGCTCGCTGCGGCACCACGGCTGGCGGAGCGACGACATGCCGGCGCCGGGCTTCAACTACCGCCTCTCGGACATCCTCTGCGCGGTCGGCCTGCCGCAGCTCAGGCGCCTCGCCGAGCTGCACGCGGCACGGGCGCGGCTCGCGGCGGCGTACGAGGAGCGCCTGCGCGACCTGCCGGTGCTCGCGCCGCGCGCGGACGAGCGAGACGTGCACGGGTGGCAGGCATATGTCGTCCAGGTCGACAATCGCGACGAGGTGCTGAAGAGCCTGCGTGCCCAGGGTGTCGAGGCGCAGATCGGCACCTACGCACTGCACCGCCTGGGCGCCTACAACGGCCTTGGTTCGTTCCCCGGCGCGGCTCGAGCCTTCGAACGGGCCCTCGCTCTGCCCTTCCATTCCCGGCTCGGCGAGCGCGATCTGGACCGCGTGGCGGAAGCGCTTGACAAGCTTGTGACCAGTCACTAACATACGCGCGATGGTTGTGCAGCCACAGCGGAAGAGCGCCGACGAGCGGCGCGACGAGATTCTCGAGGCCGCCCTGGCCGAGTTCGCCGAGCGTGGCCTCCACGGCGCGTCGACGGAGGAGATCGCGAAGCGGGCGGGGATCTCGCAGCCCTACGTCTTCCGCCTCTTCGGCTCGAAGAAGGACCTGTTCAAGGCGACCGTGGCCCGCTGCCTGCGCGAGACGCTGGCGCTGTTCCAGCGGGCGGCGGAGGGCAAGCGTGGTCTGGAGGCCCTCGAGGCAATGGGTGACGCCTACGAGAAGCTGCTCGTCGATCGGACGCGGCTTCGGGCCCAGATGCAGGCCTACGCGGCGTGCGACGACCCCGACATCCGCGAGGTTGTCCGCAACGGCTACGGCGACATCGTCGCCTACGTCGAGCGGGTATCGGGCCTGCCGCCGGAGGACGTCACGCGGTTCTTCGCGACCGGCATGTTGCTGAACGTGATGGCGTCGATGGACCTGTGGGAATCGCCGGAGGCCTGGTCGCAGCGCCTGCTCGCCGGCTGCAAGGAAGAGACGTAAGCGGCTTTTTTTCGGGAGGGAGTAAGTGACAAGTCACAAAACAATCTGGACTTTTGCGATCACCTCGGTGGCACTCTTCATGGTCACGCTCGACAACCTCGTCGTGACGACCGCGCTGCCGGTCATCCGCAAGGACCTCGGCGCGTCCCTCAGCCAGCTCGAGTGGACGGTCAATGCGTACACGCTCACGTTCGCCGTGTTGCTGCTCACCGGCGCCGCGCTGGGCGACCGCTTTGGGCGGAGGCTGCTCTTCTCGATCGGGATCGGCATCTTCACGCTCGCCTCCGCGGCCGCTGCGCTGGCGCCCAGTGCGACGGCTCTCGATGTCGCGCGCGCCGCACAGGGCATCGGCGGTGCAATCGTCACGCCGCTGACGCTGACGCTTCTCTCGGCGGCGGTGCCCGCGAACAGGCGCGGCCTCGCGCTCGGTGCGTGGGGCGGCATCGGCGGGCTCGCCGTTGCGATCGGGCCGCTCGTTGGCGGCGCCGTCGTGAGCGGTATCTCGTGGCACTGGATCTTCTGGCTCAACGTGCCGATTGGTCTCGTGCTCGCGCCGCTCGCCTTCCTGCGGCTGAACGAGAGTCGCGGCCCTGCGGGTAAGCTCGATCTGCGCGGCCTCGCGCTCGCAAGCACCGGCCTGTTCGGGATCGTCTGGGGCCTCGTCCGCGGCAACACGGTGGGCTGGGTCTCGCCTGAGATCGTCGGCTCGCTCGTGGCCGGCGCGGCCTTGACGGCGCTGTTCGTCCTTTGGGAACTGCGCGCGCCGGCGCCGATGCTGCCGATGCGCTTCTTCCGCAACCGCGTGTTCGCGCTGACGAACGTCGCTTCGCTGTTCATGTTCTTCGGGATGTTCGGCTCGATCTTCCTGCTCGCGCAGTTCTTCCAGACCGTGCAGGGCTACTCGCCGCTCCAGTCCGGCCTGCGGATCCTGCCGTGGACCGCGATGCCGATCTTCATCGCGCCGATCGCAGGTGCGCTGTCGGACCGGATCGGCGGCCACCGGCTGATGGGCGCAGGCCTGCTGCTGCAAGCGACCGGCCTGGGCTGGATCGCGCACGTGTCGACGCCGACGACGCCGTACGCCGACCTCGTGGCGCCGTTCGTCCTGTCCGGGATCGGGATGGCGCTGTTCTTCGCGCCGGTCGCGAACGTCGTCCTCTCGGCGGTGCGGCCGCATGAAGAGGGCCAGGCGTCGGGCGCGAACAACGCGATCAGGGAACTCGGCGGCGTTTTCGGCGTTGCCGTGCTCGCGTCGGTCTTCGCGCACTACGGCGGCTACACGTCGGGCGCCGCCTTCGCGCACGGGATGTCGATCGCGGTGTGGATCGGTGCGGCGATCGTGCTCGCCGGTGCGGTCGCCTCGTTCGCGATCCCGCATCACCCGCGGCGCGTCGAGGCCGAAGCGTTCGAGCCCGCGCTTGAGCACGCCGCGTAGCCGTTCCAGCTCGTCCCTTCCGGCCATGTCAGGGGTCTGACCCCCGACATGGCCGGACGAGCGAGTGGCCTGACGGGACACGTTTCCGGCCGCTTGAGCCGCAAGGCGGGGGGCGCGGGGTGGCCTGGCTCTTGCGGACATGGCAGGGGTCTGACCCCGGACATGTCTGGAAGCTCGCGGCGCTCAGGCCGACGGCAGTGCCGGGAGAGGCCAGGGCTGATCGGGCCGCCAGACTTCCCAGCCGGTCGGCCAGGGACGCGCCGCGATCACCCGCTCGCCCTCCGCGCGCACCGCGGCTGCTTCTGCCGGCGTGAACACGCCGAGCGACTGCGCCTCCGCGAAGTCGTCCTCGTCCTTCCAGCGCCACGCGCCGTCCGGCTCGACGACCACGTCCAGCGCGTGGTCCGTCGTCTCGAGGCACGCGTCGGTTTCGATCATCGGCTTCTGCAGCTGGACGTACCAGCAGACGAAGTTCCAGTCCTCGTCCCAGAAATGCCAGAGTGAATGCGCATCGCCGCGACGCGTGAGGGAGAGGATGTGGTGTCGGCGCCAGATGCGCCGGTGCGGCGGCTCTTCCGAGATCCACCGCTCGACGTAGCGGCCGTCGGGATCGCGTCCCATCCATACGCCCTCCGCGCCCGGAGCGAGATAGAGCGCGAAGCGCTCGCCGTCGTCGGCGACGACCCGGTGCGGAAACGCCCAGCGCACACGCCCGCGGTACGTACTGCGGACCTCGACGACGTCTCCGGGACGCATCGAGGGCGAGTGTAGGGTGCTGGTGTTAATGGACGGTAAGCCCGAGCTGTCGATCGTCGTGACGGTGCTGAACGAGGAAGGGACGGTCGACGAGCTGTACGAACGCACCGCCGCCGCCGTCAACGGCCGCCCGTTCGAGCTCCTGTTCGTCGACGACGGCTCGCAGG
>WNFZ01006473.1_pt1 | contig 16040 bp, 13 predicted proteins | sample 5400081 | NCBI WGS metagenome assembly WNFZ01 (sample SAMN13153365, study PRJNA577476) | soil metagenome | isolation source: 80 cm soil or saprolite under grassland replicate 1 | place: USA:California | collected 2016-06-15 | reverse complement strand
TTAAGCAGTATAAACGCTCGACCATTCTGCGCCGCGTCGAGCGCCGTATGCAGTTGAATGGGTATCCAACTCTGGAAGGCTATCTGAATTACCTGCGCCATAACGCCAATGAGGCGCAAGCGATGTTTAATGATATTCTCATCGGCGTCACGAACTTCTTCCGTGATCGTGAATCGTGGCTGGCGCTCGAAAAAAAAGTGATCCCGACTCTCTTGGAGATGAAGAACGAGGGTGACGAGGTCCGTATCTGGTCGATCGGCTGTGCGACCGGCGAGGAAGCCTATGGCCTTGGCATTCTCCTCTTTGAGGCGGCTGCAAAGCTGGACATCCACCCGCGCTTCCAGATCTTCGCCTCCGACCTGGACGAGAATTCTATCGCGCGCGCCCGCGAAGGGATCTACCCCGCAGCCATCGAAGCCGATGTCAGCCCTGAGCGGTTGGAGCGTTTCTTCATCCAACAAGGACAGCACTACCGCGTGAAGCAAGAGCTGCGTGATATCGTGCTCTTCACCAATCATAATGTACTGCGTGACCCGCCCTTCTCACGTCAGCATCTGATCGCCTGCCGCAATGTATTGATATATTTGCAGCGCGAAGTGCAGGACAAAGTATTCGACATCTTTCACTACGCGCTCCATCCCGGTGGCTATCTTTTTTTGGGCAGTTCGGAATCAGCCGAGTACCTGCCTGAGTTATTCCATATTGTGGATAAAACCCACCGCCTCTATCAAGCCAAACCGTGGCAGGGAGAAAGACCACATGTGCCTTCCTTGCCACTGACCCTGCGGCAAGGTCGCCAATCTGTCGACGCTGAAAACTTAATCCGCCCGCGTACCGGGCGCTACGCGGATCAGCATCCCACGTTCGAGGAGCAGCATGAGAGGGCATTAGAGGTCTATGGACCTCCGAGCATCATCATCAACGACAGATACATGATCCTGCATGTTTCTGAGACGGCGGGGCGGTACTTACTTCAGCCGAAGGGACCCATCACCGGCGACCTGCTCAAACTGGTGCGCCCGGAACTCCAAACGGAACTACGCACCGCTGCCTTTCAGGCATTTGAAAAAGACCGCGCCGTCGTCAGCGGGCCGGTGTTCGTGAAATTCAACGGTCACCCGCGTCGGGTCATCCTCTCGGTCCGCCCGCGCACTGAGGTCTCAGGTCCGCGCAGAGCTTTGGAGAAACAAGCCCTGGTCCTATTTCTTGAACATGAATTGGATGAATCTGTTGAACTGGTAAGCCCAGAGACAACTCGACTCGTCAACCAGGCGGAACAGGATACGCTGGTGGCACAGTTACAAGCGGAGGTGCAGCATCTGCGGGAGCAACTGCAAGTCACCATTGAGGAATATGACAGCTCCAATGAAGAGATGAAAGCTGCGAACGAGGAACTGCAATCCATCAATGAGGAATATCGCTCTGCCACCGAGGAACTGGAGACAAGCAAGGAAGAACTGCAATCGATCAATGAAGAACTGCACACTGTGAACAACGACATGAAGAATAAATTGGAGGAGCTCTCGCATGCCCACCAGGAACTCGAGAACCTTATGGGCGCAACGGAAATAGGCACTCTCTTCCTGGATCGTGAACTGCGCATCCAGCGCTTTACGGCGGGGGTGAATGATATCATCAATATCATGCCAAGCGATCGGAGCCGTCCCATTGGTCATCTGACACACATGCTGAGATATGACAAGTTTACAGAAGATGCAGAACAGGTCTTGCGCCGGCTGGCTCCTCTGGAACGGGAAGTTCAAACAGAAAAAGATAAGTGGTATCTGCTCCGTTTCCGTCCATTCCTCACAACACATGATCGGATCGAGGGTGTGGTCATTACATTCATTAACATTACAGCCCTCAAGGAGAGTCAAGAGCAGCTCCTGCGTGCAAAGGAGACACTCGAGGAACGCGTTCTCGCACGGACGCGCGAACTGAACGAGGCCACAGCAAGGATCCGCCAGGCCCGCGATATGTTCTTCGGGCTGTTCGATGCCAATCCCATTCCTACCGCGCTCTTGCGGTTGGAGGATGAGACATTTCTAAATGTCAACGCTGAGTTTCTTACCTACTTCAACCTTCAACGCGAAGCTGTGATCGGGCACAATGCAGAAGAGTTCAGTCTCGGGCTAGGCCTAGGAACGCGTGCCCGCGATGACTTGAGCAATAGATTAAAGAGACAAGGCAAAGTACGAAACTTTGAAGCGGAGATCAGGCACCCCTCGGGGGAAATCAGAAATATCCTTGCCTCTGTTCAAACCATGAATCTGGACAACACTGAGGCCCTGATCGCCACATTTATTGATATCACCGACCGCGTGCGTGCTGAACAAAGAAACCGCATGCTGGCTTCCAGCCTGACGAAAGCGGAGCAGGCCGAAAGGCATCGTATTTCTCAGGTTCTGCATGACGATTTACAACAGCGCCTTTTTGCCGTTAAGTCTCAGTTATCATTCCTGAGCGAGGCGAATAAGAAGAATGACCTGCAAGGATTCCAAAAAGATTTGCACCAGATAGAAGCCGCGCTGGACGAGTCTATTTCGATCAGCCGCAATCTCAGTGTTGATATCAGCCCGATTATTTTACATGGCGAAGGTCTTGTAGATGCGATTGCCTGGCTATCCTCCCGCATGCAAGAGCAGTATGGTCTAGACATAGACCTAATAACCGATGCTGTACAAACCGATTATGAAGAAGGCTTGCGGGTCATGCTGTTCCAGGCAATTCGGGAACTACTTTTTAATGTGATTAAACATGCGGAAACTTTGCAAGCTAAGGTAGAATTTGAGCAGCTAGATGATCATATCCGGATCACTGTGAGCGATGAAGGAAAAGGCTTTGATGCCGAGAAAGTAATGAGCGACACAAAAATTGCACATGGTTTATTAAGTATTCGCCATCGCCTAAGCTTGTTGGGATGCAATTTGGAAATGACATCCGAACCCGGCAAAGGCACCCGCGCCACGATCGATTGTCCAACTCCACATTCCGATACCTAACTATGCCATCTATTCTCCTTGTGGAAGACCACGCTATTGTCGCAAAAGCTCTTACTCGCGTGTTACACGAGAGGGGCAATCTGGATGTCGTCGCGATAGCGGAATCGGGTGAGAAAGCCCTGGAGAAGCTCCAGAATCTAAAAGTTGATCTCGCGCTCGTTGACGTTTCCCTGCCTAATATGAGTGGGATTGAGCTAGTCGCTGAGATTCAGAACAAATATCCTAGCCTTCCCTGCCTGATGCTATCTGGGCATATGTCCGCTCACTATGTACGACGCTCCCTTGACGCGGGCGCGCGTGGTTATGTGATCAAAGACAATGTCGCCGGCATTCTCGAGGGCATTCAACAGGTATTAAAGGGTGAAATGTACGTAAGCAATGAACTTTTCGAAGAATAAGGAATGCGGACTTTAGTCCGCAAACGCCTAAGATAATGGGAGTCAAGTTAATCCCGCACCTGGTAGGTGGCCGCGCCAGGAGGAAAGACATACTTGCCTTGCAAAATTCTCCAAAAAGCATCAAAAATAAGCAGGAAATGCTCTTTTTTTTAAAAGATTCGTAAAAAGGTTACCTTAATCACATAATTTTATTATCATTGTAACTAGTCTGTAAGGTGGATTTTAACGTACAAAGGGGATATTCCCTGGGGGTACTAACCTCACAAATTTGAAAAGGAGCCAAAAATGAAGAAAAACTTGAGGTTTATCCCCGTTTTGACTGTGCTTGTTACAATGATTGTGCTCTTCCTACCAGCACAGACCGCCTCCGCCGTATTAGATCCATGCCGCGGCGATCCAATTTTTTTCCTATCAAATAATACAAAACTTACTATAGATGTTGCTATGAATACGCAAGAATCCAATGTCCAAAAGGTGACATATACTTTGCATCTCCCAGCGGGCGTAAGTGTAAATAAGGTTGTTTATACTTCGGGTGGCTTGGGTAAGAAAGAAACCTATGTTGTATTTCAGGATAATGCAGCAAACAAATATACCACTGATACTTTGGTAAAGACTAGAGTGAGTGGTGTAAACATCGTCACCACATCGAGTTTCTCATCCACCATTTCCGGCACTGCAATCGGTCATGAGAACGAGCACCTGATCGTCGAACTGCAATTGCCATAGTCAACGCGACCATACATGTCATTTTGAGTTATTCCTTGCCAATACGACTATATTTAATCTGCGAGGGATGTTGATGAAAGAAAAAATTGTAGCAACCACGATGATCCTGGCAGGTGGGGCATTCTTGGCTCTAAGCTGGCGGGGAGTCCAAGGGATTGATTTATCCTTCGGTCAAATACTGGCTGCCGCTTTGCTAACAACGGCAATCGTTTTGGCAGATCGTTATCCAATCCACCTGCTGCGCGGAACAAAAGCTTCCATGGCCAGTATTCCTATTTATCTGGCGGTTGTCCTTTTGCCCATTCATCTGGCAGTGACCACCGCAGGTGCAGGCATGCTGCTGTCCAGCCTGCAAGCTCGTGCAAAGCGCAAACTTATCCTCTCGGATATTCTTGGTCAGACCGGTCGCTGGTTGGTAATCAGTTTTATCGGGCACCAGGTTGCCGCTTTGTCAATCCAACCTGAGATCGATCGGATTGTCCTTTTGCTCGCCAGTGCCTGTACGCTGCTACTGGCAGATTTCATCAGCTTCTCGCTTTCATTGTCGTTCATCGTCAATGAACCCTTTATTGTTTCTCTAAAGTCAGCATTTCGAGAAGGCTTGATGGTGGAAGGTATACAATACCTGATTGGTATTATCGGCGCATTTGCTGCGCTTCAGGATATGTGGATCCTTCCTTTGGTGGGGATCCCTGCGGCAATTACATATCTTGCTTTTAAGAGAAACAAAGAATTGCAGCAAAACACCAAGCAATTGTTAGAAGAGTTTGCTGATTCGGTTGACCTGCGTGATGTGTACACAGGTGGACACTCAAGACGCGTAGCTGAGAGCGTGCGAAAAATTCTTAATCACCTGCAAATCTCAGGTCCAGAGGCAGACCTGATCGTCGTCGCAGCCCGTTTACATGACATTGGGAAAGTAGCCGTCCCTGATGAGTTGCTTACAAAGCCCGGAAAATTGTCTCCAGAGGATTGGGAGATCATGAAATCCCACTCGAAAAAGGGAGCCGATTTGCTGGCGAATTACAGTGATTTCGCGCGCGGTGCCACATTGATCTTGCACCATCATGAAGCTTGGAATGGGAATGGCTATCCTGACCATCTGAAAGGATACGATATTCCTTTTGGATCGAGAATCATTGCCGTAGTTGATAGCTACGACGCAATGACTTCAGATCGTCCATACCGGCGCGCGATGTCAACGGGCCAGGCAATGAGCATCCTTCGAGAAGGAAGCCGCCAACAATGGGACCCGGATATCGTAGATACGTTTATCAATATTCTCATTGAGGAACAAACAGAAGCGGTTGATGTAACATTTACGGCGGGTCAACTTTCAACCGAATTCAAAATCTAATAATATATAGAAAACTATTTCGATATGTCATTCTGAGCGAAGCGAAGAATCTCCATCTATAAGATATTACTCTGTAATCCAAGATTCTTCGTCGCCGCTTCGCAGCTCCTCAGAATGACATATCAGTGCTAACTACCTCAAAACAAATCTTAACTCATAATCAACCTCTAAAATAGAACTCGCCCCGAAAATAATCGGGGCGAGTCATTTTTATTTATTGCGTTTATTATGCCTTGCCTAGTTCTACCGCTAGAGTATCGTAATATGTTCCAGCGCCGAACCCGTCGATCAGGATATGATCGAAGACCTTCAAGTTGGGTAACTTACGCAAAAAGGCAATCATGTTCGATGCCGCACTGACGTTGCCGAATTCGCTTAAGAGCCACGGCATATCCAATACAATGCCTTCGCCCATCAATTGCTTTTGTTTTAATTTATTGATCTTATAGTTGGCATGATGCACAATGCCGAAGGCAAGCGATTTTCCTTTGATTCCCAATTCGGAAAGTCGTGCTTGGTAGGCAGCATACACATCCTGTACCACCTGTACGCCATTACGCACAAATAACTTGACCATGCCCATTGGGCCAGCCATCTCAATCGACGATCCATCTTCGGGTTCGTGCATCAAACCAGCGATACGAATATTATTTGCTAAAGGCTCAGTCACTTCCACATTCGTACTGCCATCAGTTTTTTGTGGGGAGTGTGGATAATACATTTGAACCTGCAATACGCCACCATCGTCGTACACTTCGCGAGATTTGCCTGCCAGAAATTTTATCGTTTGACCAGGGATTACTCCAATAACGCCTGCCGCGTTCCCGAATAGCTGTAAGGCATTGGTATCGTGCGAGGAAATCACAAATCGGCTAAGCCCTTCGATTCCACCCACCAGGACTTTTTTGCCTCGTACACTTTCTGCAATGTTATGGGAAAGTTGTTGGTTCTCAGGCAGGTTAGGATTCAAGGCGAGATGTAAGCAGCTTGTGGAACCATCACAGGCTTTGTGAACACAAACTTTTAATGCATCCTCACGGATTCCAGCTACTTTCGTGATCCGGTCCAAATAATCTTCGGAAAGCGGCGCACTCATGCCGATAAGCACTGCATCCACTTCCGATGGATCCCAGTTACAAGCTTTCATGGCTTCTGTCAAAAACTTCGAGCCGATCTCAGTTTCAATTTGCTTGTGCTCCTGAACTGTTAGATTGGCAGGGGTATGATGCCGATTGAGAAAGCCCAATTCGGACAGGTTCAACCTTTCGTTGTCGGGAAGCGGATGTCCAAGGCGTTCCTCAATAAATTTAGGTAAGCTTTCATTGTCATAGCTATTGCCCCAAGCCCCATATACGCCCCCGATCCCGACTAAAGGATTGGTGACTCGTTCAATTCCAAACGGAATCCCTCCCGCAATCGGTATGACGCCTTTTTCAACTCCAGGACGGTCATAAAATGACACGCTTTTTGTTTCAGTTTCTGCAACCATTTGATACTCCTTTACTACTCTACAGCCGAAACCCCTTTGATAAGCGAAAGTTTCGCAAGATTAAATTTTACTAAGCAATAAGACTTCCGAAGCCTGTGACTTCGGAAGTCAGATCTAGCTCAAAGTACAAGTTGGTCAATCTGCTGAAGCCCCATTTTACACTAAAAAAGGAACTTGACCGTCCGTGATTGATACATCATATCCTGTCATTGCAGTTAATATTGGCGGCGCATATTACCGTTAGATAATTAACGGTTAAAACTCGCCGCCAAGTGGCTACACGACGTTATGTATTATTGGGAGCTGGGGAGTAAGGACTTGAACCTTAAATTTCACGTCCAGAGCGTGACGTGTTGCCATTACACCACTCCCCAAGACGGTGCATATTTTACCATTGATTCCTTTATTTTCGGCCTCGAAACCACTTATACTCCTTGGCAGTTCTTTTTCGGTGATAGTTGGAACACCTCACAACACATAAAGAAATCTCTATCTTCCTCCGTAGGTGGACTTGGTGTGATTTTAAAATCAAATGGCCCAGCTTTTTTTGAAACTAGGCTATTTTAGAGGTTTTTTGGGTTCGGGACCCGCTAACGGTTTTTTACTAGCTGATCCAGAGTCAGCCGTCCTGCCATTAGACGAGCCCCCACTGATAATCCAGCGGGCGAAATTTTATCATGCCAAACAGTTCGAGGCAGATGCGATGCCATTGCTCCGCCTGCAACGACAGTATTCACTTTCTCGCCGCGCGGCGGGTGTTATCTTCCATATCCATAAGGATCAATAAGACTTTGCCAATCGCCTGGAGAGCAAAGAAATAGACAACACCTGGCAAAGGTTGCAGGAGTGGTGTTGAGAAAATTGCGAGCGCATCTATAAAACTCATACCTTTGTAGAAAAACATACCGCTTGCAAATTGGATCATGAATTGTATTAATGACACTAGCCACGTGAACAGGTAGATGCCCAAAATCACCCACGAAAAGATGCGAGCCCAGCGTGATATTTTCAGGACCAAGTCGCGGTCGAAGTAAGTGCCCGCGAAGTTGGTTTTTGATTCCTTCATCTCGTTCATGAATACCTCCGTTATTTTCGTAGGGACGGGCAACCGCCCCTTCACTTACCATAATATAGGCGGGATACCATCCCGCCTTACGCATTATAAAACAGTTATAATTGGCGCGATACAATGATAACTCTCTCTGCTGCGTAAATGTTCCTGAAACGCGCGGCAGGCTGAGAGTCCAGGCAAAAGGATAAGGCTAAAAATTCACCGCGGAGCGCAACAAACTAATGCGCTTTGACAGAATCCACAGGACAATCATAAAAAATCTCTGTGCTCTCCGTGGTCTGTGTGGCAAAAATTTACACGAAGGCAATCTGAAAATGAGTATGGAAGAAACCAAACCAAAAGACTTTATCCGCGAGGCAGTCGAGGAAGATTTGAGGAGTGGTCGTTACCACTACGTCCGTACGCGCCTGCCACCTGAGCCGAACGGCTATTTGCATATCGGACATGCCAAGGCGTTCATGATCGATTATCTGATCGCGAAAGAGAACAATGGCGAGCTAATCCTGCGCTTCGACGATACCAACCCGGCTAAGGAAGAGACTGAATACGTAGAAGCCATCGAAGAAGATGCACGCTGGCTGGGGATCGAATGGAAAAAAGTAACCTTTGCATCAGATTATTTCGACGAATTATATGAATGGGCTAAAAAGCTTGTTCTGATGGGTAAAGCCTATGTAGATGACCAGAGTCCTGAAGAAGTGAGCGCCAACCGCGGAACTCTCACCGAACCAGGAAAAAATTCCCCGTATCGCGACCGCGACGTCGAAGAAAACATGGACCTGCTCGAACGCATGAAGAACGGCGAGTTCCCCGATGAGGCGCGCGTCTTGCGCGCCAAGATAGATATGGCACATCCGAACATCAACATGCGTGACCCAGTGATGTACCGCATCATTCATGAACCCGCGCACCATCGTACAGGATCGAAGTGGAAGATCTACCCGATGTACGATTGGTCACACGGACAGAACGACTCAATGGAAGGGATCACCCATTCGCTGTGTTCGCTCGAATACGAAAATCATCGTCCATTGTATGAATGGTTCCACGAACAGCTCGGTGTCTTCAAGCCGCGCCAGATCGAGTTCGCCCGTTTGAATATGACCTATACTGTGATGAGCAAGCGCAAGCTCCTGCGCCTCGTTAAGGACGGTCGCGTCAGAGGCTGGGATGACCCACGCATGCCTACGCTGCGCGGGATGCGCCGCCGCGGTTATACGGCTGAGGCGATCCTGGACTTCATCCACCGCGTAGGTGTGGCAAAGAATTACAGTGTGAGCGATGTCTCCCTGCTTGAGGCTTGTGTGCGTGATGATCTCAACAAAACTACACCACGACGTATGGCTGTCATCAGGCCACTGAAGATAGTCATCGATAACTATCCCGACTCACAGGTCGAGGAAATGGACGCGGTCAACAATCCTGAAGACCCGTCTGCAGGAATGCGCAAAGTTCCGTTCTCGAAAGTACTATACATCGAAAAAGATGATTTCCGCGAGACGCCTCCGCCTAAATATTACCGTCTATATCCCGGTAACGAAGTGCGTCTGCGTTATGCTTACTTCATCAAGTGCACGGACGTGGTCAAGGATGAGAAGGGCGAGGTGGTTGAAGTCCATTGCACATACGACCCGGCCACGCATGGGGGCGATTCGCCCGATGGACGTAAAGTCAAATCCACCATTCATTGGGTCTCAGCAGAACATGCGCAGCCAGTCGAAATTCGCATGTATGACCGTCTATTCTCGAAAGAGGATCCTGAGGAAGGCGAGGACGACTTCCTCAACTGCCTGAATCCGAATTCGTTGGAAGTTATGACTGGATATATGGAACCGCCTCTTTCTGCACCCAAAGCTGGTGACCGTTTTCAGTTTGAACGACTCGGCTATTTCTGCGTCGACCCCGACTCGACACCGGAAAAACCCGTTTTCAATCTAACAGTGACGCTGAAGGATACTTGGGCGAAGATTCAGAAGAAGGCCAAATAATTGAGATTGCTTCGTCGCTTCACTCCTCGCAATGACAGGTGGTTATTATGGATCGAACCAAATCTACACGTTTTCAAAATTTGTTATTAGATTATTCGCACGAGACAGATCTGGATAAGAGAGGGCAGATCGAGGAGTCGCTGTGGCAAGAGTATGGGACCGAATTTGCCATCCTCGTGCTGGATATGTCTGGCTTCTCCTTATTGACCAGAAAGTATGGGATCGTGCATTACCTCTCGATGGTGCGCAGGATGCAAGTGACCGTGGAGCCAATCATCGACTCTTTCGAAGGCATCGTCGTCAAATTTGAAGCGGATAATTGCTTTGCAGTGTTTCCCAAACCGTTGGCTGCAATCCGTGACCAAAGAAGCGATGGATCTAGTGCCACCGGATGCGGATATCAGGTGCAAACCATTGGAGTTATCGATCTCGGGGATCAATATCACTGCTTTTGCGATTGAGTATAAGGCGGAGTAAGACCATTACAATAAATTTGTCAAATCGTTAGGAGTTTGTGAAGTAATCAGTCAAGGAAGGATTGCACACGTTCTTGAACCACGGAGTCACAGAGACACGGAGAGAAAACCACGAGACTCTGTGACTCTGGCTCAGTGCTAGATTAGCCTGTCCAAAATGAATATGATCAGTATATAGGTGAGGAGATTGCTTCGTCGGAACTACACCTCTTCGCAACCCCGCCGAAAGCAGGCGGGGCAATGACAGAAATGCAGGGTTGCGAGATCCGAAGTTTTTCGGTATGCTTACAACCGCAAATGGTTTCAATAAATCTCTCTCCTGACCTTCAGATTGAAGAAAACTTGGTTGCTGAGCTGGCGCGGCTTGGCATCAGATATTTATCGCGCTTGAGCGATGTTCAGGCGAAACGAGCAATCGCACCCTCCAACCTGATCGCGGATTTAACTCGCCAGCCATCCAGCCGGGTACGTGCTGCATTAATTTCTCTTTTCCTTGCCCAGCCTGAATATGCCAAATACGTGCTTGCAGCATTGAAGCAGGTTAATGAGAAGGAAGCCATTACATTGAAGTTTTTCTATGCAGCTGCTACTCTTCTCCAAAGGAAATATGCGGACAAGTTTTTAACAGGAAAAGTTCCGAATTTACCAGATTTGTTTTTACGCGAGCTGGGGATTTCAGGAGTAAGCATCGAAGAACAATTATCTAAATTGGAAAAAAAACATCAAGAGGTGTCAGGTCAATACATTAATTGGAAAGGATCATACGAAAACGCGGCGCGACACTTACTCCGCCAATGGGAATCGGAAAAAAGATGGAACGAATCACTGCAGAAACGCTAGAAACGTTTTTCAATAAATTAGGAGAGCAGATTTCACACCCTATCACGTTTTATCTTGTCGGCGGTAGTGCTTTAATTCTGCTTGGGTCAACTCGCGAGACAATTGACATCGATTATGCCATTGAAAAATCCAGCAAGGAATTTGAGGATATTCTCGAAAAACTTTCAGAGTAATTGCAATTAGACCTTGAAAATGTACCTTTGCAAGAATTCATCCCAGTTACGAGAGAAACCAGACAACGACATCACTTCATCGGACGTTACGGGAAAGTCGATATCTATATTTTTGATCCTTATGCTATCGCGTTGAGTAAATTGGATCGTGGCTTTGATACTGATATCGAAGATATTATCTTTCTCATCGAGCACGGACTGATCACCCTGCCGGTATTGGAAAAAGTAATGCAAGATGCTCTACCACAGGCGAGGGAATTCGATTTGGATGCCAGTAATATGCAGACACATTTGCAAGCCGTGCGTGAAGCACTGAAATAAGATATACAGAAAGTAGGTCGGGCTACCAGCCCGACCAATCCTTTGTGGCGGATTGGCAATCCGCCCTACTTATGATTCCACCACCGGGGACTGGAGCGTGTAAGTATTGGCTTCTTTGAGGCGCCAGGCGAAGAACAGACAGAGAACTAATAAACCAATCAAAACGAGCAGTGGCAATGTCATCGAACCTGTGGCGGGGGATTTAAAGGCATCCATACCGAGGATGAAGATAATGCCGGAGATTTGTCCCATGAGCAGGAGCAGGCCGTTCGAAGTTCCCTCCGGGGCGGGATAGGTGCTTTCCGCGCCGTATTGAAATCCAATGGGGCCAGCACTCAGCAGGAACAATCCAAAGATAAACGAAGATGTAAATAATAACCCCTTGCTCGTGGCATATGTCACGCCGACCAAGCCAAGCGTTGCGCCAGCAACAGCGAGGATCAAAAATGGCACACGCTTGCGATAACGATCCGATAATAATGGCAATACCACCGCGCCTACGATCCCACCTAAGATCATAATGCCACCGGCGTTGCCTGCATCTGTGACCGTGAATCCACGCGGACGAAGGATCTGTTCGATCCAGGTGGTAATGGCATTGAAGGCGCCAAGCCCTACGAAGAAGATAATCATTAACAAGATGAAATCGCGCTGGCGGATCATTTTTGCCAGCCCTTCCACTACCAGTGAACGCGCTTCCTGTTCGGGCGGACAGGGTGGTGAAGGCGGTCGTTCTTTTGCAAACAAGAAGAAGATCAGCATGGCAACAATTGAAACGATGCCGTAAATGAGCAACATGCCAGCCATTCCATAACTAATCGCGAGATAAGGCGTAAGAGCTAAGCCAATAATAATGCCAAGATAGACAGCAAGTGACCCAAGTCCGCTGGCCGTGGCGCGTTCATCGACCGGGAACCAGCGGGCAGCAACCGTCGTAACAGCGTTGAGGATAAATGGCTGGCCGATGGCAATGCCGATTTGCGCAACCAGGACAAGGTTAAAGTTTGAAGCGAAAACTCCTCTCATTAAGCCGAAGAGACCCGTCAATGCCGCGCCGATCCCGATGGCGAGGCGAATGCCATAGGTGTCAATCACCCATGAGGCCGGAAAAGAGACAAAGATGTAGACGATCAAGAAAATCAGTGAAAGAAGCCCGATGCTCAACTCTGAAACACTGTAGAAGCGCATGGCTTCGCTGGTAATCGAAGCAAAGGTAATCCATAAAAGTTGGTTTACGGCAACAATGGCCATGAAAGATAAAAGCATGATCCAGCGATAGCCATAGACTTTGAACCCGGTATTTTCCATAATGAAGTCCTTTGTCTGATATTCCGTTAGAAGGAACACCCAAGATCGTAAACAGTTCTCAATAAGACCCCACCCGCCCTATCGGGCAGGGAGGGGCTCGTAACGAAGGGCTTGCAGGAGGTGTTTTTATTACAGGAAAGGAGTGAAAGAGATGACATACAGAAATATTCTCACCATTGGAGCTAAGCTATATGGCACAGCCCTGCTCGGTTTTGGGTTAGTGAACTGGTTAGCCCGCGGTGTCAACGATGAAGGCGCAAAACAGGCAATCGTGACCGGTAACCTTGTAGGCGATGCAATAGGTTTTGTCGTTTCGCTGATTGGGCAGCTTGGCGGTGCAACCGGCGTTAACGCTTTAGGATGGTCGACAGTCCTGATCTATCTGTTACTGACAGCCGGTTTTGCCTATCTGAGATTTGGCCCGCGTCAGAGCACAATGCCAGCAACCCGGTAAAGCCCAAAATCAGATAACGGTTTCATTCCATTACAGGCGGGATTTGTATCTCAGCCAATTCTGCGTGGCTTTTTGAAATTGATCAATATGAAGATATTGGGTTAGACCCCTCCGGCTTTCAGCCACCTCTTCCAAGTTCCAACCCCGCAAAAACATGTGGTACAAGAGAACGGAATTTAGGCGAGGATACAAGTCTACCTGTTGATTTTTGATACAAAGGATTCTATAATTAATTTCGGAGGTAACCTATGGCCAAGAAGCAAAAAGCAACTAGGCGTCCTGCTAAACCACGTAAGGATGCTACCCCACCCAAGGAGGAGGTCATATCAATCGATGCTGACCTGACAGCTAATACGCCGGAGTTAGACCAAGGCGATCCTGCTAAAAAGCCATTTACTCCTAAAACTCTAGATAAGACAGTCATCGCGATACCGCTTCTCAATAAGCTCAATGAGGAGAAAAAGAAACTTGAGAAAAAACCGGAGCTTGAACGTGAAATCTTCCCGGTGATCATTGACTTAAATCTGGAGTACCCCAAAGGTCGGGAGGGTGCACGAGACTGGGTTCTGAAAACGACTAAAGAAATTATTGGTGATATTGGCAGCAATAAAGATGCTGACCGTCAGGGGATCAACGAAACGAAAAGTAAATTCAGCCAGCAATACCTGTTTGCAAGTCTCGAAGGCGACGTTATACGCGAGCTTGTGAAAAGAGATAGCCTGCCAAAGGAAGAACCAAAAGCTGAGACAATTGGCGCGAGCGTTGGTCCACGGGCGATTTATCACATCTGGCCTGACTTCGCCATTAAATCTCTTATTTACAAATCAATCAGCACGGTCAAGGCCGATGCAGCACAGACTTCATTCTCCGCTTATGGCGAGGGGATTGTGTGGGCAGTGCTTGATTCTGGGATAGAGGCAACTCACCCGCATTTTGCTTCACACCATAATCTCGACCTTACCATGGTACCCATGTGGCCGGTATCATTGCGGGCGAAATGAGAATTTCGAAGGCGGATCAAGCTCAGAACAAAGGAGAAAAAAAGGAAGTCAAGGAGATTCGTGCTTACAGCCGACAGCGCGACGAAGATGGAGAGGTTACTTATAACAAGTTGACCTTCAACACGATCACAGGCATGGCCCCCAAGTGCAAGCTGCTTAGTCTCAAGGTGCTCGATGAAAATGGAGATGGTCTGGCAAGTAATCTCATTGCAGCAATCGGCATGATTCAAGAGATCAACGGGCATGGTCGGCGGCTGCTGATTCACGGCGTCAATATGAGCGTTGGTTATGACTTTGAGCCCGAGTGGTTCGCCTGCGGGCAGAGCCCCTTGTGTGTGGAAGTGGACAGGCTCGTTCGCTCCGGCGTTGTGGTCGTCGTCGCTGCAGGCAATACCGGTTACGGCGTGGCACAGAGCCAGTTTCGTGGCGTTATTTCAGCGGGTATGGATTTGACGATCAACGATCCTGGAAATGCTGAACTGGCGATTACTGTTGGCTCAACGCATAAAGATATGCCGCATGTTTATGGCGTTTCCTATTTCTCGTCTAAAGGTCCAACGGGTGACGGGAGATCCAAGCCAGATCTGGTCGCGCCTGGCGAAAAGATTATTTCCTGTGCGGCAGGCAAGAGTCGCCAAGACATGAAAGAAAAGGCCGGTGATTGCGATTACCTTGAAGAGAGTGGCACAAGCATGGCTGCACCGCATGTTTCAGGTGTAATTGCCTCGTTTCTTTCCATAAGGCGGGAATTCATCGGACAACCCGAAAAGGTTAAAGAGGTTTTTCTTTCAACGGCAACGGACCTGAAACGTGAGCGATACTTTCAAGGTTACGGCCTTGTGGATTTGATGCGCGCCATTCAATCGGTTTAAATGATCAGTATCGCTGGTCTCGACACGGCGGACGAACGCCGCCTACTCGACCACCGGATAAACAATGGAGGAACCCATGCCAACTTTAGAAGGATTTCCTTATTTTGAAGTGGAGTTCAACAAGAAAGGTCAGGTCTTTGACTCTGATCAGGTGAAAGCGCTGACTGATTTTCTCTCCCAGGGCGAGGTCTCAGATCTATTTGTTATCTCGCATGGCTGGAACAACGATATGGATGATGCGCGCAATCTGTATAAGCGTTTCTTCGCTTGCATGCGTCAAGTCTTGGATTCAGGAGGCGTGGCCGGCGTCAGCACGCGTAAGTTCGCAATCATGGCTGTCCTTTGGCCGTCAGCGAAATTTGCCGATAAAGAATTGATTGCAAGCGGCGCGGCGAGCACCGGATCACCAATTACAAATGATCTCCTGCGGGAAGAACTTGAAGATATGAAGGCCGTGTTTAATACTCCAAAGGCGCGCGCGGCGCTCGATAAGGCTAAACTACTGGTACCCAAACTCGAAGATAGCAAGAAAGCTCGCACGGAGTTTGCCGATCTGCTGC
>WNFZ01002935.1_pt1 | contig 16055 bp, 14 predicted proteins | sample 5400081 | NCBI WGS metagenome assembly WNFZ01 (sample SAMN13153365, study PRJNA577476) | soil metagenome | isolation source: 80 cm soil or saprolite under grassland replicate 1 | place: USA:California | collected 2016-06-15 | reverse complement strand
CGTCTCGTCTCCGCAGTGCTGGCTGAGATTAGCGAAGAGTGGTTGACTGGCAGAACGTATATGATTTTTGAACGTACAACTTAACCAACACAGCAAGGAAACATGTGACCCAATTTACAGAAAAACCCTTGCACTATCTGCAAACTCAGAAACTACTCATGCTATTGTTGCTACGCCGACTATCCGCCCAATTTATGTTTGGGATTTGGTACTTCCATGCGGTCATACACCACCGGACAGTCAGGGGAATACTCGCTTTAATGAAGATGAAATCCCAAAAGAATATCGATACCTTTTAGAGACACTTCAGGAAGTGTCACCTCCAATTCCTGGTCCGAAGCAAGCCACTAGAATACAAATTCCTACTATTAGAGTAGATGCTCCAATAGTTCAAGGTGATGGTTGGGAACAATTGAAAAAAGGAGTAGGTCAGCGCATTGGAAGTGTAAATCCAGGCGAATTAGGGAATATAGTTCTTTGTGCGCACAATGATATTTATGGTGAATTATTTCGATATTTAGACCAACTGAATAAGGGTGATGAAATAATTATATACACGCAAGAAAATAAATATACGTATTCGGTCACTAGTGTTCAGCCTGTTGATCCAACACTTGTTGACGTTATGCTTTCCTTTCCCAAGCGGACTTTAACTCTCATATCAGCTTATCCATATTTAGTTGACAATATGCGCGTTGTTGTAAAAGCAGAATTGCAGTCAAGTATTCCAGATCCGAATCCAAAAGAGATAAGAGTTGGGATCGTATCTGGACATTCGGGAAATGATTCGGGATCAGTTTGCCTCGATGGAAATGGTCAAGTGACACTTACAGAAGCGGACATAAATCTAAATATAGCGGCATTAGTTCAGCAAAAACTATTGGGACTAGGGTATGATGTTGACCTTTTGAGGGAATTTGATCCACGATTGTTAGGTTATAAAAGTGATGCATTAATTTCTATCCATAACGATTCATGTGAATATATTAACGACCAAGCTACAGGATTCAAGGTTGTATCATCGATTAATAACACCGACACCGAAAAACATCTTGTATCATGTTTAGTTGACAAATATGGTTCTACTACTGGCTTGGTATTTCATTCAGGAAGTACAACATTTGATATGACAGGGTATCATACTTTTAGTGAGGTCGACCGAAGTACCCCTATAGTCATTATCGAAGCGGGTTTTTTGAAGCTAGATCACAACTTTCTTACTCAGCAAACCAACACAGTTGCTAATGGTATTGCAAAGGGCATTATTTGTTTTAAATAACTCTCCCTTTTTCTGGGTTGGGCAAAGGTGTAGATAAAACCTTCGAAGCAGCACCAACCTTCTCTATCGTGTGAAGTACAAAAAGATGGATAATGGCACAAACCCTCCATTATCCATCTTCCATTAACCATCAGTTATAATCCTCTAGCTTGGTCTCAATATGCTCCTCAAAAACATTCGGAGCTACTCGACCACCAGAACAAATCCCGAATAACGAATTGCGAATATCGAATGCCGAAATCCTCTTTCCAAGAAATTATCCTCCAACTTCAAGAATTCTGGGCATCACACGGATGTCTGATCACACAGCCTTACTACACCCAGGTGGGTGCAGGGACGATGAATCCCAACACCTTCCTGCGCGTGCTCGGACCCGAGCCGTGGAATGTGGCGTATGTGGAACCGTCTGTCCGCCCGGATGACGGTCGCTATGGTGAGAATCCCAATCGCTTTCAAAAGCACACCCAGTTTCAGGTAATCCTCAAGCCGGATCCAGGCAACCCGCAGGAACTCTATCTCGAGTCACTCAAGGCGCTTGGCATTGATCCGCGCCAGCACGATATCCGCTTTGTGGAGGACAACTGGGAACAGCCCGCCATCGCCGCCTGGGGCTTGGGTTGGGAAGTCTGGCTCGACGGGCAGGAGATCACGCAGTTCACCTACTTCCAGCAGATGGGTGGCGTGACGCTCAACCCGGTCTCTGTGGAGATCACCTACGGGCTCGAACGCATCCTGATCACCCTCAACAATGCCAAAGCCATCTGGGATGAGGAATGGGGCGCAGGCGTGACATATGGTGAGATCACCCGCCGCGAGGAATTCGAACATTCCAAATATTATTATGAGGTCGCGGACGTGGAGCGCGCCCGCAAGATGTACGATCTCTTCTCCGCCGAAGCCGATGCCTGTCTCGCACAGGGTTTGCTCGTCCCCGCCCACGATTACATCCTCAAATGCAACCACGCGTTCAATATCCTGGACGCGCGCGGCGCGATCAGCATTGCAGAACGTCAGGCATTTTTCAGAAGAATACGCGAACTCGCCCGGCGCGTTGCTGAAGGTTACGAAGAACAGCGTAAAGAACTTGAGTATCCACTTCTCAAAGAAAGTCAAACGTCAAAGGTCAAAAGTCAAGTGGCAGGACGTTCGACTTTTGACGTTCGACCTGCGACCTTTGTCCTGGAGATTGGTGTTGAAGAACTTCCCGCAAACGATGTCGATACCGCGTACGAGCAACTGACCCAGCGGATCCCGACTCTGCTTAATGAACTTCATCTTGAGCATGGAAATATTCGCATCTTTTCGACGCCGCGGCGGCTCGTCGTTTCGATCGACTCTCTCGCCCCGAATCAGCCTGACCGTGAAGATCTGGTCAAGGGTCCGCCCGCGGATAAGGCCTTCGACAAGGATGGCATCGCTTTGCCCGCCGCGATGGGATTTGCCAAGAAGAACAATGTCAGTACGAAAGACCTTGAAGTCCGCGAGGAAGGCGGAGGCAAATATGTCTTTGCTGTCGTCAAACAGAAAGGACGACCAACTCCTGAAGTCTTGGCGGAAGCCTTGCCGAAATTAGTGGAGAGCATCAAGTTCGAGAAGTCCATGCGCTGGAATGACTCGGGCGTGGCATTCTCACGTCCTATACGATGGTACGTGGCGCTGCTCGGCGACATGGTCATCCCGTTTGAATATGCGGGCGTTGTTTCAGGCAATGTGACGCGTGGATTGCGTCCCTACGATTCTCCCGAAATCAAAATCCCTTCTGCAGATAAGTATTTCGATGTTATCCGCGAAGCGGGGATTACCCTGGATAAAGAAGAACGCAAAGCCTCGATTGTGGAGCAAGTCAAGCAAGCTGCTTCACTGGTTGGTGGGGAAGCGATTTTCGATTACGTAGGGGCGAGTCATGACTCGCCCTTACTTAACGAGGTCACAAATCTAGTTGAGATGCCCACCGCGGTGATGGGTGGATTCAGCGAAGAATCACTGTCCTTGCCGCGCGATGTTTTGATCTCGGTGATGAAGAAACACCAACGTTATTTCCCCCTCACCCCCGCCCCCTCTCCCAGTGGAAGAGGGGAGTCGAGCGGAGTCAGACGGGGTGAGGGTTTGTTGCCACACTTCATCGCAATTCGAAACGGCGACGATATTGGCATTGATATGGTCCGTGAGGGAAACGAACATGTCCTCGGCGCGCGCTTTGCCGATGCAAATTTCTTCGTTCGTGAAGACGTCAAACTCAAACTGGAAGAATACCGTCCCAAACTTTCCGGGTTGACCTTTCATACCAAACTTGGTTCCATGCTCGATAAATCGGACCGCATGCTGAAACTGGTCAATGACCTCGCGCCTATGCTGGGAATTACCAATAACCAATTACCTACTATTCAACGTGCAACGTTCCTGGCGAAAGCTGATCTCGTGACGCAAATGGTCACCGAAATGACTTCGCTGCAGGGCATCATTGGACGAGAATATGCATTGCGGTCGGGCGAACCAAAAGAAGTCGCCATCGCAATTGGCGAACATTATCAAACCGTACCGCAAACGAAGGTTGGTCTTGCCGTTGCTTTGGCAGATCGAATTGATTCGCTTGTTGGTTTCTTTGGGGCAGGGTTGGCTCCTACAGGGGCGAAAGATCCGTTTGGTCTACGCCGCGCCGCGATCGGAATCGTCCAACCTCTTATTGAGCATGATGTTGATTTCGATTTAGTTGAGGCTGTAAGGAAATCTGCGAAGACGCAGCCTATCGAGGTCAGGGATGAGGTGCAAAATCAAATCCTCGATTTCCTCACGGGCCGTCTAAAAGTTGTGTTGAATGAAGCTGGCTATAAATATGATGTCGTGGATGCAGTTCTCGCGGAGCAATCCGCTAATCCGGCAGCATCCGCTCGGGCGGTGAAACAGCTCCAGGCTTGGGTGGGGCGCGGTGATTGGTCCACAATCCTGGCTAGTTATGCCCGTTGTGTCCGCATCACGCGTGATCAGAAGGAAACTTTCAAGATCAAAGAAAAGTTTCTACGTGAAGTGGAGGAGCGTACACTGTACGAAGTGTTCAATCTCCAATCAACAGATTTCAACGGCGACATAGACGCATTCCTGAAAGTTATCGTAAAGCTTATCCCGTCCATCACCTCCTTCTTCGAAAAGGTCCTGGTCATGGCTGAGGAAAAAGATGTGCGCGAAAATCGTCTGGGATTGTTGCAGAGGATAGCCAACCTGGCAAATGGTGTAGCAGATCTAAGCAAGCTCGAAGGCTTCTAAATTAACAAACTGCTCTCCTCTCTGCAGGAGAGCAGTTTTCTAAATACGGGTTATTATCAATAGATTGACAGTGGGGTAACGATATGCAAGGAATCTGCAATGTTGTTTTCAAAGTTCACTTAAACAAAATCAGGTCAGCACCGTTATTATTAATAACTGTGAAAAACATGCCAACGGTCTTTAAAGATCCTCCTTTACAGGAGGAAACTGCTTTGGTACGTCAAGCCAAATCCGGTGATGATGAAGCGTTTACTCGACTGTACGATGGCTATGTTGAACGCGTCTATCGTTACATCTATTTTCGAATTTCAGATGATACCGCGACAGAGGATCTTGTTTCACAGGTTTTTCTAAAAGCCTGGCAAAATCTTGATCGTTACAAAATCGGCACTGCACCTTTCATCGCCTGGCTTTACGCGATTGCGAGGAATCTAGTGATTGATCAATATCGGTCTAAAAGAGAACTGGTACCGCTTGAAGAAGCCATGGCTTTGCCTTCTGATATGCAGAGCCCAGATGATGAAGCTCAGTTGCATTTCGATCTTGAAGCGATGCGGGATGCACTTCAAGTTCTAAGTGCAGATCAGCAACAGGTCCTAATCTTGAAATACATTGCCGGATTGCCAAATGAAAATATCGCCAAAATAATGAACAAACGCGAAGGCACCATTCGCGGTCTGCAGATGCGTGGTTTGCAGATCCTCGCAAAGTATATGCACCACAAGGAATTGGTATGACTGAATTTGAAAAGGTCTTACAAGATTGCCTGCTGACTCTGGAGCGTGGCGATTCGAACGTGGATGAATGCTTGAATCGCCATCCCAAACATGCCTTACAACTGGAGCCTATCCTGCTAACCAGCTTGGATCTTGAACGCGGACGAGAGGCGCGACCTTCTGCCGCATTCAAAGCTCGCGTCCGCGCGAAATTGACGCAAGAAATGCGGACGCATCCGCGTAAAACCGTGCGATTTAATTTTATGTTCACGCGAATTGCAACAGGCTTTGCCGCAATCATGCTTGCGTTGTTCATAGCAGGGACTGCGTATGCTCAGAGCGCATTGCCTGGCAGTGCCTTCTATGCCTGGAAACTCGTGAGTGAAAACACATGGCGAGCTATCACACCTGATCCCGTAGGGACCGATCTCGTCATTGCAGATCGCAGAATAGATGAATTGATGGCCATTAGCAATAACTCAACGCAGCGCACTCAGGTATTAGGAACATACTTAGAAGTGGTAACGAGATTGAAATCCGAGATAGATGCAGACAACGAAGCGCGTATTCAATCTGTGCTGAATTCTCAGATCAAAGAATTGAATCAATTAGGTATTCTTGTTCCACCACTGGATCAAGATATTCCTTCTGAATTGAATACGCCAACAGTCACTCCTACCAATCCGCCTCTTGTAAATCCAGAGATTCCTCAAGTGAATCCAACTCTACCAATTCCTACAGTAACATCTGTAGTTATCCAAGAAGCCACTCAAGTCAGTCCAACTGATTCGCCGAAGATCGTTCCGACAATCCAGGTTTCAACAGTTCAAGCCTCAACGATTCAAGTTCCAACAATTCAAGTTCCGCCCCTTCTTCCCTAAGAGTTTTATTCTGACTTAAACAAAACGCAAGCTTGTCCGTTATTCAAAATGAAGAGCTTTGAGGGCTCAATCCAAATCAAATTTTTATTGGAGGTGTAGGATGAGTAAGTTTTTTGTTCAGTTGTTGCTTTCTGTGATCGTGGGCGTCAGTGCTGCCTTTGGCTTCAGCCCAAGCTTTAAAAGCAAGTTGCATGTGTCCTTGCAGCAAGCAGATACTTCTCTGCACGAGACGGTCAATGCTGTCGCTGAAAATGTCAGTGACGTGGCAGCAAATATAGGTTCCAATAGTTCCATCAAGACGAAAGCTGAAGTTTCCGCGAAAAGCGATGAAAAAGCTAGGCTAAACGCGAATAGCGATTTGAAGGCAAAGATTGGTAATGAAGATTTTCTTTCTGGAAATTCACTCCCTGATGTCTATCTGAATAGTTCTTCTACCAATGAGAATGTGACTCATGTTGAAATCCATGAACCAAGCCTTGATGTGGAGCTAAAAGACAAGACCAAATCTGCTTTGAATTTAGACCTTGAGTCAGGAGAGTAAATCTTGTCCACTGCTGCGAGGCAGTCATTGACTGCCTCGTTTTGTTTTAACATGGTGGTTCTGTGCAAACTTGGATATTCTACAATCAGGCGGCTCATCGAGTCGCCTTTTGCTTTCCTAACCCCTTATGGTTTTCTCAATGTTACTTTACAAATTCTCTTTTTGTACACCCCGCACGCCACATAAAACGTTTGAGGAAGCGTGCGGGGTATACGGAACACGCGGACGACACGGATTCCTGCATGAAAAGACGGAAAAAATCCGTCCGATCCGTGAAATCTGTGTACAAGGGATCTTTTCTCCAGACCTTGAAAAAGCCCTGACTAAACCCTAACTGCTAGTTGCTAAATTGGACATGGTTGGGTATAATTTTTCTAAGGTCGAAAAGTGTGGGACAGTTCGGCTTCGGTCGTGTCGTCATGTCATTCTCAGGGCTTTCATTATTTGGATAGACGAGAGTCCGCTTCCATCAAGGCAAACAGATTCATAAGGAGAAAGTACCATGTCTAGAGTTACTCGTATTGCTCTTGCGTCGCTGGTAAGCCTTGGGGTGATCTTAGGGATATATACGAGTGTGCACGGTGCATCACTCAATACGCGGCACCAAACAACGTCAGGTGCACACCTGGTCAGCGGTTCGATGGTGAATTTGGATCATTATCGAACTTCGGAAGTAAACCTTACTCAGTATCAGGTCAGTCCGCAGAAAACAGGTCACGACTGCAACTCCGATCACCAGACGAGTCCAGACGATTAGTATTTCTACAGTAGCTGGCAATTTTGGGGGATTCAGGTTCGGCTGGAAAAAACGTTAAAGCTTTCCGCAAGGGAATTACCGATTGCAGCACTGTAGCCAGCTGTTATAACGCCACGAATCGGTTCGGTCCCTTCCCGGACGAGTTTGTAGGGTAAAAATGGCAGCATCACCGGGAAATATGAGGGAATTTGGAACCTGTCTGTAGGGGATTTCCCGATAGCGACCTCATAAGCTCACATGCTATAATTTTTTTGGCTGGTCAGGTCTTTAACAGTCAGTAAAGATAACCTGCCAGTCTGATCACTGAATTCCCCTTCATTAATTCATTGCAGAATCATTACCCTCCCTAAAACTTTCGGGAGATTTTGCGTTCGAAGTAACGTTTTAAAAATTCTTTCGTTATAAGAGGAGAAGTTACATGATGGATTTGCAAGGTGTCAAGAAATCCAGGATGCCTCTGGCTGATGAACCGCAACTGGTTCGGAACGCTAAATCAGGTAACTCAGAGTCGTTTGGGCAATTGTACGATGCCTATTTGGAGCGAATCTATCGCTTTGTCTATTTCCGTGTGGAGGATCAGCAGACCGCTGAAGATATAACCTCGCAGGTTTTTCTTAAGGCTTGGGAGAACCTGGGCAGGTTTCAGATCGGCGGAACTCCATTTTTGGCATGGTTATATACCATTGCACATAATGCGGTTATAGACCATTATCGCACGCGCAAGGTCACGGCTGCCTTGGAAGATGTCCGACTGTCGGACCCGGGCCATGCGGAAATTGTGGAGAATAGCATTGACTCCGCAGTGGAAATGGGTTCGATCAAGAACGCGCTGCAGACCTTGACCGATGATCAGCGCCAGGTTCTGCTGTTGAAGTTTATTGACGAGATGTCGAATGAAGAGATCGCCCGACATCTCGGCAAAAGAGAAGGTGCAATCCGAGCATTACAAATGAGAGGCTTGAAAGCCCTCGCCAAAAGACTGGCAGAAAAGATACCTATATGAACATGAATGACGAATTTGAAGCGATCTTGGAAACCTGCATCGAGGAAATCGCGGAGGGGGAATCCTCTCTCGAAGAATGTCTGGCACGTTATCCACAATATGTAACTGAACTAGAGCCTGTTTTGTATACAGCAACCCGCTTAAAGAGTGGGAGGGCAATCAAGCCCTCCCCTTTTTTACGTGGAAGTATACGTGCGGAATTGAACCTTGCGATGAAGAGTAGCCCGCCTCCAAAGAGCAGATTGCCGTTATTCTTTTGGCGGATGGCATTGAATGTCGCGGTGCTTGTGTTTGCATTGATCATGACCAATACCGTCTTTGCTCAGGGATCATTGCCAGGGGAATCACTCTACAACTGGAAGTTGGCGAGTGAGCGTGTTTGGCGCGTGGTTTCTATTGACCCAGTAGGGACAGACTTGCAACTCTCCGACCGCCGCATTAACGAATATGTGGCGGTCTCCAGCGATGAGACGCGCCGAGCACGAGTGCTTGTAAGTTATAACGAGTTGTTGACGCGCTTCGAGTCGGAAGGGGATAATAACAATAATGATCAGCAGCGTATCCTGGTTGTATTGCAATCACAGCGGGATTCCCTTCATAAAGTAGGGTTATCCATCCCCGAGCTGGAAAATTATGTTTCCGGTCGAGGAAATGGAACGCCCTAACTCATTCCACTTTCGAATACTATTAAATTTTCATCAATAGACCGATAATTCCATAACGTTCATACTCCTCCTTCGTTTGAAAGGGTGCAACTTCCTGTGAAGTTCTCACTGAAAAAGCGAAGGAGGTAGTTATGAGATTAGGAAACTTACTAGTTGCGTTGGTGCTGTTGGTTCTCCTCCTGATTATCGTAGACCCAAACAGCCGGCAAAAGGCAGTCGCCTTTGTCAATAGATTGAACCATACAGTCGTTGTCAATGCGCCATCCGTCAACGATAATGATTCAGATGAGTCATCAACGCCGGTACCCACATTGACACCTATCCCTACGGCTGTAGCGGACAGCGATAAGGCGATTCCGAATACTGGCAGCGACAATACAAATCATCAACCGATCATTCAAGTCAACTGGGATGCTCTCAATGCAGCACTTCGAAGATTTTGGGATAGTCTTCGCAATATAAAAATCAATTTGAACCCGGCCGCTAACAAATAGTTGACGGTATTACTTTTGCTAGATCACAGAGTGCCGCAGAATTAGGTAAACTTTCAGCTTGAATTTTAGCCTACACGCGAAGCAGTCCTGTGGACAAATCCATTCAAAAAGTTTACTTACGCATGAAGAACATGCGTGAGACAAGCGGTAGGGCGGATTCATGGACAAGATTCGAGTTGCTGTTGATGGCATCATAGAGGAACCAGTCTGTTTGGTAAGTTGAAGTGAGAAAAAGAATCGTTTTTTTGGGTTCCTTTGAAATGTCGGATATAGCAAGGATAAATGAGGGTAAGAGCAGCCCTCACCTTGACTTACAGTGTGAGTCAAGGCTTGTCTATGGAAGACGTCCTTGGTTTACATAGTGCCGCATAATTTACTTTACTTTACGTTTGAATTTCAGCCTATCGCTAAGCATCCCCGAGTGGAACGGAGGGGACGAATCCATCTGCAAAGTAAATTAATAATGGACAGGCGGTAGAGCGGTAGATATGAGGCGGGGATCTCCTCCTCCTGCCTTATACCGGTGACGGGGCAGTATTTCACTGCCCCGTTATTAATTTGTTATTCATGAGTCCTTTGCGCCATTAAGCTTACACTCACAGGACATTTGCTAAATTCCCAAACCTGCCTATAATTCAATCACCTTACAGAGTGCCGCATATTTATCTCAATATGAAATTTGAATTTTGGCCTGCAAATCTACTCAAAACGTTCACTTACTATAGCCCCATGTGTTTTTCGTGGGATTAATGAGCCAAGCGGTATGTCCACAATCGACGATATCAAATCACGCATAGACATTGTAGACCTCGTCTCGGAAGCGGGCGTTAAGCTGCGCCACGCGGGCAAGAACTATACTGGCTTTTGTCCGTTCCACGACAACAAGAAGACGCCAGCCTTCGTCGTTTGGCCCGAGTCGGGCACATGGCGTTGCTTTGGCCAATGCAATGAGGGTGGCGACATTTTCAAGTTTGTAATGAAGCGCGAAAACCTGGACTTCAAGGAAGCGCTCGACAAGCTTGCCGCACGCGCGGGGGTGGAAGTCCCCACATTTACAAAGGAAAGTCCACAACAGAAAGAGGAACATGAACATCTCCGCAAATTGTTGGAAGACGCGCTGATTTTTTATCGTCGCCATCTTCTGGCAAATGCGGATATTTTGAATTACCTGCGCGATAAACGTAGACTTACGGACGCTTCCATCGAAACCTTTGGCTTGGGCTATGCTCCCCGATCCTGGGATTCCGCCCTGACCTACTTTACTCAACGCGGCTACAATGAACGCGATCTACTGGAAGTAGGTTTGATCTCAGAACGTGAAAGCGGTGGTTTTTACGATCGCTTCCGTCACCGTATTATGATCCCCATCCGCGATGCAACGCGGCGCATGACCGGTTTCGGCGCCCGCATTGTTGACCCGGACGATGTTCCCAAATTTTTGAACTCTCCTGAAACGGTGATCTTCTCCAAAGGGAAATTGCTCTACGGATTAGACCGCGCCCATAAAGCAATCCGTTCGACAGATCAGGCTGTAATCGTGGAGGGTTATCTGGATGTCATTGCCTTGCATCAGGCGGGATATGAAAATGTAGTCTCGCCGATGGGTACGGCATTGACCGAAGATCAGATGCGCTTGCTGAAGAAGTTTACGCGTAGAATTATCCTTGCACTTGACCCCGATATTGCCGGTCAAAAAGCTATCTTGCGTGGCTTGGATGTGGCGCGGGCTGCCATGGATCGGGCAGGTGAACTCGACTTCGACGCGCGTGGTCTATTGCGTAACGAAGCGCGTCTGCAGGCGGACCTGCGAGTCGTGGCGTTGCCTGACGATCTGGATCCCGATGAAATCGTTGCGCGCAACCGCGATGAATGGGCGCAATTGATCGAAAATGCGAAACCCATCGTCACGCATGTCATGGAGACGCTGGCGGCGGGGCAGAACATTAATGACCCCAAAGTCAAGAATCAGATCGCGGCGCAGGTCCTCCCATTGATCGAGGATTTGCCCAATCCCCTGGAACGTGACACGTATCGTCAGCAGTTGGCGCGAACGCTGCGGGTGGATGAACGCGCCTTGGTCAGCACGCAACCTGAGGTCCCGCGTGTGAAGCGTACGCGGTCAATCCCGCCGAAACAGGTTGTCTCATCAGAGAAAATCGCTGTGACCATTTCCTCTAGTAAAATGGTCGAAGAGTATATCGTCGGTGTTCTCTTTCGAAGACCCGAATTAATATATCGCCTTGACAGGCTTTTACAACAGTATGGATTGGTCTCTCTGACCGTGGACGATTTTGAATACACCGACCATCAAATGATGTTTCGATTGATCCGTGAGTCAGTGGAGCAGGATAAGGCGGAGCACCATGATTTTGTAATGAGTTCCATTCCGGAAACATTGCAAGGGCTTTCCCGTGATCTGATCGCACAGACTGAGAAAATGGAGCGCATGGACGAAAAGCTTTTGGAAGAACTACTGCGCGGCGTGATCAAACTACGGCGTGTGGCGGCTGGTGAGAACTTAAACCAATTGCGTTTTTTGCAGGAGGAAGCTCATCAGGCAGGCGATTTGCGAGCAACTTCTTATCAGGATTTAGTGTTACAGAATACAAAGCTCTTGCGGGATTTGGATCAAGCCTCACGAAAAATGTCGATGAGAAGACTCGAATAAAATCAGTTTCGTAACAATTTACTCCTACTCTCGTCAGGGTAGAGGAAGGGATTATGGCACTGAAAAAGGAAACACCGCCGGAATTAAAGGTAAATGATCAGGGCGACGATCAAGAGCCTCTTCCACCTATCACGGAAGATGAATTCGAAGCGCTTGATTCGGGCGTCCAGGGTGCCGTTATGGAGGATGCAAATGGATTTCCGGATATGGCTTTAGTAGATGAAGTGGGAGACCCCGATATCAGCGTCCTCGCGCAGGATGAAGATCTGTTTGATGAGGATGTGGTCGATCTGAAAAATCCGGAAGTCGCAGCGGAGTTATCTGAAGACCCCGTGCGGCTATACTTACGCGAGATCGGTCAGGTCAAACTGTTGGATTCGGATAGCGAGTTTCGTCTCGCTACCATGATTGAAGCCGGTCGGCTTGTGACTACCTATCGCCGCCGTCCGCTTCGCAAGAATCTTACTCCCACGTGCGCCATCTATCACTCTTTGCTCGCTGATATGGTGACTGAGTGGCAGCGTTTGCTCGAAGATGTCGAGAAACTCAATCACGAACCACCTGATCTTGGACTGATTCTTTCTGAATCGCAGGCGCTCCACGCGGGCTGGGAATCAGAACAACCCTCCTACCTACGGGCATTTTTGGATAATGGGATGTGGGGCACGGACCAGCTTTGGAATGAGATCGCGCGTAAATCCTACAGTGTCTTTCTAAGCCTGTACCTGCTTCCGCTAAATTATGCCGGATGGCTGCTGGAACATATCAACCACTCTCATGAATTCCCCAACCTGCGGGCTCTCGATCACAATCTTCCCTCGGATATGGATTTGCTCTTCGAAATCGAGGCAGCCCAGGCGCGCGCCGTGGAAGCTAATCATTCGATAGCCCATGCCAACCTACGACTGGTTGTCAGCGTTGCCAAACGCTATTTGGGACGCGGCATTAACTTCCTTGACTTGATTCAGGAAGGCAACATGGGACTTTTGCGCGCGGTCGGCAAGTTTGACCCGCGACGTGGCTTCAAGTTCAGCACGTATGCAACCTGGTGGATCCGTCAGTCTATTAATCGCTCTATTGCGGAACAGGCGCGCACGATCCGCATCCCCGTGCATTTGTTTGAGTCGATTACACGTATTTTGCGCACACAACGGATGCTTACGCAGGAATTGGGACGCGATCCAACCACGGAGGAATTGGCGCTTGAGGTTGGGTATCTTCCAGCATCGGATGTGCAAGCCATTCTGCGCGCACATTCTGAGGAGAAATCTCTTCCATCCGATCTGCAACGCCGGCTGGATACTGCCACGCAAAAAATTGATCGTGTTCTGCGCTCGGCAGAGGAACCTGTCTCCATTGACGGTCCGGTGGGGGATGAGGAATCCAGTTCTTTGGCAGATTTCATCGAAGATGAAGACGCGCTCTCTCCCATGGATGCGGCTGCCCGACAGATGCTGCGTGAACAAGTGCAGAGCGCGCTCACATCCCTTTCGGAACGTGAGCGTGAAGTGCTGGAATTGCGCTTTGGTCTAAAAGATGGCAAGGATCATACGCTTGAAGAAGTGAGCCGCTTCTTCGAAGTGACACGTGAACGCATTCGCCAGATCGAAGCGAAGGCGTTGAGGAAGTTGCGACATCCCTCAAGAAGCAGGCAACTGCGGGATTATTTAGGATAATTTCTTGTAGGTCGGATTGCCAATCCGACCTACTTTTTTATTCCGATTTTTTTAATCTGACTATTAGTATCAATTTTGTGAAAAGTAACACTTTCTCTAGCCCTACTATGTCTGTTATGTTATACTACGCCGAATACGTGCCAAGAAGCACAAATACCGCCTATTTAGGGCGTTTTCCCGAAGAACACTGGGACTATGTGAGGTGTCTGAATGCTCGAGTATGTTGCAATAGCGTTAATGATCGTTCTCGCGACATTGGTAGCATTGATCGCGATTGGCTTGGGGGTGTTGTTCGGACCAAAGAAAAATACTGCAGCAAAATCCATGCCGTACGAATCGGGCATGAACCCGATCGGTGAGGGAACTCGACGTATGCCGATCCGCTTTTATCTGGTTGCAGTGTTATTCATCCTATTTGATATAGAAGTAGTGTTCTTTTTACCTTGGGCGATTACGTTTCGCCAGCTTGGGCTGTTTGGTTTGGTTGAAATGGTTATCTTTATCCTGATCTTATTGGTTGGTTATGTGTACGCCTGGAAGAAAGGAGCTTTAGAATGGGAGTAGAGGAAAAACTTGGTGATATGGGTATTGTGACGGCCAAACTGGAAGATTTGGTAAACTGGTCGCGCACGAATGCCATGTGGCCGATGCTGTTTGGTTTGGCTTGTTGCGCCATTGAGATGATGGCAGCACAGGCTTCACATTTTGACATGAGTCGCTTTGGTATGGAATTGATGCGTGCTAGCCCTCGACAATCCGATTTGATGATCGTGGCGGGACGCGTTTCACGTAAGATGGCGCCTGTCCTTCGCCGTTTGTATGACCAGATGCCTGAACCGAAATGGGTCATTGCGATGGGCGATTGCGCCTCTTGTAGTGGTGTGTTCAATAACTATGCTCTTGTGCAGGGTGTGGATGAAGTTGTCCCCGTGGATGTTTACCTGGCAGGTTGTCCGCCGCGTCCCGAGGCGCTGATCCACAGCGTGGTAACGTTGTACGAAAAAGTAAAGGGTGATAAGTTCAAAGATTTGGTTAACCAAAAATAAGCTCTGCTCGCCGTCTCGGCAAGCAACTTGCGCCGCTGTCCCACCGGGATGCTTCGCGAAGGATGGCGGCGGGAGCATATGGGATTATGGACAAGAAACTGGAAAATATCGTTCAGGCTTTGCAGGAGAAATTTAACGCGTCCCTTGAAGAGTATCGTGATGAAGCGCATGTGTTCATCAACTCGGAACACATTGTGGAAGCATTAACTCTCCTGCGCGATAAATATGATTTTGAGTTGCTCTCTGCCATGACCGCCTCGGATTACTGGCCCCAGCTATCGCCGCGCTTTCATGTCATTTATCAACTTACGTCGTTGGCGAAGAATTTGTCAGTGCAGTTAAGAGTCCCGGTGGACGATGCGGATCCCAAGATCCCGACTGCGACCGGCGTGTATGAAGTAGCCAACTGGCGTGAGCGCGAGTTGATGGACATGTTTGGAATCACAGCAGTCGGTCATCCCGATCCACGAATGATTTTATTACCTGAGGATCAGGAAGGTCATCCGCTTCGCAGGGATTTCCCGCTTGGTTATGAAGAGCCACAGTTTACTTTTAACATTGATGAGATCGATTTGCGGAAACCATACGCAAAGGAATAAGTATGTCTCAACTTGAAGAAGTTAGCATAGATAAATATAAACATCTGGTATCAGAGCGTGCACTCACGGGCGAGACCATGTTGTTGAACATGGGTCCACAACATCCATCCACGCACGGGGTTCTGCGGCTTTTGCTCGAACTGGATGGTGAAACAATTGTCAGCACCATTCCCGATATCGGTTACCTCCACACGGGCATCGAAAAGAACATGGAGGCGAAAACCTATATTAAAGCCGAGGTGATGAGTGATCGCCTCGATTACATGAATAACATGGGCAACAACCTCGTGTATTGTATGGCGGTTGAAAAGCTGGTGGATCTCGACGTGCCCGAACGAGCTCTTGTGATCCGCGTGATCCTGACTGAATTAGAGCGCATCAATTCGCACCTGGTGTGGATTGGCACGTTTGGGCTTGACCTGGCAGCCATGTCCATGTTCCTGTATGCGTTCCGTGAACGCGAAATGAT
>WNFZ01009633.1_pt1 | contig 16080 bp, 18 predicted proteins | sample 5400081 | NCBI WGS metagenome assembly WNFZ01 (sample SAMN13153365, study PRJNA577476) | soil metagenome | isolation source: 80 cm soil or saprolite under grassland replicate 1 | place: USA:California | collected 2016-06-15 | reverse complement strand
ATATATCGACGCCGGCATTATTCCCGCCATCCGCATCGGGACGACGCTTCGCGTCGACCCCAAAGAGCTCGCCCAGTGTCTTCGCCGGCGCACACTCCTACCCCAGTAGAATGGGGTTCCCGCGACCGTTGCATCGGGCTACTCCCTCCTTTGGGTTCCAACCCGGCTTCCAAAACTCCTTGACAGTGATCTGTTCGAGCATCATGCAAAGATTGTGTTTACCTGCTGCAGTACCCGCTCATCCCGTGCCGGCTTCAGGTACCGCATCGTGGATGCCAAGTCCTTGTGCCCCAAGAGAGCCTGCAGTGTGCGAAGGTCGACACCGCCTTGCAGCTGCATGGTGGCGTAGGTTGCCCTAAACTTGTGCAGGAACCAGTGCTCGCAGTAGGGTCCTTGTCGGCAATGCCCTTTATCTGTCCTGCAGGACCCGCAATTGAGCCCGGCCGTCGAGGCGATGCGCTTGAGAGTCCGCAGGAAGTGCCGATCGGGTTGGCCCGAAGGAACCGGAAAGAGCAGCTGCAATTCGGTGCCAATCGCTTGGCGATATTCGTTGAGGCTCGCCATCAGCTTGTCGGGGATGGGCACCTCCCGCTCCTCCCAGTTCTTCGGCGTAAAGTGCCACTCCGGTTTCGACTTGACCCTGGCGAACTGCCTGGAACTCACGTCACTCCAATAGATGTGGCGCACCTCAGCGTCACGCATTCCCGTCATGAGGAAAAACTCAAAGAGAACACGATTGCGGGGAGTGCAGGCGGCAAAAAGTCGGCCCAGTTCCTCAGGCTCGTATACCTCGGGCTCTCGTTCCACGTAGCTTGGCCAATCGCCTTTCTTGAGCAGTTTCGGAATATTGTTGGCCTTGAGGAACTGTGCAACCACCGCCAATTTGTTGTGGGCTGTCCGGGGATCATGTTCTTTCTTGCTCATGAGGAACCCCGTGAAATGCTGCAGGTCCCGGCGGTCGATTTCTTCGAGGTAGTGTTTCGGACAAGATTCTTGAAAATGTTCCAGAGCCATCCGATACGCCTGATACGTTTTCACTTTCCTGCCGGTCGACGGGCGATACAGATTGAGGAATTCATTACAGGCGTTGTCCAGGGACCGTCTAGGTTCCTTGGCTTCTTGACGTACCTCAATGCCTAATGCAAGGCCGCGAAGGCGATGGAGATGCCGTTCAAGGGCGGCTTGCGCTCCTGAAGCCTCCTTGCCCACGGCCTGCCGACGGCGTCTGCCACCCTCATACCACTCGATCGAGTAAAAGCCCTCATGATGATGCTCGGCCTTGCCATTCACCAGTACGTGGTTGGGCCGCACGCTGCCATTTCGCAGCCAGACGACCGGATAGTACCGCCACCCAAAAACGCCTTTGACGTGTTTTAAAAGATTCGCTCGTTTGTTCATAGCCTCCGGAGCCTTTCAAAATGGACTCCATCGGCTAGGACGACTGGGAAGGAAGGTTTTCGACGGTCAGGTCGAAAAAATGGAATCGAAGGTGGAATCGAAGCCGGCTAAGTGTCTGCAGCAAAAGAAATGGCGGAGAGAGAGGGATTCGAACCCCCGATACCCGTAAAGGTATACACGCTTTCGAGGCGCGCGCCTTCAGCCACTCGGCCATCTCTCCGTGCCGCCCGGTTTGCACCAGTGGATACACGCATTTTATCAGGTGCTCCGGACTGTAGAGCCTCTCAATGCACTGCTTCATTGCCATTCTGCTTCAAGCCCAGGATGCGATTGGTTACTTCATTCACCATTTGGATCACCTCCGGACCAACCGTCTGGGTGTAGATGTTCAGCGTTGTTCTGACGTCGCTGTGCCCCAGTTGTGCTTGCATTTCGGTGGGATGCGCCTCTTTCTTGCCGTGGGTGGAAAAGCTCCGGCGCAGCACCTGAAAGGTCGGGTGGAACGGGATGCCCAGCTTCTTGGCAATCGGATAGAGACGCAGGCGCTGCCAGTTGTCGGGAAACATGGGGGTGTCGAGCGTGCCGCGACCTCGGGCCCGGGTTCCCGGGAACATCAGTGCATCGGGAGCGGCGCCCACACCTCGGGCCCGCCACTGTTCGATGGCCCATCCCACCGCCTCGGGAATGGCGACCAGGCGAAAGTTGGTCTGGCCGAAACGGTTTTTGCGCTTGATCTTCTTGCGTTGCAGCCGGCCGCGCCATGCCGTGTTGACAATCACGAACACGTTGCCCTGGTGAGAATCCCAGGTTAAACCAAACAGTTCGCTGGGCCGCAGGGCGCAAAAGCAGGCGATCAGAAAAATGGCGCGGTCGCGCGCCGTCTCGAGACCGGCAAGCAGTTTGGCGTACCACTCAACCGGCAGAACCGGTTTTTCCCGCTCCGCGATCTCCGGGATCACGGTTTTGCGCGCCACGTTGCGTTCGAGAACATCCTGGTCGAGGGCTTCGGCGAGGGCCGCCTTGATGAGGTCGCGCACGTGGTAGACGACGTTGTAGGAATAACCTTCAGCGGCCAGCTGGTTGAGCAGCATCTGCACTTGGAATTTCGTGATGTCTTTGAGCGCCATGTGCTCGAGGCGGGGATAGATTTGCTTTTTCAGGTAGCCGTCGTTGCTTCGGCGCGTGGCCTGGCGCCAGTTGGCGCCGCGCATGGGAATATAGAAGTTGCGCATCCACTCGCCGAGCGTGATGGTGCCGTCGGCCACACGGGCCACCGGACCGCCGTTGACGGCCGCGAGTTCCGCCGCCAGGATCGACTCGGCTTCGGCCTTGCGCATTTTCGGTGGATAGCCAACTACCCGGCTGCGATGATGACGCCTGGGCTTGCCGGTTTTTGGATCGGTGAGATAAACGTTGTGGTAGATCTCCCAGCCGCCGGCTTCGGTCGAAATTACGCGGCCTCGTTGATAGCGCGAACGTCCACGTGCCATTCCAGCCTTCTCTCCGCGCTGGAATATGGCTCAGTTCTCGGTTTCGCGCAAATCACGCCACCGAGAACCTGCTACCCAGGCCGAGAGAAGCGCTGTCATGCACTCATCCGGGCCGTACTTTCGAAGATTTCGCGCGAAGAAGAATGCAAAACAATTTTTATTTTGCACCCTTCCTGCACCCTTCAAAAATCCAAGCCCTTGAATCAAAATCGGTTAAAGGCCGATTACGGGCCTACTCGAAAGCGGACATACCTTAACGGGTATCGTGGGTTCAAATCCCACCCTCTCCGCCATTACCTTTGTAATCTGGCACTTACATCGTGGTGATACCTACACTGATACCAACTCAGGAAGGGTCACCGATGAACCGCGAAGTAAATGTCACCAAACGAGTCCAGACAGAGAAAGGACTGCGCTATTGCCCTGTGGTCTTTTCCGCTAATGGTCGTGTCAAACCAGATTACGTGCTCGTGAACGAAAGAGAGGAACGCCACCCCGAAGGTGCGTACTACATTGAGTGGCGGGAGGGCGCAAACCGTAAGCGTCAATCGGTCGGCAAAGATGCGGCGGACGCAACAGCGCGGAGACTCCGTAAAGAAGCTGAATTGAATGCCGTCAACAACGGTGTTGCCGTTGTCTCCGACATAAGCAAGAACGGACACACGCCACTCCTGGATGCGATTAAGGAATTCCTCGAAGAGACTAAACTCACCAAAAAACCCAGAAGCTTTTCTGCATACAACACTGCTCTGAAATATCTCCAGGAAAGTTGCCACAAGCTTTACGTGCACGATATTGAACGCAGAGATTTGCTCAAATTCATTGCTTTTCTTCGTGACAGCAAGCGGCAAGCTCCTCGCAGCGTCTACAACAAGTTTGAAATCGTGATGACGTTCCTGAAGGCGCAAGGTATTCGCGGGCTGGTCGGCAAAAATGATTGGCCGCGATTCACTGAAGAGGAGCCTGAGATTTACGAGAAGGAGGATTTGGATAAATTCTTTGCGGCCTGTGACGACGAAGAACGAACGTGGTTCGAGTTTTTTCTGATGACGGGAATGCGTGAGCAGGAAGCGATGCACACGTACTGGTCGGACGTAAATATTAACCGTGCAGCCGTGAAAGTCACACACAAGCCCGACCACGGATGGACGCCGAAGGCGTACAAGGAACGCGAGATTCCCATTCCTGACAAACTTGTGCGACAGTTGAAAACCTGGAAAGCGAAGTCTGACAAGACCTGCATGCTGGTATTTCCGACCGCTGGATGCAAGCCAAAATTGGATTTCCTAGACTGCTGCAAAGCAATCGCAAACCGAGCAGAATTAGACTCTAAACACTTCTGGCTTCACAAATTCAGAGCGACATTTGCAACGTGGCATTTGTGGGCAGGCGTGGATTTACGCACGGTGCAGAGTTGGATGGGACACACGGACATTGAATCTACAATGCGATATTTGAAGCCCAACCGTGGTCAAGCAGTCAGGGACAAAGTGAACCATACGTTTGGTGACTAGGAACAATGAAAGGCCAGGGAGAACAGATGAGTTCAACAATTTGGCTAACGGGGACGGACGGTTCAAAATACCGAGCCTTTATCGAACCGGAGAGAATTGATACCTCTTCATTTGCAGGTTCCAGTTCTATACCTGGATTGAAAAGTGCCCGATTGGAAGACGGGACTCCCCTCAATTACGTGGACGAAAACACGTTCAAGAATCCAGTGACAGGCGAACTGCTGCGGCGCACATCGTGATTTTTCGTTCAGGGAGGAAAGACAGCGATTGTTGGAGAAACATCGCCATATCACTCACAACGGGTTTTGAATGGCGGCGCAACTTTCGCATGAGCCGGGGGTTAATGCGGTGAAGTTCTACTTACCTGGTTCGATGGAGGGCATATGGCAAGCCAGCCCGTTCCGCAACCGCACAAGCAACCAAAATCGGCAGGGTCACCCTATTGCTCTGACCCGGAGTGCTCGTATTGCAAAGAGTTGCGGCAAGCACAAGAAAGACTAAAGAACGACTAAAGAAAGAAAAAGGCTTCGCTCCCTAGTTACGTTTGCGTAGCCACTGCGCCGCAGGTCAAAGCGGACGCACGTACTGATGCGATAATTTGGCTATGCCAGTCAGTATCGGCATTTTGTGCGAGAGATGCAGAACTGTGTATTTCATCTCGCGTTTGGGCAAGTCCGCTCACATTCATTACGACAGCAAACGTGGAGATTTCAAGCTGACTTGCGTTCTGCCCTGCCACGCAGTCATGTATTTCCACAAAACCATGCTGAGGCCATATACAGCGTCGGCAGAAGCGATTGAGCTTGGATATGCAGATATCGCGGAGTGCCGCCCGATAGTCGAAATGTAGAAGGTGACTCAGGACGTTTCACGGAAGGGATTCAGGCGGTGGTTTGATTTACGATAAACAGCTCTGCCCTCAAACTGGCAATTTGCACGGTCTGAGGGCAGGGCTGCTTGTCTTACTGCTACAGCGTAGAACTACGCGGAATACGAAGCAAGCGCCAACAAACGCCAGTCGGGTACGCTACCGTACATACGTTAATTTTTTATGGGTTTACAATTCGCTTATCTTTTCAGTGTCCGACGCACCTTAATCAGATCAATAGAAGATCATCTCCCAGTCGGGTGACCAGAAAGGGGTACAATCGTGCCCCACAACGCAGAATGGCGGATTCTCGCGGAAGAAGCCGCACAAGAAAACGATCCTCAAAAATTGTTGGAGATCATAGAGGCGTTGACCCATGCACTCGAAGAGCAGCACAAGAAAAAAGATGGGTCAGGACGTGTCAGTGACTCTCAACATTCCATGACGGCGGGACGTTAGTTTTACGTCGTATTTAAGGCGGGCAACGGCCTGTTCCTGCCTCTTAGAAAGCAGCCAATAAACGCCAAACTGCCGCATCGAATCCTCGGAAATCAATCGCCTGCTCGAAGAAAAAGAGCAGCGTCTACAAACAGCAAGGGGCAAATAAGCAGAGCGGCCCGCTGTTTGCGTGCTCTCGATTTAGGCTTTTCTACGGCCAACAGGTAATGCCGCACGATCCATCGAACCAAGCATAGGGCGAGGGGATTGTGGCGAGACACTGGCGAGAGCTTCTTGCATTGCCCCAATCGTCCTGCCTTTTTGGGCACGGTGCCCCCTGTAGCGAAGCCTTCTGCGACACTGGCATTCAATTGCACGCAGGAGGCTTTTCTTTTTCTAATGCCCGCAGACGATTCTGGCTACCCGGTGCAAAGCCGGGGCATTTTTCTTTTAGCTTTAGAGCTTCACTCCCGCCCGGAGTGGGCTCGACAAGAATTGCTCTCATTATCGGGTGAGCTGCTCAATCCAGCTCCCGAGTTTTATTGCATGCAGCTTGGCCTTTTTCATATGCTGCGACTACATGGCAACTACCATCGTTACCGGCCCGGAACCGTTGCTGCTAGAACTGTTCGTGATTTTTGTCACGGCAAAGGCGGTCGGAGAGCTGTTTGAGCGTATCAGCCTACCTTCGGTGCTCGGCGAAATTCTTGCTGGAGCTCTGCTCGGCCCTTATGCCTTGGGCTGGATTCCGATCAGCGACACAATCCAGTCTGTGGCCGAGCTAGGCGCAATTTTCGTCTTGTTCAGCGTGGGACTAGAGACTAGTCCTGGCGACCTGATTCGGGTGGGACGAAAATCCGCGACCGTCGCGCTCGCCGGAGTCATAGCGCCATTTCTGCTCGGATTTGCCTACATGAAGCTGCGCGGCAACGTCAGCAGCGAAGCCGTCTTTGTGGGTGCGGCAATGGTTGCGACCAGTGTCGGCATTACGGCCAGAGTTTTCGCCGACCTGCATCTCCTCTCAACACAAACCGCAAAAATCATTCTGGCTGCAGCAGTTTTCGACGACATTCTCGGAATGGTGCTGCTGGCACTGGTTGGTGGGTTAGCATCCGGTGGCGTGAATTGGCTCCATATAGGAGTGCTCATCGGTGAAGCTGGGGCTTTCGCACTGTTCATGATTTTTATAGCCCCGCATATTGTCCGGCGCATCGGCCCCGGTGTGGAAGAGTTGTCCATCCAAAACGCCTCGCTGGTAGTCGCGCTGGCAATTTGTTTACTGCTCTCCTGGCTCGCAGTCAAGATCGGCATGGCGGCGATTATCGGCGCGTTCTTCGCGGGCCTGGTATTCGCTGACTATGCGCCACAGTGGAACCTGCTCCTGCGTGTAGCCGGGACTACGGAATTTCTGGCACCCTTCTTCTTCTTTGCTATCGGATCGCGTCTGAACGTCTCCCTGTTGAGGGGAGACATCCTGATCGCGGCCATTGTCATTTCGCTGCTCGCGATCATCTCGAAACTCTTCGGCTGCGGTTTGCCGTTGCTCGGCCAGGGCTGGCGGATGGCCTTGCAGGTTGGCACGGGTATGATCCCGCGTGGAGAGGTCGCCCTGATCGTGGCGCTAGTCGGGCTCCAGGCAGGAATCGTTAATCAATCAACGTACGCGATTGTCGTGCTCATGACCGCAGTGACTACAATTCTTGCGCCGCCACTCCTGCGTCTCGTGTTCCATGCCGAGATCAAACAGCGGCAGGAACAAAATGTGCCTGCACCGTCGGCTATAGGGTACTCGTCTGGTCGCAGAAGCCGCTTTTCCTGATTGGGATTGCTTCTCTACCGACGCACGACGTAGACGAACCCTAGCAGTGATCCGAGAATCATTCCGACGTACACGACATCTGCCCAGCCCCATTTGCGGTTCTTTTCTGAACTCGCTTCCAAAGCCATAAACTCCAAATTCTCAATTTGCTGCTAAATGCCTTATACGGGCGTCGAATAGGTGCGGCAAGTGGTCGTGAAGGCACCTGCATACATGCGGGCCAACCCCTGATGTAGATTACTAATGTCTGAGGAAAGGTCTTGACACAAGGGCAAGACAAACGCGGCATTCTGCTTTCGTTTCCCAGTCGGATGGACGCACCTGCTCCTCAGACTTCACGATGTGGTAAATGCGACAGTCTGGAACGTCAATATGAACGCAGCATTCGTGAAATCTCTTCCGTCGTTAGAACGAGATTTCCTGTGCTAGGCGACAAATTGCACGAATTGCATAAATGGCAGGACATGCGGGATAGTGCTGTGAAAACGTGGAACGACCACAGAGAATTTCACAGAGGAAGCCAGGAAAGGCGAAAATGAAAAAGATCGAGATTCGCTACTGCCGTTTGACCTGGCAAGAAAGCAATAGCTGCGTGATGCTGAGACTATTTATACAACCGTAGAAACAATTTCGCTGGAATTTACAGACGGGACTATTATAGTGGCGCAAATGTGATCGTCCCGACGAATTGTGATAGCCGATTTTGCATCAAGCGAGCAGGGCTTCGCCATCGAGAACGGACAGCGGTGGAAATCAGATTCACAACCAGATTCTTCTGAGGTTGCCGAGCAAGGAGTGGGAGGTCGTGCAGCCAGCCCTGGAATTCATGCGCTTCAAACCTCATTATGTTTTGCATGAAGCTGGCGAGACGATCAAGTCTGGATACTTCAGCAATACAGGAATGTTCTCCGTGCTTGCGGTCATGCCAGATGGCACTAGTGTCGAAGTCGGTTTATTTGGCAAGGATGGGTTTTCAGGCGTGCTCCTGGCCGCAGGTTTCCGTACTAGCCACACCAGGACTGTCGTGCAAAGCGAAGTCACTGCCTTCCGAATCGACTCCGCAATCCTTCGAAAGTTGCTGCCGACATGCCCTAAGCTGGAACGGCAGTTACATCGGGTCGCTCAGATGCTGTCCCTCCAGGCAGAACAGATTGCTGTATGCAGTCGTTTCCACGGAGTGGCTGAGCAGTTGGCGAAATGGCTGCTGATGGCTCAGGACTGTATCGGTTCCGACAACCTTCCCCTGACTCAGGAATTCATTGCCCAGATGCTTGGAACTCGTCGTTCCAGCGTGACCATCGCTGCGGGTATTTTGCAGAAAGCGGGGTTGATCCAGCTCGACCGCGGAAATGTGACCATCCTGAATCGGAGCAAACTGAAAGAAGCTACTTGCGACTGCTATGCCATGCTGCGACAACACTCTAACGTCTGGCAGGGTGAGGATGACTAGCTTTCCAGGATTGCGCTGCACACACCTGGTTCGACGGCGGCATTGCATTTCAATTGCTGTTGCACCGCCCGCCTATTGTTTTTTAGGGCTATCGGTGACGCACGAGGGCTATCGGTGACGCACGACATAGGCAAAACCGAGCAGAGAGCCGACAATCATTCCGAAGTACACGACATCTTGCCAGCCCCATTTCCTTTTGTCGTGCGAACTTATTTCCTGAGCCATAGCAGTCGAAATTCATTCAACTTGTGAAGAGCTATCGGCCAAATATTTGAGCTAAAATCTACGCCTTTGGGAATGGCACGATAGTTCTACGAATTCGACTGTCTACTGGTTGTCGGTCGCGGGTCTGCCACGGAAAGCAGCTCAAGAAATTAGGCAAAATGGTTGAAGAATATGAAAAAGATCGAGATTCGCTACTGTGCCGTGTGACTTGGCAAAACGGCTATAGCTACCCGTGTGGCGGCTGAGCTGAAAAAGGAACCGGATGTGAGGTCGAATTGGTGAAAGGTGGGCTAGGGGAATTGCGTTTCAATCGACGGTCAGAAGCAGTTCGACGCAGGTCGTTTCTCTGGTATCCCCGACCCAGTCGGGTCTTGGAAAAGCTTCGTGCCTTGCTTGCAAATAAACCTGCATAGCATCGAAGCTGAGACTCATTCATTCTGAGAGCCTCGAATATAGAGAACTTACGCAAGCGGCCTAGTCCCTAATCTTCCGTGCAATATTATCTAGAGCATCGGCACAATTCATTGCCCATAACATTTCTATCTCTGGTGGTACTGGATCACATTGGTTCGTTAGGGCCTTCAATTCGGCTCCCGGCCAACTATTGGACACTTCCTGTAGGAGAGCTGGCAAGTCTGCGAATTCAGCTTGAAAGTACGCGCTGCGCTGTGCAGGTCTGATGTGTTCATCTTCCTTCTGCCGACGCGCCAACTCTTCGTTATAGTATTTAATGCCTTCGGGTGTTTCTATTCCGTTACTGTCCACAGAGACATCTATTTCTTGTCGGTCGGGATACTGCCACTCTAGTGCGAATTTTTTGGCTTTGTGTGCCAGTGCTGCTAGCCGTTTACGAATGTCGGCCTTCGACAGAACAACCATCTCTTCCTCGGTCTGGAACTGCGGCGAATCCACGCCGAGATTTGGGGGCGGGGTGAGGCCTGGAATTGGTTTATCCTCAGGCATTATTCCCGCTGCCGCTTTCGGTTGTACTGGCGCTTTCTCTGGCCGGGAAACAGGACTTGAATCTCTCCTGATCTGGACATGAAAAGCGCCTCCCTTCTGTACGTCCATCATTTCGTGCGGAATTGTGAGTGCAGGTTGGGACTTAGCCACTGGTGGTACGGTTAAGCTACTTACGGTTTGATTGGGATGCCTAACAGACACAAATGCGAGATAACCGAGTAGAGCAGAGAGTGCACAAAGCACGAACGCCATCACACTAACTCGGACACGATAGAAACGTGGGAAATCGGCACTAACGGGAACCCGTACAGGAATACCAGATGGCATCAACACTGGTAGTTCCCGTTCTCTCGCTGCGACCAAGCGTTCATTGTTGATCTGCCGAATAAGCTGATGTGCCGCTGAGAATGAATGCCAAAAGACAATCACGCAGAAAGCTTCAATCCAAGGAAATACTAGCTCCCAACGCTGTTCTCCGCGGGCACCTGCCCGAGCGGAAAATATCAACGCGAAGATGAGTACCGTGCCGTCAATTACCTTTTCACGCACGGTGCCAAACAATCCTTTGAAGAAGAAATGAAGGAATCGGAGGGAGAGGGGAAACTGCATACCGCGATTATACAATTGCGTGAAATGACCACCCCGCTTATTTCTCTTGTGTTTTCTTGTGATTAGCAGCGGACTACGGTTTCATCGTGGACGAAATAAAGGCGAAGGGCTGCAATGGCTCATGGACGAGAGCCGGGTCATTGGAATTTATGGCTGCGATCCTGGCAGCGCGGAAGCTGGCACAGCAGGAGAGCACGAGACCGTCACCCCGCATCGGTCTGTGCGATTAATGACGCGGTGATTTTTGCGGAGCGGATTATGCGGGAGATTGATGAGAGGTTCGGCAAAGTGGAGAAATGAACGGGACGACGACGGACACTTCTTAGTATGCGCGTGAGGTATACTAGCAAAATTCTTGCAGTGGGCAGCCATGGCATTTGCGCTAAATTTCGATCAAAAGGTAAAGAATACGTTGGAGGGCATGCCCCTTTTACGGCAATACAAGTGGGTGACCGGCTGGTGTGCAGATGAGCGGTCAAAAGTAGACATTGCAGGACTGAAGAATGGCATAGTCCGTGTACTGGTGGAAATTGAGTTAAAGAAGGATAATCCAGTCGAAAATGTAGTTAAAGTGTGGCGTTGGGCAGCACGACGCAGAAATAATAATAAAGTTTTGTTTGTGCATGCTTTTTCGGCACATTACCTCGATACTGGTTCCACATCGCCTCCCACGAAAATTAAACAACACGAGCGGGCAGTTTTCATCGGTCAACAAATGAAGAAAAACCGAACTCTCCGCGTCAACTACAAAACGTTGCCAATACGTACAACGACCCGCAACGGCGAACTAAAATATTTCAAACCTCTCATGCGTAGAGGTGTCATAGTGAAAGCCGGTGGCGGCGCAATGCTCAGGGCTGCGGACAACCTTGCCCACGGGATTGCAAATTTGTTGCGTTCCGAAACGTAGCGTTCTCTCTTCCGACTCTCACGCCGAATGTTCCACCAGCCCGACTGCTCTTCCATCCAGTGACTATCACTTTTGGCTCCCGCGTTTTTGCTGTGTGTTGAAACCTCTAAGCAGCCTTCTTTACTCTCGCCCATCTCGCTCTTTGTGCGGCTGCTATCTTGCGACGAGATGCTGCTGACATCGTGCGCCTGGGAGCCGTAGGCTTCTTCTCTCTTGCTCTTCGTGCTCTCTGCGCTCTGCGGATATTCTCAATGGCGGCAGCACTTAATGTCCGTTTGGCTCTGCGTCGGCTTGTTGCCCGTGTGCTCCCGCCTGTGCTCCCAGAGACAGATTCGAGAGCCGCGATTGCCTGAGAGATGCGGTCGCGTTCCTGTATTAACTCGGTGACTATTGTTTGTAGGCTCATGGGCGGACATCCTATTAGATGTACAGCTTACAAGTCAATTTGTTTATGCGGCCAACGATCTTAACAGTTGGGGTCTATTTCGTCGTGCAAGAGATTGTTCTGCCGGAGTCATCCAGAAACAGTTTCCAGGCTCGTAATTGCCCATGTACGGGAATGTCCGCACGAAAGCCGGATGGCCCCATGTAGTTTCTCGGCAACCTGCTGCAATCGTGGTTCGCATCCCTCCAGGCACAAAAGCTTGTAACGATAGCGGGGCATCTAGACTTCCCCACAACCCACGCGCTCACGGTCGAACGGCTTCCCATCGTAGTCCGGATCGTTCAAATCCAGACCCGCTTTGAGAGCGAGATTCTCCAGGATTCCCGATTGGTAGTTGTACCGCCACTCGCTGTCCGAGATGAACTCGTTTGCTCGTTCGTCAATGCCGCTTAGCTTGTCGATAATGATATGCGTGAGTTTCGCGCTCAAGGTTGCCAATGCTTTATTCTGGGCGCATCGACGAGTGAAAGAATTCCCAACCGCTGCTAGCAGAAAAACTATCCCTGTAATCGTGATGACGTTCAGTATTAAAAGTGCAAGTAACATTTCTTCTCCTCTATGCCTGTACAACCATCCTCTGCTTATTGAGTGCCTGTTGTGTTCTGGTCGCCCATCTGACATTCCCAGGTTCATAATGTCCATCGTTATTGGGCCAACGGTCTAAGGTGTGTTGCGGCGAAGGTCTATGCCCGACCTCTTTCATGAATTGTTCAAATGAGTCGAATCTAAACTCAATTCCACGACCGCCGTAATTCTCCCAACATTCTCGATTGGGATTGGTGCATCTAGTGATCGCATTGCAGTAGGCCCGGTATTCAGGCGACACTTTGCCTCGACGTGCGTACCCGTGGCGCGTGACAGCGTTCAGCAGTACCTCACGGTTTTTGCAGCCGCACCCTTTGCTGTGTCCGTTGACCAAATTGCTCACTCGAACTGCTTTTATTGTCTTCGCTGGACAGTTACAGCGACATCTCACGAACCTGACATATTTGCCGCAACGAACCCGTGATCTCGGTTTAGCTAGAGTTGTCCATCTTCCGAATTGACTTCCTATTGGTACTGCTCGTCTCCTGCTCCTCATCGAATCCTTGGAATTTACCAACACAATAGGGAAATTCGCTCTATCCCCGCTAAGAACCGCGTATGTGCTCATATCCTTACGTGGGGATTCTAAGAAAATCGTCGTAATGTGCGTAAGCTGCTGATAATAAGCAGAATGTTTTTTACACACTCATTCGCAACTGCTCTTTATCAACGAGGGGTAGGTTTTTAACTCGACTTGCCCAGTCGTCGCCTGTCCGGTCGTAGGGCCGACTATGACCGCACGACAGCCTTATGTGCTCCGATGCAGTGCTAAGTACAGCGGAGAGTTGTTGGCAGGCTACGCAATACAATTTGCCGTGAATACGTCGAGTCTCGTCAGTTTCCACGTCACTGTCCTGGTCTTCAGCGGACAGGCCTGCCGTCAAGTCCATATCGTTCGTAGGAACCAGTTCAGGCCCGTAATCCTTTTCGCCGTCTACATTCCGATAATCTCCACGGCTTTGGTACGACCGTGCAATCCACTTGTCGTCGTCTACGACTGGACTGGCTCCGGTCGGCTTAACTGGTTTATCGGGCAGGAAGCAAGCAACTCCATTGAAGTCAGGAAGCCAGTCTTCATTGGCAACCAGTGCAATATTGTTTTCCCTAAAGTCTCTGTGGAAGCGAGGCTCGCCATCGTCGTCCGGTACGTAGCCTTTATAATTGGTAAACAGCAGATTTGCTGTCCAGTCCAAATAATCATCGCTATGTGGAAGAGGCTCTCGCCCGTCATAATTGCGGCGTTGGAAAGCAGCGGCAATCTCTTGCAAGTCGATTTTGGTGTACGTAATGCTTCCATCACGATTGGTGCGTTTTCCAGATTTGTACAACCGCCCGTTCGACATATGAAACGGAACCAATCTTTGCAGAATGGGCAGGAAGTCCATACCGATTTTAAGAATGGCTCCAGGCTGGTGAATGCTCAAATCCACAAAGGTCACAGAGCGCGTCTCCACAGGATAGTCCCAAGGCTCCGTGTACCCAGATGTGTCAATTAGACCGAGAACGTCATCGAGCGAGATTTCTTTGCCTGTCTCTTGTCTCTGGCGTAAGTAAATGTCAGCGAAGTTTTCCGGCTGCTGACCGTAAGTGCGAAGCCAGTTCTGGACGAATCGCTCAGTCTGCGTGTGCAGTTCGCTGGCAGTTCTACAGGGCCAAGAAGGAGCGACATAAAGATACTCGGTTCGGCAGTCGTTTCTAGATTTCCAATCATCATTGAACCAATGAGATAGAGAATCAAACGCTTGGAAAGCTGCTCTATATTGAGCAATGAAGGTTAGACATTGCTGTAAAAACTGTTCGGATGTTCGCACACGCCAACTCGGATACTCACGGACAATTGCCTCTAAACATTTGCTGCCATCGTTGTTGGAAAGAGAGGCATCGCACAGCCGTGTGCCAACGGCGATATAGCACTCGTTGAAGAACTGGTCATTCTTACACGGCAAGCGTACCCCCAGTCTGGCTAGGATGAACAAGGCTCTCGTTATTGTTTACGTTCTGTTGCCCCCTGATTGGGGCTTGCGCTAGTTCGATTTCTTTATTCTGAATCTTTGCGAGTAGTTCCTGCCTCAGTTCGGCTTCAGGCACTTTGGTGTTCGAGCAAATTACCTTGATGAAACGCTTTTGCGTTGGTGAATAGCAACGAAACACAAAATCATTTAGATAACCCGGCCCTGTAATGCAGGATTCATCGACCAACAGTTGAACATCACTTTTCTCCCCGCGTTCTTGGGCTATTGCTTCCTGCTCTACGATTGCTTCGATGCTTTCAACAATTTCATCAGCGGAATTGTCGGATATGCCTAAAATTAACGCTTCATGGCGTTTGACTGTGGCTGTTCCAATTAGTCCTTCAACAGCGGCTGTGACTACATAGTCGGCGGCGGAAGTCCCGTCTTGACCGTCAATAGTGTTCTTTGTGTCCGACATGCCAGACGGAGCGGAGCCGAAGGCGGAGCGGAGGCTGTTGTTACTATTAAACAAATGACCATCAGACGTTGTAGGGTTTTGGGGTTGTTCTTTATACAAAGAACCTAGCAAACTGTCAGGCAAAAGTTCTTCGCTGCCGCCTACTTCATTGCTTGATTCTTTTATATTTGATTCTTTTGATATGCTTGATTCTTTTAATGCTTGATTCTTAGGTACGGCTACGGGCGTGGTGCTACCCGGTTTACCCGTGGTGCTGGAATCAGAACCCGTGGTGCTACCCGTGGTGCTAGGCCTAAAACCCGTGGTGCTACTCTCTTCTAGAACCACGCCTGTACCCGTGGTGCTGGAATTCGCTCTCGCTGTCAATTCCTGTAGTTTTCCAGAGTCCAATTGATAAAGGTTACTGACGCCTTTGTCCATGTGAGCATTCTTGTAGCCTTTTTTCCATGTCAAGATGCCAAGCCGTCGAAAGTAGGAATTAAACTCGGTAATGGTTTGTTGGCAAAGACCTGTGTCACGCTCGATTAGTTCCATGCCAGGGTTGAATTGGCCTTTGTTATTGCGGGCAGAATAGTATCGCAGAAGGTTCTGCTGCCCCTGTGTTTCGGTTCTCCCTGCCCGGCCTAAAAAGTCTCGAACAAGTGTTATGTAATTAAATGATGCCGATGTTTGTGTTGCGGTTTTCATTTTCTATTTCCTTTTCGGTTACTCCTGAAGAGTTTGAACGACGGCTGCTAAATCGGTCGGGTTCAAAGAACCCAACAAAGCCGTCTGGCTCTTATTGCTGCGAAAGCCTGTTTCGTGAAACAGCTTCCTTAGTGCTCGAATTTTGTCTACCATGTCTTGCTGATACGGTGTCAGTTCGTTCATTTCTGTTTCTCCTTAAATAGAATAAAAGCGGCTCCAATCATTGCTGGCTAGAGCCGCTCCGAAGCA
>WNFZ01004532.1_pt1 | contig 16086 bp, 14 predicted proteins | sample 5400081 | NCBI WGS metagenome assembly WNFZ01 (sample SAMN13153365, study PRJNA577476) | soil metagenome | isolation source: 80 cm soil or saprolite under grassland replicate 1 | place: USA:California | collected 2016-06-15 | reverse complement strand
ACTACAGACAGTTACTCAGTTCTTCTTCTGTTGACCACTATGTATTTTCTGTGGAAGTTTTGCAAGACAGGGAATAAGAAATACTTTATTTTATTTTCTTTGTCTGCGGCAATATCACAACTAATAAAGCAATCCCTTTTTCATTTATATGTGCTCGTGCCTGTTTGTTTATTTATTTATTATTTAGTGAATAAACCTGCAATCAGATTTGGCGTTTTGATTAAATACCTTCTTGTATTTGCTTTAATAAACTGGCTTATTATTAATGCAGGATATTATTTTCACGAAAGCAATTTAACGTTGGGAAATTATCATTTCATAAGCAACCTTTTTCAGAATGTGCAGAGAATTTTTCCTGGCTGGTTGCTGCTTCCTTTTCCAAGGCCGTTTATTGAAGGATTGGACATGACTAAATATTATGACCAGTTAGGCGGAGGTTTTGATGGGTTAAGTTCTTTTGGAAAAGTTACCATTCTTGGCAAATCGGCTACCGGCGGCAGTTTCTGGTATTATTATTTTGTTTCCATATTCTTTAAAACTCCAATCAGTTATCTTATATTATTTGCAGCTTCCCTGATAGCATTAATGCGACACGGTTCACTAAAAAAATTTATTCAGAATGAATTGTTTCTTTTGATTCCTGTGCTGTATTTCCTGGTAGTGTTTAGTTTCTTTTATAAAACACAGTGTGGCATAAGGCATATTATTTTTATTTATCCTTTTTTATTTATTGCCACCGGCAGTCTTATTCCCTTGTTGAAAAATATATTCAGTAAAACGGCTGTTACGGTATTAAGTATTTTTTTAGTGGTAAGTGTATTGCGTTACTGGAAAAATTATTATCCATATACCAATGAATTTATACCGGATAAAAAAATGGCTTACAATTATGTAGGAGCAGGTAACCTGGAATTTCTGCAGGGAAGCTTCTTTCTTAGAGATTACCTCAAAAAACATCCTGATGTAAAACCAGTGACTGAGGAACCGCAAACAGGTACTTTCATAATAAATACTGAAGACTACCTTGATATCTGGAACCGTCACAGCTATGATTGGATAAGCCATATAAAACCTTCCGGTCAAGTAGCTTATAACTGGTTATTAATTACAGTTGAAGAAAATGACCTCCGCAAAAAATAATTGAATAACTCTTGAAAGAATATGGTGAAAAATTCAAAAGGAAATTGAAGCAACACTATGTTCTGAACAACATATCCTCCCGCATAACCTGTGCGTTTTGCAGTGGTGCTTACCTCACAAACATTTGGAGAGATTCTGCTGGAAATGAAAAGAGAATAATAAGATTATAAATAGTCAGCTCACATTTTTGGATTAGCAGGTTTGGTTGGTTTATCAAAATAATTAACGCCACGGGTCTTTAATTTTCGACGAAATACTTTATCTCCTGCACTTACATAGAGTATATTAAAATTAGTGCCACCAAAACATAAATTAGATGCTTGGCCACTTGAAGCCGGCACGGGTAATATCGCATTCACACGCCCGAGTTGATCCATTATTTGTATACCCAATCTTGAAGCAACATACACTCGCCCTGCTGTATCACATTTCAAGCCATCAGACCATGCATTATCTTCGGTATCCGGTACATGAAGCCAGCCATAGCGTTGCTTAAAGGTCAATGTTCCGTCAGCTTTTATTTTATATATCCATACCCAATGAGAAGCCGATTCTGTAGCATACAATTGTGTTTGATCGGGTGAAAGTGTAATACCATTAGGAAATTTCAATCCATCATCTACTACTATTTTTTCGCCATCGGGGCGTATCAAATAAAGTTTACCTGGTTTTGCAGAACCATCAGGCACCGTAACATAAATGTTTCCATTTTTTGCAACCACCAGGTCATTACCTGCGATACTATCCGCTATTACTGTTTCTTTTTCATTTTGATCATAGCTTAAAATTTGTTTTGTTTCTCCTGCCACTGTATATCTTTTGCCATCAGGACCAAAGCAAGTGCCGCTTGCTTTTTTAGCATCTATATTTAAAGTAATTAGTTTGCCATCCAATCCAACTTTATATGTTTTTGAAGCAGGAATATCCTGGTAATACACTTCACCTTTTTCATCAACTGCCGTTCCTTCCGTGAATTGATATCCCTGACCTACGAGTTCCCAATCTTCAGCCTGAATAAGTAAGTCACTTAAGAATTGATTTTTTGAATTTCCTTTTGCAACAGGTTTTGGCCAATCTTTCCACAACCACCGCATAGCTTCCGGAAAAATAGCTGTACCATGAGTTCCGTTATGACCGCCCTCGCCCCACACATGATTTACTTCATAGCCCGAAAATATCAACGCTCTTTCCATTGATTCATTTGCTTTAAACCAATCACCACCATAAATATTTAAATCATTCGAGCCGTCCTGTAAAAACACGCGAACTGGTTTGGGTTCATATTTACGAACGAGTATAGGGTAACGATCACCACCACGCAATCCTGTGTAGGTGCCAATTGCACTAAACACTCTTGAAAATTCTTCAGGATGTTCCCATGCTGCAGTGAAGGCGCAAATAGCTCCGCTGCTTGAACCACCAATAGCGCGGTCGTTACCATTTTTTGATAAACGTATGACACGACCATCGCTTGTTTTTTGTTTTTCAACTTCAGGTAAAATTTCAGTAAGGATAAAACGGGCATATGCATCACTTAAGCCATCATATTCAAAACTGCGGTTGAAACGGTCAAGCGCATTGGAGTTACTATCTGCTAATATTTTCCCCGGCGTTACAAACACACCAACGGTGATTGGCATTTCATTTTTGTAAATAAGATTGTCAAATACGGTTGGAGCTTTCCATTGAATACCATCCTGGTTCACATACACACAGGCAGGTTTGTCCGGTTTATATTGAGCAGGTATATACACCCAATATTCCCGCCATGTACCCGGAAATATTTTGGATTGATCAAACGTAAATTTTAATATTTCTCCTTTAGGCACACCGGCATGTTCTACACTGGCGGAATCAACAGGATATGTTTCTGTAGCAGGTTGGGCAAACAAATTGATTTGTGCAAACAAGCACATGAAAAAAAATAATGGTTTCATGATTAATCGTTAATAGCGTGAAAAGTTTGTCCTGGATTCAGAAAGGTTATTGAAGTTAAAACCTTGCAGGAAAGTTATCGCTTCTTTTGTTATTGAACCGGATAAATAATATATCCATTTAAAATTTCTCTTCACCTTGCGCAAAAATTAATTTACTCATCCTTCCAACTCCATTATTTTTTCAAATAACTGTTCATAAGTTGTATTTGCTGCAGTAATCTTTTGCTGAATGTTTTTATAATCCTTTTCTAATTGCTGAAACTTATTTTTGTCAGCATAATTCTCTGGTTTATTAAGTTGGAATTCAAGATTTGCTTTGTTTGTATTAAGCTGGTTAATGTCTTCTTCTAATTTGCTGAACTGCTTTTGCAAACGTTGCAACTCTCTTTTTTGTTCACTTTCTTTAGTTCTGAGTTCTGGGTTCTGAGTTTTGAATTGAGTTTTTTGTGTTTTAGATTCATTATTTTCTTCCAACTTAGAACTTAGAACGCCGAACTTAGAACTTCGTTCTTTCCACTCCGCATATTCTTCATAATTGCCTTTGAAAACTTTTATTTCATGGTCAATAATTTCCCAGATAGTATTTGCAGTTTTGGAAATAAAATACCGATCATGGCTTACAAGTATGATGGTTCCTTCATATTTATTGAGTGCTTCTGTCAATAAATCAACACTGTGTATGTCAAGATGGTTGGTGGGTTCATCAAGCATCAGGAAATTCGCTTTGCTTGCAATTACTTTTGCCAATGCCACTCTTGCTTTTTCACCACCGCTAAGCACTCTTATTTTTTTCTCCACGTCATCACCGCTGAATAAAAAACAACCAAGCAATGAACGTAACTCCAGTTCAGTTTTGCCTGTGCCTGCCGTTTTCATTTCATCCAGAACATTGTTGTTGATATTAAGTGCCTCAAGCTGGTGTTGTGCATAAAAACTTTCCTGCACATTGTGTCCCCATACTCTTTCTCCCTCGAAAGGCTCGGTGCCTGCAATCATCCGTAGCAAAGTAGATTTTCCTTTACCATTGGCACCTATCAACGCTATTTTATCACCGCGGTTTATTTCTGCTTCTGCATTTTCCACAATCGTATTCTCACCGAATTTTTTTGTAGCATGTTTTAATGTTGCAATGATCTTACCCGGTTGTTTATCCACCTGGAAATTGATGCGCAAATTGGGACGTTCAATTTCTGCCTGCTCCACACGATCCAGCTTTTCCAAACGTTTCATTGCACTTTGGGCTGCAGCGGCCTTCGTTGCTTTTGCACGAAATCGTTCAATAAATCTTTCCTGCTGACGGATATATTCACGCTGATTTTCATATGCTCTTTGCTGCAGTTCTATACGTTGTTGTTTTTCTGTTTCATAAAAATCATAATTGCCTGAATAGATATATAACTCTTGTTGATACAACTCAACAATCTTTGTTACCATGCGATTCAAAAAATATTTATCATGGCTTACTATCACAACACTGCCTTTGTAATGCTGTAAATATTTTTCAAGCCATTCAATTGAAGGAAGATCAAGGTGATTGGTAGGCTCATCAAGTAACAACACATCAGGTTGTTGCAATATCATTTTTGCAAGCAGCACACGCATACGCCAGCCGCCACTAAATTCTTTATAAGGTCTTTGCAGATCGCTGTTTGCAAAACCAAGACCCTGTAATACTTCTTCTGTTTTATGATGAATGGTGTAGCCTCCAAGCGTTTCAAGTTCATGAAGTTTGTCAGAATATTTGTGCAACAATTTTTCATCCGAAGTTTGCTCCAGTTCTTTGCCTAATGTTTCAATTTCTTTTTCTAATTTCTTCACACGTTCAAATGCACCCATTGCTACTTCAAGAATTGAATCATTGGTATCGAAACTTAACAGGTCCTGGTGCAAATAACCTATCGTCGTATCGCGGCTTCTTTCAACACTGCCTGATGATGGCTGATATTCGCCAACAATCAATTTAAGCAAAGTGGATTTGCCGGTTCCGTTATAACCAATTAAACCAATGCGCTCACCCGGCTGTATATGCCATGTAGCATCCTGCACAATAACACGGGCGCCAAATTCAAATGTTACATTATTCAATCCTACCAGCATGCGTATAAAAAAATTGCGTGCAAAAGTAAGTAATAGTTGGGAAGTTGATTTGTGGATAGGTTGATTAGTTGATAGGTTGATTAGTTGATAGGTTGAGATGTTTTTATTATTATGCCCCAGCTTTAGTGTTTTATGTCGTCGCTTGTTGTTTTCAACTTGCTGCTTCGTCACGCAAATTGCTCACTTTATCGTTCGGAACTTTATTGAGCAAGTTACAAGCTTTAAGTTTTTGCATTGCAAGCAAAACGGCAGTATAAGAGTGCGCCGCAACGAAAGAAAAATGCAGCCGGGTTCATAATAAAAATACTACTTCTAATATACTTTACTCACCGGCGCATAATCATTTAAAATTTTTATTTGCATTACAGTTGAAATACTGATTGCTCTTTGCTTTATGAGATTTGCATTATCTCCTTCGAATAGCTCATTTACTGAAGAAATAAAGAGCTTGTTCCATTGTTCAAAATGTTTGGTCTTTAAATTAACAACCCTGTGCAGATGCTTATGAAGCTGCATTGGATTGCCGGTATAAGTGCCGGTATAGAATATAGCATTCTCCCAAAAGTCATACATAAGGGGCAAATGTTTTTCCCAGTTAACATGAGCAATATCCGTAAAAATATACCCGATGATGGGATCGGTTTTTATTTTTTCGTAGAAATGATTCACCAGTATTTCTATATCTGCCCTGTTCTCAATATCGCGTTTCATAATTCTTATTTTACAATCAGCAGTGAAGCATCCTGCAACGCAAGCACAGCATGTGTTTCATTAGCTTTAAATGTAAGCATATCACCTTTTTTCAAATGAAAGGGAGTTTCATTCAGAGTGAAAATAACTTCGCCGTCAAGCACTGTTAAAAAAGCATCTGTTGTTGAATGATGCGGTTTAAGCAATTCTCCCTTTTGCATACGAAGCAGCATTACCTGAAAACGTTCTTCTTTATAAACCTGTTCTGATTTAATTTTTTCAAACGGCGTTCCTCCAAATGTATTTCCTAAATGCATTTTTTTAATAATCAGATTGTTCAAGAGCTTGTTCGAGATTTCCATTCAAACTGCTCAGTAGAATTGTTGTCGCTTGAAGAGTGCCATCCCGAATCGTTCCTCTGGGGACAGGTGCAACAGAAGTTTCATTCTTATTCAATTGTCCGGCTCATAAAAAATCCTCATAAATCTTTTCTCACGAAATTTCTCACAGAGAACCAGCATGGAATTGCTGCCCATAATAATAATGTTGCAACTGCGATTATCATTCCCGTAGCTGTCCCAAAAAAATCCTGAAACACAGCGCCGGTGTAACCCATGAGCGCGGAAATATCCATCTTCAATATAATGAGTATGCGGCTTAAATCAATTGGATTTAACGCAGTAAAGACGAGCATGGGTTTTTCCATCGGGTAATCCTGAAATTGAAAAAGAATAAATAAAACCAACCCATCGAAGATGATAGAAAAATAAAACCACAATAAAATGGCAACACCGATTCCTTTTGCTTTGTCTCTTGTTTTTACAGAAGCAAGCAATGCAATTGAAACAAAAATGACTGATAATAAAATCCCTGTTACAAGCATGGTAATGCCAACAGCATCTGGTTGATATAATAAAATCGGTAAACCTGCGCCAATCAAAAAAGCGAACGACATGGCGGATGATAATCCTATAAATTCACTCACCCATAATGTAGAGCGTTTCAACGGCTGGCTTACCAACAATTCAATAAATTCTGCATTGTTGTAAATATAGATCGTTGAAAAAATAATTGAGACAAGCGGAATAATAATTAGAATAATATTTAGCAGACTTGTTAAACCCTTGCTGCTGTTGTCTTCGAGATTGAACACGCTTAATGATACCAACAGCAAAAACAAAGTGTAAGCGATAATTATTTTGCTGCGCAGTATATCGAGCATTACATATTTTATAATCTTCTTCATTTGTTTTGTTTTTATATGGGGGCTAAAGCCTTTTAAGTGTATGCTTTATTGCCCGCAGCTTAAGCTGCCGGCAATTAATTTAAGAAATATCAAAAGGGGCTTTAGCCCATAACTTCATCTCTGCGTTACATGCGCAATAGCTCTTGTTAATTTTTCTTCGCCTGTATCTTTTCGCAACAGTTCAATGCTTTTATGAAACTTCAATTGCCCTTCCTGCAAATACATTACTTCTGTTACAAGATCATCAAGCTCGCTTAAGATATGAGAAGTGATGAGAATGAGTTTACCATTCTTCTTTTCTTCAATAATTTTTTCTTTCAGAATTTCTGAAGAAACAGGATCGAGCCCGGCAGTTGGTTCATCAAGAATTAACACATCTGGATTAAACATGAATGCAAGTGATGCACTAACTTTCTGTCTTGTGCCACCGGATAAAGTTCTCGTGCGCTTGTTCATGATAGTATTCAAGCCAAGTGCATGAATCAAAGTTTCATCAACATGCTTTTGTTTGCGAATGTCTTTCATCATATCGAACACTTGAGCGATGGTCATGTTATCGGGGTAACGACCTATTTGCGGCATATAACCAATATGCGACCTGTATTCCCAATCGTGAATGATATTTTTTCCTGCAAATGTTATAAAGCCGCTATCGGGCACGACCATGCCAAGCAAACATTTTATAAAAGTTGTTTTGCCGCTTCCATTTGGGCCTATCAAAGCAATGCATTCACCTTCATTGCAGTTCACTGAAATGTTTTTTAACACCTGCAGTTTGCTAAAGCTTTTATTTACGTTTGTTGCGATAATCATAATGGTAAAGGTTTCATGAATGGGGCTTCATCTTTTAAATCTTCAGGAATAAGGCTTGGTAAAATTTTTTCTGTTTTATCCAAAACAGTTACAATAAAACTTCTGAAAAGCATCATCATCGTCGGGTTTTGTTCAACCAGCATTGCATACACGCTTACAGGGCGATAAGGCACATCGCCTGTTTTATCCTTATTCAAATCATAACCTTCATACTTGTCCCAGTAATTATGATCAAAATGGTTCAATACAAGTGATCCGTTGGTTGCAACATCAAATGTGTTATTAAAAAAGTTGTTGTACAGAATGTTGTTATCGCTGCAACTGGCTTGCACCCGCATTGCCCACCCATTGCCGTTAAATACATTTTTTTCAACTCGTATGCGAGTGGTGCCCTCCATATAAATGCCCATAGTATTTCGTATAAAATGATTTTGACCGATATAACTATTTGATATTTCTTTAAGCAATATACCGTAAGCAGCGTCGCCCCAGTTTTCTTCAAAGTAATTATTAAACATTTTTACTCCGTGTGAAAACATAACAGCCACTCCTGCACCATTTTTTTTAAATACATTGGATATGTATTCATCGTTATGTGAAAACATAAAATGCAAACCGTAACGAATATTATTTTCGGAAATATTTTTTTGAATAATTGAATTGGTGACAAATTCAAAATAAATTCCATCGCGATGACCGGTAATATAATTGGCTGTAATGTGCATGCTGTCGCACTTCCAGCAATGAATGCCGTTGCCGCTGTTTACTTCTCCTGCATTAGCTTTTAAATGATTATTCAGAATAGTGCAGTTAACGCCGTATTGAGTTAAAATGCCCCAGAATGCATCTTCAATTACGTTGTTTGAAACAACCACATTATGCGCATTATAAATTTTTATTGCGGCAATATCATTCACATCAGAACGACCTGAATACTGCAGCTTAAAACCATCAATCACAACATTGTTTGCTTTAACTAAAATAATTTGATATTGATGTTCGCCATCCAGCACCGGTTGTTGCAAACCTTGTAATACAACTGATTTATCTATTATAATTTCATGTTCTTTATACAAACCTTTTTCAACCAAAATGCTATCACCGTTTTTACAATGCTGTAATGCACTTTTTATTGAAGTGAATGTTTTGTTATTGCCAACAATAAGTGTTGATGCATATAATTTTAAATTGAAACAAATGCACGAAAGCAAAAAGAAAATTATAAAAAGAAAATTTTTCATTTCACATTTTACTTAATCAGTTCGTCCCAATTTAAAGGCATGCCGCCTTTAAACTTATTCATTACTGCAGCAAGACTATCGCGGTTATTGAAAGCTGCGATATTGCCGTTCATAGGACTATGTAATAAATCAGATTTATACAATAACAAATTTTCATCTGCTTTTATTAAATCATGATTGCCGCAAAAATTTACAGCATACATACTTTTTATATCAGCTCCCGCAATATTATTTTCTTTCAAAAAAGATGTGAGGCAATGCATGTCATCAAACTTATACACTTTGCCTTTTGCTGTAATTATCTCGCCGCCAAAATGCGGGTCAGAGATCGTCATTTTACAATAGCCGCACGCTTCTTTTCCAAGCTGAATTGGTTGAGGACCGGATGCACAAGAAGCAAAAAAAACTGACAATACAATAAGCATTGCCGCGACAGTTGAAAAATTTTTTTTCTTTTCTTTTTTTGAAGAAAGCAATTCTATAATCATACATAGCACAAGCAAAGCAGCTGCTGCAATAAAAATCCATCCGCCAATATCTGGAATTGAAAACGCACTGAAGTTTAGTAATTGTTTATAGCCAAGTAAAGGCGGCTGGTATGTCATGCCGGGCACTTGTATCGGCGCTTCGGGATTTAAATTATGTCCATAATTATATTCCCATTTCCAAAAATCAACCATAGAAATAATGCAAAAAACAATGAATAAAATTGTTGTTATATACAGCAGGCTTTTTCTATTGCGAAAAGCGGTAAACATTATGAGCGCGGCAAAAAATATAATGCAATAAGGCAGTACACTAAATTCAATAAAATCTTTTGTATGTAACGTCTTCATGCCGATATAATGATTAAGCCCGTTTATTATATCTACATCGCCGCCTAATTTCCCCGCAAAAATTTTTAATACTAACCCTTCAGGATATTGCGGCGCGATTAACTGTATTTGCCATATCGGAAAAAACAAAACCAACACCATTATCACAGCTGAAAGAATAACAATGGCTCTCACCCACAAATTTAATTTCTTCTGTCTCATTTCTTATTTGTTCTCAGAATGTTTTATCGGTAACGTCATTGCGAGGAGGAACGACGAAGCAATCTGTATCAGCATAATTTAATTCAAGATTGCTTTGCTATCACCCGCAATGACGAACGCTTAAGCATCTTATTGCACTGTTGTTGTATCCTTGCCTCCCGGCGCGGTATCGCCTGTTCCAAAAGCTAAAGGAACGTTGCTGCCTTTGGGTGAAATGCGGATGTAACCAGACATTTCCTGGTGCAGCGCGCTGCAAAAATCTGTACAGTAAAAAGGAAAAATTCCGACGCGGTCGGGTTCCCATTTTAATGTGCATGTTTCGCCGGGCATGATTAATAATTCGGCGGTGCTAGCAGCTTTTATTGCAAAGCCATGTGGTATATCCCAATCCTGTTCCTGGTTGGTTACGTGAAAATATACTTCATCACCCATCTTCACACCTTCAATATTATCGGGAACAAGATGTGAGCGAATGGCTGTTATATACACATCTACTCTGTTACCATTGCGCACTACTTTTGCATTACTTTCTCCTTTTGTTGCATAAGGATTTTCGTTTTGCATGATGTCGTAAAATTTCTTGCTTTTATCCTTAATTAAACTTGCTTCAATTGCCTGCCCGTAGTGCGGCTCACCAATGGTTGGAAAATCAAGTATCAACTGCATTTTATCGCCGGAGATATCATAGAGCTGTGCACTTTGTGCCAGTTCAGGACCTGTGGGCAGATAACGGTCTTTTGTAATTTTATTATATGCGATTACATATTTCGCATTGGGTTTTCTTGTATCGCCGCCCGGAATTGATAAGTGCCCGATAGAATAATATGTGGGAGCCCTGTCAACAACCTTTAAATCTTTAATATTCCATTTTACAATTTCAGATGAAATAAAGAAAGATGTGTAGGCATTTCCTTTGCCGTCAAACTCTGTATGTAAGGGTCCTAAGCCGGGCTTCTTTACTTCGCCATATAAGACATCTTCATATTTTAATACAGGAATGCTGTCGTAATAACCGTTATATTTTTTATTGTTGATGGCATCAATCATCTTGTGAAAACTAAATACGGGAATTAATGCAGCAAGCTTGCCTGAACCAACAATGTATTCACCGGTTGGGTCAACATCGCAGCCGTGCGGCGATTTTGGACAAGGCATGAAATAGGCGATGCCGGGCAGAGACCTTGTATCAAGCACCGTAACTTCTGTTTCAAAATTAGAAGCGGCAGTATGTGTTTTCTCATCATATACGTTGTGTGCATATTTTACCGCTTGCTTTATACCCTTTCCCTGCTGTAAATATTCTTCTGCTTTTTTCCAGTTGATGGCTAACACAAAATCTTTATCATGCTGCGATGCATTTACTTCAAGCAACGTATGTGCCTGCTCGGTATTATAGCATGAAAAGAAAAACCAACCATGCGAAGGTCCTTTGCCTGCATGGCTCAAATCAAGATTTATGCCCGGTATCAGCAACTGAAAAGCAATTTTCATATTGCCGTTATTTTTATCAACGCTTACAAAACTTATGGTGCCTCTGAAATTCTTTTTATACGAATCAATCGGAACGTCACCGTTCATATTATCCGTAGGCACACTAAAGCGTGTACCGGCAACTACATACTCTGTATTTTCTGTAATAAATGGTGATGAGTGATTGCCTGCACTGTTTGGAAGTTCAAGAATTTCTGCCGTGTTATACGTGGTTAAATCAATACGGGCAATACGTGGTGTGTTGTTGCCATTTGCAAATACCCAGCGCCCGTCAATTTCACCATTTGTTTGCGATGCTTCCACATGATGCAAATCATCCCACGGTATTTGCCCGTGCGATGTGTTGAGCATCGGTTTAGTTTCTTCGCTGTATCCATAGCCATCCTGCGGGTCTGCAGAAAATACGGGAATTACACGCAGTAATCTTCCCGAAGGCAAACCATACACACTTAACTGACCGCTGAAGCCGCCCGAAACAAAGTCGTAAAACTCATCGTATTTACCCGGCGCTACATACGCTTTTTGTGCAGCATCTGCGCTTACTACGCTTGCTGCATTTTTTGGTTTACAGCCGGTGAAGCTTGTAATTGCCGCAATTGCAACTGCTGCCGATAAACCTGTTCTTAAAATTTTCATATTCTTTGTTTTAAAAATATTATTTGTGATGATGCACCATTTTGTCGCACAAGCTTAGTAGAATTATTGCCGTTGAAGTGTGCGACGCAACAACAGTTGAAGTATATACTGTTGCACACTACAAAAAAATTCTTCCTAGAAAAATGATGCATCATATTATTATTATTATTATTGCACTCCGTCATTTTTGCGCATGAACTCAAGAATGTTGCGTGCATCTTCATCCGAGAGATTTTGATTCGGCATTCTTACCAAACATATTTCAAGTTGTGACTGCAGTTCAGGATCTTTTTCGATCATGGCATCAGGGTTAGTAATAAAATTCATGATCCATTCAGGAGCAAATTTTTTGGAAACACCACTCCAACCGGGACCAACAAGTTTCTCTGTAGTTAACTTATGACATGCAGAGCATTTAACATCATAAATTTTTTTTCCTGCATCTGCTTTTGCAGCATCGAGTTTATCACCAATTTCTACATGCTTAAATTTTCCTTCACCGCGTTTTGGATCATAAGATGGATTGCCTGTTGTAGCCGTTGCGCTGCCTTCGTCCTTTTTATCTGCTGCGTTGTTATTTCCGCCGGAACAAGCGTATAACAACGCACCTGCAATAAGCATAACAAATACTTTTTTCATATCTGAATTTTTATGTTTAATTGATGGTGCAAGATTAGAACAGGCAACATTGTTGTTTTATGCGTATAATCATAATGTGCAAAATTTTTTTGCAGCCGCTCAATGATTGAATCAGGAATTTTATAAAACATGATTAAAATCATGTTCCGTCCTGTGGAATATCATAATAACCGGATTTAAGCAGAGATAGCTTTACAGCCATTAATTTAATTACGATTACTTATGATGATTGATATTAACGTTCTTCTTGCATGGGGTGCTACGTTTAAAAAGGTTTCTGCTGAGGAAATAATTTTTAAGGAGGGATCACAATCCAATTTTTATTATCAACTTGTGAGTGGTAAAGTAAGATGGGTAAATATTAATGACGAGGGAAAAGAATTCATCCAGGCTATGATTGAACCAGGTGAATGTTTTGGTGAGTTGCCTTTATTTGACGGAGAACCATTTGCTGCAACAGCAGTCGCAGATGAGGACTCTGTTATAATAAGATTGCATGTCGCAACATTTCATCAGATAATTAAAGAACATTCTGAAATACATACAGCATTTACTAAGTTGCTCACGCAAAGATTGCGTTTCAAATTTCTCATGGCGAAAGAATCAGCTAATAATAATCCTGAATACAGAATATCAGGGCTTATCGGTTATTTGAAAGAAAAGGAAAATAATATTTGTGAAAATAAATGGCAGGTAAAACTTACTCGCCAGCAAATTGCTGATATGACTGGTTTACGTGTGGAAACAGTTATCAGAACAATAAGAAATCTGCACGATAAAGGACATCTGTACATAAATAAAGGGAAAGTTTATTGTTGATTATGATTGCAATCATATTGTTGCAACTCATAGGGTATTTACTTTGTAGCAAATAACGATTAGGATGCAACTATCTGCAAATCGCTGGCTTAAAATTTCTCTGTTCAATTTGTTGGTTGTAGCTTTTATAGGCGTAATACTTCGTTATAAGATTGCTTTTCCATTGCCCTTTGTGAATCAGAAATATTTACTGCACGCCCATTCTCACTTTGCTTTTTCAGGTTGGATTTCCCAGGCTTTAATGACGTTACTTGTTGCTTATCTCCACAGGCACAGTCATCTTTTTGCATTCAAAAAATACAAATGGTTGTTGTACGGAAATCTTGTTGCAGCTTATGGTATGCTGTTTTCATTTCCGTTCCAGGGTTATGCTTTGTTCTCCATTATTTTTTCAACCTTATCCATTTTTATAGCTTACGCTTTTGCTGTTATTTATTGGAAAGACATTAATAAAATAAAGCAAAAAAATATCGGTCATCACTGGATTAAAGCTGCATTATTGTTTAATGCAATTTCTTCAATAGGCGCATTTAGCCTTGCTTTTATGATGGCTAATAAAATTGCAGGCGAGCATTTGTATTTGTGTGCAGTTTATTTTTTTCTGCATTTTCAATATAACGGCTGGTTCTTCTTTGCATGCATTGGTTTGTTTTATTCATGGCTGGCGCAGCAAGGCATACAACATAAACAGCAGAAACTTATATTTTGGCTGTTTGCGCTGGCATGTGTGCCTTCCTATTTTCTTTCAGCATTATGGTTGCCAATTCCTATGTGGGTGTATGTTCTTGTAGTAATGGCAGCGTTTGCGCAGGTAACTGGCTGGATACTAGTAATAAAAAACATCAGGCAGCATTTGAAAATATTCAGCGTAATTGTTAGAGTCGGAAAAATTCTTTGGTGTTTATCAGCTATAGCATTATCTCTAAAATTATTGTTGCAATTAGCTTCAACTGTTCCTTCACTTAGTAAGCTCACATTTGGCTTCCGGCCGATTGTTATCGGTTATCTACATCTTGTATTGCTGGGAGTTATTACACTGTTCATCATAGGATTTGCATATACTAACCATATCATTAATTTAAACAGGCAAACAAAATTTGGCACGGCCGTGTTTACATCGGGCATTATTGTAAATGAGATATTGCTGATGACACAAGGTATTGCTGCAATAAATTATAACAGTGTTCCCTATATTAATGAAATGCTGTTTGGGGCAGCACTCGTTATGTTTAGCGGGTTGTTAATAATTGTATCTGCACAACAAACTGTTCAACATATAGATAAATCATACAATTTTTTTGAAGGATCAGTGTTGTATGATTTTGATCACCGGTAATTATTGTAATTGAATTTTGTAAAAACACTTTTATGAATACTATAGCACAACAAAGTTTAGCCTCTATTGTAAAAGAGAATCACAGGGCAGCAGGGATTTTGGAAAAATATAATGTTGATTTTTGCTGCAAAGGAAAACGAACACTCACAGAAGCATGTACCGAAAAAAATTTACCTGTTGAAGAAATTATCGTCGAGTTAAATAACACGGGGGAAAGAAATATAGAGCAAATGCCTTTTGATGAAATGGATCCTGAACAACTGATCGGTTATATTGTAACGCATCATCATTTTTATGTGAAACAAGCTTTGCCCAATATTTATCAGCGTATTAATAAAGTGGCAACAAAGCATGGTGACAGATTTCCTTATATGATAAAAGTGCTTGAATTATTTACAGCGATATGTGCCGACCTTAACCTTCACATGGAAAAAGAAGAAAGGGTTTTATCTCCCCACATAAAGGAATTATATGCATTGTCAAACCGTCAAGAGCAGCATGCAATTGATGCTAATTTCATTGAACATCCTATTCATGTAATAGAAGCGGAACATGAACATAGTGGTAATATTATGCACGAGATAAGGAGATTGACCAATAACTACACAGCGCCCGATAATGCTTGCACTACATTCAGGGTTTGTCTTGCGGAATTAAAAGAGTTTGAAGAAGACCTTCATCAGCATGTACATCTTGAGAATAATATTCTTTTTCCAGTAATAGATAAAATTGTTTCAAAAAAGACAGTGTAAAATGTGAGTCCAAAGGACGCCCATAAAATTTGAAAGAAGAAAGGAATGAAAGATTTTAAGTTAAGTTGATTCCTTTATCATGATCAATATTTTCCTCTCAAACGTTGGTTCAACATGTATCGGTTTTGAATGGAAATATATTGTTTTGGTTTCACCTGACCTTGTCTGCATTTGAAATTGTTTTTCTTTAACGGAAGTATTTGTTACAATAA
>WNFZ01002927.1_pt1 | contig 16088 bp, 18 predicted proteins | sample 5400081 | NCBI WGS metagenome assembly WNFZ01 (sample SAMN13153365, study PRJNA577476) | soil metagenome | isolation source: 80 cm soil or saprolite under grassland replicate 1 | place: USA:California | collected 2016-06-15 | reverse complement strand
GCGGCGGCCGGCCGTCGGTGATCTCTTTGGTCCACACAACCCAGGTGATCTACCGCAGGACGGCCGCCGTCACCCGTAGTGACACGCCGCGATTCGATCACAGTGGACAGTCAGGGGTTCTGAATAACGCTCCAGGATGTTGTCCCATACCACGATGTCGCCCTGGTCGCCGTTGCACCCCTGGTGGATGATTTCGCGCGGGTTATCGGGATCGGCGATTGTCGATGATGCGGAAGCCGTCGTAGTTGCCGTTGAAGGCCAGGTGACCCAGAAGGAGATGTCCGAGTTGATGTGCCGCAACCGCCGGACGCGCGGGGGTCGGCCGGCGGTTGTCGGTCTCGGGGCGCCCGGTCAGGCGGCCTGGAAGTTGGCGGCGGACAGGGTGGTACCGGTGATCGCCGCAGGGTAGGAGAACGCCGACCAGTTCGGCCTGCTGGCGTCGGCGGCCATCCAGAACAACTCGACAGTGTTGGTGGCGGACCGGCGGGCCAGCATGAGATCGCCGTCGCCGTCGCCGTCCCAGTCGCTGACGGTGAGGATGGTGCCGCCAGGCAGGAACTGGGTCGCCGCCGACAGGAACGTGCGGGGCGCCGACCCGTTGGCGTACACCCGGATCTCGCCGGAGCCGGTGGTGCCGCCGCCGGCGAACAGCACCGCGTCGCCCTTGCCGTCGCCGTTGACGTCGCCACCGGCGACCTGGTAGTTGCCGGCGGGGAGGTTCGTACCGGTGATCATTATCGGGTAGGTGGCGGCCGACCAGTTCGGCCTGGCGGCGTCTGCCGGCATCCAGAACAGATCGACCATGTTGGCATCCGACCGGCGCGCCAGCACGATGTCGCCGTCGCCGTCGCCGTCCCAGTCGGTGACGGCCAGCTTCGTGCTGCCCGGCCGGAAATGGCTCGCCCCCGACAGGACCGTGCGCGGGCCGGCGCCGTTGGCGTACACCCGGATCTCGCCGCCCCCGCCGTTGTCGGCGAACAGCACGATGTCGCCCTTTCCGTCGCGATTGACGTCTCCGCCCGCGACCTGGTAGTCACCGCGGTCACCGGCCGGCAGGTTGGTGCCGGTGATCGACACTGGGTAGGTGGCGGCCGACCAGTTCGGCTTGCCGGCGTCGGCCGGCATCCAGAACAGATCGACCATGTTGGCATCCGACCGGCGCGCCAGCACGATGTCGGCGTCGCCGTCGCCGTCCCAGTTGGTCAGCGCAACCTTCGCGTTGTCCGGCCGGAACTGGGTCGCCCCCGACAGGACGGTACGCGGGCCGGCGCCGTTGGCGTACACCCGGATCTCGCCACTGGTGACAGCGGGTCCGTCGCCCGCGAACAGCCCGACATCGCCCCTACCGTCGCCGTTGACATCCTTGGGTGTGCCACTGCGCCCGGCTCCGACGCGGGCCAACGCGCGGAGCTGGTCCAGCGAACCGTTGAAGCGGTTGTGGTCCGTGCGCGCGGGGATGCCGGCCACCGAGGCGGATTCGGTGTACTGCCACAGCGTCCAGCGCGACCAGCCGACGGGTAGTCGCGGGCTGGCGGCCGTCGTGTAGTGCGCGACGTGGAGCGGGTAGCGGCCGAACGCGGTGGTGTTGACGTAGCTGTCCCAGAAGCCGGCGGACACGTAGATCATCGGTACCCGGCCGGTGCGGAGCTCCACCTCGTCGAGCCAGGCCTTGGCCCACGCGGCGAGCTGGGCCCGGCTCAGTCCCCCGGTCTCCTCCAGGTCCAGGATCGGCGGTAGGTGTCCGGGCTGGTTCATCGCGCCGGCCACCGCGAGATAGTGGCGCGCCTCGGCGACCGCGTTGCCCGACACAGCGGTCGGCCGGGCGTAGTGGTAGGTCCCCCGGATGACGCCCTTGGACTGAAGCTTGGCCCAGTCGCCGGCGAACGTGGGGCTGGTGAAGTTGGTACCCTCGGTCGCCTTGACGATCGCGAAGCTCTGGCCGCCAGAGCCGAACACGGTGTCCCAGTTGATTGCTGCGCCGTTCGGGTGCTGGAAGCTGGACACGTCGGGGCCGACCAGGTATGCGGTGGCCGCGAGGCTCACCCCACCGGCGGCGACCGCCGCCGCGGCCACCGCCGCCGCGGCCACCGCCGTGACCAGGCCGCCGAGAAGAATGGACGCGAGTCTTCGACGGCGGCGCACCGCCGCCGTACCTGTTCGGGACGACGCGTGTTCAGGTTCCACGTTTTCCTCCACTATGGACGGCACTGTCGTGTGCCCTGACGGGAAGCCGCAGTCATCGTCCCCTGCGCCGCTTACGGACCGCTTTCCTCGCGCCGACGTAAGCCGCCGGAAAGCGCCCTGCGCCAGCCTGTGCCAGTTCCGTCCCACGCCATCGACGGATGGACGGTGAGCGACGGTGCCCCATCGAGCAGGAGGAGCGAAGCGTGCGGCGCAAGGTGAAGATCGCCTTCGCGGTGGCGGTTGCGGCCACCGGGTTACTGATATCCCAGCTGCCTGCCGTCGCGGCTGGCCGGCCCGTATTCCAGATGCCGTTTCCGTGTGGACAAACGTGGCGGGCGTACACGCACTCCGGGCATGCCTATCCGCTCGCCCAGCTCGACTGGGGTCAGCCGCCGTCCAGCGGCAAGAGGGTGGTCGCCTCGGCGTCCGGGACCGTCGTCGGCTCGGGCGTCTACAACGACGGCGTGTCGTATGTGCTCGTCGACCACGGCTCCGGATGGCAGAGCCGGTACCTGCACATGCAGACCGGGAGCCTCGCGCGGGTCGGCACCTGGGTCGACGCCGGCGACCCGATCGGTCAGGTCGGTGATGTCGGCTCGGCCGGCGCGTACCACCTTCACTACGAGCAGCGGCTCAACGGCATTCCGCAGGCGGTCCTGCTGGACGGCCAACCGGTGACCTACCGCTACTACCCGAACTACGCCACGTACACCAGTCAGAACTGCGGATCCGGCGGTGGGTCGTCGTCGACGCGTGGTGACGTGACCGGCGACGGCTAGGGCGACCTCACCATCTACGCCACCGCACCCAACAACACCGGCGAGACCTTCATCCTCCAGGGCGGCAACGGCACCAACTTCTGGGACACCGCCAAGACCGTCTTTACCAACTCCGCCTTCATGACCGGCGCGAAAACCGCCGTCACCGACATCGACGGCGACGGCGCCGCCGAAATCATCCTCGCCCGCCCCGCCTCGACAACCACCACCGACATACACATCATCAAAGGCAGCACCAACCCCACCGGACTGGGCACCAAGGTACGCACCATCGACCGGCCCGTCCCCGCAATCCAACTCAACTGACGGCAACGCCGGCGCACCGCACGGTTGAGCCGGGTTGGGGGTGGCTGACCAGCCATCCCCAACCCGGCCACGTTCGTAGCACTCGGTGATCTTTCCGGTACCCCTCGACGAACATTGACGCGCCGATCAGTGGGCGGCAGTATCGGTGAGCGGCAGCGGCGCCGAGGGGAGAACGCGTGGAGTCGGGAATGGTCGGCGCGTGCGCTCTGGACACGTCGAGATGAAAGCCCAGACCGGCCGGTTTTGACCGTGACGTACGCAGTTCGCGTGGTTGACGTGCCGGTCGGCTACGTGGTCGGCGGCTTCGAGGTCACGGCGCACATCGCGACCGGCGGCTGGGGCAGCGTCTACGCTGCGCGAGCGGTAGTGCCGCGCCGCAATACGCCCGCCGCGGTCGCGCTCAAGTTCCTGCCGCCAGCCTCCGTGACGCCCGCGCTGCACACCGAGGTGGTCGAGCGCGAGATTCGCTTCGGACTGACCGCCAATCATCCATCCCTGATACGCACCCACGGGGTGCTGACCGTTGCCGACGCCGACAACCCGTCCCTGGACGGGGCGCTGGTTCTGGTGATGGAGCGCGCGCAGGCCAGCTGCGCGGACCTCCTCACAGCCAGCGCGCCCGGGATGCCCGTGCCCGGCGCCGCCGGATATGTGGCCGACGTGTGCCGGGGCCTGGTTCACCTGCACGCCCGGGGCGTCGTCCACGGTGACCTCAAACCGTCCAACGTTCTGATCGTCGACGGGCGGGTCAAGCTCGCCGACTTCGGCCTGAGCGCCCGGACCGACGGTACCCACGGTTACCTCCCGCAGCTCGGGTCCAGCGACTACCTGCCCCCGGAGTGGTGGAACGAACCGTCCGACGAGCGCGGAGCCGCCGTCCGGATAACGCGCGACGTGTGGGCGTTGGGCGTGATGGCGTTCCAACTCGCCACCGGTGGCGCGTATCCGTTCCCGGGACAGACGCCCAGGGCCCGTGCGCTGCGGGCCCAGGCCTACGCGACGGCGGGTGAGGCGCTGCCGGGGCTCGGGAAGCTGCCACCGCCGTGGCGGGACCTGGTCGCCGACTGCCTGGCCCCGACCCACGCGGACCGGGCCGCCCACACCGCGCAGGAGCTCCTGGTCCGCATAGAACGCCTCGACGCGCGGGGGCCGAGGCCGGCGCCTTCCCGCGACCGGTGGCCGCCGACCGTCGAACGGCCGCCGACCGTCGAACGGCCGCTGACCGTCGAGGCGCCGACAGCGAGCACCGGACCGGCGCGGCGTCGGGGGCCCAAGTTGGCCCTCGCCGCTGCGGCGATCGTCGCCGTGGCCGGTGTGACGTTCGTGGTCGCGTCCAAGGCTGGCATCGGCTGGTCGGGCGGTGTCCGCACGACGCCACCCACGTCGAGCGGCATGGCCTCAAGCGACACGGCCTCGGGCCAGCCGAGCACCCCACCGCCGGTGCCCAGGGACCGGCTCCTGGTCGACTCCGCCGTCCCGATCGCGTGCTGGGGCACGATCGGCGATGACCGGCACGTCGCTGTCACCGACGTCACCGGCGACGGGAAGCCGGATGTGGTGCAGCTGCGCGTCACCGCTGACAGCACCGAAATCCGCCTGTGGTACGGCACGGTCGCGCCGGACACGCCGGGCGCCCTGGTCCGTCGCCTGGACCACCCCCTGCGGGGGGTACAGGTGGCCGGTGGTGACGTCAACGGCGACGGCCACGGCGACCTCGTCGTGTACCACCGCGCGACGAACGGCAGCGCGGAGGTTGCCGTGTGGCGGGGCAACCGGGACGGGTTCTGGGACCCCTTGGTGGTCTTCACAAACTCGGGGTTCATGGCTTCGGCGAGGATGGCCGTCACCGACGTGACCGGCGACGGTACAGGCGACATCGTGCTGGCCCGTGCCGCGGGAGACGCCACCGAGCTGCACCTGATCACCGGCGGACGAACCGTCGCCGGACTCGGTGTCAAGGTGGGCCGCCTGGGACGCCCGCTCGCCACGATGGAGATCGCCGCCGCCGACGTGACCGGCGACGGCCACGGCGACATCCTCATGCGGGCCCGCGACGCCTCCGGTCTGGGCGAGCTGTACGTCGCGGAGGGCAACACCACCGGGTTGTGGGAGACCATCCGGATGCCCATGGCCGCCAGCAGGATCCACGCCGCGTCGGCGGTCGTCGCCACCGACGTGAACGGCGACCGCATCGCCGACGCCGTCCTCGGCCAGGCGACGCCCGGGGGTGTCGAGCTGTACGTCATCGCGGGCGGCGAGCTCCACGGACCGGACCGTTTCCTGCGCACCGTCGCGACGGCCCGGCTGGGCTGAAACAGCGGCCATTCAACGGGGGTTGGCGCCGCGTTGCCGTGGCGGCAGCAGAGCCAGATGGTCCTCGCGCACCAGGTCGAACCGCAGCGCCATCGAGACCAGCGCCTCGCGCTTCCACTCCATCCGTTGGCTGTCGACGAGCCCCGCGCGCTCCCGGATGCGCAGCTTCTCGTCGCACAGGTACCCGATGTGGTAGCCCACCGCGGCGCGGCTGGGACCGGCGTGGGGCGGCTCGGCGAGCCGGTCGACGATCTCGCCCACGGTCGGTAGCGCCGCCACGGACTCCCCACGCAGTCGCGGCTCGCACAGCGCCACCAGCACCTGGAAGTACTTCGCGGACTCGTCGAGCGAGAAGGGGGACATCGTGGTCTGTCCGGATCGGCCTGGCTCCACCGGTACGAAGCTGTGCTGCGGCGCATAGACGTTGAGACTGAACGAATCCTCCGCGACCGGCAGGACGAGCCGAGCCATCTCGAACGGGACCGGCGCCCGGACCCGGCGCGGCCGCACCTTGACGTGCTCGCCGCCGCCCTCCAGGTTCTCCACCACGTACGTGGACTCGTGGCTGTAGTTGGTCAGCAGCCAGAAGTCGTCAGCCGCCTCTATCTCGCCGGCGAGACGCGACACCTCGGGCGGCGAGACGACGATGTCGACGGCCAGGTCGGCCGACCCGCGTCCGAACGTCAGCCGGTCGCCGGGGCGCAGCCGTCGCACGCCCTGCGTGGCCGCACCGGCCGCCGGCTGCACCGGCAGCTGAACGATGATCGTCTCCACCGGCACACCCCCAGCGCGCTCCAGACCGAGAATCTGCGCAGCGTACCTCGGGCCGCGCCGGCCCGCAGGCGCCAGAGGTCAACGGACCCGCCGTCGTCGCGCGCCCGGGAGACCAGCTCGGAGACACACTCCATGGTGCGGCGGCTGGCGTTCGGGCCGGAGGACCAGTTCGTCCGGTACCTCGGGCACTACTTCGCGTTCGCGAACGCCGAACCGGCGCTCGGTGAGCATCGCTGGATGACGCTGTACAACGCGCCGGGCCGGATGGCCGGGGTGTACCGGCCCGGCAACCACGCCGGCGCGAAGGTGAACTTTCGGGCGCCGGAGCGATGCTCGGTCTCATCGGCGCGTACCGCCTCGCCGGGGAGCTCGCGACCGCGGCCGGCGATCATCGGGTCGACTTCCGCCGATACGAGCAGGGCCACCGGGGCCTGGTCGAGCGAGCCCAGTCGAACCTCGTCCTCGGGCTCGTCGCCCCGAAGAGCCGCGCCGGGATATGGGCGCGCAATGCCATGGCGAGGCTGCCACTGGTCGCAGCGATGGCGGGGCTGGAGCGCCGTCTGCAGCCGAAGTCCGGGCGGCTGCCGGACTACGCACATCAGCCCGATGCGGCCAGGGCGCGGGACTGAGCCCGGACCCTCGCGGCTGCGAGGGTGACGGCCGCGCCCCGTGGCTGCCATCGTTGGCCCGACCCGGCGGGATCCGGCGAGCCGGCCGGTACGTGGTTGGAGTATGGGCAATGACCGATGACGCATCGACGGCACGGTACGGGATTCTGGGACCGCTCGCTCTCGAAGACTCCCGCGGCGGGGGGCTGCCCGCGAGCCCCGCCGTGCTCGCCCCGCGCCCACGGGCGGTGCTCGCGCTCCTCCTCCTCGTGGAGGGGCAGCCCGTGCCCGTCCGGGAGCTGCACGACCTGGTCTGGGCTGACTCCACCGGGTCGAGCCGCGGCGGTATCCAGGTCGCGGTCCACCGGCTGCGGGCGTGGTTGGCGGCCAACGACGCGGGCCGGATCGAGTTCGGGCCGGGTGGCTACCGGCTCACCACTCCGGGCGGCAGCCTCGACGCGACGCGCTTTCGACGCCTGGCCGCCGAGGGCCTGCCCGGACCCGACCGGCCTGCGAACCCCGACCGGCTCGCTGCGGCGCTGGGCTTGTGGCGCGGCCCCGTCCTCGCCGACCTGCCGGACGCGCTGCGCGAGCATCCGAGCGCCCAGTCCCTCGCCGAGCTGCGCCTGTCCGTCCTCCGGGCGTACGCCCGCTGCTGTCTCGACGCCGGCCGGCCGGAGCACGCCCTCCCTCATGTCGAAGTCGCCGCCGCGGAGCTCGCCTACGACGAGTCCGTCCACGCCGCACTCGCCGACCTGCTGGCGGCGGCTGGGCGGCAGGCCGACGCCCTGCGCGTCGTCGAGACCGTTCGTCGCCGCCTCGCCGACGAGCTGGGCGTCGACATCGGCAGCGCGCTGCGCGCCGCACAGCTGCGCATTCTCCGGCAGGAGTACGAGCCCCCGGCCGTGGTCGAATCCAGCGCGGCGCGCGGCGCAGCCGAGCCGCGGTGGCGTGGCCCGCGGCCCTCCGGTGAGCTCATCGGCCGCACCGGGGAGTCCGATGAGCTCGCGGCGTTGCTGGCGCGACGCCGGCTGGTCACCGTCGTGGGCCCGGGCGGAGTCGGCAAGACCACGCTCGCGTTGCGGGTCGCCGAGCGGCTCGCCGATCGCGCGGAGGTCACGGTCGTGCCGCTGGCCTCGGCGCGCAGCTTCCACGACGTGGTGGCGGCGGTCGGCCAGGCATTCGAAGCGGGCGGCGTCACCGACGACGACGTTCTCAGCCAGGTGGAGAAGGTGGCCGGCGCCCGCGACACGCTCCTCGTCCTGGACGACTGCGAGCACGTCCACGCCGCCGGCGCCGGGATCGCGCGTCGACTGATCGCAGCGACCGGCGCGGTCCGCGTGCTCGCCACGTCACGACAGCCGCTCGCGACGCCGGGCGAGGTGACCTGGAGACTGGGTACGCTCACCGAGCCCGACGCGGTGCACCTGTTCCTGGCCCGCGCGGCCGAGGCGGTACCCTCCTTTGCCCCGACGCCCGACGACCTGGTCCACGCGGCGCGGATCTGTCGCCGCCTCGACGGGCTGCCGCTGGCCCTGGAGCTCGCCGCCGCCCGCCTGCGGACGCTGGACCTTCCCGAGCTGGCCGACCGGCTGGAGCGCGGTCTCACGCTGCTGTCGACGGGTGCGGCGGACGCCGACGACCGCCACGCCAGCCTCACCCGAATGATCGACACCTCGTACCGGCTGCTCGACGACGCGGGCCGGATCCTGCTGGCCTGCCTGGCGGTCTTTCGCGGGGGCTTCACGCTGGAGGCGGCCGAGGCGGTCTGCGCGGACGAACCCAGGGCGGCCGAGTCGGTCCTGCCCGCCCTGGCCTCCCTTATCGACCGCTCGCTGGTTGAGGTCTACGACACCGGACCTGGCCGCCGGTACCGCCTCCTCGAGGCGATCCGCGACTACGCGTACCGGCTCAGCTCCCCCGCGCGGGTCTCCGACGCCGGGCAGCGAGCGCTGCCGGCACCGCCCAGATCCTGGGCGGTACCCCACCAGCGCCGGACCCGGTCGGGCCCGGCCGGCCCAGCGCCCCACGCCTGGCGCTTGTCGAGGACGCGGCGCGGGGCTACCGACACGGACATCTCCGATCAGGCATAGTCCCAGTACAGGGTGCCGGCGAAGACGGTGCCGAACCCCTTGGTGAGATGGTTGTTCCTCGCGTAGATCACCCCACCGTGGCCCTCCCGGACCTGGGAGATGACGCAGTGCTTGTGTGTGGTGCTCTGGAGCGTGTTGCGCAGCAGGTCCGGATCGTCGATTCCGACGAACTCGAACCCGTTGTAGACGCCGAACGCGCCGCGGGAGACCTGCTTGAGGACGTTGTCGTGGATATAGGCCTTCCCGCAGGCGCCCACGGTGATGCCCGCGCGGGCGACCGGCTCGAAGGTGTTGCCACCGATGTCCACACTGGAGCAGAAGTCGATGTAGACGCCCCGCACGGCGATGTTGACGACGTTGTCGGTCACCACGGCGGTGGTGAACAGGGGGTACGAGGGCGGGTTCATGTCGCCCTGGATCACGATCGCGGCCTGGCCGGCCCAGTTCTGCTCGATGGAGCTCTGTGCGGTCGGCCCGATCCGGTTGTTGCGGAACGCGACGTTGTTGCAGCCGAACTGGGCGGTCAGCCCCTTGCCGGGGGCGTAGGGCACCTGCACACCGTCGACGACCACGACCTTGTAGAAGCTGGCGCCGAAGCCGTTCTCGTGCGGATATCGGGCGAGCTGCGCCTGGGGGTAGCCGACCTTGCCCGGACCGTTCAGCGCGGCGAACGTCTGCTGTCGGCGCAGGCTCGGGTCGGGGTTGAGGTAGCCGTGGAAGCTCAGCGGCGCGCCCCGCCAGATGTCCGGCGCGCCCACCCGCTCCACATAGGAGTAGGCCTGCAGGTGCACCGAGACCGACGGTAGGTCGAAGTTCGCCACCTTGGAGATGTGGTACTTGCGCTCCGTCGTCGCGTCCCCGCCCGGTACCCACAGCCGGCCACCGCCGTGGCCCGCCAGGTCCGCGTGGGCGGCGGCGAAGGCCGGGTACCAGTCGTCGACGACCTGACCCCACGGCGTGGTGTACTTGACCACCTTGCTGGCGTAGTTGGTCAGCCAGGTCTCGTAGACGTCCGTCGCGGCCAGGGCCGGTCCGACGCTGGAGCCGCCGGCGACCGCGAGGCCGCCGGCGATGCCGACACCCGCCGCCGCCCGGAGGAACTGCCGCCGGGTGTGCTCCGAGCGGGTCACGTGCCTTCCCATATGTGTGTCTCCTTGACTGGTTGGTGTCCGTCGCGGCTAGGAGGTCTCGACGGACTAGGAGGTCTCGCCGGTCTCGAGGTTGATGGACCAGACGTTGTAGCTGTTGTTGCCGGAGGCCGAGAACTTGGTTCCGGCGCCGAAGCCGATCCCGGCGCTGTGCCACAGGCCGCCGCGGGGGGTGGCGGCGTACGAACCGACCCCGCCCGACGTCGACGACGCCAGCGCGTACACCGACCCGGCCGTCTCCAGCGTCGCCGCGTCCGCCCCGGCGACCTCGACGTCCGCGACCACCTCGCGGCTGACCGTCGCGTTCTCCGCCGACACGGCCGTCCCCTGCGCACAGCCGGGGACCTCCGGCGTGGTCACCGCGCAGGCGGGGAAGCGCAGCAGCCGCAACCGCTGCTCGTAGCCGCCGCCGAAGGCCCCGCGGAGGCCGGAGTAGTCAACCGCCATCCGGACGTTGCCCGGTCCGGATGCGCCGTCCTCGCGGGTCAGCTGCAGCACCACGCCGGCCACGCCGAGCCGCTCGGCCGCCTGGCGGTCGAGCAGCTCCACCTTGACGCTCCCCGGCGCGGTGCCGCCGCCCGGTCGGGTGAGCGTCACCGGTAGGCCGCCGGCCCGCACGGCCCCGCTCGCCGCGCGCAGGTCTACGACGGCCGAACCCGCAGCCGGCCACGCCGCCGCCGGAAGCGCGACCTCGGGCTTGCGCCCCGGATCCACCGCCGCGGGCACCGGCCGCCCCGGCACCGACGCCATCGCCACTCCGTCGGCTCCGCTACCGACCGGCGCCGAGCTGCCGGCGGCCAGCAGCGCGACTGAAGCCAACACCCCAGCCACGACAACGGCGGCCGTGCCGCGCCGCCACCTTGCAGAGCCCCAGGTGCGCATGCCGCGTCCTCCCGTCTCACCGACCCGGCCGGCGGGTCGGCCGCGTCAGAGTGGATCGTGACACCGGACCCCTTACGACTCCCTTACCGCGGGCCGACGCCCGGCTCGGGGAGCCCGCGAACCGCTTACGAACAGAAGTCACGCCAGGCGGCGACGCCGGCCGGATCGCGCAGCCGGTAGTCGCCGGTACTCCAGTCGATGTCGAACCAGAGCACCCACAGCGCGTGGTTCGTCACCAGGTACCTGTTCATCGCCCGTACCCAGGCGGCGCGTCGCGTGCCGTCGTCGCCCGGGGCGAGGTGGCTGCCCATCTCGTGCCGGCAACTGCTACCTGGCGGGGTTGACCCGGGTGGTGATGCTCGCGAACTTCGGCTCCAAAGACGCCAGCAGTGGTTGAATCGCGGCCAGGATCCCGGCGACATCGGGGCCGTAGTAGTGCGCGTCCCACTGTGAGCCGTCCGGAAATCTCATCCGGTCGAAGTAGTTCGGCCCTTCCGCGGGCAGCCCGCGGAAGGAGTTCGTTGATGATCGACCAGAGCAGGGATTCCTTCTCCCGCAAGGGAAGGCCGGGAGGAGGGCGGAACGTCACGATGAGCTCGTCCTCGCCGACCGGGCCGGGGAAGGAAAGCCCCATCCGCTCGGCGATGCGTGCCACATCACGCCGGATCCGGGGGTGACTGTCCCGGTGCTCGTCCACGATCCGCTGGCCCAGGGCGTGATTGCCGGCGCGGGTCGCGAGCACGGCGAACCACAGCCGGTTCATGTGAACGCGTCCGCGTACGATTTCCTCGCTGATGGCCGCGGGTGTGCCGAGGGCGGCCAGGTCGGTCTCGTGGTTGAAGTGCCACCATTCGTCGCGCGGGTGGTCGGTGCGCACCCGCCCGTCGGCGGCGATCTGACCTATCCGGTACCTGACCTGGCAGTGGTGCCCCTGCGGTGGATCGCGAAGGGGTCCGCCGTGGACGATGTCGTACAGCTCGGGGAAGAAGAGGCCGAGGTTGACGGTGAACGAACCGCCCTGGCGGCTGTTCGCACTGTGTGCCTGAAAACTGACGAGCTGCTGGCCTCCGGCGCGTTCGCGGTAGTACGTCCGGCCGCTCCTGTCGAATCCGTGGCGCCGCAGCAGCGGGGTCACGTGCGCATTGAGCACGGTCGACAGCACCGCCCGGGGAGACAGATTCATGCGCGGCTGCACGGACAACCAGGCCCTTCCGGTCGTCCGAGCAGCTCGAACTCGTCTGAACCGAGGCCCACCCGAAGCGTGCCGACGCGGGCAACGCGCCCCGCAAGCAGCCAGCGCGTCGGAGCCGGCCGGGAGCTGATTGTGGCCCAGGCCGTTTACCGTTCGCTTACGCGCAGGTCGTCAGCGTAGCCCTCCCAGATGTCCCCGCCCTGCGTCGTGAGGTCGCCAGGCCTTCATGGTGCGACAGTGCGATCGATGGTCTGTTGGTCGCGTGGTGAGGAGAGCACGCCTGTGGCGTCGGCGAATGTCCCGTGTACAGCGGTGGGGTCACTCGATGGCCAGGTCGGGTGGCGGTGTTGGTGAGCTAGCGAAGATCCGTTGCAGTCCGGTTCGGATCTGCTGGATCTGCGCGTCGTCCAGGCGCAGCTTGATGGTCAGCCCGGTGGAGCGCAGCCCCCAGGCGCGGGCGGCGTCCGGGGTCAACCTCACGACCATGACCCGGCCGGCAAGCGTGACGGCTTGCAGGCCGCCGTAGACGGTGACCTGATCCTCGTTCACGATGCAGTAGCCCTCGTCGTCGTCCGGGTCGTAGTGCTGCGCGGCCGGGTTGAAGGTCTGGAACTCGATGCTGCGCGGCCGGTCGTCCAGTTCGCGACCGGCCAGCGCCACCATGAGCACATCGTCGTCGGTGACGACCAGCTCGGACGCGGTGAACCCGGCCCGGACCAGCCCGACCAGCCTGGCCGCCAACCCGCGAAGACGGCCGGGGGCCTCGCCGGGCTCGTGCGTACACCAGCCGCCCGTCGGTGGCGAGACGCTCGCGGCGCAAGCCTGCCACAGCAACCATCTCCGGCTGCTGAAACCGGTCCCGGCAGCGAAGGTCCGCTCATCGGCTATGGTGGCGCCGTCAGCTGACGGGCGAGCGCCCGATCAGCGGCCATGAGCGGGTGTCGCCGGGCGGCAGATGGACCGGTGCGGCGCGACAGTCGTCAGCAGCGCCATTCCGGAAGTAGAACGTCCGCAATGGGTTCTAGGATGCCGACATGACTGACATCGGCCCTCTTCTGGAAGGTTCACGGGTGCGATCTCGGACCGGTAGGAGCGCGTATTCAGACGTACGGGTGCCCTGCTGGCGCCGGTCATCCGTTAGCGGCGCCGGCCAGCAGGAGGGCTTCTGCTACCGTCCCAAGATCAGCGAGACACGACGATACCCGGGTCTGGGGCTGGCGGTACGGGACGCGAGGAGGACGTGATGAGGATCAACCACCGGGTCGTTGTGTTCGACGCGGCAGACCTGAGCGCGGAGAGCAGTTTTTGGGCCGGGCTGCTCGGGGGCACGGTCGACGCTGAGGATGACTGGCACATGGTGTTTGTCGACGGTAAGCCGAAGGTGGGCGTGCAACTCGCGCCTGACCACGTTGCGCCCGACTGGCCGCACGGAACGCCGCAGCAGCAGATCCACCTCGACCTGTGGGTTGACGACATCGAAGCGGCTCATGACGAAGTCACCGCACTCGGTGCGAAGCTTCTGAAGACGGCAGCTGACAGCGAATCCCCCGACAACTACCAGGTCTATGCGGATCCGGCCGGGCATCCGTTCTGCCTCTGTTGGGTGAAACGCGCATAGCGGCGTCAATGCCTGAGGTTTCCCCCGTTTCCAGAGGGGTTAGCCGCCTGTCGCCGGCTAGCTCAGGCTGGAGGGTAACTGGCTTGGCTTGTGCGGCTGAACGGCATGCCAGGCGGCTTCGGCACGCGCGCGTGTGAACGGGTACCTCCAGCGGACCTACACTGCCCTGATCCGTCAGCAACTGAGCCATTTAGACGGGAGATGCCATGAGCGAGTATGCGATCAGGCCACTGAGCGCCGGGACATGGGATGCCTTCGTTCAACTGGCGGAGAAGCACAATGGCGTGTGGAACGGTTGCTGGTGCACCTGGTTCCATCGGGCGTGCGCCGAGAAGGGCAAGGGCTTCGAGGGTAACCGCGCCTGGAAGGAGCGTCTGGTTCGCGAAGGCAAGGCTCACGCGGCCTTGGTCTTTGACGGCCGACAACGTGGCCCGCGTGCTCGCCTCGATCTCCCCCGGTGCTCGCCGGGATCGACGCGAGAGTGGAGCCACGCGAGGTGAACGGCCAGCCGGGCGCGATTCTTCGCGATCGGGACGGCAACGTGGCTGGCACGGTGACGCTCGATGTGCTCGGCGGGCGAATCCAAACGATCCGCTCGGTGGTTAACCCCGACAAGCTCGGGCACGTGGGTCCGGTGGCGGACGCGTGGGCAGTTGCACGCGAGCTGAAGCAGGCTCGCCGCCCGAACGACTGAACCTGTGCACTCAATTCGGCAATTGAGCGCGGTGTCGACGGGAGTGCGGCTGGGGGAGGGGCGAGGTGGAACCAGGTACGGCCCTGTCCACTATGGATGATGCAAGCGACTGGGTGGTCGGCTTGGCCTTGCCGTGCTACATCACGCCTGCCCAGATTCGGTCAGTCAGCCACAACCGAGGTCCTCTTGACCATGAAGCCCCGACCAGCTAACTTGCGCGCATGCACACCTCCTTCCAGCGGGTGTGCTGGGAACATGTGTTCGAGTCCCCCTCGGACACGAACCATTTCCCCATATGAGTCCGCGTCAGGCTGTGCCTGGACGCGGACTTCCTGTTCTGCCGGGTGGTAGGTCAGCCGTAGCCCGAGTTGCCGGTACACCTCGGCGCGGTCGGCCGGGTCCGCCTCGCGCAGCACGCCGATGATGTCGCCCAGCTTACCGACGAGGTCGCTGATCTCGTCGCGGGTCATGCGCCGGGCGGACCTGGGCTTGGGCTGGTTGAGGATGGCCAGGGCGCGGCGGCGTCGCCTCGGCCAGCGGAAGCCAACTACCCGCCTACGCCGGCGGCGCCCCCCGCGCGATCTGGATTGTCGGGGCGCAGAAGGTGGTACCCGACCTGAGCACCGCGCTGCGCCGCATCGAAGACCACGCCCTCCCGCTGGAAAGCGCCCGCGCCCAGGTGGCCTACGGGCGGCCCAGCGCCATCAACCGCCTTCTCATCCTCAACGCAGAACCCCACCCCGGGCGCGGCACCGTCCTGCTGCTCCGCGAAGCCATCGGATTCTGAGACCACCAGGAGTAAGCATGCCCCGCATCTCAGTCCACACCACCGAATCCTTACCCCAGGCCGCCTTCCCGATCGTGTCCGTCTGGGGCCGCAAAGCCCCGATCACAAGCTCCGCCTGACTGCGGCCGGAGCAGAAATCAGGCTGGACCGCACACCTCCTGGGCTAACCGCCATCACCGCCTCGGCTGGGCTGCCGGCCCACGTCGGACGCCACAGCGCGATGCGGACCTTGCACTCCTCGCGGCGCAGGTCCGCCATGTATCGCGCACCGAACTTTGAGCCGAGTCGGGTCAGTGAGACGACACGCCTGACGCGCCAACTCCAATGAGACGAGCACCCAACGCCCCGTCGGCACCAGATTCCATGAACGCAGCGTCGAATGTCGCCAGCTACAGCGAGATGGACGCCAGGTCGCCCGAGACAGGGCACCTGGTGAAATCAGTCATGTCGCAGGCTTTCAACCACACACCACGACCGGCGTCTCACCGATCTGTCGGAACCGACAAGTACACCGACAGAATCGCTGAGAAACCGAAAGATCTAACGAGAACCTACAGAAAATGTAGGTTCCGTGCGCCACGAGCGCGGAGAGTGAGGTAGGGATGCTGTAGGCAGACCTTGCTCAATGTGGTGCTGCGTAGGTGATGAGGGTTTTGTGGCCCCTCGGAGTCGTCCGTTGGGGGGAGACTTCAAACCACCCCAAGCTGCAT
>WNFZ01009567.1_pt1 | contig 16091 bp, 18 predicted proteins | sample 5400081 | NCBI WGS metagenome assembly WNFZ01 (sample SAMN13153365, study PRJNA577476) | soil metagenome | isolation source: 80 cm soil or saprolite under grassland replicate 1 | place: USA:California | collected 2016-06-15 | reverse complement strand
GGATGGGTGAGGTTGATGCCGATATATTGAAATGTCGTGCCTTGATAGGCGTCGATGTCGGCGTCAGTGCTTCTTCTCAGCCAAGGCAGGACATCGGGTTCAAGATCATTTTGCATGAAATCGATCCCGCCTTTCTTGAACTCGAGCACGCGCACGATCGCATCCGGCACGTTCTTAAAGACGAGTCCCGGCAATGAGGACTTGCCCTCCCAGTAGTCTGAATTGACCTTGAGTGTGACTTTTTCGCCGGACTCCACCGCTTGCAACATGAATGGCCCGGAGCCGAGCGGTGGTTGCGTGCTTGTGGCGGCGCTCGCTGAATCCGCGGGAACGATGCCCAGGGTAAATTGCTCGACGAAGGGCGCGTGGGGCGCGGTTAAGCGAAAGCGCAATTGAAATGTGCCGGTCTGCTCCAGCGATTGGAGAGGTCTTAAAAGTCCCCGCTTGGGCGAGTGATTGTTTGGATCGAGGATCGATTCGTAAGTGAATTTCACGTCGGCGGCCGTGAGCGGCTGTCCGTTGTGAAATTTGATGCCTTTGCGGATATCGAAAAGGTACGTTCGATCATCGAGCATGCGCCAAGTCTCGGCCAGCTCTCGTCGCAACTGTGATCTTTCGTCGGCCCGCAGCAATGAATTGTAAATCAAGTTGCCGACACGCACCGAGTTGGCGTCGGTCGCATACCGCGGATCCAGCTGGAGCGGATAACTTTCAATGCCGACGACCAAATAGCCCGGCGGCCGATCGGTCGACGACGAGCGACAGCCCGCAAGAAGCAGGATGGCAACGATAAGAACCTGAGCAAGAAAAGAATGGGAGCGGCCCGGCAAGCCCGATCTCCATAAGAATTTTTGACTGACGATAGCGCGTTTGCTATGATCGGTCAATTTTTAAGACGTCAATGAGACTCCCCATTCACAGCCCGGCGCATTCCCTGCTCACGGGTCTCGCATTGCTCATTACGCTCGCGTATGGCGTATCTGCTTTCGCTCAGGAGCCGCCGTTTCTCGTGCTTCCCGGACTTGAAAGTAGCGTAGATTTTTGGAAGCAAATTTTTACGCGTTATGGTTTCGCTGACGCGGTATTGTTCGATCCGATCGATCCCAGCACGGTCTATCGTGTTTTGCGGGTGCCGGAGAACGAGCAAGGGCGCGCGACAGTCGACCGGGAGCGCGCGCGTGTTGTCGCCGATTATGATCTCATCGATGACGAAACCCGCATCCGAAGTCAACGCGGCGCCAAGGAGCATTTTGCCGAGGGGCTGAGAATCTCCGGGCGTTACATGGCGCAGATGCAAAAGATATTTCGCGACGAGGGCCTGCCTGTGGAGCTAGCTTATCTGCCCTTGGTCGAGTCGTCGTTCAATATCCGCGCTCGCTCGGGCGTGGGCGCCGTGGGCATGTGGCAGTTTATGCCGGAAACGGGGAAGAAGTTCATGCGCGTCGACGCTGCCGTGGACGAACGGCGCGATCCGATGGCATCGACGCGGGCGGCGGCACGCCTGCTCAAAGAGAACTATCGTATCCTAGGCAATTGGCCATTGGCCATCACGGCCTACAATCATGGGACGGACGGCATCTTTCGCGGCATCAAGGCCGTTGAATCCGACAATCTGGTGGACCTCATCCAGCGTTATCAGTCGCCGACGTAGCGATTTCGCAGAACGACTTTTTTGAATGGAATCCAGCCCTCGATCCGACGGCGAAATTCATTCCGCTGGGCTATCGCGTGAAACTTCCACCCGATAAAGTCGATGATTTTCTCTCAGCCCACCGGCGCGCTCTCGCAGCGCCGTTCGCAAAGAAAATCACCGTTACATCGAAGCTGCGCAATTCGCGATCGGCTCTGGAAGCTAAAAAAGCGGGGAAGGTGGTGGCTAAACTCGCAATACGCCCAGCCGTCAAGGCGAACGTCGGGCGCAAGCCGAATCTCACTTCGACGAAGCCTACTCCCGCAATCCGTTCGTAGCTCACTATTGGCCGCGCCGTAATCGCTTCGCGAGCGAATTGTGATTGGACACCACAGCCTGGCTAACCAACAAAGGGTAGCTTATCGGTCCGTAATGGGTCTATCGCCGGCTTGAAGGCGGTCCGGGTTGGCTTATAATGACTTTGCCCTATGGACGCTGTGTTATTTACTTTGACCGCCGCAGCTTATCTGATCGCCGCCGTCAGTTTTTTTGTATATCTATTTCGCGGCGATGCAACGTCGCGTTTGCCCACAGCCGTTTTGCTTTTCGGCTTTGTCCTTCACACCTCGGCGCTTACGAGCCGCTTTTTTCAGCAAGGCTTCGCCGCCGTGGCAGTGATGGGTGAGGCGTTGCTGTTTCACAGCTGGCTGATGGTCGGCATCTATTTGCTGATGCAGCTCAAGTATCGCCTCACGGTGCTAGGTGGTATCATTTCGCCATTAGCGTTTCTGATGACGCTGGCGGCGTTTGCCGTCGGTAGCGGCAGCGGCGAGATTCCTCCCGGTTTCAGCACCTTCTGGCTGCCACTGCATGTGACCTTGGCCTTCCTGGGCAACGCCGTATTCGCTCTCGCATTCGGCGTGAGCCTGATTTATCTGCTGCAAGAACGCCGCCTTAAGCATAAAAGAATGACGGCGCTCATGAAACGCTTCCCGTCGTTGGAGTCATTGGATAGGCTCAATTACACGCTCCTCGTATGGGGTTTTCCTTTGATGACGTTGGGGATACTCACCGGAAGCCTGTGGGCGGGCATCCACTGGGGCCACTACTGGTCGTGGGACCCGCGGCAAATTTCTTCGGGCATCGCCTGGTTGCTCTACGGCGCCCTGTTGCATGGTCGCATCACGGCGGGTCTACGAGGTAAAAAGGCGGCGCTCCTTACGATGTTCGGTTTCTGTGTGGTTCTCGGTTACTTTCTCTGGGGCGACACAATTTTCCCCAGCCGGCATGGAGGCCGGTTCGAATAAGCATGCAGAACGAGATCGTCATCGTCGGTCTGAACCACCGCAGCGCGCCCATCGAGGTGCGTGAGAGCGTCGCCTTTGAAAATTCCTACGTGCGCGTAGCCCTGGGGCGTCTGCATGACTATCCGTCGATCCATGAAGGTGTGATTCTCTCCACTTGTAATCGGGTTGAAGTCGTCGCAGCGGCTTCGGATAGTCACTCGGCATTTAGCGACATCACGGAGTTTCTCGTCGCACAGAGGGCGCACCGAAATTCCTTGCCTCTGGACGACCATGTCTACACTTATCGCGGTGCCGAGGCCGTGCGCCATCTGTTTCGGGTGGCCGCTAGCCTCGACTCGATGGTTGTCGGCGAGCCGCAAATTCTCGGTCAGTTAAAAGAATACTACGACACGGCCCAACAGGCGGGCACGGTGGGCACGATTTTGCACCGGCTGTTCCATCGATCGTTCTCGGTCGCTAAACGAGTGCGCACGGAAACAGGAATCGGCAGCGGCGCGGTATCAGTGAGCTCGGTGGCGGTGGATTTGGCGAAGCGGATTTTTGATCGGTTTGACGACAAGACGGTCATGTTGATCGGTGCGGGCAAGATCGGCGATCTAATGGCGCGCCATCTTTTGAGTCAGGGCATTCGAAGCCTGATGGTGACCAACCGCACGTTCGAGCGAGCTGTGTTGTTAGCTGAAAGGATCCAGGGGAGCCCGATACGTTTCGACGATTTTCCCCGCTACCTCAAGATGGCTGATCTGGTTATCGGTTGCACTGGAGCGGCGGAAGTGCTGGTCGAAGCCGGGACCGTAGAAAAGGTCCTACGCGAACGAAAACAAAAAGCGATGTTCTTCATCGATATTGGCGACCGGCGTAATTTTGACCCGAAGATCAACGATCTCGACAACGTCTATCTTTATAATATCGATGATCTAAAGGGCGTCGCCGACGACAATCTTCAGGAGCGTGCCAACGAAGCCGAGAAGGCTGAAGAGATCGTGCGCAATGAGGTCGAGAGCTTTGTTCGTTGGATGGGGTCGTTAGAGCAAGTACCCACCATTATGGCATTGCGCCAACGCTTCGAAGAGATCCGCCGGAAAGAAATCGACAAATCTTTAGGAGGGAGCTTGAAGGATTTATCCGAGCCACAGCGCGCCGCGTTGGAGGACATGACGGCCGCCATGATAAACAAGTTGCTCCATACTCCGATCTCCCAGTTAAAGCGGAACAGCCAAGACGACGCCGAAGAAGATAGCGCGCTTTACGTAGCGGCGTTGAAAAAGCTTTTCAATCTGGAGGGAAAGTGAGGTTGGTCCGGGTCGGCACGCGCGGCAGTACGCTGGCGATCGCACAATCGAATTGGTTGAAAGAACAGCTTTTGCAACACGATCATACGCTCGAGGTCGAATTGGTGGTGATCAAAACCAGCGGCGACCGCTTCGTGGACAAACCGATCTCGGCAATCGGCGGAAAAGGAGTATTCACCAAGGAAATCGAGGACACACTGTTGCGCGAGGAAATCGATCTGGCAGTGCACTCGATGAAAGACCTGCCCACGGAGCTGCCGGCCGGGTTAACGATTGCCGCGATTCCGAAGCGAGAGGATCCACGGGACGTGCTGGTTACGCGCGAGAAATGCTTGCTGTCGGAATTGCCGACCGGCGCCAAGATAGGCACCGGAAGTCTTAGACGCCGCGCGCAAATTTTACATCATCGATCTGACCTGTCGGTGATGCCGATTCGTGGCAACGTAGATACGCGAATTAGAAAACTAGATCTTGGCGAAGTCGACGCATTGATCATGGCTGCGGCGGGGTTGAAAAGGATCGGCCGGCAAGACCGCATTGCCGAGTATCTACCAAATGAAATATGCGTAAGCGCTGTGGCTCAAGGGGCGCTTGGGATCGAGGCGCGAAACGATGGCTGGGCGCGTGAGCTGGTGGCGTATCTGCATGACGCCGATACTAGCGTCGAAGTCAGCGCTGAGCGGTCATTCTCAAAGCGGTTGGCTGGGGACTGCCTTGTGCCGATCGGTGCGCGCGCGAGAACGGAAGGAGAGCGGCTCAAGATGATCGGCGTGGTTGCAAGCGCCGATGGCGAGGCGCTTTGCCGCGGCGAGATCACGGGAAGTTTATCGGACGCTGTGGCCTTGGGCCGGCGCCTGGCCGAACGGCTGTTGGAAGATGGCGCGGATAGGTTACTTAAGCTCACGTGATTGACGACTAAATCAATGACCCAGTCCGTCAAAAATCACAGCCCCGTCGCTCTCGACGAGCCCCTGGCCGGCAAGCGCATCGTGGTCACACGAGCGCGCGCTCAGGCTCGAGGTCTTGTCCAGCAGATCGAAGATTTTGGCGGCGAAGTCATCGAGTTTCCCACCATCGAAATTCAGCCACCGGAGAGTTTTGTCGCCTTCGACGCCGCCGTGGCAAAAATCGAGAGCTACGATTGGTTGATGTTCACCAGCGTGAACGCCGTCGGACCATTTCTGTCGCGGCTGCAGCATGTCGGCAAAACAGTGGACATGTTGGAGTACCTAGATGTTGGGGCAATCGGACCTGAAACAGCTAATGAACTTGGCGCTGCCGGTATCATCTGCTGTCTCGTGCCGGAGCGCTTTCAGGCCGAAGGGATTCTGGATAAGGTCACGCCGGAAACGATGCGCGGCAAGCGGATATTGATCCCACGCGCCGCCGCGGCACGCGAGGTGTTGCCCGATACGCTGCGGCAGTGGGGAGCATCGGTGGACGTCGTCGTGGCCTATCGCACAGTCGTGCCGGCGACCGACATCGAACCGCTGGTGGAACGCCTACGGCAGTCCGAAGTAGACGTCATCACTTTTACCAGTTCAAGTACGGTTAAAAATTTCGTGCGGATTTTTGATGGGAGAAATCTAACTGAGATCGCAAATGGCAGCACCATCGCCTGCATTGGCCCCGTCACGGCTGAAACCGTGGAACAGCTGGGAGGGCACACAGCGATCGTGGCGGAAGAATTTACGATCGACGGTCTGGTGCGCGCAATCGTCTCTCACTTTGAGAAAGTATCGTGAAGCATCGCGAACCTTCGCCAGCTAAGGATCAAGCTCGGAGCTTAGGATGAATTTTCCCATCTATCGTCCACGCAGACTCAGGCAAAACGAAAAATTGCGGGCGCTGATTCGCGAGACCGGACTAGAGCCTAAAAATTTGATTTACCCGATATTTATAGGTCCCGGAAAAGATAAGGCGCAGCCCGTCTCTTCGATGCCTGGAGTCGCGCAGTTATCCGTGGACCGCGCAGTAAAAGAGTGCGCGGAAGCCGGCGCGCTCGGAATTCCCGCGGTCATTCTCTTCGGTATTCCGGAACAAAAAGATGCTCTTGGCAGCGAAGCTTACGCCGACAGTGGTGTGGTGCAGCAAGCGATTCGCGCTTGTAAAGATAAGCTCCCGGATATGGTCGTGATTACGGATGTGTGCCTCTGCGAATATACCGATCACGGCCATTGTGGTGTGATCAAAAATGGCGACGTGGACAATGACAGCACGCTAGAATTGTTGGCCAAAGAAGCATTGTCTCATGCCAAAGCCGGGGCGGATATCGTCGCACCGTCGGATATGATGGACGGCCGCGTAGGGGCGATCCGAAAAATTCTCGATGACAACGGCTTTACCCACACGCCTATTATGGCTTATGCGGCGAAATACGCTTCGGGTTTTTACGGGCCGTTTCGCGAGGCTGCCGAATCGACGCCGCAATTCGGCGATCGCCGCTCCTACCAAATGGACCCGGCGAACTCCGACGAAGCGCTACGGGAAGTAGAAATGGATATCCGCGAGGGCGCGGATATTGTCATGGTCAAACCGGCGATGGCCTACCTCGACATTATCTATCGAGTCAAGCAGAAGTTCGGCTATCCAGTGGCGGCTTACAACGTCAGCGGCGAATATTCGATGATCAAAGCCGCCGGTCAGAATGGTTGGATCGACGAGCAGCGGATCATGATGGAAGTGTTATATGCGATCCGGCGCGCCGGCGCCGACATGATCCTCACTTACTTCGCCAAAGACGCGGCCAAACTGTTGCAAAAAGGTCTTTAGCCAACCCAAATTTGGTAGGGGCAGGTTTCAAACCCGCCCCTACACCTGATTCGCCTCGCTCAGCTTCGGTTGATTTGGCGTCCGAACTGTCACACGACGTTAAATCAGATTCCACAAATCTTTAATTTTTCGATTCAGCGTACGCTCGCACTCCGCCTCGCGCCCGTCGGTATGCACTTGGCTTTGCGAAAGGCGAAAAATCAGCACGCGAGCGCCTTTGACCAGCCGTACGACGAAGGTGTTCGAGTCCGAATCGAACTCTACCGTGACAGCAACCGCGGGATCGGCACGCTCTGCGATCTGTTTTGCCCAAGTTTCTAGTTCGGGAGTTGCTGCGTCACCTCGTTGTGCGCTCAACATGATTAGGGTAGGGGCGAGCCTCTATTTCTTTTTGTAAAGACCGTCGATAAAGCCGCTCTGGTCGAGCTCACGGATGAACGTCATGTCGACGAACTGCTCGGGTTTGGCGGTCTTAGCTCGCGGGTCACGCTCAGCTGCGTCATCAAGCACGGTTTTGAGACCCTCAAGGCTCGGGTATTGTTTTTTTGGATAGAATGCTTCGCTCATCACATTTTCGTAGCTCTTCTGCAAAATCTCGCGGTCCAGACCGCTGCCCATATAGCGTCCGAGGGCCTTAATTGTGGCTTCTTTGTCGGTCCACATTTTGTGCACCGCTTCGACGTGTGCGCGCACGTACCTGCGTACCGTGTCGGCATGTTCCTTGATAAATTTACGGGTTGTTGCAGCGCCCGTATGTTGAAACACCAAGCCCATTTGCGCGACATCCGCGATGACCGCCAATCCCTTCTTTTCCGCGATAAAACTGGACGGCGGATTGATCACGGCAGCGGTGACCCTGCCGGTCAACGCCGCGCTCAAACGCTCGGGGCCGCTCCCGACTTGTACGAGCGTCACATCCTTTCCCGGCGTCATACCGACCCTTCTCAAAGCAAATCGCGCGATAGTATCCGTCGCCGAACCGAATCGACTGATCGCCCGTGCCGCCTTTAAGCTGTTCGGCGGATTTGATGCCGGGCTTCCCCATCAGGACATAATTTAGCGAGATGATACCGGCCGCGACAAAAACCGCATCCGATCCCGCGAACACACTGTTGACGAGCCCGGGTCCAGAGACCTGCGTAATCGGCACATCGCCGGACACAAGTGCTAGAATCGCGGTAGTACCGCCGGTAAAAAATATCAGCTGAACGTCGAGACCGTTCTTGGCGAATAACCCGGATTCTTTGGCAACCCACGCTGGCAGCTGGTCCGCGCTAGCCGCGCTATAACCTACGTTCAGTCGTGTTGTTTGGGCCAAGGCGAACGGATGAAATGACAGCTGAGTCAGGACGAAAGTGAGCGCAACAAAGACCATTTTCTGCGCGAGCATCGACCGCACCTCAAAGTGAGCTTGACGAAATATTACAAGACGGTAACTCTAGAAACAAGAAAGCCCCAGCCATCGGCCGGGGCTTTTCATTGCAATGCTTGGACTGATGTGAAGCTCTCTATTCGGCGTATTTCTCGGCGCGGAACTGTTTGTGGCACGAGGCGCAGGCGTCGCCCAGCGCCTTAACCTTCGTACCTACCGCGGCATCGTCGCCTGATTTCGCGGCAGCAGCGAGCTCGCCCGCGGCCTTGTTAAGGTTTTTCGCCGCCTTGGCGAAATCATCGGACTTTTCCCAGATCTCCGGTTTTGCCTTGGTCTTACCCGCCGTGCTGCCCTTCGGGAATAGGCTGGTGGGGATTCGGTCGGCAGTCCCCATAATGTCTTTGGCTTTCGCCTCTACCGTGGCGTAGTCCTTGGACTCGACCGCCGCTTTAATCGCCTTAGCATTCGCGGCGTTACCTTTCATCGCGTCTTGCCGTTTCTCAATGACGTCCGCCTGGGCGAAAGCCTGAGCAGAGACCACCAAACTCACGAAGCTGAATAATGCTCCCGCTAAGAATTTTTTTACCATGTACTTGTTATCTCCTTTCTGATTTTGCTTCGCTTGTTAACTGCCTTTATTAATTTTCTTGACCGCATCTAACAGTTGCTCCGTGGTTAGCAAATCTTTTTCGGTGTTGCTTGGACGAATGTCCAGGTAACGAATCACCCCCTCTTTGTCGATGATTACGTAGGAGCGTTTGGCGATTCGTCTCGGCTCGTCATAGACGCCATACGCCTGCATCACCTTGCCCTCCCGATCGCTCAGCAACGGGTAATTAATTTTAGCGAAATCCGCAAAAGCTTTCTGCGAGAAAGGCGCGTTGGCACTGATGCCTACGACCTCGGTGTTTTCGGCTTGAAACATGGAGTAATTGTCCGAACCGGACGCCTGCAAGTCTTTGATTCAAGTCGGGCTGAAGTCGAGCACGTAGAAGTTGATCAGAACATTTTTGCCTTTGAGGCTGCTCAGTTTTATTTTGCCGCCCTTGGTGCTGTCGAGCTCGAAGTCTGGCGCTTTGTCGCCGACCCCTAGTGCCAGGGCGAATCCCGCCGTCACAAGTATAAATGAGAAAGCTGCTGAGAGGACCGAGAATATCTTTCGGTTCGTCTTCATGGTTTTCTCCTTTTCATTTAGACGCATTTCGGAGGAACTTATTCCAAAAGTTGTTGCTTTATCCCTTAGATTCCCGGCACTGTCAATCCCCCCAGAACGGGGAGCTGGGGTTGCCCCCCAAATGGGGTTAGTCAAGCCCTTCGCGGACTGCCAGGACGGCTGCCTCAGTCCGGTTCTTGACATCCAGTTTGCGGAAAAGTGATTTTAAGTGCCCTTTGATGGTCTCGCGGGCGAGGCGAGTAATCTCGCTTATCTCCTCGTTGCTAAGCCCCTCTGAAACCAGGCGAGAGGTTTGTTCTAGGGCAAGGTGCGCGAGATATGGAGAGGACGAGGTCTTGCCGGCATGAGCTTGCCGGATAATGTTGATGAAATCGGAACGATCCGTGTCTTTTAAAATATAGCCCATCGCACCGGCACGGATCGCCGCGCGAATTTTATCGTCCTCATGGTGGACCGAGAGCATGAGAATTTTAGTCCTTGGCGAAACCGCGCCGATCAGTCGAGCGGCCTTGATCCCGTCCATCTTTGGCATATCGACGTCTAACAACGCCAAATCGGGTCCGGTCTCACGAGCGCCTGTGACCGCTTCCTGGCCGTTTGCCGCGTCGGCCACGACTCTAATGTCCGTGCCGGACTCGAGCAGGATCTTTAGACTCTGACGAAACAGTCGTTCGTCGTCAGCGATCAGCAATTTGATCGGCATCGATTTGCATCGTCTCGTGTGAGTTACCGTAAGGTTTCTAGCTGCAAGCGCACCCGAACGCAATACCATGCTAAACCGGTTTAAGAATCAGGCCGGTGTTGTCCAGGTTTTCGTCACCAGGTACCAAAGAAAGTGATATTCTTTTTCCATTGAGCCAAAAATCCGTTTGATCCGCATAATGGACTGACAGCGGATGGCCGGACTGTCCGGAAGGAAGTATGAAGCCGGAGTCTTGCCGACCGCCAAAGTCAACGACGAATCTCAGGGCGGCGCCGACCGTATGGGAGTAGGGGTTGGAATGACGATAAAACCCTACATTGATTGTCATGCCGTCGCCGGGAGTTGAAAGCGGGCCGATGCCCAGTAGGGGCTTGAAAACGCTAATGCGACCGAGCGCATGATTCAAATGTAATTTGTGAATTTTTCCCCATTGCCATTCCTCTAGCTTCTCACCAAGCGCGTCTTGGAGCTCAATGCAGGCTTCTCGCAACGACATGGCGACAAGCTCGTATCTCGACCGGTGCGTGAACCAAACCGAGTTAGGATCGTTCAATATGCGGTCGGTGGGCACGATGCACTGGTTCAAAATCTCGACGTATGCAGTGAAGAGTTCTTCGCCCAATGTCGGGCTTAGCAGGTTTGCCAGCAGCCGATGATGAAAGACGTGAAAGATCGCTGCGTCGATACTCGCTTCGCTACAACGACCATCCCAAGACAGTAGCCGATTGGCGGCGGTTTTGACGGCTAATTTCTCGTCGGCTAACTGAGCCAATTCAGCTTTGAGCGCGTCGATCAACCCTGCAGCGTGCAGCGAAAGATTGTCGAGCTGTATCGCCGCAAGGTCGTCTGCGGAGAATCTTTCACGCTCGGCCAGGAGTTGATGGATACGCCGGAAGCGATGGGGCGGCTCAAAAAAATGGGATAGGTAATAAGGATACGCCGAATCCACTATGCGGTTATTTGCCGTCGCAACGATGCCGCCGGGAGGATTGTAGATGCGTGGCAGCTCTTCAAACGGAATATAGTCCGCGCAGTCATTCTGTTCATTCCAGCCTTCGACAGGAAGCAATGATGGAACTCGCGCACGGCGAGGAATTTTTCCGGCAAGAGTGTAGCCGATATTGCCGTCGCGATCGGCGTAAACGAAATTTAGACTCGGCGAAGTGTGACAGCGAAGGCCATCCTGGAACTCCTGCCAGTTGCGCGCGCGGTTGACGTCATAGAGGCTGACCAGTTCTTGGCTCGGGTCATGGGCGGTCCAGCGGACGGACAATATTTCGCGGCGGTTGGCCGGATCACTGAAATCACTGATGATCGGGCCATGCCGGCTCCAACGCACTATTCTTTCGAGCGACCGCCCTCGCCTGATTGCGATCAATTCCCGGCGCGTATCAAGTGTCTGCCAGCGATGGCCCACCAAGTAGCGATCCGGCTCCAGCGGATGCAGTCTTTCTCGGTAAATTTCGACATCGTCGCACACGGCGGCGGTCATGCCCCAGGCGATGGAGCGGTTATGGCCCAATTGAATGTAGGGAATGCCTGGAATCGATGCGCCCCGGACTTCGTAGCCATTTTGCTCCGCCCCGCCGGTCTCGGCCTTCAAGTGCATCAGATACCAAATCGACGGCAGCGTCATTCTGAGATGAGGATCGTTGCATAGAATCGCACCGCCGCTCGTTGACCGGCTCGGCGCGATAGCCCAGTTGTTGCTGCCGTTGCCAGCAGGATGCCAATCACTGGCCGCCAGGACGCCGCTGGTAAATTCCCACAGGCCGCGCGTCTGGTGGAAAATGGCGCGGGTGATCGTCGGCGCATCATCGGGATAAGACGGAAAGAGCTTGCGGAGCTTTTCCGGCTCGTCTTTCAACTTCGCCGCGACCGCGATGAAATTGAGACGCGTGAACAGCGCCGTCGAAAGCATAAAGGCGAGACCTTTGCCGATGGTCAACGTATCTTCCGGCCGCCACAGTTCCGGTTCATGACGGAGCAGACGAAATTCCCAGGGTAACTTGCGCACGCACTGCTGGATATAGTGATTGACACCGTCACAATAGGCGCGCAAACGGAGCTGATCTTGTTCGGGGAGAACATCAAGCGAAGCCACGGCGGCAGCGCGGATACCGAGAAGCCTGAGAAAGTAATCGAAATCAGCGCAAGAGCGTCCGCGAAATTGCGTCGACAAATCTCGCCATGGAAGCGAAAAGTCGCCGAAGATCTCGGCCATTCGGCCGCTAAAGAGCCGCCGGCTCATTTCCATCTGCCAAAGTCTCTCCTGCGCGTGCAGAAATCCTTGGGCGAGAAATAAATCATGTTCGTTAGCAGCAAAAACATGCGGGATAGCGAAGCGATCCCAGCGTGCTTGGACCCGATTCTTGAGGCCGACGATCGCCAGTTCGCCGTGATATTTTGGCAACGAGCCTTTATCGAGCAGATGAATGAATGGGCGAAGGAGCGCCGAAAAGCCGGTCAGTAGAAACCCGCTTTTCGGCAACTCCATAGAATCTCAAGACCGAACGATCGAAGAGGGATGGGTTCGACAGCTTAGAGAATCGCTTTCACCGACGGGCGCGCTTTCATTCTTTCCATGTACTTGCCGAGGCGGGGCAGCGATGGATCGGGCAAAACACCGAATCCTTCCAGTCGGGTGAAGCGCGGAATCAGGTCGGCATCGACCAAAGAGAAATCGCCCATCAAATATTGTTGATCGCCGATTTCATTCTCAAAGCGCTGCAGGAGCTTCTTCAAGTCGCTTTTCGCGCTGTCGATCACCTGCTGATTTTGCTCCTTCGGATCCTTGGTGAGCTCCATGCGGAGCTTTTGATACGGACTGTCGAAGTGGGCAAAGCCATAATCGATCAAGATGCGCGCCTTGGCTTTTTTGCTCAGGTCCTTCGGCATCAGCGGCGGATTGGGGTATTTCTCATCCAGGTATTCGTTTATGATGCAAGATTCGTAAAGTACCGTGGCATCATCGGTCAGCACCGGAACCTTGCCGTAGGGGTTCAGCTTCAAATATTCCGGCGTTTTTTGCTCCTGCTTTCGTAGGTCAATGGGCACGATCTCGTAGGGCAAATTCTTTTCCGCCAAGACGACTTTGACGCGTTGGCAGTTGGGCGAGGATTTGAAATCATACAATTTTAGCACTGTCATTCTCCTTTCTCTCTCATCAATTTTCTTGCGGCATTTATACTAAGAATTTGCCGAAAGGAAAAGCCTGAGCACAAAGAAATCCGCCTTGATCTAGCTGCATATTGATGTTAAGCGGATCCATGACACCGGATGCGAGCAGCGATTGAACTCGGCCGAAGCAGCGAAAACGATTGTTGACGGACTAAAGCGCGCAGGAATCAATTTCGTCGCGACACTGCCTGATATAAACCTTGCAGACTTGCTGCGCGAGGTTGAGGAAGATCGGGATTTCATTCACGTGCCTGTTTGCCGGGAAGAAGAGGGAATCGGGATTTGCGCCGGCGCATACTTGGTGGGAAAGAAGTGCACGGCAATCATGCAAAACGGCGGTTTTTTCAACAGCACTAATGCGATCGTCAGCACTTCGCTACAATACCAGATCCCCATATTGCTCTTGATCTACTACGCCGGCGATATTGGAGATCGGACTTTCAGCACGACGGGCAGCATGACGGAACCGGTGCTGCAGGCTCTCGGTATTCGCTATTACGTCATGCGTGACACCGGCGATGCGCCGGAGCTAATCAAACGGGCACAAATTTTAGCCGACGATTCAAAGCGGCCAGTGGCGTTGCTGTTAACCAAGGAAGTGCTTGGACGGCGTCCGTCGCTCAAGTTGTTTTAATGCGATGCCGCCAATCCAAGTCCCTTAAACATATGGTGGCGTACCTATCGATGAAGAGATTCGACTGTTTGACGGCGCTTGCTGCGGTGGCCAACGACGCGCTGATTGTGAGCTCCGCCGGCGCAATGACTCTAGAATGGAGTTATCTGCGGCCCGGTGACGGTAATTTTCGCGTGCGGACACTTGGACTTTGTTCTTCGATCGCGCTTGGCATGGCGCTTGGCCTACCCAATCGCAAGGTGATAGCGCTGGACGGCGATGGATCCTTGCTGATGAATCTTTCCTCGCTCGCGACGATTGCCCGCATGCGGCCGAAAAACCTCATCCATATTGTTTTCGATAACGAGGTCTACGAAGCTTCCGGCAGCAAAAAAACCGCCACTGGTGCCGGCACGGATCTCGTCAGCGTTGCGCTGGCCGCGGGCATCAAGAATGCGCTTTGGGCAAATGCTCTCGACGACTTCGCAAAAGCGGTCGCTGTGGCACTGAACGCTCATGAATTATGTTTCATCGGCGCTAAAGTCTCCACGGAGCGCACTGAAGTACCGCCGTACCCGATCGATGAGGTGGAGAATAAGTACCGTTTCATCCGCCATGTCGAAAAGACCGCAGGGATTGAAATTCTCAAACGCCATTTGCCCGCCAGTTACGACTAAAATTCGCGGGCCAATTCACCGTAAGATATGAAAATCGACATTGAGTTCAACTCGGGAGCCCAGTTGCCGATGGACGCGATTCCAGAGCTCGCCCGGCTCGCTGAAGCACACGGGTTCGACTGCGCCTGGGGCGGGGAGGCCAACAATAAAGATCCTACGGTGATGCTGGCCAGTATCGCTGCGGTAACAACTCGGCTAAAGATAGGCTCGGCTGTCTATCATATCCTGGGCCGCACACCGGCGACGCTGGCGCTCCAAGCTGTTGGCTTGGACGAGCTGTCGTCAGGCCGTTTTCTCCTTGGAATCGGCTCGTCGAATCCGACCATTGCCAAATGGCACGGGCAGATTCTCGACCATCCGCTTGGTCGCGTTCAGGAATATGTTGACGTCGTCTGCGCGGCGATGCGTGGTGAGAAACTCAACTTTGAAGGCAAATACTTTACCGCGCAGAATTTCAAAATGGCTTTCAAACCCTCCGGTCGAAAGATCCCCGTTTATCTAGCCGCATTTGGTCCGAAGATGACTCGATTGGCGGGCAATATCGCCGACGGAGTTTTAATTAATATGGCGAATCCGAGGGAAATTCGCCGAATCAGCGAAGAAGTGAGAGCCGGCGCACTGGACGCAGGTAAAGATCCTGGGAAGATGGAGATCATTTGCAAGATTCGTTGCTCGATTGCGCGAAGCTACGCAGTCGCGCAGGACGCATTGAGTCACGCGCTTACGTACTATGCCTTGGCGGATTACTACCGCGACCTGTTGGGACGCATGGGGTTTACGGCCGAAGTTGAGTCAATGCGGGCAGCTTGGAAATCCGACGGATTCCATGCAGCACGCAGGTTAGTTACGGACCGTATGTTTAGTTCATTGCCGGTGATCGCTGCTACATCGGCTGCGGAAGTGATCGAACAAATCAAGCCATACACTGAAGCGGGAGCGACAAGAGTTATCTTGCCTTACGTGTCAGCGTCCGACGACATCGTCGGGGAGATCAAGAGCTTCATCAAAGTTTGGAGTCCAGCGATCACCAGCGACGGATGAAATAGGAGATAATCGAAATGCCATTTGAGCTCGTAAACCCCAGGGGATTGGAAGCACCGGTTGGATATTCCCACGTCGCTAAGATTTCCGGTGGAAAATTGGTTCACGTCGCTGGCCAGGCACCCTTCGATGACCACGGAGAAGTCGTTGGTAAGGGAGATTTTGTCGCACAGTTTGCGCAGGTTATGCGGAATTTGAAAACTGCAATAGAGGCCGTCGGCGGGCGTCCGAGTCAGTACGCGGTACTGACGATCTATATCACGAATTTGGCCGCCTATTGGGATAATAAAAAGCCATTGGGCATCGCCTATCGCGAAGTGTTCGGAAAAT
>WNFZ01008881.1_pt1 | contig 16100 bp, 14 predicted proteins | sample 5400081 | NCBI WGS metagenome assembly WNFZ01 (sample SAMN13153365, study PRJNA577476) | soil metagenome | isolation source: 80 cm soil or saprolite under grassland replicate 1 | place: USA:California | collected 2016-06-15 | reverse complement strand
AACGCCTGGCAGCGCCCGCGGCGGCAGCTGCAGTGGACGTTCGCGCCCTGGCGCTCGCAGCGGGCGCGCGCCGAATCGCGCGGAGCGGCCTCGGGGAGAGGCGGCGGGGCGCTGTCGCCAGTCACGTCGTAGTCCTCGTAAAAGCGCTCGAACCGCACCGGCACCTCCGCGAACGCCACCGTGGCAACGCCATCCATGGCGAACTCGCGCGGCAGCCACCAGCGCTTGCTCCACTGCGCGTACTCGATCGTGACATAACGGATCTCGGCGCGGATCGGCTTGATGAACCCCGGCACGTGATCGCCGCTGTCCGCGTCCGTCGCCATGTCGAACGGCCGGGCCGGCCGGAACAACAGCCGCACGACACCGAAACCCTCGCCCTCGATCCACAGCGATCCCGACATCAGCCGGTAATCGGAGCGACGGGGCAGGACCTTGAGCTCGTACACGCGCAGCGTGCGTCCGTCGGGGAAGCTGATGTCGGTGGTGTCGCCCGAGGCAAAGCGGTAGTCGGCCTCGCTCCCCACGGCGAGGGGGTGGCGCACGTCGCCGGAGTCCCCGCGGGCGTAGCGCACCCGGTCGTTCCCGGGATCGAAGGCCAGGTCCGGCGCGTCGGCGGCGAGGTCCTCGGGGATCTGCTCGCGGCGCAGGGCGATGGGGATCGCCTCGCGCGCACCGAGCACGCGGATCTCCCCGACGGTGTCGCGGCGCCAGGAGACGTGCAGCGCCAGCTCGCGGCGGTACACCATGCGGTCCCGGCGCAGGGCGCGGAGGCCCACGGCGATCCGCTCGCGCACCGTCACGTCGTAGGCGCGGATGGAGCGGTCCACGAGCAGGCGCCGCGCCCGCGCCCGCGCGACGAGGTCGCGGGCGCCGGGATCGAGGTAGGCGGAAGTCGAATCGTGCGGGGTCTGGACGACGAGCGCGGCGGCGGCGAGGAGCGCGAGCATCGCGGTTCCTACGCGCCCCGCGCGGCGAACGTTCCAGCCCCCGCCCGGTCCCGCTAGATTCGGGGGCCATGGGCGCCTACTGGCGAATCACCCGCGAGCCGCGCTACAGCTTGCTGTTCGCGCTGCCGCTGCTGGTGTGCTACGAGGCGCTGGCGGCGCTGCAGCCGGTCGGGCCGCACGGCAGCCTGCGCAGCGGAGCGGACGCCATCCTCGAGGGGCCCTTCATCTCCCTGGCGGGAAGCCGGGGGCCGCTGCTGTTCCTGGCGTGCCTGACGGGCGTCGGCATCTGGCTCGTGGCCCGCGACCTGCGCCGCGGGCGCGTCGAGCCGAAATGGTTCGCGGTCATGCTGGCGGAGTCCGCCGCGCTCGCCCTCGTGGCGGGGGTCGTGGTCTCCGCCGCCACGATCCGCCTCCTGGGCCGGCCCGCGCCTCTCGCCATTGGCCAGCTGGAGCAGTTCGGGGGATCGACGCGGTTGATGCTGGCGCTGGGCGCCGGCCTCTACGAGGAGCTGCTGTTCCGGGTGCTGCTCGTGGGCGCGCTGGTCTGGATCGGCCGCCGCCTGATGGGCTGGCAGGAAGTCCCCACCGCCATCACGGCGGTGCTCGCCGGAGCGGCGATCTTCTCGGCCTTCCATTATATCGGCCCCTACGGCGACCGCTGGACGCTGTACTCGTTCGTGTACCGGCTGCTGGCGGGAGTGTTCTTCAGCGCGCTGTTTGTCACGCGCGGGTTCGGCGTCACCGCCTGGACCCACGCGCTCTACGACGTCTTCGTGCTGTTCACCTGACGATCCACCACGTAAATATTCCGCTGCGCCGTGGGCACGACGATCACATCGAGGATGTTCACGTGCTCGGGCAGGTTCACCACGTAGGCAATCACGTCCGCGACGTCGTCGGGCGAGAGCGGCGTGAAGCCCTGGTACACCCCCTTCGCCTTCTCCTTGTCGCCGCGAAAGCGCACCTCGGAAAACTCGGTCTCGACGTAGCCGGGATCCACCGCCGACACGCGGATCGGCGTGCCGGCGACGTCGAGATTCATCCCCTCGGTCAGCGCCTTGACGGCGAATTTGGTCGCGTTGTAGACGTTGCCCATCGGATAGACCTGGTGGCCCGCGGTGCTCCCCAGGTTGACCACGTGCCCGCGGCCGCGCGCGATCAACTGCGGCAGGATGGCGCGCGAGACGTTGAGCAGCCCCTTCACGTTGGTGTCGATCATGCGGTCCCAGTCCTCGGGATCGCCCTCCTGCACCCGGGAGAGACCGCTCGCCAGACCGGCGTTATTGATGAGGAAGTCGGGGACCGCTCCCGCGGCGGCGAGCGCGTCGGCCGCGCCATTGACGACCAGGCGATCCCGCACGTCCACCGTCGCCGTCCGCACCGTGACGCCGTGCCGCGCGCGGAGGTCCGCGGCGACCTGCTCGAGCCGCTCGCCGCGGCGCGCCCACAGGACGATGTGCGCGCCGTCGGCCGCGAAGCGGCGGGCACACGCCGCGCCGATACCCGAGCTCGCGCCCGTGATGAGCGCGAGCTTGCCGGCGATACGACTCACAGACCTTTGCCGCGCAGGTCCGCGATGTCCTTTTGGTAGCTGGAGTCGGCCGGATTGATCGTGGGCCAGCGTTTCAGGTCGTCGGGCGCGAACAGTCCCACCATGTGGGCCATCGCGCCGAACAGGGTGTCCGCCGTCGTGTTGTCGTAGACCCCCACCACGCGGTAGCGATGGCCGGCCTTGAGCCGGATGCCCTCGCCCCGGATCGCCAGCAGCCGCCGCGGCATGCCCAGCACTTTGCCGGTGGAGTCGCGACGGGCCGGCACCGTCACCAGCACCTTCCCGGTTTCCGCGTCTTCGAGCCGCACCAGCAGGCCGTAGTCGTGCAGATGGCCGCTCACGCCGAGCAGGTGGCCGGAAACAGGCGGGATGAACTCGAACGTCTTGTTGAACCGCCCCGGCGGCACGGCGAAAGTGTTGCTGCCGCCGATCCGCAGGTCCGTGTCCATGTAGATCGGCAGCGCGTCCACCGGCCGCGGCTGCAGGTTCTTGGGGAGCCAGCGGAGCGTGAGCCGGTAATAAACGGCGGGCAGGTCCGCACCTGTCTGGTTGTTCCACATCACGTAGACGCCGATCTCCTGCCCCGGCACCAGCGGCACGCCGATCGACTTCGGGATGCTGACGTCGTGGTCGCTTTCCTCGCCCACGCCCATCAGTCGCTCGACCGCCGGATAAATGAATTGGCGTCGCGAGAAGTTCACCGCGATCAGGTGGTGCATGAGACGCTGCGGGAGCACCCGCCCGTCGCCGTCGAGCAGCTCGACCTTGAACCCGTGCATCCAGCCCGTCACCGGCCACGTAAACGTCTGCACCGGCGTGAGCGGCATGTCCATGTCCATGTCGTGGTCGGACCCGTCCATCATCATCATGTGGTCCATCTCGGGCGGCGACGGCGGCACCCGGAACGGCCCGGCGGTAACGACGACCTCGTGGCGCGCCGAGTCGATCCGCATGCGCATTTGGGGAACGGAATCCCGCGAGGGCATCGCAAGGACGGTGAGCAAACCGGCGAACAACATCGAGTGGCTCCTCAAAAAGATCGGGCGGTAATCTAACGAGTGCCGTCCCAACTTGGTTCCCCGAGGTCGCAGTCCACACCCGGGGAGTTGGAACGGCACGAGTCCGGGTCAGCGCATGTTCCCCGTGTGCCCCAGGGAATAGCGTCCCGGCTGAGGCCAGACGGTGAGGCCGTGGGGTCCGCGCCCCACCGCGATGCGGTGCGTGAGCCGGCCGCTGCGGGTGTCGAAAACGTACACCTCCTGGTCGAAGCGGCCCGATACCCAGAGCTCCGTGCCGTCGGCACTTACGTTGCCCATGTCGGGGCTGCCACCCCTGGGCACCGGCCAGGTGGCGACCACCTTCCGAGTCACGGGATCCAAGACCGAGACGCTGCCCCGGCCGCCCCGGGCGGCCCGCAGGGTGTGCGCGCCGCGGTTCGTGACGTAGAGGTAGCGGCCGTCGCGGCTGGGGTAGATGCCGTGGGTGCCGCGGCCGGTGGGGATGAAGCCCTGCGTCCGAAAAGCGTAGGGGTCCACGACGTAGACGCCGTCCCGGTGCATGTCGGCGACGAAGAACACCGAGCCATCAGGAGCCGACCGGATGTCCTGCGGCGCGCCGTGGGCGCCGAGTCCCGCCGAGTCCAGCATCAGGTACCCGACGACGTGGTGCGTCTCGACGTCGAGCTTCACCAGCTTCCCGGCGAACTCGCAGGTGGCGAGCGCGTAGCGGCCTTCGGCGGTGAATTCCAGGTGATCGACCCCGGCGCAGTCCACGTGCACCGTGTCGTGGAGCGCCATGGTATGCGGGTCGCGGAAATCGAGCCGTTCCAGCCGCTCGGCGACGACCACCGCGAAGCGGCCGTCCGGGGTGAAGTAGAGGTTGTAGGGATCGGCGACGCGCACCGCCTTCCCCGCGCGGCCGGTCTCGGGGTCGATGGGCGTCAGGGTATTGCCCAGGTCGTTGGCGACCCAGAGCGTGCGCAGGTCGTACGCGGGGACGACGTGCTGCGGCAACGCCCCCGTCACGAATTTCCGTAGCACGCGGTAGGTGTGCGGATCGATCACCGCGACGCTCGCCTCGCCGCCCAGCGGAACGTACACGAGCGGCAGCGCGCGGCGGGCGACGGAGTCGAGCATCCCGGCCCCGATGGCGGCGTAGATGTTGCCCGAGTCGCGTCCGGGCATGCCGGGGAGCGGCACGAGGTGGCCGGTATCGGCCACCTGGGCCTGGGGCGCGAGCATCAGCGTGAGGGCGACGTGGGCGACGAGCATCGACTCCCCGGAGACCCGCCCAAAGTACCCGCCGTCACGGGAGGGCGGGAGTGCCGCGGCCCTGGCCGCCCGCTTAGATTGTTCCGCCCAATGCCGATTGCCGCTACAAATATCCGCCGCGGGATGGCCATCCTCTTCGGAGGGGAGCCGTGCCGCGTGATCGAATTCCATCACCACACCCCCGGCAACCTGCGGGCGATGGTGCACGCCAAGCTGCGCAAGCTCAAGAGCGGCGTCACCGTGGAGCACCGCTTCCGCGCCAGCGACACGGTCGAAGAGGCGCACCTCGAGACCCACGAGCTGCAGTTCCTGTATCGGGCCGGCGAGAGCTTTCATTTCATGAACGTGGAGAACTACGAGCAGGTCGAGTTGGACGGCGAGGCGCTGGGCGACGCCGCGCAGTGGATGGCCGACGGCATGGTCATCATCGGCGAGTTCTACGAAGGCAAGCCGGTGGCGGTGGACCTGCCCAACCAGCTCACGCTGCAGGTCGTGGAGACGTCGCCCGTGATGCGCGGCGCGACGAAGACCTCGTCGACCAAGCCGGCCAAGCTCTCCAACGGCGTCACCATCAGCGTCCCCGAGTTCATCCCCACGGGCGAGAGAGTCCGCGTCAACCCCAATACCGGCGAGTACATCGACCGCGCCAAGGAGTAAGGTGCCCGCTTGATGTCGGCTTGACCCCCCTGCAGCACCGTGGCTCCGCACCCCTGACCGGAGCCGCACCGTGTACCTCCTGCTCTTGCCGCTCTTGGCGGCGCCGCTGACCGCCCCGCACGGCGATTCTCTTCCCCAGACCCGCGTGCAGTACGAGCCCGCGCGTCGCGCCCTGACGATCACCGTCGGCCCGTTCCGCCTGCCGGCGGCCATGGCCCACGACCACGAGATGATGATGATGGATGGATGGGCCGAGGATCACTCTGACCTCGTCACCTGGCCGGCCGACACCTGGCTCCAGGGCTTCCAGCTCCGCGTCGTGGATGGCGCGGGCCGTGAGCTGTCGCGCCGGCTGTTGCATCACTACGCGGTGATCGACCTCGACCGGCGCGAGCTGGTGTACCCGGTCGCCCACCGCATTCTCGGCGGCGGCGAGGAGAGCGGCGACGTCCGCCTGCCGCCGACCGTCGGCGTGCCCCTGCCCGCCGGCCACCGGCTGCAGGCCTACTTCATGTGGCACAACGACACCGATCAGGACCTGGAGACGGTCTACATGAAGATCACGATCACGTGGCTGCCGGCGAATCTCCAACCGCGGCCCGCGGCAGTGCTGCCGTTCTGGGCGGACGTGGACTTTCACCCGGGCGAGGGCGGCGCCAACCGCTACGACGTGCCGCCGGGCGGCTCGACGCGCGTGACGGAATTCACGGTGCCGGTGAGCGGCCATCTGCTGATCTTGAGTGGGCATCTGCACGACTACGGCGCATCGATACGCGTCGAGGACGCGCTGACGGGCGAGATCCTGGCCCGCGTGACTGCCCGTCGCGATGCCGACGGGTCCGTCCGCGAAGTGAGTCGGGAGCTCCTCGGTCTGTGGGGTCCCGGCCCGCACCTCGAGGCGAACCGCCGTTATCTGATAGTCGTGGTGTACGACAACCCCACCGGCTCGCCGCTCAACGGTGTCATGGGCGTCATCGGCGGCCTGTTCCAGCCCGACGACGTGCGGGCCTGGCCGGCGGTGGACCGGAGCGACCCCGACTACCGGCGCGATTTGGAAGGATTCCTGCGGGCGTCGACGGTGGCGATGGACCGCGAGCTCCTTCAGCCGCCGTCGAGCACCTCCCGCAGTTTGCGGGCCAGGGCCCGGGGCGTGAACGGCTTTTGGAGAAACGCGATCCCCGGCGCAAGCACTCCGTGATGCACGATGGCGTCATCGGTATAGCCCGAGAGATACAGCACCTTCGTCTCCCGCCGGGTCGACACCACGCGTTCCGCGAGTTGGCGTCCGCTCATCTTGGGCATCACGACGTCGGTTACGAGGAGGTGGATCGGCTCGTGGTGGCTCTCGATCAAGCGCAGTGCCTCTGGCCCGTCAGCCGCCACCAGCACGCTGTAGCCGTGCGCCTCCAGGACCCTCCGCACGAGGTTCCGAACGGCCGCTTCGTCCTCAACCACGAGCACCGTCTCGGAACCACGCAGCGAAGCCGGCGGCATCGCTTTGGGAGCGGGCGGCTCGGCCACCGCCTCCACCCGCGGGAGGTAAATCTTGAAACTCGTTCCCCGGCCGGGTTCGCTGTAAACCCAGATGTAGCCGTCGCTCTGTTTCACGATGCCGTATACCGTGGCCAGGCCGAGCCCCGTCCCCTTGCCCTTCTCCTTGGTGGTGAAAAACGGCTCGAAGATGTGCGCCTTGACGTGGGCGTCCATGCCGATGCCCGTGTCGGTCACGGCGAGCATCGCGTAGCGGCCCGGAACCACAAGGCCGCGCTCCTGAGGATAGGCTTCGTCGAGATCCACATTCGCCGTCTCGACGGTGAGCTTGCCCCCATAGGGCATGGCGTCGCGGGCGTTGACAGCGAGGTTCACGATGACCTGCTCGAGCTGGCCCGGATCGGCTCGTACCGCGCCGAGGTCGGGTGCCAGCACCGTGCGGAATTCAACGTCCTCCCCGATCACTCGCCGCAGCATCTTCTCGAGGTCGGCGATGAGCGCGCTCAGGTCGAGGACCTGCGGCGCGAGCACCTGTTGCCGGCTGAAGGCGAGTAGCTGACGCGTCAGGGCCGCGGCCCGCTGCGCGGCCTGCTTGATGTCCTCAACATCCGAACGGCGCTGATCGTCGACACTCAAGTCCTCGAGCAGCAGGTCGCTCGACCCGAAAATGGCAGTGAGGAGATTATTGAAGTCGTGCGCGATGCCGCCCGCCAACTGGCCAACCGCCTCCATCTTCTGCGATTGCAGCAGCTGACTCTCCAGGGACCTGCGCTGGGTGAGGTCGTGGGCCATGGCCAACGCCGCGGGTCGTCCTGCGAAGGTCAGAGCATGCCGCGTGATCTCCACGACGATGGCAGTGCCGTCCTTCTTCCGGTGCCGCCATTCTCCCGCCCCAACCAGCCCCTCTCCGGAAATGGTCGATTGGGATTGCGGCCTGGGACCGTCATCCGGCGGACGCAGGTCTTTGAGCGTCATCTCGAGGAATTCTGCACGTGAATAGCCGTACAGACGCACCGCCGCTTCGTTCACGGCGAGGAACGCCAGGGTCTCCGCATCGTAGACACAGAGCGGGTTCGGGTTACGTTCAAAGAGCAGCCGATAGTGTGCCTCCGACTCCGTCAATGCCTGTTCCGCCGCGGTGCGTTCCGTCAACAGCGCGGCGATCACGAGCGTCGTCACAGCGAGGAGTCCGATAAAACTCTGCAACAGAGCGAGGTTGTGCGTGGGTGTCGAGGCGACGAAGGGGCCCAGGCCATTCAAGGTGTACCAGACGGCCAGGCTGGAGACCAGCAGTGTGGCGGTTGCCGCCCCTCGGGGGCCGAACCGGAGAGCGGCCCAGATGGCGAACGGAAAAACCGCATACACATAGCTAATCCGGGTCAGGAACAGGACAGAGGTCAGGGCCACCAAGATCACAAGCAGCGTCAGGGCCTCGGCCGCCCGCGCGAGTGGCTCGCGCAGGCGCGGGGTCGTCAGCCAGGTCAGGAAGACGGGGGCGACGATCAGCGTTCCCATTGCGTCTCCCGACCACCACACGAACCAGAGGCGCCCAACCGAGGTCGAGGGAGTGGAGCCGCTCAACAACAGACTAGTGACGCCCACCGTTGCGCTCACCGCGGTACTGAGGATGCCTGCCAGGAGCACCAGCGCCAACACGTCCTGGAGGCGGTCGAGCGACGGGCGGAAGCGGGCGACCCGCTGGAGCAGCAAGGTCCCGACAACTGCCTCCAGCCCGTTGGCGGCCAGGCGGACGACACCACTCCGTGCGCCACCGCCGCCAGGAGCCCCAGTTTCGCGGAGCCGAAGTACAGGACCGCGAGCAGCGCGACCGCCGCCGGATACGGGAGCCTTCGTTGCGGCAAAGCCCAGCCGAGGGAATTGCCGACTGGGCCGCTCACCGCTGGTCCTCCACCAAGGAGCTTCGTCGCAGCGTCACCATGAGTCCCGAACGGTAACGCTTGGCCGATTCCGCGCCAAGACAGCGTGGGTATCAATCGCGTTGTGAGTTATGTTCTAAGTCTCGGACGATTTCCGGCTGACCTGAGGTGCGGTGATGGCGCGGATCATCGTGATCGACGACGACGAGGCCGTGCGCAAGGCGGTCCGTCGAATACTCGAGCCCCTGGGGTACGAAGTGCGGGAGGCAAGTGACGGCGCCGCCGGGCTCGCCCTGCTCGCCGACCGGGGCGCCGACCTCGTGGTCACGGACATTTTCATGCCCGGGCAGGACGGCATCGTGACGGTGCGGCAGATTCGCAAACAGTACCCCGGAGTGAAGATCATCGCGATCTCCGGCGGGGACACCTCCGGGCGGATGGACCTGCGGCAGGACGCGAAGTTGCTGGGGGCCGCCGCGACGCTCGCGAAGCCGTTCGAGCTCGAGGACCTGGTGCGAACGGTGGCGGGGCTGCTGGCGGAAAAACCCTAGATATGTGACGCGAGCAAAACACAACGGTCGGACAGAGCTTCTGTCCGACCGTCCCCCTCGCTGCGCTCGGGGCAGGCTTGTCTGACCGACTGTGTTACGACCGCGTCACCGTGTACTGCCCGCACGCCGTGAAGGTGATCGTCACCGTCATCTGCTGCGTCTCGGTGCCGTTCATCCGGGTCACCTGCACGTGCAGCGTGCCGGCGTCGAACTTGGGCCGCACCGTGCACGCCGCATTGTAATGCAGGTCCGGATTCGTGCTCACCATCAGGTCGAAGCTGCGGTCGCCGCGCGTCCAGGTGGACGTGCCGTCGATGCTCCAGGTGCCGCTGGGCAGCGAGGCATCGGGCTGAATCGATCCCGCCACGTCCGCGGTGAACGTGGAGTTCCAGTTCCGCACGTGCGTCGCGGTCGAGTTGTCGGGATACGTGAACACCGTCTCGAAGTTCTGCTCGCTGTGGCTCAGCGCATCAGCCGATGCCGTGACCGTGCGGATGCCGTTCTGCTTGGTGGAGAAGGTGCCGCCGGTGGCGAGACGGGTGACACTGCGGCTGTTCGCTGGCGGCAGCGGGCTCACCGTGGGGCACGTGGACGACAGCGCCAGGGTCGCCGCCGTCGAGCCATCGACGTCGGCGCTGAACGGCGTGGCGCTCGGCGCGAAGGTAACGCTCGACGCCAGCAGGTCCACGTCCGTCGTGAGCTCCTGCGCCATGTCATTGGCCTCGACGCGGCTCAGCACCGGGGTCGGCTGGGTCGTGCGGTCGCACGCCGCGGCGGCAAGCGCGACCAGCGCCACGCCGGCGAGCATCAGGGATTGGGAACGCGTCGGCATCATGCAACCCTCGTCTGAGGTAGTCAGGGGTGTCGATTCACAGCGCACCCGTTAGACGGAGCATCGCGGGGTTGTTAAGATCGCGGCGCCGCGCCCCAGGGAGATGTGACCCGGAGCACGCTTCTCAGGGCCGCCGTCCCCCACCTCCCGTCAGCTGCCGCAGCCGCGCCCGCGCCGGACCGAAGGTCGAGTCCCGGCTCACCGCCGTGCGATACTGCCCGATGGCGCCCGCCGTGTCTCCCTTCTGCAACAGCACATCCCCGAGGGCGGCGGGGATCTGGGCCGACGTGGAGTTGAACTCGGCGTTCAGGTTCAAGAGGCCGATGGCGTTGTCGGGCCGTCCCGCCCGCGCCTCCGCGCGCGCCACCTCCGTCAAGACGATCTCCCGAAAGTCGTAGCTGCCGCTGCCGTAATAGCGCTGCCGCAGGTCGCGGTAGCGACGCACCGCCGCGTCGAGACCGCTGTCGGCGAGCGTCAGCGTCAGGTCCTCATCGAGAAGCCGAGGACGCGCGACGCCGCGGTGACAGGTCACGCAGCGCACCTCGACCTTCGGGGTCGGCCGCTCAGGGACCTCGGCCAGATGCTCCTCGTTGATGTGGTGCACCATGTCGAGCATGACGCGCGCCACGCGCTTCGTGCGCTTGTCGTCCTTGGCGAAGTCGATGGAGTCGAGCGGCGCATCCTCGCGCGGCGCGACGTGACAGTACGCGCACCGCACCCCCAGGGCCATCGCGAACCCGCGCATCGTGTTGAGCAAGGTGCGCTGGTCGATGTTCTTGGGAAGCACCTTGAGATTGGTGAAGGAGTCGGGCGGGAAGTGGCGCTGCGCGGCGGCCGGGGCGCTGAGGCCGGCCACGGCGGCGAGGATCAAAACGAGACGTGTTGGCACCACGGGATCCCCGGAGACGAAGAGGTTCCTCGAAAATGGCACCCCCGGTCGCTGCCGGAAGAGGCCCAGGTCAGGGAATGGTCAGCTTGCCTGGGGGAGAAATCGGCGGTCTCTCTCTATATTATAGGACACCTCCACCGGATTATAGGACACCTCCACCGGGAGGACGCATGACCAGAACCTGTCTCGCCGGGCTTGCCCTGATCGGCCTCCTCGCTTGCGGGGGAAAACCCACCCCGGCCGCGCGGAACGCCGAGTCGCGCCAGACCGCGCAGCCCACGTCCGGCACCACCAAGTCACAGCAGCGCACCACGACGACGCGTGATACCACCAAGCGGGTGAACCCCCTCACGGGGCACTAGCCGGGGCCGGGGGGGGTCGCATCGCTCGCGGGACAAGGCCTTCGCCCGCCGCGGGCCTCAGGGCTCCACGCGCCACGGGGCCATCAGCTCCGTCGTCCCCCACTTAATCTTCAGCGTGCCGCGCAGCTCGGCGTACCCCGTCGTGGGGCGCCCCGACTCGGGGATGAGGTAGATGCTGAGCGTCTCTTCCGGCTCCGGCAGGGTCCGGGTCGCCAGCCGGACGCGGCCCAGGTCGCGCGCCGCGTCGTAGTCAGTCCCCCACTGGCCGGTCCCGCGATTCACGATCAGCTGCCAGCCCGCGCGGGAGTACAAGATGAAGAGGGAGTAGTCGCCCCGGGGCAGCTTCAGATCGCCGAGCGTCACGTCGACGTCAGTGTGGAGCGCCGTGGCCATGTTGGCGCCGAAGCGCCAGACGGTGTCGAGGGGAATGAGCCCGCCTTCGACCCGCCGACCGCGCGCGTGGGGCTGGCCGTAGGTGATCGCGATGCGTGAGGGGCCGGAGAGGCTCGCGTCTTCCTCGTACCACTGGTTGCCGATGCGGCGGGCGTTGAGATGCACCTCGACCGACGCGAGGCTGCTGGCGGCGACCCGGACCGGGGGCGCGGCGGCCGGCTGCTGGGCATGGGCGACTCGTGCGACGAAAAGAACGGCGAGGGCGATGGGGAGCGGTATGCGCAGCGTCATGATCTCTCCTTGGGGAAGGCGCGTTTCGCGATCTCCGGCTCGGCGGCGGCGACGATCGCGCGCCAGTCGAGCCGGCTGGCGGCGTAGTCCCGGGCGGCGCGCTCTCGGCCGTCGCTGAACCCTGTGAGCACCCGCACGATGTTGGTACTGAACAGGCCGGGATCGGAGCCGGATTGATACGTCAGGTGGGCAAACTCCTTCAGCTCGCCGACGTCGTTACACACGACGCGCAGGCCGGAGGCGAAGTACTCGCGCAGCTTCAGCGAGCAGCGGTACTCGCTGACGAGCCGCGGGGAAAAGTACAGCAGCGCGGCGTGGCCCAGCGCGACGTACGCCGGGACGTCCTGGTGGGACACTTCCCCCGTGAATCCGACGTGACCGGCCAGGCCCATCGCCGCGACCATCCGCCGGTACGCGTGGAGCAGCGGCCCGCCGCCCACCACCAGCAGGAACGCGTCGGGCAGCTGGGTCACGACGTGCCGCCAGGCCGCCAGCACCGGCTCCAAGTCGCTGGCCACGTTCAAGTGCGCCGTATAGATCGCGACGCGCTTGCCGGCGACGTCGAAGGTCTTGGGGATCGGGGTGCCCGCCGTGTTGAACGTCCCATAGTCGACCCCCTGCTCGATGCGCAGCAGCTGCTCCGGCCGGCAGCGCATCCGGGTCAGCAGGTACTCCTTGAGCCGCGCGTTGTGGTAGCTCACGATGCGGAACAGCCGCGGAAACGGCCGTTGCGTGATCTCCACGAAGCGCCCCAGCACCCCGTCCCGGTAGGCGTGATCAAGGTCGTCCACGTCGATCCAGGTCGGGATCCCGCGCAGCCGGCAGATGAGCAGCGGCAGGGTCACGTTGAGGTGCGGCTTGAACCCCACGGCCAGGTCCGCCCGGCACGTCAGCGCCAGCCAGCAGTTGGGAATTAGGGTGCGCACCAGCTCGCTGATGCTGCCGGGCTTCCCGCGGGGGCGGGAGACGACCACCTCGTAGCCCGCGGCGGCCAGCAGGCGCACCAGCGCGGCCGCGCGCAGGTTGGTCGAGTAAGCGGAAAAGCAGACGAGGCGGCGCCCGCGCACGGAGCGGCCGCGCTCAGTTCTTGGCGGGATGCTTCGTGAGCTTGTGCAGCACCTTCGGCAGCCCGCGGGTGATGATCGTCTTGGGAGCGTGCTGCAGGCTGTTGCCGACGAAGCAGCCGTGGATGCAGTCGCAGCGATCCTTGGCGATCTGGGCGACTTCCTTGTCCATCAGGCCGGTCGCCATCGCCTTGGCGAAATCGAACCCGTGCTCGCGCAGGTCCACGATCTCGCCGCGGTGCTCGCACGCCCGGAGGCTGCCGGAGCCGCTCACCACCAGGATCTGCCTGCCGGCGGTGCACGCGAACGGCCACAGCTTGCCCATGATGCGGTCCACCTTGATCTCGGAGGTGGCCAGGCTGTAGGCGTACGTCGCCAGGTTGCTCATCGACTCGGGCAGATAATTGAACTGGGCGCGGTGCTGGCGGGCGCCGTTCAGGTAGTACAGCCCGTAGGAGTACTCGATCAGCTCGTGGTACTGCTGGGCGATGCCTTTCTTCTCCGGCGCGTCGTGATGGGCGCCGAGCCACGACAGGTCGCGTACGATCTCCAGCGCGTGCTCGTCGAGATCGTAGTGCGAGTGGAAGAAGTCGATCGTGGCCCGCATCTCGCCGATGTTATCCGGTGTCACGACGGTGTTCACGCGCAGGCGCAGGTTCGGGTACTTCTCCCGCCACGGCGACAGGTGCTCGATGGTCTTGCACAGGGCGGCGAAGGAGCCCTTGGTGCCCTTGGTGCGAATCTGGTCGTGCGTCGCCTCCAGGCCGTCCACGGAGAAGCTCAAGGTCAGCATCACCTCGCGCTCCTGCTCGAGGAACGACCGGCACATCGCCTCGGTGCGGTCCAGGTACCATCCATTTGTGGGGATGTAGATGGATTTGATGTCGTTGTTGCGCGCGAACGCCAGCATGATCTCGTCGAGCTTGGGGCGGATGAACGGCTCGCCTCCCGAGAGCAGCAGCGCCCGGAACTTGGGCATCGTGGCGCTGAGCTTCAGCAGGTCCTCAAAGGGGATGTCCTTGGTCTGGTTGAGATTATCGGCGTAGCAGCAGAACCAGCACCGCAGGTTGCAGGCGTTGGTGACGAAGAGGATCAGGCTGTCGAGGTCGGTCTTGTTGAAGACCCGCCGGACATCCGAAAAAATACCGTTGACCTTGGACATCTCGAGACTCTCTCTGCTCCCTGAGGCGCTGCTGCCGCAGTCTAACCGATGGACCTGCCGGAAGCTACGGGCTGCCCTGTAATACCCATGGGCCTGAGTGGAGTTGAACCACTGACCTCACGCTTATCAGGCGTGCGCTCTAACCACCTGAGCTACAGGCCCGGCGGCATCAATGTAGCTGGCCCTGGTGTCGTTCGGTACTCGCGGGTCGGGAAATCCTTGCTGAGTCTGGCTTAACAAAAAGGTAACCCGTCGAGTTTCTCGATGTGGAACACGCGCCACGGCGATCGGGCCCGACCGCCGAGCACTTGTCACATTCTCCCGCGGTGTACACACCGCTGCCGCGCGCCTGTGGGCATTCCCCGACTTCGGCACACGTCTTGCTCTCTCGTAAGTGAAAATCACTTCCGTCGCATTCGCACCACACGCTCGTCTGGAGGGGACGAACTGTGAGGCCCGCCCGCAGCGTTGAGCGGTATCTGACCGGTCCGACATCTGTCGGATCCGGAGCCGGACCTTCCCCAACCCACACCGTTTCCAGGCCGCTGGCGCTCAGCCGCCCCCGCGCGCAAGGGAAATTCCTGTGCGTCGGCGACGAGAAGCTCTACCTCCACGGCGTCACCTACGGCACGTTTCGCCCTCGCGCCGACGGCGCCGAGGTCCCCGAGCCTGAGGTGGTGGAGGGGGACTTCGCGCAGATGGCGGCGAACGGGATCAACGCCGTCCGCACCTATTCCCTGCCGCCGCGCTGGCTGCTCGACGCCGCCGGCCGGCACGGGCTGCGGGTGATGGTGGGCCTGCCGGTCGAGCGCTACATCGGGTTTCTCGCCGAGAAGCAAAAGGCGCCGGATGTCGAGCGCCTGGTGCGCGACGGCGTGCGCGCCTGCGCCGGCCATGCGGCCGTGCTGTGCTATGCCGTGGGCAACGAGATCCCGGCGTCGGTGGCGCGCTGGTTCGGCGCCGGCCGCGTCGAGCGCTACCTGGAGCGGTTGTATCGGGCCGCCAAGGACGAGGACCCCGAGAGCCTCGTCACCTACGTCAACTATCCCTCCACCGAGTACCTGCGGCTCGGGTTTCTCGATTTCGCGTGTTACAACGTGTACCTGGAGTCGCAGGACCGGCTGCGGGCGTACCTCGCCCGGCTGCAGGCGATCGTCGGCGACCGCCCCCTCGTGATGAGCGAAGTCGGGCTCGACAGCCGGCGCCACGGCGAGGACGCCCAGGCGCGGACGCTCGACTGGCAGGTGCGGACCGTGTTCGCCGCGGGCTGCGCCGGCGCGTTCACCTACGCTTGGACCGACGAGTGGTACCGCGGCGGGGAGGACGTGGAGGACTGGGACTTCGGCCTGACGCGCCGCGACCGCCGGCCCAAGCCCGCTCTCCGGGCGGTGCGCGAGGCGTACAAGGAGGCGCCGTTCGCGCCGCAGCTCTACTGGCCCCGAGTGTCCGTCGTCGTGTGCACGCACAACGGCGCGCGCACCATCCGCGACTGCTGCGAGGGGCTCCGCCGCCTCGACTACCCCGACTACGAGGTCATCGTGGTGGACGACGGCTCGACCGATGCGACCGCGGCGATCGTCGAGGAGTACGATTTTCGCGTGATCCGCACCCGGAACCGTGGCCTCGCCAACGCGCGCAACACGGGTTGCCTCGTGGCGAGCGGCGAGATCATCGCCTACATCGACGACGACGCCTACCCCGACCCGCAGTGGCTCAAGTACCTCGCGGCGACGTTCATGAGCACGTCGCACGTCGCGGT